>Ga0335072_10010934_pt1 | contig 13031 bp, 15 predicted proteins | sample Lox_Sample_21_FD_206725 | JGI IMG/M metagenome (GOLD analysis project Ga0335072, IMG submission 206725) | Soil microbial communities from Loxahatchee National Wildlife Refuge, Florida, United States - Lox_Sample_2.1 | ecosystem: Environmental > Terrestrial > Soil > Wetlands | place: USA...
TTAGCTCAGTTGGATAGAGCGTCTGGCTACGAACCAGAAGGTCGGGAGTTCGAATCTCTCAGGGCGCACCATCGCTTTGCTGCATCCCCCCGGCTTGATTGAAACATCCGATCGACGAGGTCGGCGGTAGCTCACTTTGTTACTGGAGCTTGCAGCGATGACGGGCGGAAATGATCCTCACGGTTCGGTGACACTCGAGGGTACACCCGCCTTGCGCGCTCCCTCCTGCAAGTCGTCGAGCTTCTGTTTGGCGTCATCGAGTTGTTTCTGTTTGTCAGCGATTTGCTGTTTATATTTGGCGTCCTCTACATCCCAAGCAGCCTGATTTCGCAGCCGGTTGCCGGCATCGGCGTAGAACGCGGCCGCGCGCAGTTGATATTCGCGCTGCAACACGTCGAGTTCGCGGGCCAGCAAATCAATGGCATCCTTTTGCGCGGCCATCTTGTCTTCCCACTGCTTCATTGCCGCCTGTTTGTCAGCCTGGTCCTGTTCCGAAGTTTTTGCGGCGCCAGCTTGCCCGGACTGGTCCGCCGGAGTCTTGGTTTCGGTCGAAGCTTTGCTGTCGGAAGCATTCGAGGCCGCGTTGGCGGAATCGTCCGCTTTCGCTTGCGACGAGTTGTCGTCGGGGGTGGGGGCGGGACCTACGATCGAGAGCTTATCGTCTTTCGGTAGATTGTCGTTGTCGAAGACCTTCGGCTTGGCGGTGTTTGGGGAATTCTTCCGAATCTGCCGTGCGTAGTCGCCCAGCGAGCTACCCGACGTCGTGGTGGAGGAGCCAGACTGACTGTTAGATTGTGCTTGATTCTGCGCGGCCATCTCCAGCGTGATCAGTCCCAGGCACAGGAACAATCCCATCGTGATGCTTGCGATTCTTTTCATAATTCCACCCTTCTGTTCGGTTGATCGTCTATCCGTCCAGCCAATCTCTTCAATTCTCGGAATCCTTCGCAGCCGTCAGGCTCCTGCGCTCGCGGCATTTGCCTGCGCCAGCTTTCCCGTCGACGTCGGTGAATCCCCACGGGCGAATTGATGCCGCAACCTGCTGAGCTCAGTGATGTCCTGGATCAAGCAGGCCGCGCCGTTCACTGCGCCGTCCGGCCCAAGTACGGGAGCAATCCTGATCGAGAGGAAATGCTGCTCACCACTCGGGGTCTCATACTCAGCCTGAATCTCGCGGCATTCGTCCCCGTCGAGCAGCGCACAGTCGATCTCGTCCGCAACGGGAGCAGGTTCTGGAATGACAGCGGTAGCAACGCCCGACTCCGGTGATTCGTTGGCCAGGACTGCCTCGCGAAAAATATCTTTCACGCTCATTCCAATCGGGGACGCGAAACCAAGAATCTGCTTTGCCGCCGTGTTGCTGGTCTTGATCAGGCCGTTCTTTCCCACGCTCAGCACACCGCAGGAGAGATTTGCCAGCACGACTCGATTGAAATTCTCACTGGTCCGGAACTTCTCTTGTTCGGCCTGAGCCCGCACCTTCAACTCGTCCTGCTGTTGTTTCAGTTGGCGGATCACCGTGTTGTAGACATGCAGCGGCAGGGTTTCAAGCGTGGGCGACTCGGAGGAAATATCAGCTTCTTCCTGGATGCTCTTGCGCAGCAGGCGCATGAACATCATCCCCAACAGAAATGCGAATGAGGCGCAGAATAGAACCACCACGCTGTGCAGCACCACAGGGTTGGTCAACAACTTCACCAGAGCCTCCCATACCAGCGCAGAACCTGATTGCCGAAGAAGAATGCGAACAGCGCCATACTGCCCAGAAAGACCCCAAAGGGCATCTGGTAATAGCGATACACCATCTGCGCCGATTGCCAGGCTCGGCGCCGTGCTGCCTGCGCATCCGCCAGCCTGTTCATAAAACGACGGGTCCTCTTCAGCCAGACCATGAAAACAGTTGCCAGCCCAAACAGCGAACCGGCGACGGAAGCGGTAAAGATTGTGAGCACGGTCAGCTTCAAACCCAGAAACGCTCCTACCATGGCCATCAGCTTCACATCGCCGAATCCCATGCCTTCCGCGCCGCGCCAGCGCAGGTAAATCGCACCCGCTCCATAAATGAAAGAAGCTCCGACGGCCGCGCCCAACAGGGAATCGATCATCGAGAAAATCCTGGTTGAAGCAGCGCCGCTGAGGTGCAGGCCTACAACGCCGGGCAGAAATTGCGATGCGAGATCATTCACGGGGACAAACAGGCTGAAAATCAAACCCAGCACCAGCCCCGGCAACGTTAATTGGTCGGGCAAAAGTTTGGTTTCAGCGTCGGTGAAAATCAGACCGAGTAGCAGAAAGGAAAAGACACAGTATTTGAGCGTCGAAAGCGTCAATCCAAAATATGAGTAGCAGCCAACGAAGAGAATGCCGGTAAGTAATTCGATGATTAAATAGCGCGGCGAAATCGGCGTCTTGCAATGGCGGCAGCGTCCTCCAAGAACCAGCCAGCTGAGCACCGGGATATTGTCATAGGCGGCGATGAGCCGCTTGCATTTGGGGCAAGCCGAGCGCGGCGCAACCACCGACAAGCCCAAAGGCAGCCGGTGAATGCACACGTTCAAGAAGCTCCCAAATATGAGCCCGAGCGCGAAAATCGCTGATGCGATAGCGGGATCCACTTTGATCTTTAACTCGATGAACTGGCGCAGGTGCACGCGTCTGAGCGTTCCAGGTAACCTTCCATCAGAACGCACAGTCTGACACTTCCTTGATTTCGATCGCTAGTTCCTTCGATCTGAGTGGATTATAAGTCGTGAATTCAGCCTAGGACTAAGGTACTGAAGTCACTGCCCGAGCGGCCAATGCATGATGCGCAACTCTCTGGGGTCCGGGGCTGGCCGTATGTGCCGGCGGGATTGCCCAGGGTTGTCGGCCCACAGGCGAAGAAATCGGGCGGTTCGCCCACACCCTACTCCGAGATCCGACGGGTGGCTTCCGGAGTAGGGTGTAACCTAAGTTTCGCCGACAAGACTTGCTACTTGGCCTGCAGTGTTTCGATATAGGTCACCAGATTCGTCGTTCTCTGCTGCACCTGGGCTTCGTGGCCCTGGCTGATGCTCGAGAACAGCGGTCCCCAGATCGGCATATCCTCGGTTCCGTGCGATGGCAGATTGGCCCGCCCCTGAATGACCGCAGCCACATGGGCCGAAGGATACTTTCCACCATTCTTCTGGGCCAGGAGCGTCAGATCGTTCGGCTGAGTCTTCAGGGCTGAGGCTGCGGGACCGTTGCCTTTGGCTTCTGTTCCATGGCATACGGCGCAATAGCTGTTGTACATCGCTTTGCCGGAGTTCGACGGCACGTCGGCGATGGGAACGTGCTGGATTGTCGGCGAGGTCTTCGTCGGGGCGTTCTGCGCCAGGGCGAATGCCGAGGCCAGCATTACGATTGCGGCCAGACTGATGAATTTCATTACACGCATAAAGCTTCCTCCTGCGGGCATATCAGGCCCGGACTGCCACACCAGAAAAGTCTAGGAGCACGACAGAGTTCAGAATGTGATCAGAATCACCCGCGCCTGTGACGGGTACGCAACTAGTTATGCCGCGGATTACCTGTTGTTTTTCGTTTGAGGGGCGCTTTGAGCCGCGGGACGGCGTTGCTGAATCGCCGCAATCAACTGACGCACTTGTGGTCCAGCGGGTGAGTCGGGGGCTACTTGCAGGTACTCATTCAGAGCCTGTATCGCCTCGTCGTCGCGTCCCATATCGGCCAACGACTCCCCGAGGACGATCTGCACATTGGTTCCCCGACTCGCGCCCTTCTCAATGGCAAGATCAGCTTCGGAGAGAGCGGTTTTATAATCTCCCAGGTTCAAATATGCGTCGGCCAAAAGCGCATGAGCGGTTGGATTATCCGGCGAAGCGGCAAGGGCTTGCTCCAGAGTAGTTTTCGCCCCGGCGAAATCGCGGCGGGCTAAATGCAAGCGTCCCAGTAAGTTCAGTGCCGGAACATCTTTGGGATCGAGCGTGACCGCCTTGGTGAGCGAAGTCTGGGCGTGGTCCCAATCGCTCTGCTGAAAATATGCATACCCGAGAAGAAAATTCGTCCGCGGGCTGTCCGGCGCGAATTTATTCGCATTTTCCAGGTGCTTCTGCGCGTCCTTGATCTTTTGCGAAGTCAGATCGGCAATCCCCTTTTCCACTTCTTTACTGGCCTTGGCCGGCAAGGACGCGTCGGATGCATCCAGCGCAACCGCATCGGGATCGGTCTTCAACACAACCTGCACGTGCACTGGGCGGCTTTCGCCCACAAGCTGAACCTCTTTTCGTGCCGTGAGATATCCCATTGCACTGACTTCAATTTCGTACTTTCCCGGCCCCAGATCTTCAAACCTGATTTCTGAGGATTTGGATGTCTGCCACTCCACCTGCCTGGTATTTTCGTTGTACACCTTCACCATCGCCGGTCGATCCAGATTAGCCATTTTCTCGTTGACTACGGAAAGCATGATGGGCTCAATCCCGGCTGTCCCTTTCATTGGGATATTGCTCATCGCAGTAGCCGCCCCAGCCGCCCCTCCGCCGCCCTGAGCCTGGACCGTGGCGAGCGCAAGGACGAAGCAGGTGAATCCACAGAGGAGCGTTCGTTGATGGCGGTTCATAGTGCTGAGAATTCTCCCACCCGCCTGAGGGCGAGTCAATGATTCGGAGAACGATACTTCAGGCTGCGGTGGCGCGTGGAAGTGACTTGGTTCCGCGGGAGTGCTCTGAGCTTGTTTACGGGAACTCAAACCGCAGGAGCCTCCCCTCAAGGGTGAAATGGGATAGTTCGTTTAGCGGGAATCGGCCATTCCATCGCTTCCATGCGGCAGGCACAAGTCGTGTCTGCGCGACCGGATTCTCGATCCAGCCATCAGCATTTTCTTGCCGTAGAAAAACCCCCGCTGCTTGCTCTGGTGCCCCAGTGACTCCGTCCAATTTCCACCCGAAGAGGCTCGCGGCCAGCGCCTCAGTCAGCGATTCCCGGGGATCGATGCAAAAGATCCATCCTGTTGAGATCAGTTCCGGTCTCTGCAGGGTGGACCCTGCTTCCGCCTCCGCCTTGAGTTGTACAGTCTTGAGTACAGTCCTCGCGCCATACTCGCGCGCCACGTGCACAGTCGCATCCGTGGAATCGTGGTCGATGACCAGAATCTCATCGCACGGATAGAGCGTCTCCAGGCAGCGTCCCAGCCGCACAGCGTCGTTTCTAGTGTGAAGAACTGCGGTGATCGAGCGCATCGCGAGCTATTGCGAACTGCTCAGTTTCGGCCGGTTCGCATCGGGATTCATGGCCTGTTGAACCGTAACCGGCGCCTGCAGGGTGAAATTCAGCACGGTTTCCGCGGGCAGCTTGATTTGCTGGCTCTTAGAGGCAGCTTGCGCGCCACCGCCCACTCCAGCCCCAGCTGCCGCACCGATGGCTGCGCCCTTGCCCCCGCCGGCCAACGCTCCAATGATAGTGCCGACCAACGCGCCGCCGCCGACTTTTTCGGCCGTGTTCTTGCCGCGCGACGCGCCCTGCTTCTTGTATTGATCGGTTTGCAAGCTATAGGTCTTGCCTCCCACGGAAAGGCTGTCCAGTTGCATCGAGACCAGGGATTGTCCCGCAAACTTGCTCGCACTCTTCACGTCCACGAGATGCCCGGTCAGCTCGACTCCGGCCGGAACCGCTTCTTCTCCATCCGACGTGAGCGGCGCGTTCAGACTGGCATGGAAGGTGTCTCCCGCCTGGTTTTTCTCACTATCAATGGGGTCGATCAGCCTCACCGAAATCTGCGTGCCCTGATCGATGATGTACTTTTTGGGCGCCGGAGGCGGCGGGGGTGGTGGAGGTGTGTTGTCGGCCGGAGCCGGTTGGGCCGGCGTCGCTTCCGCCGGCGGCTGATTGCTTGCCGTGGTCTCATCGTCGCCGGAATTATTCGAGGAACTCGCCCCGAGTTCATCCCCAACGGGTCTCCTCCGTTCCTTCTTACCAGCACTCGGATGGGTCCGTGTGGGAGCAGGCGCAGCGGTCTCGCTCGGCGCTGCCATCGCCACCGTTCCCATTTGCAGGTTATTCACAACCTGTTTGACGCCTTCCACGGAAGCCGCCTGGCGGCTGGCCGCGTCGCGTTGTGCTTCATTGTCGACCCTGCCGCTCAGCGTCACCCGGCCGTCGTCGCACTGTACTCCGAGTTGCTTCCCCGACAAGCCGGAGTCCTGGCTAAATCGGTTCTGAATCGCCGCCGAAATCTGGGCGTCATCGGGTTTGCGAGAACAACCCGTCCCAAGAAGCAGGGCAACCAGGAGCGAAGCTATCAGCAGGAAACTGCGCCTCATATTCAACTCCGAAATCGGCGAATCCGTGGGACGCCAGCTTCAGCGTCTTCGTCACAGTTTAGATGCTGGTCATAGTTTTTGCAGATGTAAATGAACGGGGCTAAAATTGCCGACATGTCTCGACGGCAGGTTCGCCTCGTACTCTCCACATTCCTCGTGGCCGCTTGTTTGTGCTGGCAGGCTGATTCCAGCCCGGCGCAGAGCCAGCAATCCGATCATCAAACCGGCGCGCAATCGGCCGCCGACCGGCGTCCGGTTGTGATTGAACTGTTCACATCGGAAGGCTGCTCGAGTTGCCCTCCGGCCGACATTTTCCTAAAAAAATTAGACACTGATCAGCCCATCCAGGGCGCGCAAATCATCGTGCTCAGCGAGCACGTCACTTATTGGGATCAGGAGGGATGGCAGGATCCGAACGGGTCAGCCGCTTTGACCGAGCGTCAGAGCTCGTATGAAACCGCTCTTGGCGAGAAGGATCCTTTCACTCCTCAGATCGTTGTGGATGGCGACCGCGAGGTCACCGTGCAGAGTTTTTCGCACTTCGGTGAGGTTCTAAGGCAAGCCCGTGACGAGGCGAAAATCCCGGTGCAGATCAGCGATCTCAGCATTGATACCGATGCGCCGGTGCTTCGCGCCCATATCGACACGGGCGAGAACGTTACCGGACATAATGCCGAAGTCTTCCTTGCTGTCGCTCTCAGTCACGTCGAGTCGCAGGTTCTGCGGGGTGAAAATGGCGGACGTCACCTCGTCCACGTCGCCGTAGTTCAGAAACTGACCCGCATCGGCAAGCTCTCCAAGGGGAAAAGCTTCGCCGACAACGTTCAACTAAAGCTCGCGTCCTCTGACGATCCGACGAATCTGCGGGTAGTCGCGTTCGTGCAGGAACCCGGACCCGGAAAAATCCTGGGCGCGGCTCTAAGAAAACCGGGGAGCTAACGTTTCCGCTGAAGATCGGCATGGGCAAGTCCGGTGCGCGGCGCGAATTCTCTCCCGCCGATCCGATAAAATCAGCATCAGCGAGGCGTTTGGGGCCTGAACCATTTGCTCGAAGCTCTCTCGCGCAAGGTTTTTTCAGCAATGAAAATCGGCGTGCTTGCCCTGCAGGGCGATTTCGACGCGCACCGTCGCCGGCTCGAACAGCTGGGCGCAGAAGTGGTGCTCGTCAAGAAGCCCGAGCAGCTCGATGACATCGACGGCCTGGTGATCCCCGGCGGCGAGTCGGGAACATTTCTCAAACTTCTCGGAGAAACCGGATTCGAGAAGCTCCGGCAATTTGTGCGTCTCAAGCCAACATTTGGCACGTGCGCCGGCGCGATCCTGCTCGCGCGGGAGGTCGAGAATCCGTCGCAGGCGGGTCTAGGCGCTCTGGACATTCGCGTGCGCCGCAACGCCTATGGACGCCAGATCGACAGCTCGATCCGCGAAGGCAATTTTCTAGCTGAATTGCATCCGGGTGTGCCGCGCGATTGCGGCTCGCCTCTGGAAATGGTTTTTATCCGCGCTCCGAAAATCGTTCACATCGGAGAAGGCGTGGAAGTGTTAGCCATCGAGGGCGGCGATCCTGTCGCGGTCCGGCAGGGAAGAGCCATGGCCGCGACTTTTCATCCAGAACTGTCGGATGATACGCGAGTCCACCGCGCCTTCCTGGAACTCGTTCGCAACAGCAGCAGGTAAGGACTTTCAAATGTGCCGAAATATCAAAACCCTGTTCAACTTTGAACCTCCGGTCACGGAGGAAGAAATCCGGGCCGCTTCGCTTCAATTCGTCAGGAAGATCACCGGCTTCAACAAACCTTCCAAAGCAAATGAGGCCGCATTCTTCGCGGCAGTCAACGACGTCGCATCCATTTCATCGTGCTTGCTGCATTCGCTCGAAACCAGTGGCGCTCCGCGCAATCGTGAAGAGGAAGCCGCCAAAGCCAAGGCACGCGCCGCCGCTCGCTTCGGGCAATAAATGAGAGCAAAGTCTCCCTTGCACAACTCTGAAACCCGCTGATCTGGAAAAGTGCCCGCAAGATTTTCCTTGACACGGAATTCATGTAACTGTATGGTTACACATTATGCGTGCCCATTCGGTTACACATTCCGCGAGGGCAAAAAGTGAAGCGACCTTTCAGGCCCTCGCCGATCCGACCCGCCGCGCTGTCCTCGATCTTCTTCGTCGCGGCAGCCAGCCTGCCGGACAAATTGCAAGCGCATTTCCGGTGTCTCGCCCGGCAATCTCCAAGCACCTGCGGCTGCTACGGCGGGCGCACCTGGTTCGCGAGCACCGCGAAGGGCGTAACCGCGTCTATGAATTGAATCCCGAGCCTCTCCGCGCAGTTGATTCCTGGATAGACCAATATCGCGTCTTCTGGACCACCAGTCTCAACAATCTGAAAGCTTTTGTAGAAGCCGAATACGCGCGGGAGCTTGACGCTGCCGCGCACAGGCCCCGAACGAGATCGTCATCGCAAAGGAAAAAGCCATGACCCGAATCACGCTGAAATCGCTTCTCACAATTCAAACTGTATTACTAGTTGCGTTAGCCGCAACTGCTGCCCCTGCTCAAACCGATGCCCAACGAGCTTTCAACACCATCAAAGACCTGCCCGGCACGTGGGAGGGCAAATCCGCCGACGGACACGCCGTTCGTGTGGACTTCAAAGTAACCGCGGGCGGCTCCGCCGTCATGAGCGAGATTCTCGGCCATGAAGATATGATTTCGATGTTTCACCTCGATGGCCCAAATCGCCTGCTTATGACACATTACTGCGCAGCGGGAAATCAGCCCCGCATGCAGGCCAGCGTTTCTCCGGACGGTAAGGCCATCACTTTTACTTTCGTCGACGCGACGAATCTCGCCGCACCTGACGCCGGCCACATGCAGCGGATGGTCCTGACGATTCTCGATGACAACCATCACACCGAAGAATGGGTGTTCCTCGATCATGGAAAAGAACGGAAGCAACTCTTCGATTTGAATCGCAAAATGTAGTTGAATTTTGAAAAAGGCAATGGAGAACTTTATGGCGACCGCAAGTCTCACTCCGGATCAAGATGCCATCGAAGCTGAAATCTTCATAGCTGCGCCGCCAGCCAGGGTCTTCGAGGCCATTACCGATCCGAAGCAGCGGGCGCATGGTGGGGAGTGAAGGGTCCGACCCCTCCGGGCCCGTACCAGGTGATGCCGTTCCGCGTTACCGATGCCGGCTCCGATCTTCGTGTGGGCGGCAAGTGGTGGAACGACGGCGTTCGCGAGGACGGTGGGCGATTTCGGCTTGAGGGCGAGTATTTGGAAATCGATCCGCCCCGGCTTCTGGTGCATACCAGGTTCGCTGACTTTGTGGGCAATTTCGAAACGATCGTGCGCTGGGAACTGGAACCCCGCGAAGTCCACGGTTTACACCCGAGCGGCGCACACCGAATGGGAACCGGCACACTGCTGAAGCTTCGGCATTCCGGTTTCGCCGGACGCTTGGATCAGGCCAAGAATCATTATCAAGGCTGGTGTGTGTCACTGGTGTGGCTGCGAGATTTCCTGGAGAGGAACGAGACCGTCGATCAGCGCCAGGCGCAGTGATCCCGTGAAATGCGAGGACTCTATGGCTACCGCAACTCTGACTCCCGATCAATCGACTGTTCTTGCCGAGGTTTTCATTGCGGCTCCGCCGGAGCGCGTGTTTCAGGCGATTACCGATCCCGCGCAGCTCTCGAACTGGTGGGGACAGAGCAATCTCTACCGCGTTACCGAGCGCGCGGCCGATCTGCGTGTCGGAGGCAAATGGTCGTGCGTGGGCGTGGGCGCCGATGGCACTAAGTTCAGCGTGGAAGGCGAGTATCTCGAGATCGATCCCCCACGCCGGCTCGTGCATACCTGGATCGCCAGCTACCGAGGCGGCCTAAAGACCACGGTCTTCTGGGATCTGCAACCCCAGCCGGTGCACGGCCTGCATGCGACCGGCCCGAAGAAGGCCGGCACGGGGACGCTACTCAAGCTCCGTCACGAAGGATTCGCCGGTGATGCGAAATCCGCCGCCGATCACGGCGAGGGCTGGAAGCGCGTCTTCGGTTGGCTCGTTGCCTATATGGAACGCGGAGAAACCGTCGACAGCCGAGGTTGATACACCGTCATTAGGGCAGACACCTGCTCTCCGCCTGGTGTCGATCCCTGAACGACCCGCGGGCGGGACGCGGGGATCATGACTATGGCGCGAATGCACATTGACACGCCAACGCGTACGCCGCTCGTGAATTGGCGGCCCTCAGTTACAAGCACCCGGCGTTCGATCCGGGAAGCAAATGGGCTGGATGGAAGCCAGCTTTCCCGCAGAAGAATACGCTTAGGTCATCGCAGTAGAACCACAACGACCGACGATACCTAACTTCGAGCTATTTCTCGCTGGGTCCGTTCTACCGAGTGCACGTGGCGTTCGCAGCATGGCCCAGGCGGAATGGGCGCGCCGTGAGGGCAAGTCCGCGGATGCCCCAGAAACGTGCAAATCTTATCCGTAGCTTCCGGCGAGAGGATGTGCTCGAATTTGCAGGCCTGTTGTTCGATTTCAGTTTCACTGTCCATTGCCAGGCTGTCGGTAAATAAGCGCTCGGCAAGGCGGTGCCTGCGAATGATGCTGCCCGCCCGCTGGCGTCCCCGCAGCGTAAGTTCCACAATCATCGTGCCATCCCCCACCGAGGCCGACACCGGCTTCAGCGCGTCGTGGCAGGGATTCACAAACGGTTTGTGATCATGCGCCTGCGGCGGATGCGGCGCGGCGACGACCAAACCCATCCCAATCATTTTCTCGATCGCCATGCTGACCGGCAACGCTCCGTGCACCTCCATGCGCTCGACTTCGGCGATCTCCCCATGTTCCTCAAGCACCCACATTTCTTCCAGAACTTCGTCCAGTTGTTCCTCGTCGGCCATCGAGAAAACTTCCTGCGAGGCGATCTTGCCGTGGTGCAGTTCAATGCGACGGTCGGCCAACCTTGCCACCACAGGGTCATGCGTAACCATCACAATCGTGCGTCCCTGCTGATGAAATTCCCGCAGCAAGCGCAGCACGATTTCTTCATTCTGCGCGTCCAGATTGCCGGTAGGCTCATCGGCCAGAATGATTCGCGGATCGTTAATGAGCGCCCGCGCGATGCAGACCCGCTGCTGCTCGCCTCCGGAAAGTTGCGAAGGAAGATGCCGCGCGCGATCTCCCAATCCCACCCGAGCCAGGGCTTCCGTCGCTTCTTTTTCATCGGTCATGCTGTGAAAATACTGCGCCAGCATGACGTTCTCGACCGCAGTGAGGAAGGGAATCAAGTGAAACTGCTGAAAGATGAATCCAATTTTTTCCGCGCGCACCCGGTTCAGATCAGAAGAAGAAATACCGGCCACGTTTTGTCCATCGATCCAGATCTCGCCCGCAGTCGGTTGGTCCAGACAGCCGATCAGGTTGACCAAGCTCGATTTACCCGACCCCGAAGGACCCATGATTGATAGCCATTCCCCCTTGGTCACGTGCAGGGAAATGTGATCGAGGGCGTGAATCGAGCCATTCTCCTTGCCCGATCCGTTCCTGCCATTTCCGGATTCCTTCGCAGGATAGAGCTTGGTGACATCCTTGATCTCAATCATTTCACTCTCCCCTCAGTATCACGGCCGGCTGCACTCGCCGCAGCAGTGAGATCGGGAGAATCGCCGAAATCAGCGTCACCGCCATGCTGCCGACCAAAATGATCGGCAACACACTGAAACGCGGCACCACCGCAGCGTGAAAGTTCACGCGCCCGATCCAGGCCGCGATGCCGATGCCAAACAAGAAACCAATCACAGCGCCGATCGCACCCAATGCCGCGGCTTCTGCGGCGAAGAATCCGTTGAGCAATCGTCCCGATGCTCCCAGAGCTTTCATGATGGCGAAGTCTCGACGCCGATCGAACACCCATCCCATCAGAGTCGAAAGAACGCAGAGCGCCGCGGTCAAAATAATCAGCGCCGCTGCCGCGAGTAACGTGGCCCGTGTCTTGCCCAGTACGTGAGCTTCGCCTTCCATGATCTGCCGCACCGGCCGCACCCCGGCCGTCGGAATTTCGTGAGCGAGTTGGATCATGAGAGCATCAATTTCCTCAGGCGATCCGCTCGCGGCGACCTCAACCGTCTCCGGTTGCACGCCGGTCCAGGCCACAAAATCCGACAAGGAAAGATAGATGCGGCTGTCTTCCGCCGCTCCGGTCTGCACCGTACCGGCAGGTGTGATGTGAATCGCGTGCCCTTGAAAGCTCAGGTCGAAAGCTTCATTCTTCGGCGAAACGATCGGCAGGGCCCGCACTCCAACCAGCGCTTGCCGTGAACTTGTCGGCCATTGACTCACCTTCCACCAGCGATCCAACTGGCGGACTCTAGCGAAATCCGTTCCGGCGACGACAATCGGCTGGCCATCGCTCGTGCGCGCGACGATCATCGCGAACGGGGCGGCGATCCCGTGTCCCGCGACAATCGAATCGGCGCGCGCCAGCGCATCCTGGGGCAGGGAAGCGCCGTTCTTCCCGACTAGAATGATGTTCGCCCCGTAGTTGCGAAACTCAGTACGTAGCTTTGCCTGCACGTCGACATAAAGATTCAGCATGGCCGTCGTGACTGCGGCCGCGACCACCATAGCGAACAGGGCCGAAGCCGCACGTCCGCGCCGTAGAATCGCCGCCCTCACCAGCATGCGCAGCAACATTGACGTATGCGGAGCCTTGCTCCGGCTTGCC
>Ga0335072_10010935_pt1 | contig 13031 bp, 9 predicted proteins | sample Lox_Sample_21_FD_206725 | JGI IMG/M metagenome (GOLD analysis project Ga0335072, IMG submission 206725) | Soil microbial communities from Loxahatchee National Wildlife Refuge, Florida, United States - Lox_Sample_2.1 | ecosystem: Environmental > Terrestrial > Soil > Wetlands | place: USA: Florida...
TCGAACGGAAGCCCTGATATGGCGACGCAGGTCACACGGATGCCCAGCGAACAGGAATCCGGAAGACCGTCATGGAGCTGGCTTCGAGAACTCGTTCGCTGGGAAAGTGCCCCGTATCCAGGCCGCGTGAACACCGTCGCCCGCATGACGATTACGGCGACGCTGGTCATGGTTGTCGTCGAAACCTTCCGCATTCCGAACGCGTTCCTGGCCGGTCTCTACGCAATTCTTCTGGCTCGCGAAAACCTCGCCGCTACCTGGCGCAACGGGAGAATCCTCGTCACGGCTTTCGTCGGAGCCAGCCTGTACACGCTGCTGGGAATGACCTTGTTCCGTGGCTCTCCCGTCACCCACTTTTTTTGGGTGATCGGAAGTCTGTATCTCGCTTTTTTTGTGATGCGCACGGCTACCAACTACGCGGCCGCGCTGGTGTTCGCGATTCCCGTTGGAATTGCTTTGCCGATATGGGATCGCCCCCTGCCGAGCCAGATTCAGGTGGAAGGCACACTCTGGCCGGTTTTGATCATCGCCCTCGGCGCCGGCGTCACCGTGGGAACCGAAGCGATCTATCGCATCTTCGATCGCTCCGATCCCTTCGTTGCCTCTGTCAACGATCTGTTGCTCGCGGTTCAGCAAGTCCTGGAAAGCTTGGCAACACAGCAGACCCCACCCAGACCGGTCCTGAACCGAGTTCTCCAATACCAAATGACCGGCACCGGCCGACTCAGACTGACTTTGTTGCGCCAGGGCCTCGACCCAACCCGGCGGGCGCACCGCAGCGCTCTGATTTCCCTGTCCGGCCGCCTCATTGGTTTGGCTTCGGATCTCGAACGCAGCCCTCCCGACCTGAAGGAGGAGGACGTGGCCCGGCTGCGCACCCTTTGTGACAGGCTCGCCACCATTCGAACGCAACTCCTCGAGTCAGGAAGCGTCTCCGCGCATTTTCCCGTAGTCGCGGGCCTCCCGTCTGCTGGTTTACCTGTGCTTCCGGAGATGGAACAAACCGTCGTGCTGATCACCGAAGTCTTTCAAACGGATCAGAGTTCGGATGATTCTCAGAACAGCCGGGAACCAAACTGGTGGCGTGCTTTGTTTCTGCCGGACGCGTTTCAGAATCCGGAATACCGGCGTTTCGCGCTGGCCGGATGCCTGGCTTCTTCCGCTTGTTACGTGCTTTACAACGCGCTCGACTGGCCCGGAATCGGCACCACCTGCGTGCTTACGTGCGTTGTTACGGCCTTGACCACTATTGGAAATTCGGTCCAGGCGCAATCCCTGCGTCTCGCCGGATTTGTGATTGGAGGGGTGGTCATGGGGCTCTCCGCGCAAATGTGGATCCTGCCTGGTATCGATAGCGTGTTTGGGTTCGCCCTCTTGTTTGCGACCGCAACCGCGATTGCAGCGTGGTTCGCCACCTCCAGTCCTCGACTCTCCTATTTCGGCCTGCAGATTGCGCTGGCCTTTTACTTCGTCAACCTGCAGGATACCCATTTCGTGACCGACCTTACGATCGTGCGCGATAAGGTGATTGGCGTTCTGGTGGGGATTCTTGCCATGGGATTGATCTTCGATCGCTTCGGGACGAAGAGCGATGCGGATCAACTCCAGAAGCTGCTCGTGCGGAACGTGACTCTTCTGGCTGAGTTCGGGGCGTGTCTCGCAGACGCCGGAAGAGCAGGTGCTGCCTCACAGATCAGGCGTCTCCGCAGCCAGATCAACGACAACTTCGCCAGTCTGGAATCTCAGACGGACGCCGCACGGTTTGAATTTGAGTTTCGTCACCGCCGCGAAGGAGACATTGCCGAGTGCGGGCGGATTCAACGAGTGCAGCCATGGCTGCGCTCGATCTACCTGCTGGAGCTCGCTCTGTTCTCGCATCGTGTACGCCGGGACGTCGACTCCGAACTGACTCAGGTCCACAACAACACGCTGCGCCAGTTTCTGAATGAATACAGCGACAAGCTCATGCACATCGCCGCATGGATCACGAACAGGGAAGACGCGCCTGCGCCTGTTGGCGATGATTCCGTCCGGCTTATACAGCAAGTGTTTGGGAGCCACGCTTCTGCCAATGCGCGGGTCATTGATGATATTTGCGAGAAGATGGTCTCCTCGTTCCTCATGCTCCGAAGCGGATGCTGAGTCGCGAGCCTGTCACGGAGCGACGCCGGACAGACGACGCATCGGTTGCTTTCTGGAGGGCGAAAGGTGGCCCGGACATCAGCACGGCACGGTGCCGGGCCCTGGACTCTCTCCATCGGTCATGACCGGGTTGTGCCAGCCCCCTTCAGGCGCTAATTGCCTCTCGACTTCGGATGGTCCCCAGGAGCCTTGCTCGTATTCGTAGACGGGGGTATCTGTTTTCAACGCCGGATCGACGATTCTCCACGCCTCTTCCACATAATCCTGGCGTGCGAACAGAGTGGGGTCGCCGGCCATGGCGTCGCCCAGCACGCGCTCATACGCGTCCATCTCGTCAGGGCAGGGATTGCGGCTGGCCATGATCTCGACGTGTCGGCCCTCCAGAACCTCTCCAGCCGACATTGCCGTAGCGCCGATCGCGATGATCATTTCCGGGCTGATCCGGAAACGCATGTGATTGTGCTTCACAACACTGGCCTTCAGAACGGTAGGGGGCTTACGCAGGCGGGCCAAAACCTCGGTGCACGTGACGGGCAAATTCTTTCCCGCGCGAATGTAGAACGGCACACCCTTCCAGCGCCACGAATCGATCTCCAGCCGCAAAGCCGCGAAAGTCTCCACGTTCGAATCGGGACGAACTCCGCCCTCCTGCCGATAACCGCGGAATTGCCCGCGAATCAAATCTTTTGCATCGAGAGTTTGCACTGCCTTCAGCACCTTCACCTTCTCGTCCCGAATCGTTTCGCTGTCGGTGCGGACCGGTGGCTCCATGGCAAGGTTGGAGAGGACCTGAAACAGATGGTTTTGGACCACATCGCGAATCGTGCCGGTTTGATCGTAGAAGGCGCCTCGGCCCTGCACGCCGAAGTCCTCTGCCATCGTGATCTGAACGCTCTCGATGAAGTTGCGATTCCAGAATGGCTCCATAAACGCGTTCGCAAACCGGAAAATGACTACGTTGTTGACCGGGCGCTTCCCGAGATAGTGGTCGATGCGAAAGATTTCCGATTCGGAGAAGGTGGAATGAAGGATCCGATTGAGCTCCTGCGCTGAGGAAAGATCGTGGCCGAACGGTTTCTCCACAACGACGCGAGCCCCGTGTGAACATCCTGATTTCGCCAACTGCTCGACGACGGTCTCAAAAAGCAGAGGGGGTATGGCCAGGTAATGGGCCGGCCGTTGTGCCCCGTTTAGCTCCTTCCGAATTGCCTGGAAGGTGAGAGGGTCGTTGTAATCGCCGTCGACATAACGGAGCAGGCTGGACAACTTGGTAAAGGCTGCCGTATCGAGGTCGCCGTGTTTTTCAACGCTGTCGTGCGCGCGCTGGCGCAGTTGGTCGAGGTTCCAGCCGGCCTTGGCGACGCCGATCACGGGCACGTCGAGGCGGCCTCGCTTCACCATCGCCTGCAGAGCCGGAAAGATCTTCTTATAAGCAAGGTCGCCGGTTGCGCCAAAGAAGACCAGGGCATCCGATTTGGATTCGCTCATGAACAGTCTCCGTTTTCCCGCGGACTTATTTTCCGGCGGCTTTTTCGAGGTGGCCGCCGAAGCCGAATCGCATCGCGGAAAGGAGCTTATCCTGATAGTCCGCTTCACCGCGTGAACTGAAACGCTGATACAACGCAGCCGAAAGAACGGGCGCCGGCACGGCCTCGTCGATGGCGGCCTTGATCGTCCACCGGCCCTCGCCCGAATCGGAGACGCGCCCCTTGAACTGCGAGAGGTCGGGATCCTGGACAAGACTGGCCGCTGTCAGATCGAGCAGCCACGACGCAACCACACTCCCGCGCCGCCACACCTCGGCAATATCGCGGAGATCGAGATCATATTGGTAATACTCGGCATCGCGCACCGGCGTAGTTTCTGCATCGTCCGCATCGTGCTGTTTTCCCGCGTTGGCAGCGCGCAGGATGCCAAAGCCTTCGGCATAGGCGGCCATGATGCCGTACTCGATTCCGTTGTGGACCATCTTGACAAAGTGACCGGCGCCATTGGCGCCGCAGTGCAGGTATCCCTGTTCGGCGGTTCCGCCAAGCTTTTCACGCCCCGCCGTCCGCGGAACGTCGCCCATCCCAGGCGCCAGCGTGGAGAAGATCGGATCCAGGCGCTCAACAACCGGATTTTCGCCGCCGATCATCATGCAATAGCCCCGCTCGAGGCCCCATACGCCACCGCTCGTGCCGACGTCGAGATAGTGAATGTTCCGGACTGCCAGTTCTTTCGCACGCCGAATATCGTCCACGTAATAGGAATTGCCGCCGTCGATGAGAATGTCGCCTGCTTCAAGATAAGGCAACAATCCGCCGATCGAAGCGTCGACTGCCGCGGCCGGCACCATCAGCCAAATCGCCCGCGGCTTCGAGAGTTTCGCCACAAAATCCTGGAGCGATGAACTTCCCTGAGCTTTTTCCTGGACCAGCTCGTCCACCGCTTTCGGAGACATGTCGAAGACCACGCACTGATGGCCACCTTTGAGGAGGCGCCTGACCATATTGGCGCCCATTCGTCCAAGACCCACCATTCCCAGTTGCATCGATTGCTCCCTTCACGAGTCGTTAATCTGTTGGTCTCTCTCTGCTCAGTTCTAACTCATACCGGCTCAAAGCCGCCACGGTTGAGGGAACTGGCATACTTTCGAAGCGCCGGGCTCCTCCGTTGCCAGACCGATCGGTCCGCCTGCGAACACCGGATCCGCGGGCTGCCGTGAAGCGCCGGAACGCCCCTGCCCAAATGTTGGATGCATGCCTCAGTGAACACCAAGCACATCGCAGGGAGCCCCTTCAGCCAATTCGTGGGCGGTACTGCTCGACAGCCATTCCGGCAGGTCGTGGTCTCGATGGATTCCCAGTACGATCAGGTCGATATTTTTCTTCCGGACCGCCTCCATCAGCGAACCTTGGATCGACCCGCTGCTCAGGATCGTCTCAATTTCAATGTCGTGATCCCGGCCTTCTCTCCGCGCCATTTCCAGGAGCTCAGCGCATGACGCCTGTTGATCGATTTCGAGGGTTTGGCGAGATTCGGGATTCAATGCCGCGGCGTACTCGGCATAAAAGGGGAGAGAAGGTGAGACGGCCACTGCGGTCAGGGTCGCGTGCAAAGCCGCGGCAAGGCGGATCGCCTGCTGCAGCGCTCTCTGCGCCGCGGGCGACTGGTTGAGTGCGATAAGGATGTGACTATACAACGCCTGCCTCTTGCCGCCGCGACCCTGCCAGCACATCTCGCGCTTCAGCACCTAGTTCTGTCACACTGCAGACCGGATCGACTCTGTCTCGCCTGGATCGGAGGCACCGGGAGCCTTCCCGATTGGAGGGACCCCAGCGCCTACACCACCGATAAAGCCAGGCAGAGGATCCGGCGTCTTGCCGGAGGTGCGTGGTCCGCCTCGTATCCTCCGTCTGGCTCCTGGGTTAGCTCGCTTTCCTTTGGGCGACGGTGGAAGCGTTCTCGACCTTCGGCGATACCTCGCTCAGCTTTCCGGTCGCCAGATCGAATACGAATCCACGAATGACGATGTCCGCAGGGATCCACGGGTGCGACCTGAGCTTCAGAACCTGCTTTTGTGTTGCCCAGTTTACGTCCGTGTAGCAGTTGAATTTGTCGGGAGCCACGGCCCACACGCCGGTCTGTTTGTGAATGTGGTCTTCGAAGCCCTCTTCTGAAAACATTTCCATTCCGCAGCCCGTGTGCCCGACAATCATGATCTCGCGCACGCCCAGAACGTGAATGGAAAACATGAGGGATCGCACGACATCTTCGGTGGCTGCCGTTCCGACGTTCCGAATCACATCCGCATCGGCGGGTTTGATGTCGAGCCATTCCAGCAGCTGGTTCAGTCGTGGGTCCATGCATGTGAGGATGGCGATCTTCGGAGCTGGCTTCTGTGCCAGCGAGGGGTCATGGTGCGCCGCGTTTTTGCGGTTCGCCGTCATCGCGCGTTCAATTAAGCTCATCTGAAGTCTCCTGGATCGCGTCGCCAGTCCGGAATCAGGTCTGCGACATCGTGTGGTGTGACCTCGCGTATGCGGAGCGAGCGCTGTTCTGCTGGCTTCGCAGTCCGCAGTGGGGAATGGAAGAAGCAATGGCGCCACAGGAGCATCGAATTCTTATCCTCCTGCGTACATCTCTCCTTCGGCTTCGAAGTATCCTGGCGTGGCCTGTCATCGCTTCGGCGTGACGGCCGATTACCTCGCCGGGCGCGCCACGGTTTCCGCGACGAATATGTTCCGATTAAGCCCGATGAGCAACTTTGCGGCAATTGGACGAAGGTATCGACCGAAACCTTCGTCTGATGAGAAAAGTTCGCTGCGATCCTGGCAGACGGGAGCTGCAATGCTGTTCAGCGGAACGGCCTGAGTTCGCCGAGAACGGTGGGGATCAGTTCTGCAACAGTCGGATGAATGTGCATGGAGCGAGCGAGCTGTCCGGCCGGCATCCGCGCGTACATTGCGGTGAGGATGCAGTGGATAGCCTCGTCAGCGCCGGTTCCGAAGAGTGTGGCGCCGAGGATCTGGCGCGTATCGGCCTCGACGAGGATCTTCATGAATCCGAAGGTTTCGCCTTTTTCGATGGCACGGCTGACCCGGGTCATGGGCCTGAATCCGGCGAGCGCGGGGCGTCCGCTGCGGCGCACTTCCTCTTCGGTCTTGCCCACGTGGGCAAGGGGTGGATCGATGTAGAGGGCATGGGCGGGAATGCGATCGCTGATGCGCCGCGATGCGCCCGAGAGCAGGTTGTCAGCCACTATTTCGTAATCGTTGTAGGAAGTGTGGGTGAAGGCTCCGCGGCCGTTGCAGTCGCCGAGGGCGAAGATGCCTTCCGCGCTGGTACGAAGTTGGTCGTCCACGCTGATGAACCCGCGGTCGTCGACTGCGACGCCGGCGGCGGAGAGGTTGAGGTCATCCGTGTTCGGAGTGCGCCCCACCGCAAGCAGGACATGCGAGCCGGATATGTGCGGCGAACCTTCGTCGCATTCCACGCCCACCGAAATATGGTCCGAATTCTTCTCGAGATGGATGCAGTTGGCGCTGAGGCGAACAGCGATGTCCTCGTCCGCAAAGATCTCGCCGATCACTCGCGAGGCGTCCTCGTCTTCCTGCGGGGCGAGACGGGGCTTGCGGTCGACGACCGTGACCTGGGAGCCGAACCGGCGAAACATCTGCGCGAACTCCAGCCCGACGTAGCCTCCCCCGACAACAATGAGGTGCGAGGGCAGTTGCTCGAGCTGGAGGATCGTCGAACTGGTGAGAAATGGCACGGAATCGATGCCGCGCAGCGGCGGGATGGTCGGGCGTGCGCCAACGTTGAGAAAGATCTGCGGGGCTTCGAGGAGATCCCCGTCCACGCGAAGAACATGCGGCCCTTCGAAGGCGGCCGTTCCCTTGAAGACGGTGCAGTTGGCGGTGCCACGGAGCCACTTCTCCTGGCCATTGCGGGAACTCAGAACTATCCTCTCTGTGCGCCGCCGCACTTCGCCAAGATCGACGCGGAGCTGATCGACGTGCACGCCGAAACCCGCGCCTCGGCGCGCCAGGTGCGCGGCATGTGCGCACGCCACCATCGCCTTTGTGGGGGTGCAGCCGGTATTGACGCAAGTTCCCCCGAAGAATTCTCGTTCCACCAGGGCGACCCTGCGTCCGCTTTCGGCAAGCCGCACGGCGAGGAACGGCCCCGCCTGGCCGGCACCTGCGACGATTGCGTCAAATGCATGCTTCATATCAGCCTCGCGACGGGAGCGGTTGATCCGCGGAAATACAGTCGACGCACATTTTTACATTTCGCCATTGTGATTCGCTACGAGGCGGAAGCGTTCTGCATCTTTGCCTGACTGGGCCAAAGACAATGCAGAACTATTCTCTTCTGAATATGTGGATGGCCTGCAGGCCGCGGTCGGATCGTTGTTTCTCACTATGAGACGAAGGTATCGGCCGATACCTTGGTTCAATTGTTGCAGGGTTCGTCTTCTGGCCTAATCGGGGCATCAGGCTCGCATGCGAGCCCGCGTGTGCCGCTGGAAGCTGCTCTCTCCACATCGACTCCATAAGCGTCTGATCTTTGCCGCGCGATCTGCCGGAGAGAATTCATTGCACCGGGAATACACGATGCCTGAGTTCGGAAAGAGGTCTATGCGGGAATCGCAGATGGGCGGCCGGGATGGTCGCGATCAACGCGTCTCCCCGAATCATAGGATGCTGATGGCGGGCATGGCCAGTGCGATGCTAGGCGCTTTGCTTCTGGGTTGCACGGCAGACACACAGCCTTCCCGGCAGGAAACGAACCTGGCCAATGCGGCGAAAGACCTTTCGATTCCCCTGGAGGCGGGGACGAAAAAGAACCCCGTTCCTGAGACGAGCGAGGTCGTAAGCCAGGGCCAGGAAGTCTTTCTTGGGTCCTGCGCGCAATGCCATGGTGCGGATGGACGCGCAGACACGAACATCGGTCGCCACATGGATCCGCCGGCCATGGACCTGAGCTCCGCTCACGTGCAGCACTGGAGCGATGCGCAATTGTTCTGGATCATACAAAACGGAGTGAGCCATACCGGCATGCCCGCCTGGCGGGCAACCCTCTCCGACAACGATTTCTGGAAACTTGCACTTTTCATCCACAACCTTCCTCGCCTAGACGCCGCTCCCGTTTCCACACCGCCGCCACAAGCCCACGCTGCCGTTGCCACGCTGGACAAATACGCGGCCAAAATACCGGGTGGCCTCGCGCTCTCTGAGTTCAGGGGATATGAAGGATGGGCGGTGATCGCCATCAGTCACAACGGGGACAAACTCGCTGCCATTCTCGGGAATCCAGTCATGATCGACGCCTGCAAGGCGGGCATTCCCGGGAATGGCAAGCCTTTTCCGGATGGCGCAAAGATCGTTAAGGTCCATTGGAATGCCAAAGTGAACGCTGCCGAACCTGGCGCCCCAACGGTACCGGGCACGCAGCATGACGTCGATCTGATGGTGAAGGACAGCAGACGGTTTGCGGACAGCGGCGGATGGGGGTACGGAGCGTTCGAATACGACGCTGCCTCAAACAGTTTCACGCCCGCTACTTTGAAAGACAAGCCACCGCAGGGAAACGACGCGAAGTGCGGGTTCGCGTGCCACTCGGCGGTGAAGACAAAAGATTACGTGTTCACCGATTATGGGAACAGGTAAACCCTCGTGCCCTCGCTTGTCTCCGTCAACGTCGGGCTGCCCCGCGATCTCTCCTGGCAAGGCAGGATCGTGCACACCGGCATCTGGAAGCGGCCGGTGGCGGGCAGGGTGACGGCCCGCCGGCTCAATCTCGACGGCGATGGTCAGGGTGATCTTGAAGGGCACGGCGGAGAGAACCGCGCCGTCATGGTGTATCAGCTGGACTCCTATCGTTACTGGGAAGCATTCCTCAAAAGAAGCGATTTCCAGTATGGCCAGTTTGGCGAAAACCTGACCGTCGACGGACTGCCCGACGATGAGGTCTGTATCGGCGATCGCTACAGGATCGGGAGCGCAGTCTTTGAGGTGTCGCAGCCCCGTGTCACCTGCTATCGCGTAGGCATACGGATGAATCACCCGGAGATGCCGGCGCTCCTCGTTTCGCACGGACGACCCGGGTTCTATTTCCGAGTGATTGAAGAAGGAGAGGTGGGAGCGGGGGACGAGATCGTGAAGGTCGCCGATGGACCGGAGCACGTCACGGTCCGCGAAGTCGACGGAATGCTCTATCTGCCCGGCCGCATGCCCGATCAGTTGCAGCGGGCTCTGCGTGTTCCGGCGCTGAGCGCGGGATGGAAGGGATCGCTTCGATCGCTGGCCGAAGCCGCAGAGAAGCACGTCGGCAGCGGAAATGCGGGCCTTGCTCCTTCGTCGGCTCCGGCTCCCCCGTGGCGCGGATTTCGTTCGCTGCGCGTTGCGGCGGTGGAGCGCGAGAGCGTGGACGTGCTGTCGTTTGTTTTGGAATCAGAGGACCACAGCCCGCTGCCGGCGCCGCTCCCGGGGCAATTTCTGGTCTTTAAGCTCCAGCTGAATCAGAACGCGGATCCAGTCCTGCGCAACTATTCGCTCTCCGGTCCGCAGAATACGGGAAGATATCGCGTCAGCGTGAAGCGCGCTACCGGCACGGGGAGCCAGTATTTTCACGATCGGGTTCAGGCCGGCGACCTGTTGCAGGTAAGTGCGCCGAGAGGGAGTTTTACCCTTGCGCCCGGCGCCAACCCCGTGGTCCTTCTGAGCGCGGGCATTGGAGCGACCCCGGTTCTTGCGATGCTCCATTCGCTTGGGGAAGACGGCGCAGACTCGAGGCGGGAAGTCTGGTGGTGTTACGGCGCACGCAACAGCAAAGAACACCCGTTTGCGGCTGAAGTGCGGGGTGTGCTCGAGAGACTTCCTGGAAGCCGTTCGTTGGTCGTCTACAGCAAGCCGGGAGATGGCGACCGACTGGGCAAGGATTACGACGCCGCCGGGCATCTGAGCCTGTTGCTGCTGCAACAGGCTGGTGTGCCGAAGCAGGCGGACTTCTATCTGTGCGGCCCGGCTGGTTTCCTTGCCGGCTTTACGAGCGAGCTGAAGTCCTGGGGAGTTCCGGGCTCGAGCATCCATTCCGAGGTGTTCGGTGCCGGATCTTCAAGCACGCCAGGAATTGCCCGCACGAAAGCCGCTTCTCCGCACGCGCCTGTCGAGGGCGTCGGCGCGGGCCCGAAGATCTCCTTCACACGCAGCGGCCTGGCCGTTCCGTGGGATTCACGCTTCGCGAGTCTCCTCGAATTTGCAGAAGCCTGCGATGTTCCCGTTCAATGGTCTTGCCGGATGGGAGTTTGCCACAACTGTGAAACCGGATTGATTGATGGAAAGATCAGGTACACATCGGAACCGCTCGATCGACCGGGAGAGGGAAACCTCTTAATTTGTTGCGCGATTCCTCTCACTGCGGTTGAACTGGATCTCTGACCGGATTCCTGTGCCGGCTCGAGGCGACGCTCAGGAGGAACTGACTGCCATGACTTCACGCCCACCATTTCCTCCCTTCACGCGGGAAACGGCGATCCTGAAGGTTCGGCTGGCCGAAGATGGCTGGAACTCGCGCGACCCTGACAAAGTATCCCTGGCGTACTCGGTGGACTCCCGCTGGCGCAACCGTGCTGAATTTCTGGTCGGCAGAGAGCAGATCGTTGCGTTTCTCTCGCGAAAGTGGACGAGGGAGCTGGACTACCGTCTCATGAAGGAGTTGTGGTCCTTCCACGGCAATCGTATCGCCGTGCGCTTTGCCTATGAATACCACGATGACTCGGGAAACTGGTTCCGCGCCTACGGCAATGAGAACTGGGAATTCGACGAGCAGGGGCTGATGTCCGCGCGGCATGCCAGTATCAACGAGTTGCCCATCAGAGAAGCCGACCGAAAGTTTCATTGGCCGCTGGGAAGACGGCCGGACGAACATCCGGGACTGAGCGAACTGGGGCTCTGACAGAGCGGCTTCCTGTCCTCACCCGAGGTCGCAATAAGTTCATGCGCCGGGGCATAAGCCTCGATCATCATTCCTAAATGTGCGAATCTGCGGAGTCCGTAAGAGGTGAGCGGGAATGAAAGTGTTGGTGGCGGGCGCAAGCGGCGCGATCGGTGCACCCCTGATCAAAGTGCTCGTCGCGGCCGGGCATCAGGTGGTCGGCGCAACGACGAAGGCGGCGGCAGCAGAGGCTCTTCGCCATCAGGGCGCGGAAGGCGTGATTCTGAACGTTCTCGACGGCCAGGCCGTGGCGAGGGAAATCGCGCGATTCCGCCCGGACGCGATCATCGACCAGCTCACCTCGCTGCCCAGACGGTATACGCCCGAGGAAATGCAGGCGGCAGCCCCGCGCGATCGTCAGGTTCGACTGGAAGGTGGTGGGCATCTGCAGCGTGCGGCGGCCAGGTTCGGCGTTCGGCGATATGTGGTGCAATCCACGGGATTCTTCTACGGGCCGGGTGCGGGGTTTGCATCCGAAACCGATCCGCTTGCGCACAGCGCGTCGCCGGGTGTGGCCGGAGCCGTTGCCACATATACGAGAATCGAAGAGCGGCTCTTCGGCGATTCGAATCTGGAAGGGGTCGCGCTGCGTTACGGGTTCTTCTATGGGCCGCGGACTTACTATGACCTGGACAGTGGCAGCGTTACCCAGCAGGTTCGCGAAGGTCAGTATCCGCTGGTTGCGCCAGGCTCCGGCGTCTACTCATTCATTCACATAGAGGATGCCGCGGCCGCGACGGCTGCGGCACTGAAATCGCCTCCCGGCGCCTACAACATTGTCGATGACGATCCCAGCCCAATCGCCGTGTGGCTGCCCGCTTTTGCCAGATTCATCGGTGCGCCGGAACCGTCACGCGTGCCCGCGGAGGAAGTGATTCGTCACTATGGTCCCGATGCCGCCTACTATGCGCTCAATTTGCGCGGGGCGTCGAATGGGAAGGCAAAACAGACGTTCGGTTTTGCGCCGCGAGCCCTCGAGTGGCTTGCCGCCTGACTCTGCGAGACGCCATGAAAAAGATTGCAGATGAAATCCCGGGCTATACGTACGGTACCGCGGCGGTTGCGAAGTCTCCAGTTTCTCTTGAGGAGCTGGAGAGTCTAAGGGTATCGGTCGGATTCACCGCAGAAGATGAGCAGTTCCTTCGCATGGCGGGAGAGGTCCTGGCCGATCAGACAAAACAAATCGTGGAGGAGTGGCGCGGCAGAATCATCGCCGGCATTCCTCACCTTGCGCGGCACTCGCAGACGCCGGAAGGGGACCCGCTCCCGTTTTACCTGGCACAAAGCAACATGCGGTTCGAGCAATGGATTCTCGACACGTGCCTTCGCCCTTACGACCAGGATTGGCTCGATTATCAGCAGGAAATTGCGCTGCGGCATACCCGTCTCAAAAAGAATCGAACCGA
>Ga0335072_10010936_pt1 | contig 13028 bp, 12 predicted proteins | sample Lox_Sample_21_FD_206725 | JGI IMG/M metagenome (GOLD analysis project Ga0335072, IMG submission 206725) | Soil microbial communities from Loxahatchee National Wildlife Refuge, Florida, United States - Lox_Sample_2.1 | ecosystem: Environmental > Terrestrial > Soil > Wetlands | place: USA...
GCCAGTTCATTGACCAGCGAAAAGAGGCGGATGTCTCTCTCTCGATTCTCGGCAGCAAGATGAATGTCGGCAACGGCGGCAAGCCTCATTCCAGACTCCCGAATGATTTTTCAACCTCGAGCCGGCACGGATAGTTCTCGCAGCGCTCCCGGTAGAGGTCGCGCTCGCCCCATTCATTCACGTCGATGGCGAACATCTTCGGGTCGACCAGGGTTCCGCGGAAGGGTGCGCCCTTTTCCGGCCGGGTTACGCGCTCTTTGAAACGCTCCGCCAACTGCGACCAGACCACGCCGGGCACGATGTCCACGTGCGCAGGATAAATATATGCGAACAGCACCAGTTCCCAGTAGAGCATCTCCCAGTGCGGTTCCCCCAGCCCGAGCAGGCGGTCCCAGTCGAGGCGGCGGCCGCATCTTTTCACAAGGTGGGCAATGTCGGCTCCGTCAAAGCGCTCGCGCCGTGTGACGAAAAGCTTGGAGGCGATCAGCTCCTCGGGGCAAAGCACCTTGCAGGGAATCCCCAGCACCTCATCGAGAAGGGCGCGGTCGATCCAGCACTGCTCCACCGGCAGGGTTGCGTTGCCGACGCCGGTAATCAGATCGACGAAGTACTCCTGGCGCCATGCCTTGGCCAGCCACACAGCGTCCTCGACGTGGGTTTCGAAGCCTTCCGATTCGAGCACTTGTTTCGCCCGCGGAATTGCGGCCGGCGGCAAAACAAGGTCGAGATCCTTGGTGGCGCGCCAGATGCCGGTGTGACGATGAAACGCAAAACCCCCGCTCACGGCGAAGGGAACGTCGGCATTCTGCAACGCCTCGATCACTCCGCGATAGCACGCCCGTGCCTCCGGCGCCCAGGCGGGTTCATGGGAAGAAGTAACCGGTAGTTCCCGTTGATCTTCGTGCAAACGATCCCGATGGTCCTCGTGCATACGACACTTCGATGCAGAAACCTGCCTCGGGGCAGACCGGACAATCTGCAATCGAGCACTGCGGCAGGATTCCGATCAGGTTCTTGTCATTTTTTAACCCGGCTGTTCTTTAAAAGGCCCAGGTGGATCAAGCTTTGCGCCGTCGCCAGGACGGCTTCCTCTCGCGAGCGCGGCTGCCAGCCCAGAACGCGTTGCGCCTTTTCGCTCGAGGCGTTCTTGAGTTTGCCGAGCTCGGGAAGAATCTGTTTGACTGCCGGATCACGCAGTGCGGCCAGCTTCACCATCCAGTTGGGGAACTCCCTCGTGGGCACACGGCCGGCGGCCGGGCCCATTCCCTTTTTGAGGAACCCGGCGATCTCCTGAAGCGACGGGAAATCGCCCGACACTGCGAGGAAACGCTCCCCTTTCGCTTCTGGATGCGTCATGGCGCGGAGGTGCAGATCGGCTACGTCGCGCACATCCACCACGCCGAACCATAACCGCGGCAATCCGGGAACCGATCCATCCATCAAGCGCTGCACAATCATGATGGAGGTTGCATAATCCCCGCTCAACACCGGGCCAAACACAACGACCGGGTTCACCACCGAAAGCTCCAGCGCGCCGCCTTCGCTCGCAATGAAGTTCCATGCGGCGCGTTCGGCCAGCGTCTTGGATTTCGCATACGCGGTCAGGCCCGGCGAATCGGGATCGGACCAGTCCGCCTCGGTGTATGCCCCCTGCTTCACTTCCCTGCCGTATCCGATCGCCGCGAAGGATGAAGTCAACACCACGCGCTTCACGCCGGCATCGCGAGCTGCGCGCAGAACACGCAAAGTTCCTTCGCGTGCCGGCACGATCAGCTCATCCTCGTTTTGCGGAAGATGGGCGGGAAAGGGCGACGCCACGTGCAACGCAAAGTCGCATCCCGCGACCGCCTGCGGCCACCCCTCATCTTTCGTCAGGTCGGCCACAAAAAAGGAGAGCCGCTGATCCGGGTCGCCTCCCGCACGGCGCAGCGACACGCAAAGCTCGCTCACCCGATCGCGGCTGCGCAGCGTTGTCTGCACTTCATGGCCTGCGGAAAGCAACTTCAAGATACAGTGACTGCCGATAAAACCCGAACCGCCCGTTACCAGGACTTTGCTCATCTAATCGCCTTATCGTCTTGATACCGCTGGTATTCTCGTTTTCCTGCGGCGAGTTTGCCCCTACTGTACCACTTCGGTACTATCCCCATGGTTACAGGAGCCGCTCCGGCTATCTGCCTTTGTGTCATTGTCCCCTGTTGATGGCTTGCTACACTGCGATTTCAGACTCATAACTTGACGTCCCCTAGTTACGCCAGCGAGGTCCTATGATTACAGCCAAGGCTCCGGATTATTATGAGTTTCTCCAGATCAGCCCCAACGCCGATGCGGACACGATCCATCGCGTTTACCGGTACCTGGCGTCCCGCTTTCACCCCGATCATCCGGAGTCGGGAGACGCCGACAAGTTTTGCCTGCTGAAGCAGGCGTATGACGTTCTGTCTGTTCCTGAGCGGCGCACTCAGTACGACATGGAGCGAGAGCTCGAAGAGGGGGGCGCGCCGCCGCTGTCGACCAAGGTCGACTTCATGGACAACCTGGAAGGCGAGCTGAACCGGCGCCTGGCCGTTCTCGCCGTGCTCTATTTCCGCCGTCGCACCACGCCCGATGCGCCCGAGGTCAGCCTCACAGAGATCGAGAAGCGCATGGGATTTCCACGTGATTATCTCGACTTCACCACCTGGTATCTCACGCGGAAGGGCTACATCACCAAGGCCGACAACTCTGACTTCACACTGACCGCCGAGGGTGTCGACTTTGTGGAAACACAGCGCGTCAACATCCCGGTACTGAACAGGCTGCTGACCAACGGCAACGAAATCGCCAGCCGGACCGCGACGCCCACGGATCCAGACACCACGGTGCAGGAACTGCAGACGCCGGGGTCGCGGCTCATCGTCCTACCCGACATGACCGTGATCCAGGATCGGCGAGTGAACGCGCAGGATCGACGCAGAGGCGGAGCCGATCGCCGTGTCGATCGCACCGACCGGCGCTCAGGCAACTAGGCAGCTGGAACACGCCCGGTTTCACGTGCACCTGCAGCTCAACTACGCGCCGCCGGCTGCGAAATGTCTTCCACGGCTCTTTTGAGCGCTGCCCGCGCCAACAGCCGCGTGGAGTCGAGCACCGGCAGCGGCGAATTCTGATTGCTGATGATCAGCGGAATCTCGGTGCAGCCCAGCACCACAGCGTCACAGCCCTCGTCCTTCATCCGCCGGATCACGAGTTGATGCTCGGTGACCGCTTCCGGCCGGAACACCGAATACACCAGCTCGTTCATAATAATCCGGTTGATGGTTTCTCTCTCTTCCAGCGTGGGCCGCAAACAATCCAGTCCGCGCGCAGCGAATTGCTCCGGGTACACTTCGCTCTCCACCAGCCAGCGCGTTCCCAGGATGCCGATGCACCGGTATCCGCGGCTGACCGCCTCATCGGCTACGATTCCGGCAATGTGAAGCCAGGGCAGCGGCGAATGCGGCAGCACAAACTTCATGGCCTGGTGGATTGTGTTGTCAGGACAAATGAGAAAGTCGGCTCCGCATCCGGCAAGTTTGTGAGCCGAATCGAGCATCAGTTCCGCCACTCGCTCCCAGTCGCCGCGGTAGATGCTCTCCATGTAGGCAGCGAGCGAGTGCGTGTGCAGCATTACTTCGGGATGGGCGTGCGGTCCCATCCACTGCGACCCCTCCACGCAAATTGTGCGATAGCAGAGGGCTGCCCCTTCGGCGGAGCAACCGACAATCCCGACGCGCCGTGGCATGCCCTCGATTCTATCGAGCCAAGAGCGACAGCATGTGCGACCCTTGAAGCGGAGGGTGCACCTGGACCAAAAAGAAAACACCCTGCCCTGTCCAGATTGCGCCGTCCCGTTCGTCATCGAGGTAGCGGACCTGGATTGCCCGCCATCTATACGCAAAGGAGAATTCCCCATGCAGTACATGCTTCTCGCTCAGCTCGATGAAACTCAGTGGCCGAAATTGACGAAGGAACAGCAGGAACAAGGCACGGCCGCTTATTTTGCCTTTACCGAGTCGCTTACCAAGTCCGGCGCTTTGAAGGCATCCGGCCGGCTTAGGCCTTCCTCCGACTCTACGACGGTTCGCGTCGTGAACGGCAAGGCGCAAGTGCTGGACGGTCCGTTCGTCGATTCGAAAGAACAGCTTGCGGGCTACTTCCTGATCGACGTTCCCGACCTCGATGCCGCACTGAAGTGGGCGGAACGGTGCCCGGCCTCCCAGCACGGCGTGGTCGAAGTGCGGCCACTGTGGGTGATGACGCCCGCGGCCATGGCCGCGGCGGCAGGCGACTGAACCTCCCGCGCGCACGACTCATGACGAACGCCTTCGTGGCTGGGGTGGGGTCGTTTAGCCCCAGCTACCTCCTTATGGGCGGTGTGAGTGGGAATGGAAATCGAGCTCCCGGATAAATCGACGCAGCTTGCGCAAACAACAGCGGAAGCTGTCGCCCGGCGCAGCTATGGAAAACTTGTCGCCTTTCTCGCATCGAGGACTCACGACGTGGCCGCAGCCGAGGACGCGCTTGCCGAAGCATTCGCTTCAGCGCTTGCCGCGTGGCCCGCCAATGTATGCCCGGACAATCCAGAGGCGTGGCTTCTCACAGTGGCCCGGCGGAAATTCATCGACGCGAAGCGCGGAGACCGCTTCACCGAAAGCGCAACCGGTGAGTTGCATAACATGGACGAAGTCATCGCGGCCGCGCCGCCGGAATCCGAGATCCCCGACCAACGGCTCGCCATGATGTTTGCCTGCGCGCATCCGGCCATTGATGCCTCGGTTCGCGCGCCCTTGATTCTCCAGGTTGTGCTCGGACTCAAATCCGACATGATTGCCGCGGCATTTCTCGCATCACCTGCGGCCATGGCCAAGCGGCTGGTGCGGGCCAAGGAGAAGATCCGCGAGGCTCGCATCCCGTTCCGCGTGCCTGAACGCGATGAACTTCCAGCCCGCCTCGAAAGCGTGCTCGATGCCATCTATGCGGCATTCAGCGAAGGCTGGACCGACCCGGCCGGGACTGATCCCGCCCGTCGCGACCTTGCGGAAGAGGCCTTGTATCTAGCCAGGCTCGTGACCGAGTTGCTGCCGGAGGAGCCGGAGGCGCTTGGCCTTCTGGCGCTCTTGCTGCACGCCGAAGCACGACGCCGCGCGCGCCGCACAAGTGCCGGCCAATTCGTCCCGCTCGACCGGCAGGATCCGGCGTTGTGGAACGAGAATATGGTTCGTGAGGCCGAGATGATGTTGCGCCGCGCCGGCGAGTTGGGCGTTATCGGCCGCTACCAACTCGAGGCGGCGTTGCAGTCCGCGCATGTCGATCGCTGCCGTACGCACAGGCCCAACTGGGAAGCCGTCGTTCGACTCTACGATGCCTACCTTGCCCTCACCGGCTCTCCGGTCGCGGCCATCAATCGCGCGGTCGCCCTGGCTGAAGTCGACGGACCTGACGCCGGGTTGCAGGCATTGAATGAAATCGCCCCGGATCCGCGGCTGGTCGAATACCAGCCCTACTGGGCTGCCCGCGCGGATCTGCTTGCCCGTACCGGGTCTCACGCGGAAGCACTCCACGCTTACGACCTGGCCATCGCTCTCGAACGCGACCCGGCAGTACGCACTTTTCTCGAACAACGCCGGGCGGGACTGCCTCGCGTTATGGAGTGATTGAAAGCGGAGGCTCGATGGTCTGGCCCTGGGCACAGTAGACGCCATTCGACGTCGCGATAAAGCCGCCGGCAACCAACGAGGTACTTGGACAAGCGGCAATGTCCGACGTGAACCCGGGCGTTCCTGGTTGAATCGCTCCAATCTGCGTTCCCCCGGACGGCCCTGAGTTGAGCATGTAGGCAACCCACAAGCTCGAACTCGATCCCGTCTCCTGCGCGGCGATCGCGAACGGCACCCCGTTGATGGAAGTCGTTTGCGAAACCTGCATTGTATTGCTGCCTGAGGTGTCGGTGCTGACCAGCACGACCGTCGCGTCGGACATGGAGAGCACGGCGGCGGTGGGGGAATTCGTGAATGCCTGCACCTGGTAGAGCGCTCCGTACTGATTCGTGCTGCGCACCGTGCTTACCGGCGTCAGGCCGCTCAGTTCCACTGAGCCCTCAATCGTGCCCGAAGGAATGGCAATCTTGCTCAGCCCCGGGAGTCCATTGGTGGACCACTGGTCACGCGAGAGCACATAGGCATCGAGTTCGGTGCCGTTGGTCATCGCCACGGCCCAGGGTTGGGCTGCCACGGCGACCGTTTGATATCCGCTACAGTCCATTTTGGCGATTCCCACCTTGTTTTCTGTGGGATCGGTCACAACGATGTATCCGCCCTTGGCTGCAACCGCCGATATACCTGCCAAGCCCGGCGCGAGGGAACATTGCGAAGCTCCGCTCTCGTCATAGACAGCGATCTGCGGCGTGCTGCTCATGGTCACATAGACAATGTCGCCCGACACATCGTCTACCGCAATTTGGGTGGGGGATGTGACCTGCAGGGGGCCTGCGAGCAGCGTGCCTGTGGTCCCTCCAGTGGCCTCGGTATACACCTGCCCCGACTGTTGATCGACTTCAAACAGGGTTCCGGTCACCGGCGACACGGCCAGCGTACTCTGGCTCCCGCTTCCGAAAAAGGCCGTGTTCCAGGAGGCGCCGTAGCCTCCTCCAGGATGCGCAACCTCCCAGGTGTTCATCCATGGGGCGAACATTCCTTGTTGCCACGAGAGCGAGACATTGAAGCTGGTCTGCCCGGATGAGAGCGAAAGGGCGAGATCGGGCGTGAAGATACCCGTCGCATCATGGAAAAGATCGCCGTTCTCGCACCCGGCGCACGAAACTTTGTAGCTCACATCGTTGCAGAAGGTGTCGCAAACAACAAACGCCGGGGAGATGCCGGTGATATTCGGAGGAACGACAGTAATCGAGATGTTCGCGGATCCGCTCACGGTGGTGAAGCCGGTTTCCGCGGAGTTCGCTGTGCAGGTGCCCGTTCCTGGCCCCGATGGAGTGAACACACCGTCCGAGGTGATCGTCCCTCCGGTAGCCGACCAGGTGACCGCGTTGGTGAAATCGCCGGTGCCCGTCACCGCAGCTGTGCAGGTTGCGTACTGATCCGTGGTAATGCTTGTCGGTGATGGCGTCACCGTGATTGCAGTGATGGTCGGCCCCTGCGCCACCGTGATATTGGTCGAGCCCGATTTGGTCGGGTCCTGGCTCGAAGTCGCCGTCACCGTGGCAGAACCTACCCCTGACGGAGTGAACACGCCGCCCCCGGTGACTGTGCCTCCGGTCGCAGTCCAGCTGACCGTCGAACTATAGCTTCCGGTTCCCGTCACCACAGCGGTGCAGGTACTGGTCTGATTTGTGGTGATCGAACTGGGAGAACAGGAGGTCGTGACGGCCGTGATTTTGGACGAGCCGCCCCCTCCGTTATTGCCTCCCCCACCCGCGCAGCCCGCGGCGCATAGCGCGCATAGCAACACGCAGGCGAAACTGTTGCCGCGACCCATATGCACCTCTTGTTGATTTTTTGGGATACCCCGGGAAGTGGCCGGACTGAAAATTAACACGGCATCTCATCGGAAATCAGCAGCATTCATGCTGCGCGACCATGAGCCGCATCCACCTCGGCAACAGGGACGGACAAACAAAGAGCCTAGGCGGAGTTTCTGGGCCCCGTTGCGCGATCAAAAAGGGTTTGTGCGCCGGAGATCCTTACGCCGGACCGGCAAGCGACTCGAGCAGGGCGTCGAAGTCGGCCAGGCTTGAGTATTCGATGATCACGCGTCCCCGGCCCTGCCGGTCTTCGATAAGTACCTTCAGGCCAAGCGCACGCTGCAACCGTTCCGCCACTTCACGAACGTTGGCATCGACTGGGGGCTGGGGCTTCGGCTCTTTCGCATGCTTCTCAGGGTTCAGTAGTCCCTGCACCAGGCTCTCTGTCTGGCGAACAGAAAGCGAAAGACTAGCCACGCGCAGTGCGGCCTTTTCCAGGTCGGGGTGCATGCTGAGCCCGAGGAGAGCCTTGGCATGGCCGAAGCTCAGCTCACCGGATTCGACACGTGCCTGCACGGTTTCTGGTAACTTAAATAATCTCAAATAGTTAGAGACAGATACCCGGTCCTTGCCGGTGCGCTGGGCCATCTGCTCCTGAGTCATGTGGAATTCGTTCGAAAGCCGGGCGAAGGCCCGCGCCTGCTCCATCGGGTTCAAGTCCGCGCGCTGCAGGTTCTCAACAATCGTGATCTCCATTGCCTGCTCGTCGGAGACCTGGCGGAGGATTGCGGGGATGGTCTGCTTGCCCGCCTGCTGCGATGCCCTCCATCGGCGCTCACCGGCAATGAGCTGAAACCGTCCGCCAGCGAGCGGCCGCACCAGAATCGGCTGGACCACTCCGTTCGCAGTAATGGACGCGGCCAGCTCAGCCAGTTGCTCCTCGTTCATATGCGACCGGGTCTGATAAGGGTTGGGATCGATGTGATCGACCGGGATCTCTCGCGGCTTGCCTCCCTCCGTTTCAACGGGTGGCGGGGCGGGCGCTACAGCGGCATGCACCCGCGGAAGAAGCGAATCAAGTCCCTTGCCCAATGCACGGCGTTTTGTATCGGTCGCTGCAGTCGTCATCTGGTTATTCCTCTTTCGGGCTCGTCAGCCCAATGTTCAGCAACGCAGGTCAAGCAAGTACGGCAACGTTGATTGCGGACGTCCTCATGAATAGGGCCAGAATCGGACTTCCCGCTTTTGCCGGTGATTTGAAGCTTCCTTTCGCTCCAGGCTGCGGGGGCTCTCCATCTGATTGCGCGCAAGAAATTCGCCGGCGAGCTCGAAGTAGGCTTCCGTGCCGCGCGAGCGACCGTCATAGAGGGCGATGGGTTTTCCGTAGCTGGGCGCCTCGGCCAGCCGGACGTTGCGCGGAATCACGGTCTTGAATAGCTTGTCGCGGAAGTGTTCGCGGAGGGTTTCGGTCACCTGCTGGGCGAGGTTGGTGCGATCGTCATACATGGTGAGCAAAATGCCCTCAATGACGATGTCCGGATTGAACGCGCCGCGGACACGATCGAGCGTGGAAATCAATTCGGATATCCCTTCGAGCGCGAAGTACTCGGCCTGCATGGGCACGATAAGTGAATTGGCCGCGACCAGGACATTCAGCGTGAGCAAATCAAGAGCCGGGGGGCAATCGAGGATCAGAAGGTCGTAGTTGTCGCGAACGGCCGCGAGGGCTTGGCGCAGGCGGACCGCGCGATCCTCGGCTCCGGCGAGTTCGACATTGGCGCCGGTGAGGTTCTTTGAACCCGGCAGAATGGAGAGCTTTTCGATCTCTGTCGGCAGGATGACCTGTTCGGCCGGGGCGTTTCCAACCAGGACGTCATAGATGGAATGGCGGTTGTCGTCCCGGGCCAAGCCGATTCCGGAGGAGGCATTTGCCTGGGGGTCGCAGTCGGCGAGGAGGATCTTGAATCCTTCGAGCGCCAGGCAGGCAGCCAAGTTAATGGCTGTCGTGGTTTTGCCCACACCACCCTTCTGATTGACCACGCCCAGAATCTTTCCCATGGCATTTCAGAGTAAAGGAAGGTGGGGCTTCAGCGCAGGCGGATCAATTGTGGAGAACTTCGCCAAGTTGTGGAAAGCGTCCCGCTTGTGGATTTTTAATGCATGCAACCCTATGTCTTACTTGGAGTTGCAGCATCGAATAAATTCAGGCAACCTCTGAGAAAATCTGGCGTCCGGTGGAAAACTCGCGGAAATTCTCGCCGGATTCGACAGCAATGTTCCACGTGGAACACAGTCCGGATCGGGGTGCGATGTTCCACGTGGAACCTACTCTCGACCTGAGCTGCGACACGCTAAGCTTGGCGACTTCCCAGCAAAAGTACCCGCCGTTCACTTCCTGGCAATGTCTGCGGCTGCAGCCACTCAAATGCAGGGCCTGCCGCGTGCTGGATCGTGGGGGCCTCGCGGAGCGTGGTCAATGCCGCGAGACAGCCGGCGGGAGCAACACGGGCCGTGCCTGCCGCAACTGCGCGCTCCATCCGATCCACCGCCCGCAGCGTCACGCAGCCAAACTGGCCCTCGATTGCCTCCGCGCGCCCTGAAAAGACCTTCGCCTTCAGTTGCAGCTGCCGCACGACCTCGGCAAGGAATGCGGCCTTCTTGTTTTGGGACTCGGCAAGGGTGATCGCGAGATCCGGCCGGCAAATCGCGATTGGAACCCCTGGAAAGCCAGCACCTGATCCGAAATCGAGAAGGTTCTGAATGCCCGCAGGGAGGTAGTGCGCGCATACGATCGACTCGACGAAATGGCGCGAAACAATCTCGTCTTCGTTTCGAATTGCCGTGAGGTTGATCTTTGCGTTCCAGCGACGAAGGAGACGGAGGAACCCATCCAGCCTCTCGGATTGCTCCGTCGTCAACGCCGAGAATCCGGCGCCAACGAGAAGCTGGTTGAGCTGGACCGAGGTTTCGCTCATCGCGCGGATCGCACAGCGGCCGGACTGGGCAGATGCCATGAACTCGCCGCCTCAACAAAGGCCGCAAAAAGCCTGCGCGAGAAGGCGCTCATCTGCCAGGTTCGCTCGGGGTGCCATTGAACAGCGACCACAAAGTGATCCTGCGAATCCAGTTCGACGGCCTCCACCACCTGGTCGGCCGGCGAGATCGCAGTTGCCACCAGGTTGTCGCCTGGTTTGCAAATCGCCTGATGATGGCTCGAATTGACCATCGGTTGCAGATCGTTTGGGGAAAACCTGGCGAGCCGCGACCCCGGTGCCAGCCGAACGGGATGCGCCTCGGCCACTTCGCGGCCGACCCGATGATTCACCGGCGTTTTGAGTACGGTTTTGAGATCCTGGATCAACGTGCCGTTGCGCCACACGTTCAGGGTCTGCGCGCCGTGGCAGATGGCAAGGATCGGCTTGCGCAAGTTGAATGCATCTTGCAAAAGGAGTTCGTCGACGGCCGTTCGCCCGGGATCGTCCGGGCCGCATTCAGGAACCCGCGGCTCATTAAATCTTTGTGGATCAACATCGTAGCGGCTTCCCGGCAACAAAATGCCGGCTGTTTTCGCTAATTGATGTGCGGTGATTTCCGGTCTCTCCGTGAGGCGAACAATAAGCGAAGATGCGCCTGCCGCTTCGAGCGCCGCCACGTATTGCGGCAATGCGCGCTGGTTGTACTCCGCATCGGCGGAAGTGGGTTCGGGAATTGCAACGAGAACGGGCATGAGCAGTTTTCAGTGTATGGCAGATTCGTCGCGCGGCGAGTTAGAGGTCAACGCGTTGCGATGAATGAACGAGCAGTGGAATTGCCGGCAAAACCTGGAAAAGATGATGGACGCTGCATGTAACTTTTGCGAACAGCGCGCGCTTCCAGGTCCATTGCGAAATCGCAGGCAACAAGCATGGCGGCAATCGAATGGAAGAATTTCTCTTTTCGGTACGGACGTACATGGTTTTCAACAACGCCCAGGCTTTTTCATCTTGACCCACCGAGCCATTTCAAATAGGGTGCAAACAACAACAACTGAGATTGCGAATCGAGTAGATCTGTAGCGACACTCTCGCGCAAGCGTCTCGCTTGTGGTGTGCCTGAGCCGTCCGAGCAAGGAAGGATCTTGTAAGCCCGAAGTGCGCCCTCGGATTGGAAGGCTTTGTGAGACGTTTCTGCACCCTCTTCCTTCCTGCGCTGGTCGTGTGTTCAGCGCCTGCATTCGCCAATGTAACCGTCAGCTTCCCATTTTCAGGGGCGCGCGTAGCTTCGCCGTTCGGGCTGGCTGCGAGCGCCTCTCCGTGCAACTCCCAACCGATCGCGGCCATGGGATATTCGCTGGACAACAGCAGCTACACGGCGATTTTCAACGGCGCGAGCCTGAACACGAGCGTGAGCTCAGGAACCGGAGCCCACGTTGTGCACGTGAAGTCGTGGGGAACCTCCGGGGCAGTGTGTGTCACAAGCTTGAGCGTCACCGTGGTCGCGCCGCCAACATCATCAGTTCCTTCCAGTGCACATGTCTATCGTGAGGTTCAGGCCATGAGCAACTGGCAGGCGGCCAACGATACTGCGACCGGTGGAGGGGCCTCCTGGGGGGCGATGGAACTGGTGAGTTCGCCGTCCCTGGGCGGAACAGCGCGGCAGTTCGTGACGACGTTTTCTGCGTCGGCGGGCGAGCGGTACGACGTGTCGTTCGGCGCAGATATCACGCCGACCAATTTCCTGTATGACGGGTGGGTGTATTTCGCCGGCTCGCTCAGCACGGTGGCCAATCTGGAAATGGATATGAACCAGGTGACGGCGAACGGGCAGACCGTGATTTACGGCGTGCAGTGCGATGGATATTCGGGCACGTGGGATTACACGGTCAACGCCGGCAACCCATGGGCCCCAAAAGACCAGTGGTGGCACACCTCCGCCCATTGCAATCCGCGGGAGTGGGGCACCAACTCCTGGCATCACATCCAGATTCTCTATTCGCGCAACAATTCCGGCGCGGTGACCTACGAGTCGATCTGGCTCGATAACATCGAGAGCCCGGTGAACGTCACCGTGCCCTCGTCGTTCGCGCTGGGATGGGGATCGGTGTTGCTGACGAACTTCCAGGTCGATGGCCTGGGCACCAGCGGAACGAACACGGTTTATCTCGACAACTTGACGATCTCCAGCTGGTAATCGAGCGCTTCAGCCAGCAAGGCAGGGGGGCGAACCTTGGTGTTCATCCCCCTTTTTTTGCGAGAAGAGGCCAAACACGTCACGCAAACATGGCAGCGTGCTCCTGTTGCACCAGGAAGAACTGGAACTTGCCAATATTTTGAACTCCAGACAACCGCTCGCGCACTTGTCGCATCTGTGTTCAGCTAGGGGCTAAGCCGGGCGGCGCTGCCTTTCTGCGCGCTGCAACTTACAAGCTAGATAAACCATTCGACCGGGGCCAAGGGGTTTGGCCCGGGGACGGCAGTTATGCCGGAGCAATTCGAGTCGCTCAAAGTACTGATCGTGGACGACGAAAAGTCCGTAGCGGATTCGCTGGGTC
>Ga0335072_10010938_pt1 | contig 13028 bp, 5 predicted proteins | sample Lox_Sample_21_FD_206725 | JGI IMG/M metagenome (GOLD analysis project Ga0335072, IMG submission 206725) | Soil microbial communities from Loxahatchee National Wildlife Refuge, Florida, United States - Lox_Sample_2.1 | ecosystem: Environmental > Terrestrial > Soil > Wetlands | place: USA: Florida...
GCTGCTGTGAGGAACAGGTAGTCGTCTCCGGCGCTGCTTGTGGGCGAGGCCAGGAAAGCCGTGACGAGCGCGCCGGAATACGGACCGCCGACCGCGGTGGCGCTGGTAGAGAGCTTGCCCTCTGGCACGCTGAATACCGACGAAGTTGAGCCGCTGGCGGAGACTGTGTCGTTTTGATAAAGCAATATCGAATCGTTTGAGCCGATGAGGCTCGAGCTCTCAGTTGCCGACTGAGCAGGAAGGGTCAGAAGCATCTGCGCTGGAGGAGTAGCAGCTAATGGCTCCTGGTAGATTGCGGAAGTCGTGCCGCCGGAAGGCGTCCCGATGAAATAGAGATTGTTTTCGTCGGTTACGCAGCTGCCCGCGGCGCCCGCGAAGAACTGTTGCGGGGTTCCTCCGGATGCCGTGATCTGATACGCCGTTGTCCCTGAGGTGGCGATTACGTTAAGGAGCAGACGGCTGCCGCCATTGGCGTTTCCATTGGTAATCGCGTTGACATTCACACACGGCGCGCCGATGCCTACATCGCTGAGCAACGTGGTGGAGCTGGTAAAGGTGGCGTCAGAGTAGAAGTTCAAATCTCCGCTAGAGGCATCCCACAACACAATGCCGCCCAGTTGGCCGCTCGATTGATAGAGTGCCGTGAAGCCTCCATCATTTTGGAGCGCAGAGAGGAGTGTCGTGCCGCCCGGAATATTCAGGGTTATCGGAGTGTCGGAGGGTCCATCAGTGTAATGCGCGAGTTCGAAGGTGCCCGGGCTCGACCCGCAGTATCCGACTGTTCCCGGCTTGGCCCCCGGCGTACCCGCAGTAATGTACATCACGACAGACAGGGAACTTGGCGTGGCCAGATCGCTCTGAACCTGACCCTCGTAGCAAATGTGCTCCGATGGGGGCACGGACAAGCTGGTAATCTGCGCCGGTACAGGAGGAGCAGACGTGTCCGTCAGGTCCAGGCCGTAGACATGGGTATTTCCGTCGCTGCCCATAGCGGCGTAAATGATTAGAGCGGGGGTTACGCTGCCGGGGGGCGTGGAGCCACTCACAAAACCTTGATTTGCCGCACCGAGCAAAGTGGGTACGCTGGTGGTGACGAACGTTGGTGATGGCGCAGGCGAAGAGGCGATCGAGTTTGACGCGATCACAAATAAACCGCTCTTGCCTGAAACACTCGTGGGTGTAGCGGAATACGGAATCCAGAACCCACCCGAGCCGCCGCCACTGGTTGTGCAGGCAATATTCACCGTCACGTTGGCCGAACCCACGGTCCCCGAGCCGTCGCTGGTCGTGCAGGTGTAGCCCGCCGGCTGCGTCGTCACTGTTACGTTGTACATTGTGCCGGAGGCTATGTTGAGGAAGGTGATCGACTCGGGCGCCGGCACTGTAGTGGGGTTGGTGACAGTTGACGGAGTGCCGCCGTTGAGCGCAACGCCGATGGTGCCTACGAGATTCGTGATCTGAACGATGATGTCGTAGGTGGGATTGGCAGTGCAGGCGATGTTCACCGTCACGTTGGCCGAACCTACGGTCCCCGAGCCATCGCTGGTCGTGCAGGTGTAGCCCGCCGGCTGCGTCGTCACTGTTACGTCGTACATCGAGCCGGAGGCTATGTTGAGGAAAGTGATCGTCGCGGGCGCCGGCGTTGTAGTGGGGTTGGTGACTGTTGACGGAGTGCCGTCATTGAGGGCAACGCCGATGGTGCCTACGAGATTCGTGATCTGAACGATGATGTCGTACGTAGGGGTGGCGCATGTAACGGCGACACTCGTGATGTTGGCCGCTTCCACGGTCCCCGAACCGCTGCTCACAGTGCAGGTCTCGCCGGAGGGCTGAGTGCCTACGGTTACTGCGTAAGCGGCGCCGCTTGTGAGGGCTGTTTTGAAAGTAAATGCGCCGTTGGCGGATACCGTTAGAGGATCTCCGCCGTTGTCCAGCAGAACAACCGAGGCGCTGCTGCCCAAGCCCGAGACGGTGCCGCCGATGGTGTATGTGTTCGCTGCGCAGGAAACCTCAACGCTGGTAATGTTTGCTGTTCCAACGGTGCCGGAGCCGCTGCTCACTGTGCAGGTTTCGCCGGAGGGCTGAGTGCCCACGGTTACTGCGTAAGTGGCACCGCTCGCGAGCGCTGTTTTGAAAGTAAACGCGCCGTTGGCGGACACCGTCAGGGAGTCTCCGCCGTTGTCCAGCAGAACAACCGAAGCGCTGCTGCCCAGGCCCGAAACAGTGCCGCCAATGGTGTATGTGTTCGCTGCGCAGGAAACCTCAACGCTGGTAATGTTTGCTGTTCCAACGGTGCCGGAGCCGCTGCTCACTGTGCAGGTTTCGCCGGAGGGCTGAGTGCCCACGGTTACTGCGTAAGTGGCACCGCTCGCGAGCGCTGTTTTGAAAGTAAACGCGCCGCTGGCAGACACCGTCAGGGAGTCTCCGCCGTTGTCCAGCAGAACAACCGAAGCGCTGCTGGCCAGGCCCGAAACAGTGCCGCCAATGGTGTATGTGGTTGTGCTCGGTGGTGTGGTTCCGCCGCATGCCGTCAACGCGATTAAGGGCAAAGAGATCATCAAAATTCGGATTTCCTTCATGAAGTCGGGGCGCATCTCGGTCTCCTGAATTCCTGTTCGCAGATTGGGTTGCTATTGAGGCGTCAAAGATGGCGAGCAAGACCGTCGCATGAACGTCGCAATCAGACAGAAATGCGGAAACCGCCGGTAAATCGCCTCATCGAGCCAGCAATAATTCTCTTGAGCGCCTGTCCGGGACCAGTTGACGGAAAAGACATCAAGGATGAAACGCCGGCCGCCTGACCGTCACTATCAAATAGCAATGATTGGAGATAAATGGCGTTGACGACTGCCGGGCAAGCGCATAATCTGAGCCTGTACAGGGGCAAGTTGACATATGCCCGATGATCTCTCCGGCCAGGTAACCGAACTTTTGCAGCACTGGAAGCAGGGCGATGAAAAAGCCCTTGCCGATCTTCTGCCCTTGGTTTACAAGGAGCTTCGGCGTTTGGCTCACTATCACCTTCAATCGGAACGGTCTGACCACACACTGCAGAGTACGGCGCTGGTTCACGAGGCTTATCTGCGCTTGATGGGCGGCCAGCCTTTGGAACTGAACAACCGCGAGCACTTTGTTGCCGTTGCATCGCGGCTCATGCGGCAGGTCCTGGTGGACTACGCCCGTGAACGTAGAGCGTCGAAGCGGGACGGCGGTTGCAGGATCGCGGTAGAGTACCTGGACGCGTTGGCGGTCTTCGCAGATGCCGAGCTTATTGCGCTGGACGATGCATTGAAGGAACTATCCCGTTTGGATCAGAGGCAAGGAAGGATCGTGGAGATGAAGTTCTTCGGGGGCTTGTCCGCCCCGGAAATATCGCGGGTGATGGGACTCTCACGCGCGACAGTCGACCGTGACTGGGCCACGGCAAGGGTCTGGTTGCATCGTCAAATGAGCCGGGCGGCATCGCCATGACCATCGCCAAGGTGTCGTGGGAGCAAGTCAAGGAGCTTTTGCACGAGGCGATGCAGATCGCTCCAGAACAGCGAACCAGGTTCCTTGATGAGGCCTGCTCGTCAAATGATTCGCTCCGTGCCGAGGTCGAATCTCTTCTCGCCGCCAGCGAAGAGGTCAGGCTCAGCTTCCTCGAATCTGCGAATCAGGCGGGCGAGCTTGAATGGGACGGACCAGGCACTTCCGGTCACCTGGAAGCAGGACACGTCTTCGCCGACCGTTTTCAAATTCTGCGCAAGCTGGGTGAAGGTGGAATGGGTCAGGTCTGGCTGGCAGATCAGACCTCTCCGGTACGGCGCCAGGTCGCACTGAAGCTCATCAAAGCCGGCATGTACGACTCAGCCGTTGTCGAGCGCTTCCGGTCCGAGCGCCAGGCGCTGGCGATCATGGATCATCCCGCCATCGCCAAAGTGTTCGATGCCGGGACTACGCCGCAGGGGCAGCCTTACTTCGTGATGGAGTACGTGCCCGGACTGCCTATTACCGATTATTGCGATGAAAAGAAGCTCAGGATCAGCCAGCGACTCAATATCTTTATTCAGGCTTGCGAAGGTGTGCAGCACGCACATCAGAAGGCCATTATCCACCGCGATCTGAAGCCGGCAAACATTCTCGTAGTTGAGGTGGACGGAAAGCCCGCGCCACGCATCATCGACTTCGGTCTCGCCAAGGCAACCACGCCAATGGTGGCCGGAGAGGGTCACTTTACGCAACTCGGGCATTTTATGGGAACTCCCGGGTACATAAGCCCCGAGCAGGCCGATCCATCTGTCGAGGACATTGACACGCGCACCGATGTTTATTCGCTGGGGGTGGTGCTTTACGTTCTGCTGACGGGCTCCCAGCCGATCGATACCAGGCACTGGCAGCAGCAGCCGTTGGATGAGTTGCTGCGCAAGTTGCGCGAGGAGGAGCCGCCGTCTCCCAGCACCCGAATCAACGCGGATCGGAACAAATCGGCTGCTTCTGCCGCAGCGCGCGGAACAGAGTCAAGGCAATTGGTGAGCCTGCTGCGCGGCGATCTTGACTGGATCACCATGAAGGCGCTCGAGAAAGATCGCAAACGCCGCTATGGCACACCGTCTGAGATCGCCGCCGACCTTCGCCGCTATCTAAACCATGAGCCGGTCGAGGCGCGTCCAGACAGCGCCGGCTACAAGCTGCGAAAGTATTTGAGACGTCATGCGGCGTTGGCGGCCGGGGCGGCAGCGGTGCTTGTGGTTTTAGCGGGAGGAATCATTGCCAGCACGTCTTTGGCAATACGGGCCGATCGGGCAGGTCGAGCGGCCCTGGAAGAGCGAGACAAGGCAGTCGAGGCCGAGGCGCGAATCCGCATTGAACGCGACCGTGCGACGGCAGCCGACCAGGCCGCCACGCGAGATCGGAATCGTGCCCTGGCGGAGAATGAGCGTGCGGATCAGGAAGCCGCATCCGCAAACGCAGTCAGCAACTTCCTTCAGAATGATCTTTTGGCGCAGGCGAGCGCCGATAAGCAGGCGCGTCCGAATGCCAGTCCCGATCCCGACCTTAAGGTGCGCACTGCACTGGACCGCGCTGCCGCCGGGATTGAAGGCAAGTTTGCCAAGCAACCGCTGGTTGAAGCTTCCATCCGGCGGACGATGGGCGTGACGTACGCCGGTCTCGGCATCTATCCCGAAGCGCAAATACAGTTAGAAAAGGCGCTGCAACTGAGGCAGCGGGTACTGGGCAATGAGCACCCGGATACGTTGATCGTCGACCAGAACCTTGCCAGTATCTATCTCGACCAGGGCAAATTTTCAAAGGCCGAAACACTCCTCAGCAAGACCCTTGAGGCCCAGCGCCGCATCCTGGGCGAGCAAAATCCTGACACGCTGACCAGCATGTACGACCTGGCCGATGTGTATGTGCACGAGGAGAAGCCAGAGCGGGCTGAGCCACTGTTTGCCAGTGTTCTGAGGGCGCGCCGCCGGGTGCTCGGTGACGACGATCCGGCGACCTTGATTAGCATGTACGCACTGGGCAGGTTATACCAGGAGCAGGGCAAATTCGCTCAAGCGGAGCCGCTCGTGAAAGATGCTCTCGAAGGGCAACGCCGGAAACTCGGCGAAAACCATCCCGAGATACTGCTCAGCATGAACAGCCTGGCTTCGCTATACGTTAACGAAAACAAGTATGCGCAGGCCGAGCCTCTCTACCTGGAAACACTCGATATCGAACGCCGTACTCTCGGTGAAGAGCACCGCTACACAGTATTCACTCTGAATAGCCTGGCATATCTGTATCAAGCTGAGGGGAAGTTTCCGCAGGCCGAAACGTTTTACGCGAAGACGTTCGACCTGCAACGCCGCATGCTCGGCGCAGATCATGCCGATACGCTTTCGACCGCGTTCAATCTCGCCACAGTGTACAGCGAGGAAGGCAAGTACGGGCAAGCCGAATCGCTTTTTCTCAGTACGCTTGAAGTCGACCGGCGGCGGCTCGGCGAAGACCATCCGGAAACGCTGCGCCTGACTAACAACCTGGCGTCCTTGTACGTGCGCGAAGAGAAGTTCGAGCAGGCTGAGCTGCTATTTGCCAAAGTCTTTGCAATCCGCACCCGCTTGCTTGGGCCGGAGAATCGTTCTACCTTGCTGAGCATGAATAACCTGGCCGAGATTTACGAAATGCAGGGCAAATACTCGCAGGCAGAGCCTCTGTTGATCAAGGCACTCGAATTGCGGCGCAACACGTTGGGTGAGGAGAACACCGACACACTGGTGAGCATGCAGTCCCTGGGCAAGCTTTATCGTTGCAAGGAACAATATTCGCAGGCAGAGCCTCTATTGAAACAGGCAGCCGAGGTTGATCGACGTGTTTTGGGCGAGGAACATCCTCAGACGCTCAGCAGCCTCGACGACCTGGCATTGCTGTATCGCGGTGAACGCGAATACGAAAAGGCCGATGCTCTTTTCGCTTCCGTTCTGGAGACGCGACGCCGGGTATTGGGACCGGCCCATCCGGACACTACGGACACGATGGTGGAACTGGCAGAGGTTCGGCTGCAGGAAGAGAACTATGTTGCCGCCGAATCGCTGCTTCACGAAGCCGTCGGCAACAATGAGAAGAATGCCCCCGACTCCTGGGAGCGATGGCAGGCCCAGAGCCTGTTAGGCGCAAGTCTGGCAGGACAGAGTAAGTACGCGGAATCGGAGACACTGTTGGTTTCCGGATTTCAAGGTATGATCGATCGCGAAGCCATGATTCCATTCGAAGACCGCTCCGCATTGACAGAGACCGGAGATTGGATCCTGCGACTTTACGAGAGGTGGGGAAAGCCTGAGAAAGCCGCCGAATGGCGCAGTAAGCTATGCCAACGTGAGGAGCCTGCGCTGCGCGGTAGCGATTGTTCGGCGAAGGATATAGTTGCCGGAAAACCCTGACGCACTGAGTTCAACCACCGGAACCAGTGTGGTGTCCCTTCTTTTTCTTTACAGCTTTATCCTCGGAAAGGTGTCCCTCAGCGGCTAAAGCCGCGTTCATTTTTGAGCCTTCGCGGCACGACTAAAGTCGTGCCCTTTCAAAAAGCGATCGACAACTGTTATGCGGGACAGGACACCAGGGCCTCGAATGGCGCCCTAGAAAGAAAGGCCCCGCAGCTGCAGGGCCTTTCAGTGGGTTCTGTAAAGCTTCACTGCAGATTTACCATCAGGCTGTCGAGGGCCGATTTTGGCGGGCGCGTCACCGACTCGGGCAGCGTGGCCAGCGGCTCGTCCACAATTCCCAGCAAATCGTCGAATGTCGGCTTCTTGGTGTCGATATAGAAGATGCCGGTGAGGACTTCTTCCTTCTCGTGCGCTTCCATTAGCGTGCGGACGGCGTTGGCCTTGTCGGTCGGGTCGTAGTCCTCGAGCAGCTTGCGCAGGCGCAGGTTCGATCCGTCGTGCATCTGCACGTCGTAGACCGCGCCCGAGTCGTAATCGACCTCGATGTCGTCGAAGCTGGCCACGAAACCGATCTCGTTGATGGGCTCGTCGTTCTCCTGCAAAAACTTGTAACTCTTGGTCGATCCCTCGTGGTCGTTGAAGGTGACGCAGGGGCTGATGACATCGAGCATCACGGTTCCCTTGTGGGCGATAGCAGCCTTGAGCATGGCCAGCAATTGCTTCTTGTCGCCCGAGAACGAGCGGCCAACAAAGGTTGCGCCAAGCTGGATGGCGAGGGCGCAGGTGTCGATGGCAGGCAGATCGTTAATGACCCCGGTCTTGAGCTTGGAGCCGATATCGGCAGTGGCCGAAAACTGGCCCTTGGTGAGACCATAGACACCGTTGTCTTCGATGATGTAAATCATCGGCAGATTGCGGCGCATGAGATGCACGAACTGGCCCATGCCGATCGAGGCGGTGTCACCGTCACCGGAGACGCCGAGAGCCAGCATGTTGTGGTTGGCGAGCATGGCGCCGGTGGTGACCGAGGGCATGCGGCCGTGCACTGAGTTGAACGAGTGCGCGCGGCTCATGAAGTAGGCCGGGCTTTTCGAAGAGCAGCCGATGCCGCTCATCTTCATCACCCGCTCGGGCTGGACGCCCATCTCAAACATGGCATCAATGATGCGCTCGGAGATGGCGTTGTGGCCGCAGCCGGCGCAGAGCGTCGACTTGCCGCCGCGGTAGTCAACCACGGGAAGGCCGATGTGATTCACTTTGGGAGTTGGTGCGGTTGCCATTTTTTCCTCAGGGGCTAAAGCCCCACATTTCTTTTTCGAAATCTTTCGGCACGGCTGAAGCCGTGCCCTTTCAAAACTTCAGCAATGCGAGCAGGCCTAGAGGCCCTCCTTGGTCGCAAACTCTTCGGTGATACTGCGGGCGTCGATTGGCAACCCGTTGTAGTGCAAAATGCTGCGCAGCTTGACCGCCTGGTCGCTGGGCAAATCGAGCTTGAGCAGGCTCAGGAGCTGCGCGTCGCGGTTCTGCTCGACCACGTATACCCTTTCGTGCGAGGCCACGAAATCGTGAATCTCGTGCGCGAAAGGATACGCCCGGATGCGCATGTAATCCACTTTCTTCTTGTACTCGTCCCGGATCTGGTCGAGACTCTCGCGCAGGGCAAAGTCGGTTGAGCCGAAGGCCAGGAAGCCAACCTTCGAAGTTCCGTCCTTGATGGCGACAGGCGCGGGAACCAACTTGCGGGCGCCTTCAAATTTGCGCGCCAGCCGCTCCATTACCGCCTGGTACTCGTCGGGCTTCTCAGTGTAGCCGGCGGCATCGTTGTGGCCTGAACCGCGCGTGAAATAGGCGGCCTTGGGGTGGTTGGTGCCGGGCAGCGTGCGCCAGCCGATGCCGTCGCCATCCACGTCGCGATAGCGCGCGAAACCGCCCAGGCGTTCGAGATCTTCGGCCGTGAGCACCTTGCCGCGATCTTGAGGCTTGTCGGGATAAACAAACGGATCAGACATCCAGTTGTTCATGCCCAGGTCGAGATCGCTCAAGACGAACACCGGAGTCTGCAGGCGTTCAGTCAAATCGAAAGCCGCGTAGCCGAATTCGAAGCACTCCTTGACCGAGCCAGGCAACAGGACCACGTGTTTAGTGTCGCCGTGAGAGAGAAATGCGGTCGATAGCAGATCGGCCTGCTGGGTGCGCGTTGGCATGCCGGTGGCAGGGCCGCTGCGCTGCACGTCGAAGATCACGCCGGGAATTTCGGCGTAATAACCGAGGCCGGCGAACTCGCCCATCAGCGAGATGCCGGGACCGGAGGTCGAGGTCATGGAGCGCGCACCGGCCCACCCTGCGCCCAGCACCATGCCGATGGCGGCCAGTTCGTCTTCAGCCTGCACGACGGCAAAGGTGGCCTTGCCCTCGGGCGTAACGCGAAACTTTTTGAGCAGGTCGGTGGTGGCCTCGATCAACGAGGTCGACGGCGTGATCGGGTACCACGCCACTACTGTGACGCCGGCGAAGACCGCACCCATGCCGCAAGCGGCGTTGCCGTCGACGATGATCTTGCCGGCGGTCTGATTCATCCGCTCGATGTAGAACGGGTCCTGCTTGGTGAAGGTAGTCTTGGCGTAGTCGTAACCGGCCTTGACGGCGCCAAAGTTAAGATCAAATACCTTCTGCTTCTTGGCGAACTGCTTGTTGACGCTCTTCTCAACGATAGTGAGGTCGAGATTGAGCAGTTGCGCAACGACACCCACGAAGACCATGTTCTTGACCAGCTTGCGGAGCTTGGCCTCGGGGCAGACGGCGGCGGTGAGCTTGTCGAACGGCACCGGATAGCAGACAACATCGTCGCGATGCTGCTTGAGATTGAAATTCTCCTCGTAGATGGCTACGCCGCCGGGCGGCAGGGCCAGAACGTCTTCGCGAGCGGTCTCGGGGTTGAGAGCCACCAGGACTTCGGAGTCACGCTTGCGGGCTACATAGCCGTCTTTGCTGGCGCGAATGGTGTACCAGGTAGGCAGGCCGGCGATATTTGAGGGGAAGAGGTTCTTACCGCTGACCGGAACCCCCATTCCAAAAATGCTTTTCAGCAAAACGCTGTTGGCGGATTGCGAGCCGGATCCGTTCACCGTTGCTACGTTGATGCTGAAGTTATTTACAACGCGCTGAATCGCGCGGATTTCGCCCTGCTCTTGACCCAGGGCGAGGTCTCCTGTCGCCATTTGGCGGGATTCCCTTCGAGTGGATTGAGGCGAGACGCCTGTGTTTGACCTTCTCAATGAGACGGCATTATGTCGCGCACATTTGTGATTATAGTCACCTTCGAAGTCTCCTGTCCCGTTTATTGGAGTTGGGGTAACCGATTTGCAACGAAAGTGGTAGGGGGTGCGCGAGAGGCAAACGCCGCCACGCAAATGCTTCAAATAAAAACAGTTAGACAGATTTCTAAGACCGGCTGACCGGGACTGCCGGGCGCTGGCGCGAACTGCCTCTCTGTTACCGGATTTTGAGTAAAACTCACTCGCCAGGGACAAAGACAAATTCTTGTACGAAGGCTGTGTTCAGCAGCAGCCCGCGAGGTGCGAGCAGGGAGTTACACTGTTTCGCGTCAATTCTGAGCCGTGAACTCGTCTGAGCCGTGAGCGCGGATTGAGCCGTGGGATTCCGTCGCAATCCCGAGTTGGGATTCGAACGGCAAAACTCAACCTGATGCAGAATGCGGCCCGATGCAGAAAAGGAAGACCGATGAGCGAGACCCAAACAGTTGAAGCGGCGCCGCAGTCGCTGCCCGAGAACGCGTACAAGCCACTGAAAAAGGGCGAAGTTTACCAGCCGATCGTCGGCGCAGAGGCGCAACGAGCCGAGCTTACGTTGCGTGCGCTGTTTTGGGGTGTACTGTTCTGCATTGTGTTTTCGGTGGCGTCGGCGTACTCCGCCCTGAAGGTAGGCCAGGGCATGGAAGCTGCGATTCCCATCTCGATTCTCACCATCGGACTGGCGCGCATGTTCAAGCGGCGATCTACGCTGCTCGAAAACGTGATCATCACGGGAATTGGGGCGGCATCGGCGGCCGTGGTGTCGGGCGCGGTATTCACGGTTCCCGCGCTCTACACGCTGCATCTCGATCCGCACCCGGTGCAGACGATCTTCATCTGCCTGGCCGGCGGATGCTTCGGCGTGCTGTTTCTGATTCCGCTGCGGCGATATTTTGTGCGCGAAACGCACGGGCAATTCCCTTTCCCTGAAGCGACGGCGATCACCGAGGTTCTGGTGACCGGCGAGAAAGGCGGATCGCAGGCCAGGCTGCTGTTGCAGGCGACGGCCGTTGCCGGCATTTATGACTTTCTCGTAACTACATTCCACGTGTGGAAGGAGTATCTCGATTTCCAGTTCGTGCCGCTGGTGAAGACCCTGGCCGATCGCGCGCGGATGGTCTTCAACTTCGACGCGGTCAGTTTTGTGCTGGGCCTGGGTTATGTGATGGGCATACGCAGCGCGATCGTGTTTTGCGCCGGCGGCATCTTTTCAAACTTTGTATTGACGCCGCTGTTCTGGTTTACGGGCAGCCACATGGCTGCGGCCGTATATCCGGGAACAATTCCGATAGCACAAATGACGGCGATGCAGATCTATCGCAACTACGTGCGCTTTATCGGCGTGGGCGCGATTGCCTCGGCGGGAATCGTGGGCGTGCTCAAATCCCTGCGCGTGATTGCCGGCGCTTTCGGAATTGCTCTGCGCACCTTCAGTAAGGGCGGCGGCGAGACTGAGGAGCGGACCGACCGCGATGTGCCCATGATCGGCATCCTGCTGGGAATTGTGCTGGGAGCGATTGCGGCCGCGGTTTTCTTCTCGCGGCTAGGCGTGTCATGGACAGTACTGGCGGCCGGGCTGGCGTTGATGATCGTATTTGCATTCTTCTTTACCTCGGTAGCCGCGAACGCCATTGCGACGACCGCCAACAATCCGGCATCGGGCATGACCATGCTGACCATCATCATTTCGTCGGTCGTCCTGCTGAGCTTTGGCTTGAGCGGAACCACGGGAATGTTCTTCGTGATGGCGATTGCGGGGATGGTTTGCACAGCATTGTGCAGCTCTGGGCAGTTCATTACCGATTTGAAGGCCGGTTACTGGATTGGATCGACCCCTTCAGCCCAGGAAAAGGTGAAGTTTCTGGGAGTGATTACAGCAGCGGTGACGGCGGGGTTGACCATTGTGCTGCTGGCCAAGACCTTCCAGTTCGGCGAGGCTGCGCCGGGCGACCTGCGCCAGGTGCTGGCAGCTCCACAGGCCTCGATTATGAAGGCTCTGGTGGTGGGATTCATGAGCCGTCAACCCGTGGCGTATGTGCTGTTCGGAATCGGCGTGGCAGTAACGGTGATCATGGAAATGCTGGGCAAGTCGTCGCTGGTCTTCGCACTCGGCATGTATCTGCCGCTGGGGTTGACCACGCCGATTCTGGCTGGCGGTTTCTTGTCGCACCTGGTGAACCGGAAGGCCGAGAAGACTATTGGCGATCCGGGCAAACGGATCCGCGAGCGCGGCGTAATTCTGGCGTCGGGTCTGATGGCCGGCGGCGCACTGGGAGGCGTATTGGGAGCGGCGCTGCGATTGTTGCCGAGTTATCGCGAAGATTGGATTCAGACACCGTTCTATGGGAACGATGCGGTGTCTCAGGTTGTTTCAGCGCTTTTGTTTATCGGGGTATGCCTCTATGTCTGGTTTATGACATTGAAGAAAGAGAAGGTGAGCTGATGGATGCGGCCGGAAAGTACGTAGCGGATGCGGTACTCGGTATCGATACGTTGTGGGGCGGCGATGTTCTGTGCGCCTCTGGGACGGGCAGGTTTATTGCCGATTCGTGGTTCAGCGACGAGCCATTGCCTCTCGCTTATACGCATGAGGCGGCGGCCAAATTGCGCCAGGCAGGCGGCGTGGGCGCAAAGGACCTGGACGGCGCGGCGATCGATACCTACGTGAAGGAGATCGATCCGCGCGGCGCGATTGCCGGGGTACGCAAAGAAGCGGCCGCGACAGGCGGTCTGCGCGGTGCGTATCTCAATGGGCTGGCGATTTGCCTGGAGACGATGTTCGACCTGGCGATGGAGGTCGCGG
>Ga0335072_10010939_pt1 | contig 13027 bp, 15 predicted proteins | sample Lox_Sample_21_FD_206725 | JGI IMG/M metagenome (GOLD analysis project Ga0335072, IMG submission 206725) | Soil microbial communities from Loxahatchee National Wildlife Refuge, Florida, United States - Lox_Sample_2.1 | ecosystem: Environmental > Terrestrial > Soil > Wetlands | place: USA...
TTGCCCCGGTAAAGGTGGCTCCAAAATAATCCAACTCAAACACGAGCTCCGTGGTCACTGTTGCTAACGTCTCAAATGCCGATGCTGTCCCCGGAAGGAAGGTGGAAGTTTGTATATTCAACGTTGCTGTTGCTACAACCGAGTATATGGATTGGGTACAGGATGTCACGAACCAAACTGCTTCCATGGAAAATGTGCTGTAGCTCACAATTTGACCTTGTGTCACGGGCGACGGGTTGACGGGAAACAGCTACATACGATTCAGTCAGAGTGTGTGTTTGAATTTACCAAGCCGTACGGTTCGACAATACATTGGCCATGTCCAAGCTTGACGCAAATGAAGAGGACTGAGAATATAGAAAGCAGCTTCATGATGGAGCTAGGTGGAATGAGTCTTCGGAAGAGGCTAAGCGAGCCTGTGTGTGAGGTCGGGTATGTGGGCTCAGCGGTTATTACGTCTAATCAGTGCCCATTCTGAACAAGACTTGCATCACTTTGTCAGCCAAAAGTGATGCGCAACCCAAACCTAACCTGGTATTGCTTAACCTTATTTCTGTACCCGGTTGCTGAGCGGACAGGGAAGTCCCCGACATGTGATCGTCATGGACCCGACTCTCTGAGGAGGTCTCGTCTCGACTGCAGAGAGCATTTCCCATGGGTGTCAACTTGAATCGTTATCGGAATAAGGGTTTGGTCACTGTAGGTATGCAAGTGGCTGTGATCAACGTTAAACCGGTAGTGATCATTCTGATTATTCACGCCGCACAGACTCCGTCTCGGAAATGAAAGATACGAATTGTATCCTATGCGACTTTGCCAAAGATTTAAGCCAACCATACTTATAACTAATTATATGGAATAACGTACATTAGAAAGGAGATATCGACACATCAACCAGTAAAGAACGTTCATGTTAGTACCCAAGTTCCCTCCTGTCCGTTCCACGATATTTGGCGGATTGTCCGACAGATATCTCACAGAATCTTCTGATAAGCTGGTAGTTGCTCAATATTTTGATTTAAGTCCATGCTACATTGCGTGTTCGGGTCCTCCTCTCCAAGTTTTCTCGTCCTGATCTCCACGCAGGCCTCAACTAAATTGATCGCTTCATTGAATCGCCCAAGCGTCTGGTACAATATGGCAAGATCATTCATGAGGTCCACTGCATAGGGATGCTCATCCCCGAGCACTTTCTTCTGGCTCTTCGAGCATCCCTCACCCAGGCTAACCGCTTCATTTAATCGTCCCAGCCCCTGGTACATCTCTGTCAGATTGTGCATGCTCGCCAGCGTGTCGGGATGCTTCTCCCCGAGCACTTTCTTCCTAATCTCCAAGCATTTCTCACAGAGTTTAACTGCTTCATTCCATCGCTGGAGTTTGTTGTACATCGCCACCAAACGATTCATGCCCCGCAGTGTGTCAGGGCGCTCGTCTCCCACTCCTCTGGATCTCAGAATGCTTCACTTCCTCATTACCTCGCCCACTTCTAGTGTACATCGCTGCCAGATTGTTCATGCTGAGCAGTGTTTCAGCGTGTTCTTCCCCAAGCACTCTCTTCGGATCTCAAGGCATGCCTCGCTCTATAAACTGAAACATCGTCAGCATCATCCAACCCCAATCCCGCTGCAACCCGTGGCACCTCCGACTCGACTAGTAAATGCCAGAGCCCCGAGACCTTCTGGCGGAGCTGAGGCAATTGAAGGAAAGCCTGTGATCCAATGTGACGGCTGAGAAGGAACTGCTTGAGAGCCATACGTGGAACAGGCTAGACATTCACGATTCTTCAAACTATCTCAAGGTTTTCCGGCCGACCGCCAACTATTTCGGGTACCCTCCTACCCTACTTCTCCCTGACCCGAGCTACGGTCACTTTCAAGATTTGGAGATTGGGTTTAATGGTCGCATTCATTAGGGATCTGGTTCTATTTCGATGGATAACTTTACGGATAAAACATTGCGTTATTATGTTGGAGGTTAACAGTCAAGTTCTGGAGCCGTTAGAAAGATGAAATAGGATTCTAGGTCGTTCCAAATGCCGCATGCGTGATAAGAATCAGTAAACGAGAGAGTCTGGATGTGATTGGGAGGCTCAGGTTAACCGCATTTCCTTTCGGGTAATTAGCCGTACTTTTCCTTTTATCTCACTAGGTGGAAACGAACTATAGATAGTTACATAGCGGTGTGCCCTTCTTTTAGTTATCTTATCAAGTTATCAGCACTGATCGAGGTTAGTGTTGAAATAGAGTTCAGTTATTTAAATTAAGCTTTCCTTACCGCATTCTATTCTAACCTTATTCTTGCGACAATAGACCGAGTGGCAGTGCTCCGCATGCGGGTGCAGGCTGTGCGGGCTGTGCAGGCCAAGGATTCTTGACACCGCCACTTCTAACAGTAAGAATATAAAGGCCCTGGTCGGCCCTCGCCCAAGGCCCCTCTCTTTATCGCTCTTTTCGCTATGCCTCGCTCTATCCTTTCAGCCCAGACCAACAGGCAGCGACAATTCGGAGAAAACCTCACCGGCACAACGCTTGGGGTGGCTCTGTACAGTCCTCTCACATATGTGGTGCCAACCGACCCTCAAATGCCAGTATTCGGCGGTCCTTCGGCAGTTCCACAGACGCAATCGCGAGTCTCAGGCAAAGTCGGTGATGTCGCATTTTTCACCAAAGAAGGGAAATATCAATGGTTGGCTAACGCCTTTGATCACGAGGTAGCGGATCGTTGAGACTTCGTTGAGCTAATACCCATTTAGGGATTGCGACGATGGAATTGGCCAATGTTCGCTCTACCTGAACGTCAAGCAGTCTCTGAAGAGGTACCTGGGCATTTTCGCATTGCTGTCGGAGGACATTATTCTTTCGTTGAGAAAGAGAGCGGTGCCAGTGTCAAGCTTCCAATTGTTCCAAGGTATTTCTCTGCATCGCAGTCTTGAGGTTAATGGACTAGTGCAACAGTGGGAGCAGATTTCAAGATCCAGCTTTCAGAAGCGGAGGGGAGCATGTCCGTACTTGTGCCCGGACAGGACGACCTTCGTCATCGCGCATGCGTTGAGTCCACGTATTACGATTTGCTTGAATGGTTTGCCGCCTGCGAAATCTACGCTTGGAAAGTGGTAGATGCATATCATCAAGATAATAGGCCAGAGAGGATCTTTTTAGTTTACGGTCAGACATTGACGTCTGAATACTCGATAAGCCACATTGTGCATTCGAGTTACGATTGCGAAGTGAAGTTGGACGTGAATGCAGGAATGCCGATTGTAGCTGACGCACACATGCTTTTAGGATGGAGCCTGAAACGAGTCCACGCAGCGAAAGGTTTCGAAGTTCGCAACTGGCCGGTTCCAGGATGTCTATACTCTGTGTTTATGGAAGTTCGCGAGTCTGGTCCTATGCAAACTATCCTCCGGAAAGACTTGCAAACTCGTGTAAGCAAGATGTACGAGTACTTGCCCGTTTATTGTCCGAACTTATACCTGTTTCTTCTATAGAGCAAACAAAACTAGAACACAATCGTCGCGTGGCTTTCGGGCCGTTACCTGGCCATCTGGTTCACAGGTTAAACCTCCCGACCCCGGTTTCTAAGTTGTTCAGATCCCTGAGAGGACGCAAATGGAAAACAGCGCCACTTCCCAATACGCACTAGTGAGACAAGGCGACCTTTTTGCGGTTCAGTACTCCGGACCTGAGCCCGACATACAATTTCCCACCAATATGGAGGGTGACTAAAACTTATGCCATTGTGTAAGTTAACATTAGAGGAGGAGCTGGTTGAATTAATCGAACGATACCAACTTAGTTACATGACAAGTCTTGCAGCTCAGGTGCCTCCTGAGCCTTTAGCAGAAGCAGAAGAGGAGTTAGTCCGTTTGCGACAGAAACTGCAAATTCCACCTGAGCCGTCTAACACAAAAGTCAAACGCAAGTTTTTCCCCCTAAAATTATCAAATTGATGGAAGACGTACACGCGCGCCCCCTAAGAGACCAATTGAAAGGGGCAATAATTTATTTGGGAGGCGAGGGCGGCCAAGGTGCCAAGTATGCCGACGTTGGAGAATGAAGGTTGCTCGACTGACTAAGGTTTCGCTTTTAACTGTAGTGCGTGTACGAATCGGAATTAGTCCCTTGTACCAATTGCCAGGCAAGAGGTTATTCGAATTGCATCAAAGTGTTGCCCCCCAAGGCTGCATATGAACTGAACCTCAACTCCTCGCCAGGCTTGCCGGTAATGCAGAGCCACGGGTATGACCAATCAATTGCCCCAAAAGAAGTATTGCTTCTTCAATACATCTACTCGGAAGCGTTTGTGGACTCCCTATCGTTCCCAGCTCTAGGCCAACTTTTTCAATTGTTCCCCAGTATATATGGTCCCTCGATCTCTCATCGAAGTCTTCGGTATGCAGCACTCGTTTTTGCGAGTGGCTTTATTAAATCTGGTGAGGCGTCCTTAGTCGACTTCAAAATGAGGTCGTTCGCGGAACTCAGACAACGATTGCTTGGGGAAATCGATGAAGGTGTTTTGTTCACATCCTTTCTGATGGCATTGCAAGCTACGGAGGATGCATACGAATTTGAAGTGCATGTGAAGGGCGTGCTGTTTACTATGCGATATCTTTCGATCCAAGATCAAGCCAAAACCGGACTAAGGAAATTTTGGCCTCTGATCCGGGATGCCCTTTTCTTCTTTTCCCATGGTTACCGGAACATGCAGAAGCTGTATTTACTAACCCTCGAATCTTTTCACAGCATTCTAGGGCTCGCTACTTACCAGCAGCTCAAAAGCTACGAAGATTTGCTAGTTCGCAGCACAGATCCAACTAGGACCGAAACGATTGTCGGCGTGATCGTGATGTCCATGCAACAAGTTGCCCTTCTCAAATTGTTGTTTTCAGACAGACTTCGCAGAAATGGGGAGCTGTCACTACTCCAATCTTCGACGGAAATTACCATCGCTCTCACTGAGGACCTGTGTCCTACGGATGAGTCCAGGACTTTAAAATTCGTGCAAAATAGCTTAGGTGCAGGTGGAATGGTTTTCCGCAATGCCACAATAGATGAAGCGGGTATGATCCAGAACATCATTGCACAAAATGCTCAACTCCTGCTATTATTGGAGACACGGCGTGTGATGCTGTTCCTCTTGACCGCCCCATCAATTCTCTTGGCTCTCAAGTCGGACGAATGGCGCAACGTCTCCCAGAATGTTGCTTCCCTTATTCGAGCCGTAGGAGGGGCTGCGCTCATCCCTCTCAATAGTTCTCACGGAGCAACAGCCCTGTTCGGAAATCCGTCGATGTCGCCAAAAGATGGTCAGGAAGTTAAAGCCCCAGGCGATCAGAGCCTAGAGGCTCTGGAAACTTGGCTGGATGGAGCAGCAAGTGCTGGCGAATATTTTTTAGCAAGTATTCATCCTTTTTAAGACGAGCGCTAAACGGGTAAGGATCAGTGTGGCAGATCGAGCGGAATGGGCCATTTCTAGAGGCACTGTTGGAGGGCGGCGTCGATATTTTGGAAGTTTTGTTTGGCGTGATCGAACGGGGCTTGGACGCTTATCGAGATTCAGAGGAATTCGTTGAAACTTCGGATGGGTCGGTCGTCTCATCGAAGGAGCGCGGAGAAGAAGATTGGACAGAAGTGTATTATACTTTGTGGGAGAAATCTCATTTCGGCTTTCATTCAGCGCCGGAATACAGCGCAAATTGGTGGGGACAAGAACCCAGAAAGATATTGAAGGAGGAATATGGGACGTAAGATCGGTGTTTTGGTGCTCTGCTAATGGTAGTCCAATGCGGGAATGATGTTGTCGACGTTCTGTGAGAGGCTACGACGGCTCACCGTATAGGTCCACATGCGTAATAATACCGCTGTCCGGACCTCAGTCAATCTTTAGTAAATTAAATAACTAGCCTATTAATATGTTGATTTGGCAGTCAGTCAATCGTTTGGGTTGAGTTTTCCATAGTAATTGGTATTAGGCATTAACCGGAACTAGCAATCATTGAAGCCGCAATTGTGGCAGGAGGAAAGTTACTATGAATGTCACGCTGTAAAACAGAGGGCTGTATTTGCTTGAATTGCCAGACTTGCGGCTGCATTTGAGAGGCAAATCGCCGAACTCCGCGGGCAAATGAAACAAACGTTCATGACGGAAAGAAGCAGTCGTCACGACGTTAAACAAAGGCTTTGATAGCATCATTCAATCGCCGTATTTAGGCAATGTCAAAACGAGAGCCTCACTCCCCTCCAGAGCCCCATCGCACTGAAGCGATTTCATGGTGAAAACTGAATTCCGGCACGTGAATCGGTCTGATTGAGCATTGACGTGGTTGGCCCGTGGACTTGGCTGGACTCAGTCCTAATCATTCGATCGCTCCTCATGGAAGCCGCAGCTCTCTGGGTCGGGTTTGTCGCCGCCATAGGAACCATCCTTCAACTCTCAGGAGAAGTGATCAAATACATCGAGGATACAACTGTCGCTCTTGCCGAACGCCAAAGTCTACTCCGTGAAATCATCGCAACAAATGAAGTATTGCGCTCTTTCGAAGATAGAGCGAAGCGAGATGATTGCAAGCCTAGTACCAACGCACTGAAAGCTCTCCAGGAGCCACTTGACCAAATCAGAGTCGTATTCGAAAGTTTGAAGAGGGATTTACGTCCTGCTCACACAACAGCTGGGAGGATAGTTGGATCGACGACGTGGTACTTTTCGAAACACAAAATCAATAATATGGTCTCCAAGATAAGCCGCTTTAATGCGCTTTTCACTTCTGTTCTACAAAATGAACATCTGTATTGTTTTCTTAGTTTGAGCTGCTAATTTTAGTGCCCTGAGTGAGAGTATCAAGAGCGATCTCCAAACGGTCAAGACCGATCTCGAAAATGTCGCAAAGGATTTCGTCGCATTTCAAACCAATCAGAAAGGTACATCATCACGCCTCGACTTTGTACATTATCGCTGACATTGTGTTTCTAGATCAGTCGGAGTCTGGAGGGGAGGACCAGAAACTCTTGAATTGGTTGTCGCCGTTGACCTTTTGGGCTATGCACTCTGATACATTTGGACGACGACAACCAGGGACTGGGGAATGGCTTCTCGTTGATGAAAGGTTTCAATCCTGGATAAGTGGGGAGACAAAGTATTTGTGGTGTCCCGGTGACCGTAACTCTCTTACTGAATGAAGTTACTGACTTGTGTTAGCCGGCGTCGGCAAAACCATCCTTTTGTACAGACATCCCGAAATCTTTAACTAACCACCAATAGTTCGATTGCAATCGATTTCTTACACGAGGAATTCTCGAACATTGATGACATTGGCATTGCGTTTGTCTACTTTGATCATGCGAGGACAGTGACCGCGGAAGACATTATCGGAAGTCTCCTTAAGCACTTGGTACAACGAAGGAGAAACCCATCAAAAGTCCTAACGGATCTGTATTCGCAACATGCAGAAAGGGGAACCCATCCAACTTACTTGGAACTCTCAAAGGTTTTGGAAAAGGAAGCTCGTGGATTCTCAAAAGTCTTTGTTGTGATCGATGCCCTTGACGAATGTCCCGTGCAAAACGATACGCGTACAAAGATACTCAAGGAATTGTCAAAGTTGTCAACAGTAAGGGTAATGATGACGGGTCGTCCCCATGTGACCGCTGTAATGCTGTCCAGTTTTGGGGAAGTCGGTGAAGTGCAAATTCGTGCCAGAGATGAGGATATCGACAAGTACACTGACGAGAGACTTCATCTCAACGAGAACCTACACCGTCATTGTCTAAGATCTGAAGGCCTCGAGGAAACGATTCGGGAGACGGTTGTAAGTAAAGCAGGCGGAATGTAAGCGTTTCTTAAATACCTAAGACTAACGTTAAGGTTTCTGATGGCCAAGCTTCATATCGATCTTCTCGCCGAGCAACTGACGGAACGAGAGGTTAATTCAGCTTTGGAAAACCTCCCGGTGGATCTGAGTGAGGCATATGGCAGCGTAATGAAACGAATTTCAGCTCAAAAAGAAAAGCAGAGACATCTCGCCATGACTACATTAAAGTGGATTACGTATGCGAAGGAACCGCTTAAGGGAGAAGAACTTCAACACGCCCTTGCAGTTACACCAGAGTCCACAGATATAAATGAGAAAGACTTTGTGGATATTGACTCGTTGGTTTCCTTTTGCGTAGGAATAGTAACAGTCGATCCTAAAAGTGGTATAATTCGACTTGTACATTATACAGTTCAGAAATATCTGGAGAAGCAGTTTCCACAAGTCCAGGCCAATACAGAAATTGCGAGAACGTGCCTCGGGTATCTGGCCTTCGATGCATTTTCGATGTTCTGCGAGGATACAAAGTCCTTTGAAGAACGTGTCAAGAAATACAAGTTCAGCTCGTATGCCGGATTTTACTGGGCAGACCATGTTCGTGAAGGAGCAGAAGACCAGCTTCACCCTTTAATCTTGGCGACTTTTGAAAGTGAGGGCAAGCGTGATTCGATGTTGCAGCTTCAGGTTCAGTACTATTCACGCGCGCCGTACAAGTATTCACTTCTTCACTTGGCAGCTTCCGAAGGGTTGTCAAACCTTTGTAAAGCGCTCCTGAGCAATTGGAAGCGAGGGAACATCCTGAGGAGAAAATTCAATTGGAGGAGGTTCTACCTCTTTTCGCATGTTATTCTGACCGAACAGACGTCGGTTTGTTGATGCTAAGGATTGGCACGGCATGACTCCATTGGGTTTGGCTGCTAGGAACGGGCATGCGGAGGTGGTGAGGTTGCTGTTACTAGATGGCAAGGCAGCTGTGGATACGCCCGACCTATGGGGTTGGACAGCGTTGATCTACGCTGCAGCCGGCAGACACGTGGGGGTGGTCAAGGTGCTTCTGGATGCAAATGCAGCTGTGGATGTGAGAGATAACGATGATTCGACAGCGTTGATCTTTGCTGCATTTCGTGGGGACGTGGAGGTGGTCAAGCTGCTGCTGGGTGCTAATGCATCCGTGGATGTGAGAGCTAGGGATGATAGGACACCGTTGATCTCCGCTGCATTATGTGGGCACGTGGATGTGGTTAAGCTACTCCTGAATGCCAATGCCCCTGTGGACTCGCAAGACAGAGTTGGTGAGACCGCATTGATGGGAGCAGCAGGGGAGGGGCATGTGGATGTGGTGAAGTTGCTTCTGGACGCCAATGCAGCTGTGGATATAAGGGGCAAGAACGACTGGACGTCATTATTCTGGGCTGCAGAGCAGGGAAACGCGGAGGTGGTCAAGCTGCTTCTGGAAGCTAACGCCGTGGTGGATGTGAGATCGTCGACGGGACCGTACAATTGGTCTCACCCTCAGGTAGTTCGTGTGGATGCAGCGGGGGATTGGACACCGTTGCGGGTGGCTGTATGGCGCCGGAACGTAGAGGTGGTCAGGCTGCTGCTGGATGCTGATGCATCTGTGGACGTGCAAGACGAATTGGGTGAGACTGCGTTGCTAGTCGCTGTGCGGGAGGGAGATGTGGAGATGGTCAAGCTGCTTGTGAGCGCCAACGCATCCGTAGAGGTGGAAGACATAAACGGCGATACTCCGTTGATACGTGCTGTAAAGCAGGGATACTGTGAGATCGTCCAACTGCTGATCGATGCCAACGCAGATGTAAATCAAAGGCCTCAGCGGGGTAAGACAGCATTGAGCTGCGCTGCGTCCGAAGGGAACGTGGCCATGGTCAAACTGCTGCTGGGCGCAAATGCGCTGGTGGACGTGAAAGATGACGTTGGTTGGGACGCATTGAGATATGCAGCGGAGGGGGGGCATGTGGAGATAGTAAATCTGCTCGCCAACTCAACAAATAGCATTTGAACCTGGTCTTTCTTTGTCTGTCTCTACATCTATTGGGAAGAGTTTCCGCAATCTGCTAGTTCGTCATTTTTAGACATCAATTTATCAATATATTCTGGCTCAAACGCTCCAATCTCAACAATCTCTAGAATTATTGGAATTACCTTTTATCACTCTCGTTATTAAAGTCCGGTATTCAAGTGGCTGAGACTTATTTGAGCAGAATTTCACAGTTCGGACGTTCGGTTTATGAGATTACATGGTAAAGCTGGATGTCAAAAGAGTATCTCGTGAACTCGCTCCAACTGAGACTCCAATCACTCCATCTACCAATTTCCACTCACCATCCCAGTAACTCAAGTCCCGTGAAGTCAAGGTGAAACGCGCCATTTGCGTTGCCCCGGGTAATACACTCACTTTATCAAAGCCACGGAGTTGCTTCACAGGCGACTGAGTATAGGCGGGAAACGACAAATATAGCTGAGCTACTGCTTTTCCTTGTATACTCCCCCTGTTTGCAATGTCGACGGATATCTAGGTACATTAGAGTCGTCAGATGGGGACGTACCATGAACACTTGATCGAATGGAGATAATGTCGATGGATTTGCCAGTTTTTTAGTTTGGAGATTGGTGAATGCGAATGTGGTGTATGCTACAGCAACAATTAGACTTTGGAAAGACGGCTACAGGGCCGGGAGTAGTACAAAGACCGAAACCAAATTCGAAACGAGGAGCAATGTCATTCCGATCGAAATGACGGTAATCGATGAAGAGTCCCTCTGTGAAATTTTGCTACACATCAACCTTCAATTCATGCAACACTTCTCGACAACTCGAGACAGAGAGGTACCTGAGGAGTAAAGTCAAATGGTTCATTCTCGTACAACACTCTTGCTGGATAATCATCTTCTTTCATAGCGATAGTATACGGCAATTTCCCACTTGGATTAACATCTCCAAAAAGAACATCGACAATTGCATTTCCACTTTCTTGGCCAGGAAGATGGGCCATTAACACTGCCGTGACATTGTCATGCGTAATCCAAGATTCCATTAATACCGGTCCGACGGAATGTATAATGACAATTGTATTTGAACAGTTTCTTGCAACTGCCAAAACTAATGCATCGCCGTCGTGCCACAACTACAGTAATTAACCACCATCCATTAAATTTTGTCAATCGTTCAAGTTTGGGAGTACCGTGAGGTTATTACGATCACCGTAGTTTCCGGAGACTTCAGAGGTAGCTTCTCCTGAATCTGAATTTACAAAGACAAGACACACTTGTGAGAGACCTGCCTTTTCAGCAATTAATCGCAAATTGTAGTCGTCAAGAACTACGTTTAATTGTGTTCCTGAAGCATTCGCCTTGGCACTCAATGCATCTAACGGTGTATCTACCGTTACCTCCCAAACCACAATTAAGACTCAAGGGAACTCGAGAGAGGGGTAGTACTTAAGTAGACGAATTTACCGGATCCGGAGCCCCAGCCTATTGCCAAAGTACCTTTATCACAAGCATTGAATTCGCCACAGGAATTCAGACCTGATGGATTTGCACCGGCATCACTACCAAACACGCCTAGCGACTTTAGGGTCGGAAGGGGTAATATGCGATTAACATTTTTGAGGAGAACGATTCCTTCTGCTGCGATTGAACGGATTAAATGTTTATGGTCCCCTTGAGCGTCGTGGGAAAGGTTGATAGATGGATAATCCTCGTCTTGTCGCATTTTGTACCATGTTGCAATGATATGTAAGACCATCTCATCTAATTTTGTATTTGTCGATGAGGGCCCAGGCTTCAACGAGGAGGGTGCACCGTTCAACATCGGGGATTGTGTATTGTGTGTATTGTTTTCTGGAATATCTTTGGCGACGTCTCCTAAAGCGCCTAGGTCGCCTGGCATCACGATATCGACTCCTGCTTTTAAAGCGAGATGAGGCGAAGCATTTGCTCCCCAATCAGTCATCAGGAAACCCTTAAAGCCAAGCTCGTCACGAAGAATGGATCCCAGAAAAGAGGATTCGCAGGAATACTCTTGGTTTACCTGCCCTAAGCAACGTCCACAAACACAAACACAAACACAAAACACACAACAAGAGTGCGGCAAGGAAAATAAGGAAGTACGACCAATTGGGGTAAGGAGAGAAGGCGAGATACCCGATTATATGAACACATTACGGCACCGACACCTATAAATTAGTACAAGATCTTAAGAACGTAGGAGAATGGAGAGGACCTGCATTAACAGCTTGGACGAAAGGCCATAAATACACCTCGTGAAGAGTCCGATTATCGAGATTCTCTGAAAGACTTTCCGTTATCGGCCACTGCCAACTGGAAAAGGACGGTTGACTTGGATCGGATGCGATAAGTAGAGAATCAGACGTCTCTACAAGTCGGAAGTGTTCCTACTATTAGTCTTGCGTTGGTGGATTTTGTGTTGTCAGAGTGAGTGATGGGAGAGACTTGTTCGTTGGCGATGTAGTGTTTTGCTGTGGCTATGACACCCGCATCTTGAAGTCCTCGTACCGATTCCGCGACTCCAATACCTTCACGTTAAGCAGTGCACCACAGTCACGAAACACCAGCAACACCGAAACTTCGACACTCGAGGAGATTCGGGGAGGAGTTGTGGTACCTGCTAAATACGGATCAACACTGAACCCTTCCCAATTCCGTCCAGCAGCCGGAGCCCGTCCAAGAGGTCCTGCAACAGGTGCTAGTGCAACATTAACGCCTTTCTTTTTAAATTCGTTGCCAAGTGCGTAAGCGCGCGAGTACATCAATTCTCGATTGAATGTTGCGCCTGTTGTGAGTCCTGCTGGGAACACTGATGCGTTATTCACATTTCGGACGCCAACCTAGGATCAGCACTTTACGTACATCAGTGAAAATGAGTAACGGCGATCATTTTTGTGGATGTGGATGGGGATGTGGGTTCAAGTGAGGATGGAAGATACTGGACCGTCTTGGAGACAGAGTGTGCGATATCCTTTTCGAGGGACGGAGCCAGTGTTGCCACTACAAGGTCCTGTAGCAACGAATTCAATTCCAGTTCCTGGATAGTTAATTGTGCTTCGGTGGATGTGTACCCGTCATGATGGCCAGTTTTTCCTCTTGCGAAAGGTCTTGCATGAAGGTTGCCGCCAATTGATAGGCATCTTCCCAGGACCGTGGTGTTCCTGAAACGTATGGCGTGGATAGGAGA
>Ga0335072_10010940_pt1 | contig 13026 bp, 10 predicted proteins | sample Lox_Sample_21_FD_206725 | JGI IMG/M metagenome (GOLD analysis project Ga0335072, IMG submission 206725) | Soil microbial communities from Loxahatchee National Wildlife Refuge, Florida, United States - Lox_Sample_2.1 | ecosystem: Environmental > Terrestrial > Soil > Wetlands | place: USA...
CCGTCAGCCGCCAGAGTCCACCTGTCGATGACGGGCTCAAGCCCGGAAACATTGACCACAACGTTGGGGATCTTTATTTCCAAGGTGGATTCGATAACCAGCGCCGAACCTTGCCAGCTTGCCTTTGAAATCAGTTGGCCGGACGACAGATCCTTTGCCACGCGCTTTTGCCCGTCCGGCGTGTACGTTTCCGTCGACTTCTTGCCGTCTGTCTTATAGTGAAAAATGATCTTCGACTTCTTGTAAGCAATGACGATTGTTTCGGACTTAATCGCACTGTCTTTCGCGAGTGTGCTCTTCGAGACGTTGAGGACCCAAGTGCCGGAGAAGTCGGGCGTTACCGCAGTTTGCGCCAACGCAGAGAATGTCACAGCAAGAACAAGCGGAAGTCTGATCAGAAGCTGACGCACGGCAGTGGAGCCTCCCATTGCCGGGATTGTAATACATTTCCGACGGATGGCACCTGCTCGTATCAGCTTTCGAGCCCTCTTCTATCTCGCCACTCTCTGGATTGCTCTCAGGCGGTGTTTATGAAACACTCTCCAGCCACCAACCACTGGAGCATCCCATGACACGAATCACAGGCATCGGCGGCGTCTTCCTCCGCTCGCAAGATCCAAAGGCGCTCGCAAAGTGGTACTCCGAGCACCTCGGCGTCACGCTGAACGACTTCGGCGGCGCCGCCTTTCCGTGGTCCGACGAAGGCCCCGCCGGCACTGGCATGACCACCTGGTCGGCCTTCCCCGCGGACACCAAGTACTTCGGCGACGGCCCACAGGCAGCCATGATCAACTATCGCGTCGACGGCCTCGATGCCCTGCTCGCCCAGCTTGCTGCCGCCGGAGTCTGGATCGATCCCAAGCGCGAGGATGCCAGCTAAGGCCGCTTCGCCTGGATCAAGGGCTGCGATGGCAACCGCCTCGAACTGTGGCAGCCTCTGGCGGATTGATCGGCAATTTATAAAGGAGTGCAGATGAACTATTCAAGTCTCGGGCTGGCGGCGCTGGGTGGCACGGTCGCGTCTTTTGCCTTTGGTTTCTTGACGTTTTGGCTGGTGCCCGCTCTTATCGAGGAAGCCCACAAGTACCCGGCCGTATTCCGGCCCAAGGAAGAAATGACGAAAGTTATGCCCATTGGGCTCGTCGCAACTTTCCTATCCATCCTGGTTGCCGCCATAATTTTCGCATGGATGCATCACGGCGGATCGGGCGCTATGGCGGGTGCGCGCTTCGGCGTTCTCCTTGGCCTTTTCGTGGTTTGCGCCTTTGTGCTGCACAACTACGTCAACCTGAACATCGGGCTGAAACTCGCTCTGGGACAAGCTGTAGCTTACTTCTTCCAGTGGACGATCATCGGCATAGTCATCGGTCTCATTTACAAACCCCTCGCCACACCATAATCCTGAATAGATCTGTTGTTGATCTGCGCCAGAAGCCCTGACTGTGGTTTTTAGCCCTTGAGTCTAATGAAACTGGTTTCTTATAGACGCTTGCGAGGAGGCGAACTGCCAGAGGGCCAGTTTATGAGCCAAAAATCCCCCCGTGTGAAACCGATACCAAGATACCTGGCGTTGCGAGAATCCGGCCCAATCCTCGTTGCACTTCATGATCCTATCCCATGCGCCCCATGGTCTCTCATCGACTCGATCAAGCCCGTCCATCTTAGTTAATAAGTTCGCTGTTTCGACAAATTCGCTGTCGAATCCCCACTAAACAACTGAATAAAAATGACTTAAAAATGAAGCAATTTTCCTCTTGACAAGCAATGCAGACCAGCTATAATATATATAGCTTGAGCACCGTAACCTTCGGTGCCTATGCTAGAGACAAGAGCGAGAAACAATGAAGACAGTCAAAGATGTGGAGTTGCATGTTCAAACGAAAGTGACTGAAGTTCTCAAAGAAGTAGGACTTCTACCAGATGGGTACCAGTGCCGCGTGCGGCTCCACGGTAAAGAAAGAGATAAAAGGCGGACAGCATCTTTTGCGACCAGTTGGTCCCCAGATACGGATTCCATTAACATACGGTTCAAGCCGGTCGAAGAACAGCCCGAAGAAAATGGTGTGGCAAACATAGCAGTCACGGAGATCCTTGTTCCGGGTAACGCGATCGCATCCGCCGCAAGTCCGAGTGACCGGCTCTCGGATTTGGTCCGCGCCCTCGATCGCCTCGAATCGCGGCCCGGATATGATTTCGTCGCATTGAAATGGTTTCGCGACACCGCACTTCCCGGCGAAGGGTTTTCTTGGGCTAACGCTGATTCTGAAAGACAGGACATTTTGCGTGAAGCCATCGACAAACGCATGATTCTCACAAGCAAAGTGCCGAATCCTCGCTCGCCACAATTCCCTGTGACCGCGATTCGCTTGAACAGGCTCTTACCTGACGTTAAGGCCGTACTCGGCAATCAGAGTGATGGCTTGCCTGATTTCCAGCCGGTCGCCATCCGCGGCGAGAATCTATCAGCCACCATCCTGCGCGACAGGCGCTGAATTGGCTCTCTTTTACCTAGAAACGAGCGCACTGGTGAAGCTGTACGTGCTGGAGCCAGGCACCGATCGCCTCTTGCGAATCGCGAAGGCGCCGGGGAACCGCCTCGCCGTGCTCGCAATTTCCCTGGTGGAAGCTCGCTCCGCGATCAGGCGCAGAGAACGGGCGCGCGATCTCGATTCAAAAAGCGCATCTCTGATCCTCGACCGTTTACAGCAACACGCAGAAACTCGGCTCCTTAGGCAGCCTGTAACTGACGTCGTCCTCGATGTTGCGATGGAGATGATTGATCGTTATGCGCTCCGGGCCTACGACGCCATTCAATTGGCTGGCTGCCTGCTGGTAAGAACAATGGTAGGCCCGGAGCCACTGACCTTTGTTTGCGCCGACCAAGGTCTGCTCGAAGCCGCCCATTCCGAACTTATTACAACCTTCGATCCGACCACACCGTAGCGAATCAATCAAACGGGGGGACAAACCGGGAGACAGGAAGAACGTTTTCTTTTGCATTGTGCGAGCTTTCTGTCGTGGCGATGATTTTCTCCGAAAGAGGGAACCTCCGGCCTGTCCGCGATTTCCGAAGAATACTAGTCCAGCCGTCTGTCCCAGGTTTTCAGGCCGGTGGCCGCCCTGGCGCGCCGAGATGATTTTGACTTTGATTTCCTCTGGGGTGGCCTACCCTTTGCGGTTCTTGTGTCTAGTGCAAAGGGTGGGCCACTCCGGGTCTTGCGTGTGTCGTAATCTGTTCTATGCATCAGGGCAGCCAGGTGCCCCACACGTCGGTTTTACGTGTGGGTGCCGGACGCTACGCCACCCACTTCATCATCAGCTTCTTGCGCTTCCTCGCGCAGTCGAGAAGATACAGATCGATCAGCTTCTGGTAGGGAAGTGCCGTCTCCTCCGCCAGACCCTTGAAATAGTCCACAACCTCCGGACTCAAGTTGATTCCCACGGCCTTTTTCTTCCCAGCGTACGGGTTCCTCAGCTCTTTCAATTTCAAAAAATTATATTCCTTCTTCATAAAATCGAACCTCCTTCTTGGTTGCCTTCCGCGCAGAGCACGCGCTCGCCTGTGCCTCCCGGAGGGCGCGGCACAGAGCGCTGGGATCATCGGCTGATACTACAAGGGTGTGGAACTTTTGTTCTCCGCGCAACATCCGTTTCACTGTGACCGGCTGGCTGAGCTGAACCTTGACCGCAGGCGATCCTTTGAGGGTAAGGCGAACGGCACCAGGGTCTTTTCGTGCCAGCTCCGGGTCGGGGCTCGCCTCCACCACGAGGGCCGGATCGAATTCGCATCTGCCGAAGATGCCCTGCTTAAGCCGAACCGATTGGCTTGTGACCTGATGAGGCCTGGCCTGGCAGGTGGCATATATTCCAAATACATACAGGATCGCCCAAATGTCGACGCCAATAACGCTCAGCCTGATCCAGAGCGCCTGGTGGCGCAGCAGAACGCCGAGCACGATTTCTTCGGAGATGCAAAGAACAGGCGCGGCAATGGGCAGCACCGCGATGAACGACTGCTCGAGATAACCGAATCCCGAAACGGGAAGCGGACGGAACCTTCTGCCCGCCCAGCTCAGGCCTTCCCAGAGCACGACTACGTCGCCTGCTACGAGGGCTGCCATGCGCTCGGGCAGGAACTGCCCGAAGACGCGCTCGAAATGATCTTCCAGCGCCGAGTTCTCCGCTCTTGCGCCGGCTCTGCGTAGCAGCACGATGGCGAAAACCAGCACGCATATTTCAAAAACAGCAGCGCAGACCAATAGCCCCATGCGCGAGGCGCCGCCAATGCCGACGCGAAGCAACTGGATGAAAATAATAGCCGGCAACAAAATGTGGCCCGCAGGGGCTTTTTTGCGGACGACGCGGATCGAAATCTCGATCAGCTTGATGACACTGGCGAAAGCGCCAAGAAAAGCAGCCCAGCGCCATGCTGAGATTCCACGAAAAATCCGTTTCGATGCAAAAAGCCTCAGCGCGACCGCTGAAAGCACCAGGGCAGTAACGTAAGGCGTACTTCTTGATTTGAGGGTAATTGCATGCCCATCCATTTGGCACTCCCTCCCGCTTAAACGATAGCAGCTTCGTACAACCTGAAACCTGGAAACCTGGGGAAATCTGCGAACGGAAACCTGAAAACCAGGGGACAAGAACGTCTGAAAAAACTGATATGGGCAATTTCCTGAATGATCAAAATCTATCCCGACACGCCAAACGCGGCCTATGCGCCTTCTAAAGAAGGGATTCTTGAACGCCGATTCCAGAGAGATCGCGAATGCTCATTTTTCCACACGGTCCAGATGGGATGTTCCCCGACCTATTCGTCACCAAACCGTCTCACCAAACTACAAATTTACCGCCAACTCCTTCAATCCACACCACTTCCCCGTCTCACGTTCGAATGATAAAACCGTAGTACTGTAGCTTGACAGTAACCCGTTTCCCTGCTATCATTCCTCATGTTTGCCCCGCCAAGCCCGTCCCAACCGCCTCAATTACGCTCATCCGTCCCCGAGCCCTCTGCGCAACACGCAGGAATCCCCGCAACTCCCTTCTTTTCATGCCTTTACTTCATGACTTGCGGACACCGGGGGTGGGACTCCCATCTCGCCACTCGCCGTTCCTCACTCGCCACTATCTTCCCTAAAATCAACACTTACAAAATCGATACAAAACAAACGACTTTATCTACCTTTAGAATCAGCGTTTACAGAAAAACGAGGGGGGTAGGGCGGTTATCGTTAACCGGCAGCAACCCAGTGCCTGCGCTACTGCCTGGCTGGCAGTCCCGTAAACCGAATCCCCGCGCTATGCACCTTGTACCGCATATTGATCCCGACCAGCAGCGCCGTCAGCGATTCCACAATCCGCGCGTTCTCCAGCTTTCCGCCGTTCAGCGCGCGCGCTCCGGGAATTTTCTCGGCCAATTCCGACGCAATTTGCTTCGCTTTTTCGTCGTCGCTGCACACCAGAATGTCGCAATCGACCGGTTCATCTTTCGCGAGCAGCTCCGCGCCCAGATTCTGGAATGCCGCCGCCACGCTCACACCCGCGGGCAGCAATTCCGCCGCCTGTTCCGCCGCCGAGCCTTGCCAGACGCCCAGCATCCGCGTCGCAGTTCCTCCAACCGTCGCCGCCAGCGGCACTGTCGTATCGATCACGACCGTCCCCGGCTTCCAAACATTTTTCAATTGTTTCAAAAGCGCCGCATGACCCAAGAAGGGAACTGTCAACACCACAACGTCGCACTGCGCAGCCTCCGCGTTATCCGCGCCCTCGATTTTCGCGGATGCGCCAATGCGCGTCCGCAATTGCGCCGATGTTTCGGCGGCGCGCTGCGCATCGCGCGAACCAATGACAATCTCTTCGCCAGCGAGCGCCCAGCGATACGCCAGACCCGAACCTTCCGGCCCCGTCCCGCCCAATATCCCAATTTTTCTGCTCATTTCAACTTTGCCCCGTTGCCCGGATTTTTTGCACGCACTTTCCGAATATCGTTGCGATTGCCGCCCCGGCCGCGTCCACCGCTGCTCTCGTCCTCCGGCTCTGGTACGATGGTTTCAGAATTTCCTGCGCGCGGAAGACGGACGAGAGCAAACGATACCATGCAATCCGGCGGCCCACCGATGGAAACTCAGACCCCCTCGGCCTCAGCGCGATCGGCCGGCGAGCAACGGGAATTTTCTCCGTTAGTTGCTTCGCAAAAAGAAGTCTCGGAACAGGAAAACCTGCAGCGTGACTTCCGCGCTTTGCTCCTGCCAATAAAAGAATTGCGCAATGCAAAACAACGCCTCGCACCCGTCCTCACTCCGGAAGAGCGCTTCGCCCTGGCGCAAGCAATGCTCGCGGACACCATTCGCGCCGTGCGCGGAGTCCAGCGCGCGCGGAAAATATTTGTCGTCACCAATTATGAGCCTGCGATGGAAACCGCAGCGAAATACGGCTGGGAAATTCTGCGAGAAGAACAACAAATTTCGGAAAGCGCTTCGGTGGATTTTGCCTCGCGCCTTTGCTCCGAGCGCGGCGTCACCGCGTTACTCCGCTTGCCGCTCGATCTCCCGCTAGTGCAATCCGCCGACATCGACGAATTGCTGGCGACAGAATGCGCCGCTCCCGCAACCGTCATGGTCCCCTCACGCGACGGCACCGGCACGAACGTCATTCTCCGCGCTCCGCCCGCTCTCTTCCCTTCGCATTTTGGACCTGACAGTTTCGCCAAGCATCGCACCGAAGCCGAGCAAGCCGGCGCCAAAATAATTGTCCGCCGAAACCCGCGCCTCGAAATGGATGTGGATGACGAGGCCGATTTGCGCGAGCTGTTGCGCCGCGATCTAGCGCAAACTGCAACCGGGAAATGGCTCGAAGAAAGTGGCGTAGCCGCGCGTTTCAAAACTCGCGCTCTCGCCGCCGAAGCTCCGCTCTAGTGCGCGCTCGCCGAAAGACAGGCGCGCTTCCGCGTTAGCGAATGCTTTTTACGTACGGCCTGTTCGCCGTGATGCCTTTGCCTTCGGTCACAATGACAGTCTGTCCCGCTGCCACGTTCGTCAGCCGGTCCACTTGTCCGCTGGGCCACAAAATTTCGACGCGGTCCGCTTTGTCGCGCTGCCCGAGTCCGAAAGTGAGGACCAATTCGCTCGCCGAAAGATAGCTCGACCCGCTGCGCATCATTTCCGTTTGCGTTCCGCCCGCCGACATGACGCGCACTTTCGCTCCGATGCCGTCGCGATCGGACTTTGTGCCGATCAGTTTCACGCGCAAACTGTGATTCGCCGCCGCGCCCGTCGCTTCGTTGCGGAACAAGACCGTCGGCCCGGCGTTGGTGGCCATCAGAATATCGAGCCTGCCGTCGTTGTAAACATCGGCGTAAGCCGCGCCCCGGCCGACACGCGGCTTGTCAAACTCCGGCCCCATCGCTTTCGTCACTTCTTCAAAATTCCCTTTACCCATGTTGCGGAAAAGATGCGGCGGCATCGCGTACTTCACGTTGGCCTGCACGTGTTGAATGTCCGGATCGATGTGTCCATTGGCCACGAAAATATCCGGCCAGCCGTCCAAATCGTAATCGAAAAAGAAACACCCAAATCCGAGCGTCAGCAAAGAATCGCGTCCGATTTCCGATTGCGGCGCTTCATCGACGAACAGTCCCGTGCCTTCATTGTGGTAGAGCGAAAGCATCTGGTTGGAAAAATTTGTGATCAGAATGCTAGGGTGCCCGGTGCGGTCGTAGTCCGCCGCGTCCACGCCCATGCCCGCGCGCGCCACGCCATCCTCGCTGAATGCCACGCCCGCAAGCACGGCCTTTTCCGTGAACGTGCCGTTGCCGTTGTTGTGATACAGCTTGTTCGGTTGCGTGTCATTGGAAAACAAAAGATCCGGCCAGCCATCGCCGTCGTAATCGAGCACGGCCACGCCGAGCGTCTTCGAAGTGGGATCGCCGAGGCCTGCTTTTTTCGTCACATCTTCAAACGTGCCGTCGCCGCGGTTATGCCACAGCCGCACCGAAGTGCCTTTGTAGGATTCCGGCGTGCAATACGACTTATTCTTTCCGTCGAGCGTGCAGTAAAGATCCGTCTGCGGACTCCACTGCACATAATTCGCAACAACGAGATCGAGCCGTCCGTCCTTGTCGTAATCGACCCACGCCGCTCCGGTGCTGAACTCCTTGATGCCGCCGAGCCCAGCCTTCTGCGTCACGTCGGTGAACGTTCCGTTGCCATTGTTGTGAAAGAGATGGTTCTGCCCATAAGCGGTGACGAACAAATCGTCGTAGCCGTCGTTGTCATAATCGCCGACGGCCACTCCCATGCCGTACATCTCGACGGCATCCAGGCCCGCTTTGTGCGTCACGTCAGTGAACGTGCCGTCATGATTGTTGTGATACAGCTTCGGCGTCGAGCGCCGGTTTCCGTGGCCCGGCCAATCCATTCCGTTCACCAAGAAAATATCCGGCCAGCCATCGTTGTCGTAGTCGATAAATGCAACGCCGGGCCCCAACGTTTCCGGAAGCCATTTTTTCCCAAACGCCCCGTTGTTATGCACGAAGTGAATGCCCGCTTGCTGCGTGACGTCGCGAAACGTGATGCCCGATGATGCAGAGGATGACGCAGAAAATGATGCCGTCGGCGCGGGCGCGCCCGTGCCGCTCATTGCCGCAAAGAACGAACCCATCGCAAGCGCCGCCAAAACCGCCGCCGGTTTCTTCACTGTCCCACCGAATCGCTGCTGCGGCTTTCGTACGGCTGGCGTGCTCGCGCGGCCTTCGCCGGCTTTTCCGGCCCCAGCGGCACGGAAACATGCTCGTGAATCAACTGCCGCTCGAGGTTGTCCTCGGGATGCGCTTGCCGGTAAGCGCCCGTGATGGTCTGCGAAGCTTCATCTGCCTTGAAACGCAGGTAGCGCACTTCGTGCTCCTTCGCCATCTTTTCGTTGCCCAACCCGTTGTAGCACAGCATCAAATTGTAGTTTGCCTGCAGATCCTCGGGATCGACGGCCAGCGTTCGCTGGAAAGTTTTCACGGCCTCAGCATAGCGTTTTTGCAAAAACTGAATGCGCCCCAGCTCATTAATTGCTACGCGGTCGCGCGGATATTGCGCCAGCACGATTTGCAGGTATCCGGCGGCTTCGTCATATTTGCCTTCCTGTCGCAACACACGCGCATAAAAGAAATTGGCCCGCGCCAGTTTCGGCGCGATAGCCAGCGCCTTGTCCAGAACCTTTTGCGCGCCCGCCATGTCTCCTTCCTGCACGAGGCAACGCCCGATATTGACCCAGCCATCCGGATTTTGTGGATTGATTTCGGTGATTTTCTCGAACGCCGCCGCCGCGCCTTTCAAATCGCCTTGCAAGAAGAGACCGATGCCGTAATCGTTCCAGCGGGTCCAGTCGTCTTTCTCGAGCGCGATCAGCGGCTTCGGCGGGGGCGCGCTGTGAGGCAGGACGCGCATGGTCTTGGTGTCTTCCGCCATGGTGATAATGGGCAGATTCGGAATGTATTTGAGTTTTCCCACGGCGTCGGAAGTATCGCCGGTAAACTCCATCTTCCTGTCGTCGAAATCAGGCGAAACCATCGAAGGCGGCTGGTTGGGCGCTTCCACGCCCGCGTACGCAAACTGGGTATTCGACCACATGAACTTGCGGTAGTTCAGCTTCGCGTACATCGTGATTTTGTTTCCCGCGCTCTCAGGAATATGCAGGCGGAAGTGCGCCGTGTCCGCCGCGCCGGGCGGAATCAAGCGCACGTACATCGTGGCGCGGCTGGCCCACGCGTTTCTCTTATTGATGGGATTGCCGTGCTCATCGATGGAAAGCGATTTGTAGAAATGCGCGCCCTTCTCGACCGGGCCTTTGCCATCGTCCTCGACTTTTCCGCTCCAGAAAATCGTCTGGCCCTTGTCGTCCACGGCTTTCAGCTCGAGCCACACATCGAACGCGTCCACCGTTCCCCCTGGGAAAAAGTGGCCGACTTTTCGCGTTCGCACGACCACATCCACGCGGACATCATCGCCGCGGCGCACGGCCGCATCGACATGCCCCAGCGGAGCGGTGATCGGCCGCACTTCGCCGGTGGCCCCCGTGGGCGCCAAGGATTCCGCTTCCTCTCCCACGGCGAAGGTCGTCGAAATCTCGGGTTGAACGGGCGCGCCCGGCTCGGACACTTTGCGCTCGTTTTCTTCCGGCGAGACGGCGAAAATATCCACGCTCACTTGCCCGTCCTTCAAGAAGTTTTCACTCGTCTTGAGTTGCTCCTCGTCCTCGTTGGCCGTCGGGATCGCGGTATTGGCGCCAGGGAAGCGGTGCGAGTGAACGTAACCATTGATATTGCCCGCGTCGTTCGAGCGGACCAGCGGCATGTGGCAATCCGCGCACATCAACGGATTCGCGGGATAGTAGAAAGACCGCGCGCCTTGGCCCGAGACTCCGCTAGCCTGCCAATTGTCATATTCGTTGAAGCCGCGCACCCAGCGGTAATGATTCACCGGGACGTCCAGGTGGACCTTGTGGCACACGGAGCAGAATTCCGCGGTCTGATTGCGCATGAACGGTTTGAGGAAGGTGCGCCGGTGCGGTTCGGGATTCAAATTGACGACAAAGTCGTGCAGCGTGCGCACCACGGGATTGTCGCTTGCGGCCAGCGCATGCAGCTCGGGATATTCGAGAGTGTAATCGCCTTGTCCCATCGTGCTCTTTACGTGCACGATGCTGTGGCACATCAAGCAACTCAGCCCCGCTTGCGCGGCGGGCGTCTTATCGATTTTGCGCGCCGGCGTGTTGAACATCCCGCTGAAAAGCAGCGCCGGGTCGTGACATCCCGCGCACCATCGTGATGGCTTGACGCCGACCACATCCTGCATGTACTCGATGGCGCCCCGGTACCACTGATTGTTAAACGAGGAATTGTGGTGCATCGAGCTGTACCACTGCTTGTAAATGTCCTGATGGCACCGCTCGCAGGCCTGCGACTGTATGAAATACTTGGCCGGAATGTCCACATTGCCGACAGTCTGCGCTGAGCTCGGGAAAAACTTCCCCTGGGGGCCGTCGCCCTCCTGATCCATGGTTGCGGGAGAAATCGGCGGGTTGGTGATGCGAAATGCGTCATTCCAGGCCACGGTGCGATACCACCACGCGCCTGCCGAAATTCCCGCCACAGCGGCAACGAGAGCCGCCGCCCGCAAGACTTGCTGTATTGCTCCCGCACCCAGCCATCCCCGCGAAGCCAGCCACGAGCCCGCAAGAAACGTCACGCCCAAGAGGCACGCAAAAATGTGCGCGTAAAGCAACTTCTTCATGGGCAACGGCGTGCCCGTGTAAATCAGAACAATTCCGATCACCGCCCCGACCGCTAGGAACAACCAGCCCATGCGCGCGCCCAGCGTGCTCGTGCGCAGCAGTCTCACAAGAAACGGCAAGAGCAGGGCAGTTAGAAAGATTCCCACGCCCAAATGGAAGAAAACAGCCCCGATGTAGACAAGGTTTGCTGAAGGGAAGCCAAACAAATATACGGCGCTTACGGCCAAGGCGATGACGCTGCGTGACCGCCATTGGCTTACCGAACCTATCACCATCCGAGAGCGCTCCTTCTCGTCAACTTACATTCGCAAAAGAAGGCGGCCGGCGCTGTGCGGGCGTCCGGCCGCGGGTGTTTTGGGGTGCCTCCGCGTCGCCTAAAATCGGTACGGTGGGAAGCAAGCTGCTTGTTGCGCGTGTTATAGCGAGGTCCTGCAGAAGTGGCAATAATGCAAAACGATTAGAGCGCGAACTATTTTGTAATTCCTTTGCTTTCAATGATTTCGTAGCTCTTGCCGGTGGCAAGATTCCGGTATTCCTCGTTTCGCCCGCTGGGCCATTCGATGGCCACGCGTTCGATACTTTCGCTCTTGCCAACTCCGAAGGTCACGGGCAATTCGGATTGCGACAGATAACTCGAGCCTGCGCGCACCATCCGCGACTGACTTTGCGCGCCGTGCCCCTCTCGCGCGTTAAGAAAAATTCGCACCGTGGCGCCAATCGCGTCGCGATTCGATTTTGTTCCAACCAGCCGAAAGCGGATGCTACGGTTTCCGTCGGTCAAATCATTGCGGTAGAGATACGCCGGTCCGTTATTCGTTGTGATCAGTAGATCGAGGTCGCCGTCGCGGTCGAAATCGCCGTAGGCGAGGCCGCGCCCGACGATCGGCGTTGCAAAACCGCCACCCAGCTCCGCGGCCACGTCGCGAAATTTTCCCGAGCGGTCGTTGAGAAAGAACTGAGGCGGTTGTGCGTAGCCCACATTGCCGCGAATGTTGCGCACGGTTTCGTCGATGTGTCCGTTCGCCACTGCCAAGTCGAGCCAGCCATCCAGGTTGGCATCGAAGAAGGCGCATCCAAAGCCAAGCGTGCTTCGCGAAGCCGCGCCCAGCCCGGCGCGAATGGCAATGTCGTCGTAAGTCGCCGCACCCGCGGGCCCGGTGCTCACGGAATGATAAAGACCGATCATTTCGTTATCGAAATTGGTGATGGCCACGCCGGGCCTGCCGCTGTTCTCAAAATCTCCCGTGGCGATTCCCATGCCGGCTCGCGCCTTTCCTTCATTGCTGAAGGCAAGCCCTGCCTCGACTCCGACTTCCTTGAATTTTCCATTGTGCAGATTCTTGTAGAGTTTGTTGGGCTGCGTGTCATTCGCCACCAGCAGGTCCGGCCAGCCGTCCTGGTCGTAATCGAACATGGCCACGCCCAGCGATTTCGAGCTGCTATCGAAGACACCGCTCGTGGCCGTCACGTCCTCGAACGTTCCGTTGCCGCGATTGTGAAAGAGCCAGCAGGTGTCGCCGCGATAGGCTTCGGGCGTGCAATAGGATTTGTGAATTCCATCCAAGCTGCAAAAAACATCATTTTCCGGTGACCAACGAACGTAGTTACAGACAAAAAGATCCAGCAAACCATCGCGGTCGTAATCGAACCAGAGCGCCGAAGTGCTGAAGCCATGATGGCCCAGCAAGCCACTGGTTTTTGTTACGTCGAGGAAAGTGCCTTTGCCAGTGTTGCGGAAGA
>Ga0335072_10010941_pt1 | contig 13026 bp, 11 predicted proteins | sample Lox_Sample_21_FD_206725 | JGI IMG/M metagenome (GOLD analysis project Ga0335072, IMG submission 206725) | Soil microbial communities from Loxahatchee National Wildlife Refuge, Florida, United States - Lox_Sample_2.1 | ecosystem: Environmental > Terrestrial > Soil > Wetlands | place: USA...
ACGCCGTGCTGCACACGGCGACGCTGCACAAGCCGCACGTCGGCTCGCACGGCAAGCAGGCGTTTGTCGACACGACCGTCAGCGGCACGCTCACGCTGCTCGAGGAGGCCGTCGCGGCCGGCTTGAGCAGCTTCGTCTTCACCAGCACGACAAGCGCGTTCGGGCGCGCGCTGACCCCGCGTCCAAGCGAGCCGGCCGCCTGGATCACCGAGGACGTGACGCCTGCGCCGCGCAATATCTACGGCGTCACCAAGACGGCGGCCGAGGACCTGTGCGAGCTCGTCCACGCCGAGCACGGTCTGCCCGTCATCGTCTTGCGGACGTCGCGGTTCTTCCCCGAGGGGGACGACGACGACCAGGTGCGCGCCGCCTACGCCGACGCGAACGTCAAGGCCAACGAGTACCTGTACCGCCGGGTCGACGTAGCCGACGTGGCCGACGCGCACCTGCTGGCGATGGAGCGGGCGGTCCAGATCGGGTTCGGCCGGTACATCGTCAGCGCGACGACGCCGTTCACCCCCGCCGACCTGGCCGCGCTGCGCCGCGACGCGCCCGCGGTGGTCGGGCGGCTGTTCCCGGACTACGAGGCGGAGTACGCCCGCCGGGAGTGGCGGATGTTCCCGTCCGTCGGCCGCGTCTACGTCAACGCCCGCGCCCGCGCCGAGCTGGGCTGGACGCCACGGTACGACTTCCGCTCCGTGCTTGACGCGCTCAAGTCGGGCGAGGATCCGTCCAGCCCGCTCGCGCGGGCCATCGGCGCCAAGGGGTACCACAACAAGCCCACCGGCGTTTACACCACCTGACCGCGTGCGCCGGGCCGGGGCGGCGGCAGGCGGGCGGCTACCGCCGAGCCGAGCGGAACCGGTGGTGCAGCTCGCGCACCTGGGCCGCCAGCTGCGGGGCCGGGCCCGCCACCGTGAGACCGGGAACGACCTCGGTGATGGCCAGCGGCAGGACCGGGGAAGGACCGATTCCCATTTCGGCCAGCCACCCGGTCATCTGCTCGGATGACGTCGCGTAGACGATGCGCCCGAGCCCGGCCCAGCCGTGGGCGGCGGCGCACATCGGGCAGTGCTCGCCGGAGGTGTAGACGGTCGCCTCGGCTCGCTCCGGCGGCGTCATGTGCAGCGCCGCCCACCGGGCCAGCGCGAGCTCCGGATGGCTGGTCGGATCCCCTTCGGTCTCCTCACGGTTGCGATCCTCGGCGACAACCGTCCCGTCCGCGGCGACCAGCACCGAGCCGAATGGGAAGTCGCCCGCCGCGACTGCTTCCTCCGCCAGCTCGACGCAGCGGCGCAGCTGCGTCAGGTCGGCGTCGGTGATCTCAGCTGCCATGCTGCTCCCTACGGTTTGCGGCTGCGTTCACCGTATCGTCCTGAGGTCAGGCCGGTCGGTGTCGTAGCCGCTATCCGGGGACGGGCGTGTTTCTGAGCAGGAAGGTGAGCCCTTCGGCCATCGCCGGGTGGGTGTAGATCGCGCTGTGCAGCGTCGTGTACGGGACGCGGCCGACCATGGCGGTCTGCACGGCGGCCAGCAGCTCGGTGGCCTCGGCGCCGAACGCGGTGAAGCCGACAATCTCGTCGCTGTCGGCGGCGATCAGCATCTTCATGAACCCGCGGGGCTCGGAAATCGTCCTCGTCCGCAGGACCGCCGCCATCGGCATGCCGAGCACCCGGTAACCGAGGCCGAGGCGCCTGGCCTCGGTCTCGTTCAGGCCGATCCTGGCCAGCTCGGGATCGGTGTACATGCAGAACGGGACCAGCCGGCCGCTGGTGGACCTGCTGCCCCCGGTCAGGTTGTCGTGCACCACCCGGAAGTCATCGAACGCCACATGGGTGAACTGAGGGCTGCCCGCGCAGTCTCCCATCGCCCACACGTCGGCCGCCGTGGTGGCCAGATGCTCGTCCACGGAGATGTAACCGGTTTCTGTCAGCCGCACGCCCGCCTGCTCCAGGCCGATGCCGCCGGTGTTGGGGGTACGGCCGACGGCGACCAGCAGGTCGGTCCCGTCGATGATCAGCTCGCCGTCCGGCCCTTCCGCGACCAGACGCACGGACCGCCCGGATTCTCCGTCGACGCTGCGGACGGTGGTCTGACGGTGCAGGGTGATCCCTTCGTCGCCGAACAGCTCGACGATCCCGGCCGTGACGTCCGCGTCCTCATTGCCGAGCGGCTGCGGTCCTGACTCGATGACCGTGACCCGCGCGCCGAATCGGCGCATGGCCTGCGACAGTTCCAGCCCGACGTAGCCGCCGCCGATGACGATCAGATGCTCGGGCAGCCGGTCCAGGTCCAGCAGCTCGACATGGGTCATCGGCCGCGCGGCGGCCAGACCGGGCACGTCAGGTATGGTCGCGCGGGTTCCCAGGTTCAGGAACACCCGCTCGCCGCGGAGCGTCCGCCACCCGCCGTCGTTCAGCTCGACATCGACCGTCCGGTCACCGGAAAAGTGCGCCTCGCCCATGATCAGCTCGGCGCCGCTGGCCCGGTACCGGCCGAGTTGCACCTCGATCAGGCTGTCGACCATCGCCCGCTTCCTGTCCTGGACGCCCTTCATGTTGGTGGCGGCCGACTCCAGGTCCACCCCGAACTCGGCCGCCCGCCGCGTGTACGAGCGCACCTTGGCCGACTGAATGATGTTCTTGCTCGGCAGGCAGGCGATATTGGGGCACGACCCGCCGATTAGCTTCCGCTCCACCACCGCGGCGCGATGCCCCTCGCTCGCCATCGTCCAGGCGAGGTACTTGCCCGACTCCCCGCTGCCGATCACCAGGATGTCGTAGGTCTCCACAGAAGCCATGTGCCGATTACCCCCGAGGTAGAACGTCCCCGCCAACTGTCGTGCGCGGACGGACGAGAAGTCATCACACCACGCGGGTGACTTTCCCCGGGGGTGGCTGGCCGGGTCGGCTGCCTGCCTCAGCCCGCTGAATGGCTGCCCTGGGTTCGCTTCTTGGTCCTGGTTGTGGCGAGCAGGGTGACGGTGATCGCGCACAGGGCGAGCAGGGCGGCGACGGCGATGAAGGCATGGCTGAGGCCGGCGTGGAACGCGGCCGGGCCGGCCGCGCCGTGGTGGCCGGCCGCCACGATGGTCCCAAGCGCGGCGACCCCCAGGGTCCCGCCGATCTGCCTGAACGTGTTGTGGGTGGCCGACGCGGCCCCGCTGTGGGCGGCGCCGGCGCTGGAGACCGCCGCGTTGCTCATCGGCGAGTTCATCAGCCCCGCCCCCAGCCCGATCAGCGCGAATCGCCACCCCAGCTCCAGGGCCGACCCGCCGGCCGGGAACAGCGCCAGCGACAGCGCACCCGCCGCCGCCAGGAGCAGCCCCGCGACCATGACCGGAGCCGTGGAGAACCGGGCCGACAGCCGCCCCGCGACCGGGCCGAGGGCCGCCATCAAGATCGTCATCGGCAGGAACGCCAGCCCCGCCGCCAGCGTCGAGTAGCCCTGGTCCTGCTGCAGGTCGATGCTGTAGAAGTACAAGATCCCGTACAGCATGATGAAGTAGGCCAGCGCGGACAGGTTCGCCGCGACGAATCGGCCGCTGCGCCACAACTCGAGCGGCATCAGCGGCTGCCGGCCTCGCCCGGCCGCCCGCCGCTGGCTGGCGACGAACGCGGCCGCGGCCGCCACCGCGAGGGCGAGCGCGCCGATGATCAGCGGCGACCCCCAGCCCAGGGTCGAGGACTGGATCAGCCCGTACACCAGCGCGGCGAGCGCGAGCACCGACAGCCCCGCCCCCGCCAGGTCGGGCGCCGCCGGGCGCGCCGGGCGGCCGTACCGGGACCGTGAGATCACCCGCAGGCCCAGCGCGACCGTGACCGCGCCGAGCGCGACGCTGAGCCAGAACCCGGCCCGCCAGTTCGCCACCTCGGTGATCGCGCCGCCGACGACGGGCCCCGCCGCCAGCCCGATGCTGGCCGCCCCGGCCCAGATCCCGACCGCGTGCGCCCGCCGCACTGGATCCGCGTACTCGCTGACCAGGATCGACAGCGTCTGCGGGATCAGCGCCGCGACCCCGACCGCCTGGACCGCGCGGGCGCCAAGCAGGAACCCCAGGTCCGGCGCGGCCGCGCACGCGGCCGATCCGACCGTGAACACCGCCACCCCGCCCAGGAACGCCGCCCGCTTCCCGATCCGCGCTCCCAGCGCGCCCCCGGCCATCAGCAGCGCCGCGTATATCAGCGAGTACAGCGCCGCGACCCACGCCAGCCCGGTCCCCGACGCGTGCAGCGACACCCGGATGTCCGGCAGCATCACATTGACCACGGTCGCGTTGTACATCGACAGCAGCAGCCCCAGGCATACGACGGTCAGCACCGCCGCCGACCCGACCGGGCGGCGATCGCCGCCCCTTGACGGCCGTCCGCCATCGCCTGCCGGCAGATCCCGCCGCCGCTGCCGACGGTCGTCGCTCAGCCGGCCGTCGCCCGTCATCAGTCCCATGCCCGGCGCCTCCATCTCTTTTGTAGTTAGCCTAACTAAGCTAACACAGGAGATCGCCAGGCTATGCCCCCCACGACGACAGCGCGCCTCAGTAAATCAGGGGATCGCCGAATATCCGGTCCAGCACCGGCAGGACCGCCTCAAGGGCCGCAAGGTCCTCGGCTGACAGTCCCTCGAACCGTTTCGCCAGGCGTGCCGCGCGCTCCTCGCGCACCGCCGTCGCCACGGCCTGGCCGGCCTCGGTGATCTGCACCATCCGGCCCCTGACCGGGCCTTCGGACCGGGTGACCCAGCCGGCCTCTTCCATCCGGTTGATGATCTGGGTCATGCTCGGCGCCCGGACGCCTTCCGCGGTGGCCAGCTCCCCCACCGTCTTGGGCCCGCCGCGCAGGCGCGAGAGCACGGCGCTCTGCGCCACGCTGACGGGAAGCGTCTCGGCATCACGCCGCATCGCCTGGCCAAGCACCAGGAACCGCCGCAGCGCCCGCTCGATCAGGTCCGAGCTCACGATGAGCGCCTCCTATCCGGCTCGCGGCCGTCGAAAACTCTTATGCGGGAGAAGCCCCGGGCACACCAGCAATGTAGCGGGCGCCGGCTCCGGATGTTCCGCGACGGTGTGGCGCCCTAGTCGTCTCGGCCCGGCGTTCCGTGCCCGATAGCCCGCCGGGTCAGGTAGTCGTGCACCGATGGGCCGACGGCGGCTACCACGTCATCGGCTGGCAGCGAGGCCAGCGGCTCGAACCGCAGAATGTACCGGCATAGGGCCAGGCCGAGCAGCTGCGCCGCGATCAGCGCGGCGCGCTCGGGCGCCTGCTCCGTGCCCAGAGCGGCGATCGGCCCGGTGAGCCGCTGGCTGAGCGTTGCCTGAACCTGCTCGGCGACCGCATCGCTGGTGACGGCGGTCCGCAGCAGAGCGATCAGCTTGTCATCGCCCGCCGGCTCCTCCCACCGGCTGACGAAGTAGCGGACAAGCAACTCGCCCCGGCGGCCGGCCAGCACCGAGGACAGGTCCGGGACCTGCAGGTCGGTGCTGACGGCAGCGGTGAACAGCCCCGCCTTGGACTGGAAGTACCGCATCACCATCGACGCGTCGACGTCGGCCTCCGCCGCGACGGCGCGGATGGTCGTCTGCTCGAAGCCTCGGGCGGCGAACATCGACCGGGCGGCACGCAGGATAGCCCGGCGGGTGCCTTCAGAACGCGGCCCTCCGGTCCCGGGAACCGGCCCGCTCTGGCGTGCAGACGAGAGGGTCGCACGACTACCGTGCGTCACGATCGCCCAGTCTAGCCGGAGAAGTCAGCGGGACTAACGCAGGGCGGTCAGCGTCTCCCGCAGTTCGTCGGCGAGCGTCCCCGGTGTCGTCGCATGGGGCGACATGCGCACGTACTGCTCACGGGTCGTGGTCACGATGCCGCGGGCGGCGAGTGCGGAACCGACGGCGGGCGCGTCGGCGTAGGGGACGCTGAAGGTGACAATCCCGGCTCGCTCGCCGGGCGCGAGCGGTACGACCGACATCCCGCCGCATTCCTCGACGACGGCGAGCAGTTCGCCCGCGACCCGGTCGACCCGGCGCGCGATGGCCTCGATGGTCGCGAGCTCGACCAGTTCGAGCGCCGCCTCCAGCGCCGTCGCCGCGACGAGGTCCGGCATCGTCACCGTGAACCTGCGGGCCGACGGCAGCGGGTCGTGCAGCAGGCCGTCGTAGCGGGCCGGGTCCTCGACCCCGCTCCATCCGGTCAGGCCGTGACCTAGGAGGCTCAGGGCGCGCGTCGAAAGCGACAGGAACCCGGTGCTCCAGCTGGCGCGCAGCCACTTCTGCCCGCCGACGGCAACGGCGTCGGTCAGCGACCAGTCGAGGTCGGTCACGCCGAATGCCTGGATCGCATCCACGATGAGCAGCCGGTCGCCGAGCACTTCTCGCAGCCCAGGCAGGTCGGCCCGGTAGCCCGTCCGCGAATCCACGCCGCTGACGGCCAGGCCGATGGTGCGGGGGCCGATCGCGGCGGCGACCGCCTCCGGGGTCACCCGGCCGTCGGGGGTGTCCAGCCAGCGCACGGTGACGCCGGGCAGGAGGCCGGCGGCGCGCGCCCACGGGTACACGTTGGCAGGGAACTCGTTGGGCGAGACGATCAGCTCGCCCGGCGGGAGCGAGTAGGCGAGCTGGTACAGGGCGCTGCTGGTGTTGCTGGCGATCGCCACCTGCTCGGCGCTCGCCCGCATCGTGGCCCGCGCCGCCAGTTCCCTCGCCCGCCCCTCGGTCGGCGACAGCTCATCGACCGAGGTCCGGCCGGCGGCGAGGTCGTGCATGACCCGCGACGTCCGCTCGACCACGTCCCGCGAAGGAGGGCCGTATCGGGCAAAGTCGGCGTAGCCGGCGGGCTCGAGGAAGTGCGAGGCGTACCCTGCGAGCGCGCCGTCGACCCGGTCCGTCGTTCCTGGTGCGGTCATCGGACGCTCGCCAGGAACTGCTGGGTCCGCTGGTGCTCGGGATTCGCGAAAATGTCTTTCGGCGCGCCTTGCTCGACGATGCGCCCGTCGAACATGAACGCCACCTTTTTCGCGACGTCACGGGCGAATCCCACCTCGTGGGTGACGATCACCATCGTCATTCCTCCTTCTGCCAGTTCGCGCATCACGCGCAGCACGTCACCGACCAGCTCGGGGTCGAGCGCGCTGGTTGGTTCGTCGAACAGCATCAGCTTGGGCTTCATGGCCAGCGCGCGGGCGATCGCGACGCGCTGCTGCTGACCGCCGGAGAGCTGGGCCGGGTAGTTGCCCGCCCATTCCAGCAGGCCGACGCTCGACAGCAGCTCGCGCCCGAGTTCCTCGGCCTCGCGCTTCGGCGTGTGGAGCACGGACAGCGGCCCCTCGATGACGTTCTCGAGCGCGGTGCGGTTCGCGAACAGGTTGAAGCGCTGGAAGACCATCCCGACCGATCGCCGTTGCACCGCGACTTCCCGTTCGGGCAGCTCGTGCAGTCTGCCGTTGATCAGCCGGTAGCCGACCGGGAGCCCATCGACCCAGATGACCCCCTCGTCGACCCGCTCGAGGTGGTTGATGCACCGCAGGAAGGTGCTCTTGCCACCTCCGGAGGGCCCGAGCAGGCACACCACCTCCCCGGTGCTCACCTGCAGGTCAATGCCGCGCAGCACCTCCCGACCGCCGTAGCGCTTGTGCACATTCGCCGCCCGCAGGAGCGGCCCGGCTGTTTCGATAGCGGAGCTCATGTCACACCGGCCTATTGAGAGACGGTCGCAGCGAACCCTGGATCCGCGCCAGCATGCTCGGCCCGGACGAGGTCCGGCGATCGGGCGAGAACGCCCGCTCGATGTAGTGCTGGCCGATGCTCGCCAGGGTGACGAGGATCATGTACCAGATCGCGGCGGCGAGGAGCGCCTCGATGACCTCCAGGTTCCGCGAGTAGATGTTGGTCGCGGCCTGGACCAGCTCGAGATAGGCGATGACCGAGGCGAGGGACGTTTCCTTCAGCATGTTGATGAAGTCGTTGCCGGTCGGCGGGATGATGACCCTCATGGCCTGCGGGAGCGTCACCCGCCGGAGGGTCTTCCCCGGTGTCAGCCCGATCGCGTAGGCGGCCTCGATCTGGCCCTTGTCGACGCTGTTGAAGCCGGCCCGGACGATCTCGGCCATATAGGCGCTCTCGTTGAGCCCGAGGCCGAGCAGCGCGGCCACGAACGGCGTCATGATCTGGTTCGTCGGCACGCTGAACAACCCCGGGATGGCGATCGTCTTGACGACGAGCGCCAGGTTGTACCAGAGCAGCAACTGCAGCAGCACCGGCACGCCGCGGAAGATCCAGATGTACGCCCAGGCGGTCCACGACGCGACCGGGTTAGCGGAGACCCGCATCGTCGCCAGGATGGTGCCGAGCACGATGCCGAGCGCCTCGCAGGCGATGGCGAGCAGCAGCGTGTGCACGAGGCCGGTCAGCATGACCGACTCCGAGAAGAAGCCGGGCACGCTGCCGTAGTTGATCTGCGCCCGGCTGAGCCCGGCGATGACCGCCGCGACCAGCGCCAGGACGATTACGCCGGACACCCAGCGCCCCCAGTGGCGGAGCGGGACGACCTCCACCGGATCAGGCGTCGCGCTGGGCGTCGCCTCAGTCGACATGGCGGTCATCGCGCGCTCCTCCTCTGGTGGCCCAGCATCAGCCAGCTGTCCCGTGGTTGACGGTCGCGCTCTTGAGCTCCACCGACGTCAGCTGCCAGTCCTGCAGGATCTTGCCGTAGGTGCCGTCGTTCATGAGGTCCTGCAGTCCGCCCTGGATGGCGGCCAGGAGGCCCGGGTCGTTCTTGTTCACGCCGATGCCGTAGGGGCCCGGCTCGATCGGCGCATAGTTGACCGCCGAGAACATGCTCGGGCTGGTGGCGACGTCGTAGGCGTCGGTGATGTTGTCGTTCAGCACCGCCGCGACCCGCTTGGTCTCGAGCGAGATCGTCTCCTGGGCGGTGGTGCTGCTCAGGATCAGGGTCACCGGCGACTTCCCGGCCTTCGTGCAGGTGGAGCTCAGCTCAGCCGCGTAGGCCTGCTGGGTCGAGCCCGACACGGCGGTGACCGACTTGCCGCACAGGTCGGTTGGCGTCTGGATGTTGTCCGGGTTGCCGGCGTTGACGAGCAGGCCGATGCCGTCGGTGAGGTAGTCGACGAAGTTGATCGTCTTCTCGCGGGTGAGCGTGTCGTTCATGGCCGACATGGTCACGTCGACGCGGCCAGCCTGCAGGGTCGTGATGAGCGAGTCGAACGCGCCGGGAACGTAGCTGACCTTCAGGCCGAGCTCATTGCCGATCGCGGTCGCCAGCGCCACCTCGAAGCCCTCCGGGGTGGTGCCGTCGGCCTCGTACATGTCGTCCGGCGGCTGCGTCAGCTGGGCGGCGATCACCAGCTGCTTGCTGCTGACGATGTTGGCGGGCAGCTTCGCCGCCAGCGACGGGACCTCCTTGACGGCCGCGGCCAGCGCCATCGCGGCGGTGTTCTCCTGGTTGATCGAGGAGGAGGCCGAGGCGGCGCTGCCGGTCGCGGTCGATGTCGCCGACGAGCTCGGTGCCGACGACGTCGGCGCGCTTGCCGACGACGAGGAGGAGCTCGAGCAGGCGGTCGCTCCGGCCGCCAGGGCGACCGCGAGAATACCGGTGACACTCATCGTGATGCGTCGACGATTTGCGATGGGGGAGGTTTTCATCATTGAACCCTTACCTTGTCTGTTTTTCGGTACCTAAGTTGACTGCGGCTGCGGATGAGAAGAAAAAAGCCTCGAGCATCTCGCATAGGGCGTGATAGATCGGAAGATGCAGTTCCTGCACCTGTGGGGTGGATTCGGCCGGGACCCGCACGCTGACATCGGCGAGGTCGGCCAGGGGTGACGGCGAGGAGCCGGTAAAGGCGAGGACGGACAGGCCGCGCGCCTTGGCCGTCGCCGCTGCCAGGATCACGTTCCTCGACCGCCCCGACGTGGAGAGCCCCCAGAGCACGTCCCCCGGCCGTCCGTAGCCGATGACCTGCTGGGCGAACCCCATATCGGCGGCCGTGTCGTTGCCGATCGCCGACAGCAGCGTCTGATGGCTGCCGAGGTCAATAACGGGAAGAGCGCGCTCAAGATGGGCGAGGAGGTAATCCCGCTGCTCGGCCGAGGCGACCACGCCGAAGGCGGCGTGGTCATCGCCTGGCAGGGGGCGTCGCCGGGACATGGACTTCATCAGCTCGCCGACGATGTGGCCGGCGTCGGCTGCGCTTCCCCCGTTGCCGCACGTGAGCACCTTGTGACCGCCCGCGAAGGCGGTGCGGAGCAGGTCGAAGGCGGCCTGAACCTGGTCGGTGACAGGCGCGATCTCCGGCCTGCGCCGGACCAGATCGGTGAGGATGCCGGCCACCTCATCCGTCGACGAGCCGCTCACGACATGCTCCTTGCCTGTGCCTGCTGCCGACGGCCCGCGCGCATGACCGCCAGGCTGGCCGCCGGCCCGGCCAAGGGGTTGGCCTGCGCCTGTGGAGGCAGCAGGGTCTGGAATACGAGCGAGGCCGCGCCGACCGCGCTGGCGGCTTCGAAGGCACCGAGGGTGACCTGGACCGGAGCGATCTGCCGTCGGAACGCCCTGGTCTCGAGGCGCTCGCGGATAACCGGAATGAAGATCTGCTCAACCGCGCGGAAATGCTCACCGCCGATGATGACCTCGTCGACGTCGACGAGGTTAACAACCGTGAGGATTCCGGCCGCCATCTTCTCGGCCGCCGCGGAGAGAATGGCGGTGAGGGGCTCCGACTGCGCGGCAGCGGCGACGACCTCGTCAATGGCGGAAAACTCGCCATAGCTGGCCGCGTCTTTCAAGATCGCGGCGACAGACGCCTCGGCCTCGAGGCAGCCAATTCCGCCGCAGTCGCAGTGCCGACCTTGCGGGGTGACGACGACGTGACCAATTTCCATCGTGTTGCCGGTCATCCCGTGATACGCCTCGTCATCGACGACGAGCCCGCCGCCGATTCCGAGGCCCCAGTAGCAGTACAGGAATGGCGTCGGGCCGCGGCGCAGCTGCCATTTGGTGCCGATAGCGGCGGCGGTGGCGGCGTTGTCAATCACGACCGGCAGGTCGAGCGCCCGGTGAAGTTCCTCGGCCACGTTGACGTGCTGCCAGTTCGGGAAGTTGGGCGCCCCGACAATGGTGCCGCTGGTGAGGTCGAGGGGACCGGGGGCCGCGATCCCAAGGCCGCACAGCCGGGACCTGTCACCGTCGAACTCGGTTTCGAGTGCCAGGCAGGCGTCCTCCTCGATGCGCTGCAGCACCTGAGCGGCCGTCTGGCCTGGGAGCAGAGCCCTTGAGATGTGCCACCGAACGTTGCTTCCGAGGTCGAGCAGCACTCCGGTAACTCGGTCGCGCTCAATGCCGAACCCGAGCGCGTAGGCGCCGTCAGCCCGGACGCGCAGGCCGATTCGGGGCGCGCCCGGCCCGTCCGGCTGGTCGGTGCTCGTCTCCTCGATCAATCCGTCGGTTAGCAGGTCCCGGACGATACGACCGACCGACTGCGCGGAAAGCCCATGATCGGCGGCGAGCTGCGTCCGCGATACGGCCTCGTTGACGGTAATGGCCCGCAGGATTACCCGCTCGTGTTCCCGGCGGAGCCTGGCCTGCGGGGATGGACCGTCCTGGTCAAACCGCTGCGGCACGTGAGTCTCCCTCCGCCCGGAGCGCTGAGGCGGCCACGTCGAGCAGCGCGACGCTGCAACTGGCGTGGCTGCCGACCTCCCGGCCGAGCTCGGCCGGGACGATCTTGGTCCCTTCCGCCAGACGCGGGTGCGCCTCCTCGGTGAAGGCAGCCAGCATCCCGGCCTGGATGAGGTCGGTGGCGTAGCCGTAGATCCCGCCCACGATGACCAGCTCGGGCGCCAGTGCGTCCACGAGGATCGCAATCCCCCGGCCGAGCTCCCGCGCCGCCTGGTCAAACACCCGGACCGCCAGCTCCTCGCCTGCTCGGGCCCGGCGGGCGATCGCTTCGGCCGACAGGGCGGCGTCGGCCCCGGCGCTTCCGCCGAAGTACTCGTACCATTCGACGATCCCGCTGCCGCTGCAGTACCCCTCGAAGCTGCCCCGCTTGCCGTAGTGCACCGGCCCGAGGTCGGGGCCGATTCGCCAGTGCCCGACTTCACCCGCCAGGTCGCCAACGCCGCGGTAGATCGAGCCGTTGAGGACCATCCCGGCCCCGAGACCGGTGCCGAAGGTCAGGTAGACGAGGTTGCCGGCGTCCCGGCCCGCCCCGAACGCCCACTCGGCGATGGCGCACGCGTTGGCGTCGTTCTCGAGCACGCAGCGCACGCCCAGTGCCTGCTCCAGCTGCTCGGTGATACGCACGTCATCCCATCCGGGCAAGTTAGGTGGCGACTGGATAATCCCTTTAGCGGCGTCCATCGGGCCGCCGCAGCTGATCCCAATGACGCGGGCGTCCGGATGACCGGAGAGTGCGGCGCGGGCGCTGTTTTCGATCTCGGCCAGAATCTCGGCCGGACCGCGTTGCGGGCGAGTGGCGAACTGATTGCGGTCAATGAGCTCATAGTGACTATCGCCGTAGGCCCCGGTGCTGACCGAGCACTGGGTGCCGCCAATGTCGATACCGACGACGACTCCGCGGTCGAGACCCCACGCTGGGGGGAGCTTGAGCCTCACGCGGCCTCCGGTACGTCAATGTGCGGATTAAATCCTCACTCTGAGGAATTAATAGCACTGTAGGGACCTTCGCACTTGCGGTCAAGACCTGAAATTCACGAAATTTCTTCATCTACGCCCTTGACGGAACCGCCTCCGACCTGCTGCGGGAGGGCAGGCCGGAGGCGCCGGTCGACCGGTCGGCTAGCGCCGTTGGTAGCCGGGACCGGGCGAACGGCTGCCCGGCCGAAGCGTCGTCGGCCGGGAAGTAGGTGCCGCGCGCGGCCACTGTCGCCTCGCGCGGTCAGTCAGGCCGGACGCCCGGCCGATCGGTACTCGGTCGCGGGCCGACCGTACGCGGCCTCGCGCAGCCCGGCTATGTAGCCGATCGCGAACAGCCGACCCAGGTTCGTGTAGCCGAAGCTGT
>Ga0335072_10010943_pt1 | contig 13025 bp, 13 predicted proteins | sample Lox_Sample_21_FD_206725 | JGI IMG/M metagenome (GOLD analysis project Ga0335072, IMG submission 206725) | Soil microbial communities from Loxahatchee National Wildlife Refuge, Florida, United States - Lox_Sample_2.1 | ecosystem: Environmental > Terrestrial > Soil > Wetlands | place: USA...
TCATCGCACCGATGACTGGATAATGTTTTCACCCTAAAAAAATTCCTGCAATTGAAGCGGATATCAAATTCGCCATGGTTCCCGCGAGCATGGCGCGCACGCCCAGCTTGGCCAAGTCGTTGCGGCGTTCGGGTACCAGCGCGCCGATTCCGCCGATCTGCATGCCGATGGAGCCGAGGTTGGCAAAGCCGCACAGCGCGAACGTGGCGATGGTGAATGAGCGCGGAGCGAGCGCGGCTTTCTGCGCACCCAGTGCGATGTACGCCACCACTTCGTTGAGAGCCATGCGCGTGCCCAGCAGGTTGCCGATAGCCTGAGCGTCGTGCCACGGCACACCGATGAGCCATGCCACCGGTGCGCCGGCATAGCCGAGAATCTGGCCGAGGCTCGATGGAAACCAGGGCAGGCCGCCGTGCACCCACGCAAGCAGCATGTCGAGCAGCGCCACCAGCGCGAGAAAGCTGATGAGCATGATGGCCACATTCATGGCCAGCTTGCCGCCGTCGATGGTTCCGCGCGCGATGGCCCCGATCAGATTCTCGTCCTTGTGCAGTTCATCTTTGGGGATGACGACCTGGCCTTCGGTCTGCGGCACTTCCGTTTCAGGCACCAGCATCTTGGCCATCAGGATAGTGCCCGGCGAGGTCATGATGACCGCCGAAAGCAGATGGCGTGCTTCCACACCCTGCGCAATATACATGGCCATGATGCCGCCAGAGACGTGGGCCATGCCGCTGGTCATGATGGTCATCAGTTCACTGCGGGTGGCGCGGGAAAGAAACGGCCGGATGGTGAGCGGAGCCTCTGTCTGGCCCATAAAGATGCTGGCAGCCACATTCATGCTTTCCGCGCCGGAGATACGCATGGTCTTGAGCATCACCCAGGCCATGGCACGAATGATGATCTGCATGAGGCCGATGTGGTAAAGAACGGCAAAGAACGCCGAGATGAAGATGATGGTGGGCAGAACCTGAAAGGCGAAGATAGCGCCCGAACTGGGTGAGATCACCTTGCCGAAAGCGCCGGAGTTGGGAAGACCGAGCTCGCCGAAGAGAACCTGCGTTCCGGCGAAGGTGGCCGAGAGCATGTTTGTTACCACGCCGCCCGCCCAGTTCATTACCCGCTGGCCGAAGCTGAAGCGCAGCACCAGGAAGGCAAACGTGATCTGCAGGCCAAGACCCCAGACGATCGTACGCCAGCGGATGTGCTTGCGGTCAGTGGAACCAAGCCACGCGGCAAACAGCACTGCCAGAATTCCCAACACTCCTGTGAATCGACCCAAGGCGCCTCCTGAAATCAGGGGTCAGAGATCAGGTGTCAGTTATCAGAAAAACGCGACACTGCGCTTCCCCGCCCCGGCTGACAACTGAACACTGTTCACCCACAACTTTGTTCCTACCTTACAGCATTGCGCAGATAGTTCTCAGCATTTTCTCGCGTAATGATGCGGCCGACCAGCGGCACAAACTCAGGAGGAACGGCAGAAATCGTAATTGCATCTCTCAGCAGTTCGCTCGGTTCGGCAAGCTGTGCGGCAGTTGTCGCGTAAAGGGTCGCGAGCGGTTCTCCTTGTTTTACCTTTGCGCCGCGCCGCGCATGGAAAATGATCCCTGCATGCGGGTCGACGAGCTCGCCGGCTTTCTCGCGCCCCGCTCCCGTGCGCTGCACAGCCCAGCCCAAGGCGGTTGTATCCATCTCCGCAATGGAGCCGCTGTCCCACGCACTTATAACTTCTGTCGCTCCGGGTTTGTGAAATTGCGCCGGATTGTCGAAGACGTGAGTGTCGCCGCCCTGCGCTTCGATCATCTCGAAAAATATGCGCAGCGCGGAGCCGTCGCCGAGCGCCTTTTCCGCGCGTGCGTAGCCGGCTTCGGGCGTTGCGGCCAGACCGCCTAGGTGAATCATCCATCCGGCCAGGATGAGCGAGAGTTCACGCAGATCTTCACTTTCTGCAGGTCTCTTGCCACCCAGCAGATCGACAGCTTCCACCAGTTCGATCCAGTTGCCGGCGGCGTAGCCCAGCGGCCGGCCCATGTCTGTGAGCAGGGCCACGGTGCGCGCGCCGGCAGCCTCGGCTGTGGCCACCATCAGCGCGGCCAGGAACTCGGACTGCGCTGGGTCGCGCAGGAAAGCGCCGGAGCCGGTTTTCACGTCGAGCACCAGTGCGTCCAGCCCCGCCGCAAGTTTCTTACTCAAGATCGATGCGCAGATGAGCCCCGCATTTTCAACCGTGCCGGTGCGGTCGCGCAGCGCGTAGAGCACGCGGTCGGCGGGCACTAGAGAAGGCGTCTGGCTCACGATGGACGCGCCGCATTTCATCAGCACGGACTCGAATTCGCTGAGCGAGAGTGCGGTGCGATAGCCGGGAATTGCTTCCAGTTTGTCCAGCGTTCCGCCGGTATGGCCCAGCGCACGTCCGCTGATCATGGGCACGGCTACGCCGCAGGCCGCAGCCAGCGGTGCAATGAGGAAGCTGGTCTTGTCGCCCACGCCGCCGGTGGAGTGCTTGTCGACGGCAGTCTTGCCCAGGCGCGCAGGCGAAAATTTTTCGCCCGAGTCGCGCATGGCCATCGCGAGCGCGCGGGTTTCTTCGAGCGAGAGGCCGTTGAGCCACGAGGCCATGAGCCACGCGGCAAGCTGTTCCAGCGGTACTGAGCCCGAGGCCGCTCCGGTAACGACGAATTGAATCTCACGCTCGCTCAGCGCGCCGCCATCGCGCTTTTTGCGGATGATGTCGATCATGTGAAGCGGGGATTCGGCGTATAGATCGTCGGTGGAGTGCATCGCAATTGGCCTCTATTTGAGTTTCATGTCGAAGGCTAGCGGCAGCACTTCGTTAAAGGTCATGGTGCGTGTGCCGTCTGCCGCGGGAAAGATGACCGGCGCTTCTGGCAGCACAAACTCCGAGAGCATCTGTCGGCATGCGCCGCACGGCGGGCTGGCTGCCTCATTGAGATTGGCCACAGCCACCGCTTCAATGCGAATGGCCGGTCCGAACTTGGAGACGGCTCGGACCAGCGCCGCGCGCTCGGCGCAGATGGTGAGGCCATAGCTGACATTCTCCACATTGGTGCCGGTCACGATCTCGCCGCTCGTCAGCTTCAGCGCAGCTCCAACTTTAAATCCGGAGTAAGGCGAGTAAGATTGAAGCGCGGCGCGGCGTGCATGCTGCAGCAGTTCTTCGAGCGCTGCCTGGGGCAAAGTCGTCTTGTTCATAGCATTCGCCATGCGCATACCGCGTGAGATTAGAGGCTAAAGCATTTCTCCGCCGCTGTACACATCTTGCGTGCTTCGAAAACAGGACACTTTGTATAAAACGTGGACTTCGGAGATTCAACAGATGCGTAGTTCCGAGGCATGGTTTTGAGATGTGGATCGACGGAGTGAAGTTCTTCCGCCTGGGCGTTGTCTTAAGGCGTGAGCTGGAGCGCGTCGGTTGCACGGCTGTCGCGTTGCTGCTTGCGATCTGCCCTGTCGCTTCCGAAGCGGGCGTTGCGCAGAGCCCGGCTGCCGCACATGCCGATCCGGCATCCTCCGCGCCGCCTGCATTCGACGTAGCCGCAATTCATCCGCACACACCGGCGCCACATGAGCGGTCGCACATCATCGACTCGGATGGCCGCTTTACCACCATCAATGTCGATCTGAAAGCCATTATCCAGTGGGCCTACGATCTGCCGCAGAGCCGCATCTTCGGCGGCCCTTCATGGCTCGGCTCGGCGCGGTGGGACATCGAGGCCAAAGCCGACAATGCGCTCGACATGCAGAAAGACTATGACCACACGGCGGCCCGGCAGCAAAAACGCGAGATGGTGCAGGCGTTGCTGGCAGATCGTTTCCATCTCGCCGTCCATCGGGAGACGCGCGAGTTGCCGATCTATGAACTGGTCGTCGCCAAAGGCGGTCCCAAGTTCACGACCGCTCAAGCCGATGGCACAACCGTCAACAGCGGTCGCGGTCATATCCAGATTGAGGGCGGAAACAACACCGCTGACGTGCTGGCCGAGCAGTTGGCCGAGGCGCTGGGCCGCGTAGTCGTGAATAGGAGCGGCATCACCGGCCGCTACAAAGTTGAACTGACATGGACGCCGGACGATCGCGTCGCACCTGCTTCCGGCGAGGACGCCGGCGGCTCCGGCCCATCAATTTTCACGGCTCTCGAGGAGCAACTGGGCCTCAGGCTCGAGTCGGGGAAGGCGCCGGTTGAGGTGCTGGTCATCGACAATGCGGAGTTGGCTTCAGCAAATTAGCCGCGGCTGGTTCTAGCCACACGGTGTGGGCCCACGGCCCGATTTCTTAAGAAAAAGCAATGATGTGAACGCTTCAACGGCCGCATGAAAAGCGGAAAAGTGGCCCATTGCATGACCTCGGCGTCTCTGTCTCGCTCAAGTCCATTCACATCCATCCGATAAAGCAGTAGAGCCTGCCGCGCCGGGGATGCGATCCCGGCGGGAGGATGGGATGTGCAATGGACGAGTTGACCAGAGAGTTTCTGATTGAAAGCCAGGAAGGTCTGGACCGCATGGAGCGGTGCCTGACCGAACTGGAAGAGCGCCCGCAGGACACGGGCCTGCTGGCGGACATATTCCGTTCCGTGCACACCATCAAGGGCACGACCGGGTTTCTCGGCTTCAAGCGGCTCGAGAAGCTGGCGCACTCGGGCGAAAACCTGCTCGGGCTCCTGCGAGACGGCAAGCTGGCTGCCGATCGTCCCATCATCACAGGTTTGCTCCAATTGCTGGATGGGTTGCGCGCCATCCTCAAGATTATCGAGGCGGAGGACAGCGAAGGCGCGGGCGAGGATTCGGTTCTCATCCGGCAGCTTGAAGAGTTGCAGGCTCCGGCTCATGCCGCAGTAAAGCAGCCTGCGGCAGCGAAGGTGGCTGGGAATGCGCCGCCGGTTGCAACCACGCCATCGGCGCGGTCTGCGCCATCGGTCGCAGCAGACGAGCATGGAGTTTCAACGCCTGCGGTTGAAGCCGAAACGGCCAAGCCGCGGTCAGGCAGCGCTGCGGAGAGCACGCTGCGCGTGGATGTTGCGCTGCTGAATCGCATGATGAATCTGGTGGGCGAACTGGTGCTCACCCGTAACCAGGTGTTGCAGGCTACGTCTTCCGATCCCAGCATGACGCTGCTTTCGCGGCGTCTCGATATGGTCACCGCCGACCTGCGGGAATCGGTGATGAAGGCGCGCATGCAGCCGGTTTCGAACATCTTCTCGAAGATGCCGCGCATTGTGCGTGACGTCTCGCAGCTTCTGGGCCGGCGTGTGCGTCTGCAGATGGAAGGCCAGGAGACGGAGCTCGACAAGAGCCTGCTTGAGGCCATCAAGGACCCGCTGACGCACGCGGTACGCAACTCTCTCGATCACGGCATTGAGCCGCCTGACGCGCGCGAGGCCGCTGGCAAAGACCCTGAAGGCACGCTCAAGCTGCGCGCTGTGCAGGAAGGCAGCCACGTGGTCATTGAGGTTGCCGATGACGGCGCGGGCATTGCCGTTGAAAAGGTGCGCGCCAAGGCCATTGAGCGCGGACTGATCAGCGCGGAGCGCGCCGCACAACTGGGCGAGCGCGAGCTGCTGCAACTGATTTTCCTGCCTGGATTTTCAACGGCCGCAACAGTCACGAACGTGAGTGGCCGCGGTGTCGGCATGGACGTGGTCCGCACCAACGTGGAGAAGATCGGCGGCAAGGTGGAGATCGACTCGCGCGCCGGCAAAGGAACTACGCTGCGGCTGCGCATTCCGCTCACGCTGGCCATTATTCCCGCGCTGATTGTGCGCAGTCTCGATCAAAGTTTTGCGCTGCCGCAGGGCGCACTCTCCGAGCTGGTGCACATTCCGCCGGAGCAGGCGGCAGCGGCAATCGAATGGATCGACAACGCTCCGCTTTACCGGCTGCGCGGCATGCTGCTGCCGCTGGTGTTTCTGGATAAGCTGCTGATGCCGGGCCGGGAGTGCAAGATGGTCGCCGACCGCGACAACTTCATCGCGGTGCTCGATGCGGACGGACGGCGCTTCGGCCTGGTGGTAGACGGTCTCGCCGATCCGGAAGAGATTGTAGTCAAGCCGCTCTCCTCGGTTCTCAAGGACATTGGTTTCTATTCGGGCGCCACGGTGCTGGGCAACGCGGACCTTGCGCTGATTCTCGATCCCGGATCGATCGCGATGAAAGCAGGAGTCATCATGACTGCCGAGGAAGAGGCATTGCGCACGGTGGATGAGATCAAGGATGCGACGAAGATTGAATACCTGCTGGTGGAAGCAGGCGGCCGGCGCGCGGCAGTGCCGCTGGGAGAGGTGCTGCGCATTGAGCAATTGCCACTCTCGCGCATTGAGTACATCGGCTACCGGCCGGTGCTGAACTTTGACGGCCACCTGCTGCCGGTGGAAGATTCAGCCGGAGTGCTTACCGCTGCTGCGGATACCGAGAATCCGCAGATCATCGTGGTCGTATGCCGCGAGGGCAACCGGCACGTGGGCATAGCGGTGACGCATGTTCTGGATGTTGCCGCGGGCGGCGAGCTGTTCGAGGCTGGAACCGGACAATCTACTGCGGGCGTCACGCTGCTTAAAGATCGTGTAACGGGAGTGGTCGACCTGGGCAACGTGGCCGCGCTGCCTGCCGGGGAATTGCAGGAAGCGGAGTGGAACCAGATGACGGAGGCAGTAAGATGAGCACCTCGACAGCGGCATTGAATCGTAAAGACAAGACAGGGGCGCTGCTCGAGGTTTGCTCAGTGCGCCTGGGGCAAACGCTGTTTGGCGTGCCCATCCGGCACATTCTGGAGATTGTGGGCTCGGCGCGGCCGCAGCCGGTGCCGCTCGCTCCGGGATTCGTGGGCGGGCTGGTGCACTATCGCGGCGATGTGCTGACGACGGTGAGCCTGCGCCAGTTGCTGGCCATGCCGCCGAAAGAAGGCAGGCAAGACATTCTGGTGATGGATGGCGCGGGAGGCTACTTCGGCTTGCTGGTGGACTCAGTCGGCGAGGTGCTTACTGTGTCGCCGGCTGACTACGAGCCCAACCCCTCTATTTTGGATGAGCAGCGCAGGGCATATCTGGCAGGCGCATACAAGCTCAAGGATCGCCTGCTGGTGATGCTCGACCCGGAGCGGGTGGACCCGATGCGGCTGGGCGCGGCGCAGGCAGCCTAACTCTGCCGCTCAAAATTTTGCGCAAGGAGAAAACATGCGAGCTTTGATTGTCGACGACTCCCGCTTTGTGCGCGGCTACTTGCGCGGTCTGCTTGAAGAGAAAGGCATCGAATGCGAAGAGGCCGCCGACGGCCAGGCGGCAATCGACTGCGTTCACACCGGCACGCCCTTCGATGTGGCACTGGTGGATTGGAACATGCCGGTAATGAATGGGTTGGACATGCTGAAGCAACTGCGCGCAGAGGGCTACTCCGACGTGAAAGTGCTGATGGTGACGACCGAGGCCGAAAATGACTACATCGTGCGCGCCCTCGAGGCGGGCGCCGACGAGTACCTGATGAAGCCCTTTGACGATGAGGCGCTAAGCGAGAAGCTGGCGATGATCGGCGTGGTGGAGGCCTGAGCCATGCGGGTCGAACGCCGCACGCGGATCCTCATCGTAGATGACTCGGCAGTGGTACGGAGCCTGCTGCGCTCCGTCGTCTCTGCCGACAAGAGACTGGAAGTGGCCGGAACAGCGGGCGACGGCGCTTCAGCGCTGGCCAGCCTTGAGTCGGTGAAGCCGGACCTGATCCTGCTCGATGTCGAGATGCCGGTGATGGATGGGCTGGTCACGCTCAAGCAGCTTCATTCGCGCGGCTGCAAGGTGCCGGTAATCATGTGCAGCTCACTCACGCAGCGTGGCGCGCAGGTGACCATTGAGGCGCTGGCCAATGGCGCTTCAGATTACGTAGCCAAGCCGCGCGGGCAGGCAAGCCGCGAGGCGGCCATCCGGGTGCTGGCGCACGATCTCATTCCCAGGATTCACGCTCTTACCAGCCAGGCTCAGCCGCAGGCTGCCGCTCGCGACGCTGCGCAACGTCCGGTGCTGGTTCCGCTTGCGCCGCCGCCCAGGCCGCAATCGATCCAGTTTGCCGCGCCCTCCGCACCTTCGGTCCTGCTGGTGGGCGTCTCTACCGGTGGTCCGGCCGCTCTCGATGTTCTGCTGCCGGCGCTGCCTGCCACGTTTCCGCTTCCGATTCTGATCGTGCAGCACATGCCGGAGCTGTTTACCGGTCTGCTCGCCGAGCGTCTCAACGCCCGTTCGAAGCTGCGCGTGCGCGAAGCAGCGGAGGGCGTTTCCGTGTCGGCGGGGACCGCGTACATCGCACGGGGCAACTGGCACCTTGAGGTCGTCACAGCGGCCTCGGCGTCTGTGCGGCCCACGCTGCACCTGAGCCAGGGGCCGCTCGAGAACTACTGCCGGCCGGCCGTCGACGTGCTGTTCCGCTCTGCCGCGCGGGTCTACGGCAACGGCGTGCTGGCCGTGGTGCTCACCGGCATGGGGTCCGACGGCCTCAACGGTAGCCGCACTATCCGCGAGCGGGGTGGCAGCGTGTTGGCGCAGGACCAGGCCACGAGCATTGTCTGGGGTATGCCGGGCGCGGTGGCGCAGGCAGGGCTGGCGCAAAAGATTCTTCCTCTGGATGCAGTCGCACCGGAGATTCTCAGGATGGTGAGCAGGTCGCCCGCCACAGGCGAACCGCGCGAAGCCCACCGATTGGTCGTGTAGACATGCAGCAGACTGGTAGTGCCGATTACGGCTATCTCCGTGAACTTGTCTATGGGCTCTCGCAGAACGTGCTTGACCCGTCGCGCGATTATCTCTTCGAGACGCGGCTCTCCAGGGTGCTGCGCAACCAGGGCATGAGCCACCTTGGCCAATTGGTGAGCCATCTGCGCGCCAGCAAGAATCCCACGCTCGAGCGCGCCGTCGCCGAGGCGATGACCATCAACGAGACCAGCTTCTTCCGCGATACGCGGCCCTTCGAGCTGCTGCGCACCGAGCTGCTTCCCAAAATCATCGAGGCTCGCCGGCTGCAGCGCAGCCTGCGCATCTGGAGCGCCGCCTGTTCCACGGGACAGGAAGGGTACAGCATGGCGATGCTGCTGCTCGAGCACTTTCCCCTGCTGGCGAGCTGGAACATCCGCATTGAGGGCACGGATATTTCGGCCGAAGTGGTCGAGCGTGCCAGGGCCGGCTGCTATCACCGCATCGAGATCAATCGCGGGCTGCCGGCGCGGTTCGTGGTGCGCTACTTCGACCATCAGGGCGAAGACTGGACGATCAAGCCCGAAGTGCGCAGGCTGTGCAACTTTCGTCAATGCAATCTGTGCACGCCCCCGCTGCCTTTTAATCGCGCCGACGATCGCTTCGACATCATCTTCCTGCGCAACGTGATGCTCTATTTTTCACAGGATACGCGGCGCGTGCTGCTGGCCGGCATGCACCGGCTGCTGCCGCAGGATGGCCTGCTTTTTCTCGGATCGAGTGAACAGCCCGCCGATCCTTCGCTCTGGACCCCAGTGCTCGCAGGTGGAACGTGTTACTTCAAACCGCGGCAGCCAAGTTAAAGAGCGAGTCAGCCGATAGCAGGTCAGCGTGGGCAGAATTCGTGGATGACTTCGATCGGCTCCATGATGTGTTCATTGAACTCTTCGAGTTGTTCTGCGCATAAATCTATCCGCAAGCCAGTCCCTGGGCGCTGAAGCGCGCGGGCGAAGCTTCCTCAGATCGAATTGGCTCTTCCAGTCCCTGGTCCCTATGTCCCTCGGTCCCTGTACTTACTCCGGCAGCGTGTAGTCCAACTCGTAAGAGTGGGCGCCCTTGTCGTTATGGATTGTGAAGGTTCCGGCAAGCCCCTTCAGCCCTTCTGTTCCCGAGCCTGGTACGACCTGCACCTGCATCTTTGGTCCGCCCGCATCCATGGTGCCGAGGTGCTGCAGCGCGAAGGCGCCCTGTTTGCCGTTGAGCGTGCCGGTCACCATTTCGATCGCCACGTAGCCCGCTGCTCCTTGCCGCGGGTCGCCGGCGGAGAACATCTCGCCCTTGCTGGTTGCTTCGAGATCGCCGTGAATCTGCTTGTTGATCGAGAACCGGCCCAGCCCTTCGGCGGGTGGCGGCGTGAGCGGCTTGACGTCGACGGTGAATGTGCCGTGTGCGTGATGGGGCATGGTGTCTCCTTCTACGGCTGAGTACTGTCGCGGTAGAGCGCTGCCCACGCCATCAAGACGGAAGTAAAGCGCTGCACGCAGATCGAATTTCAGAATAGCGTCCCGAGCAGGCCATGCGCTCACAGCTATCGAAAACCGGCGTCTTCAAACACCGGCTCCCAGGAAAGTTGCGCCAAATAATTTTCTCTACCCACCGCAACCTTCATCCACAACTGCTGTTGAATCAGACATAACCGGCAGGCCCGGGAGGCAGCAAGAACAAAGCTTCCCATGGGCCGCGAAGTCGGGGCGGCTCAAAACAGAGAGCCGGCTGGAACGGAGGAAATATGGGCAGCATGAAGAAGTGGATGTTGGCACTTGCGTTAGCAGTTGGAACCTTTGGTCTGGGCGCGTCCCAGGCAAACGCGGCAAGAATCGGATTCGGAGTTTACGTTGGCGCACCGGCTTATGTGCCGCCCTGCCCTGGACCGGGCTATGTATGGACCGCAGGGTACTACTCCAACGGCTACTGGGTACCGGGATTCTGGCGCGCTCCTGAACCGCGCTTCGGCGTAGTGGTTCGGGGCGGCTACGGGTGGCATGGGCCGGTCTACGGCCGTCGTTTTGCCCCAGCACCTTTTCGCAGGTAGCTCTCCTTCTGCTGCCTGAGTGAGCGGCCTCTCCGAACCGGGAGGCCGCCTTTTTTTTGCGGCTTTTGTTGTAGGCGGAGATCTCCTCGAATAAACGGCAGATCACCGACCCAAGCCCTTTTGGCATCTTAGAGATAGAGAATGGCCTGGCACATTGCACAGAGGTTAACGATGCGCAGAATTAACCGCAACTAATATGCAAAACTGTTGTCTTATAGAACAGAGCCGGTCAACCGGAGAACGGAGAGACCGGAGGGTGCTGCAAGCGGAGTTTCAGACTCCGGGTTGGGTGAGCCAGAATGCCGGCGAACGACAGCACAAGGAGGTTGTCATGCGGTATATCCGCTTTGCTTTGATGTTGGCGGTGCTTTTGGCTGTGCCCTTCGCGGCTACAGCTCATGCCCAGATCGCAGTTGGTGTGGGAGTGGGTCCGGCGGTTGTAGCGCCGGGATACTACGCCGATTACGGCCCCCCCGCCTGTGAGTGGGGTTATTACTCCTATTATCCGTATGCCTGCGCACCATATGGCTACTATGGGCCTGACTGGTTTGCGGGCGGCGTGTTTATCGGCGCAGGTCCCTGGTATCACTGGGGCTGGGGCCGGGGTTGGGGCGGCTATGGCTATCGCGGCGCTTATGGATATCGCGGGGGTTACGGCTATCGCGGCGGTTACGGTTACGCTGGACGCGGCGCCTATGTCGGCCACGGTTACGCAGGCGGCGTGGCGCGCGGCTATGCGGGCGGCGTTGCACACGGGTATGCGGGCGGCGTAGCGCATGGATATGCCGGCGGCGGATTCCACGGTGGAGGCGGCTTTAGCGGCGGATTCCATGGCGGCGGTGGCGGATTCCATGGCGGTGGTGGGGGCGGATTCCACGGTGGCGGCGGCGGACGCCGGTAACTCTTAGCGGCATTCTCCGATTCCGCATCAATATGTCGATTCAATCGACCCGTCTGCTTCGGCAGACGGGTCTTTTTGTTGGCGGCTGGACTGGAGCCTTCCGAAGCAAATCCCGGGCCAATTTATCTACCGCGCATATTCTGCCCTGCCAGAGCGGCCAGCTTGTCGGCGATGTGCTCCGCCGCCGCCGGATGCGCCTGGGTTCGGGCTGCCGCGGCCATGGCTGCCAGGCGCTCAGGATCTCTGACCAGTCTGTTCAATGCATCGAGCAACAATCCCGGCCTATCGAGATCCTTTTCCTGCAACATGACCGCTGCGCCGGCCGCTTCCATCACCTCGGCATTGCGGCGCTGGTGCTCGTCGGCCGCGGCGGCGAAAGGCACCAGCAGCGCGGGCTTGCCGGCTGCGGCCAGCTCTGCCACCGTCGAGGCTCCGCTGCGGGACATGACCAGATGCGCCTGCGCAAACCGCGCCGGCATATCATCGAGAAACGGACGCACCTGCCACCGGGCGGCATCGGCTCCGCTTGCCTCATAGGCAGCCTGCGTGGTCTCAAAGTTGCGCGCGCCGCTCTGGTGCAGAACGGTAAGCCCCGGAACTGCGTCGAGCAGCGCCGCAATAATCTGCGGCAGATACGTGTTGAAGATTCGCGCCCCTTGCGATCCGCCAAAGACCAGCAGATGCGGCGCGGTACTGGTCGGCAGTTGAAGAGCGAAAAACTCCGGTCGCACCGGAATACCCGTGACCTCGGCGTTGCGAAACCAGGCCGCGGCCGATGCGAAGTTCACTGCCGCTGCCTGCACCCGCTTACCCACCAGCCGGTTTGCCAGCCCCGGCATGGCGTTCGGCTCCAGAGCCATCGCCGGAATCCCAAGCTGCAGGGCGGCAGCCATTCCCGGACCAGAAGCGTAGCCGCCCACTCCCAGCACCGCGCCCGGCTTAAACTCGCGCAGAATCCGGCGGCACGCGAAAAAACTGCCCGGCAACTTGAGTACCGTGCGGATGCGCGTGGCCAGCGAAACTTTATTGAGCGGGCCCACATCGATGAGACGCAGATTGAACCCAGCTTGCGGAACAAGACGGCTCTCCATGCCGCGCGGCGTGCCGACAAAAAGAACCTCCGCCTTGTGGCGAGTCACCAACTCATGCGCAACGGCCAGTGCGGGAATGATGTGGCCGCCGGTACCGCCGCCGGCAATCAGGATTCGGAGTTCCGCCAAGCCTTCCTCTTTAAACCGAGAGTACAGACTGCCTTCGGCCGTCCGTCACTCCACTTTCTTGGTGATATTGAGCAGAATCCCAATGCTGGCCAGCGTGCAGAACAGCGATGTTCCACCCGAAGAGAT
>Ga0335072_10010944_pt1 | contig 13025 bp, 7 predicted proteins | sample Lox_Sample_21_FD_206725 | JGI IMG/M metagenome (GOLD analysis project Ga0335072, IMG submission 206725) | Soil microbial communities from Loxahatchee National Wildlife Refuge, Florida, United States - Lox_Sample_2.1 | ecosystem: Environmental > Terrestrial > Soil > Wetlands | place: USA: Florida...
AGCAACAATGGGGATGCGCTGCCGATGAAAACCAACAAGGTAACCGGTAAGAGACAGGGATCCGTCAGCCGGCCGGCCGACGTCATCCGCAACGTGCACGGCGTCGCCGCGGTGGTCGCGGGCATTCTCGGCGCGGCGGCCTTGGCCGCAGTCCCGGCTCGTGCGCAGAACGCGGCCGGATCGCAGAGCGCCGCCGCCGGCGCGCAGACGGCGCCCCCCGGATCGGCGCAGACCTCGCAGAGCCTGCAGGAAGTGGTGGTGACGGCCACCGCCAGCCGGACCACGAAGCTGGATGCCAGCTACAACGTGGTCACGGCCGACGACGAGCTGATCAAGGAATCGAACCCGTTGAGCGCGGCCGACCTGCTGAAGATCGCCCCCGGCATCTGGCCGGAATCCTCGGGCGGCGAGACCGGCCTCAACGTCGAGGTGGCGGGGTTCCCGAGCGGCGGCGACACGCCGTTCTTCACCACCATGATCATGGGCATGCCGGTTTACGGCTCGCCGATGCTCTCCTACATGGACACGGCCTCGTTCATCCGCCTGGACGACACGGTGAAGCGGCTCGAGGTGGTGCAGGGCGGCCCGGGGGCGGTATTCGGGCCCGGACAGATGGGCGGCACGGGCAACTACATCCTGAAGACCGGCGACACCTCGCCTGGCGGCACCGTGAGCGCGACCTACGGCACGGAAGGAGAATGGCGGGGCGATGCGTACGACGGCTTCACCATCGCCGACGGGTGGTATGGGAGCATGGGAGGCTTCTACCGCCAGTCGGACGGCATCCGTAACTCGCAGTTCCCCGCGGATACCGGCGGCCAGTTCACGGCGACTCTCAAGCATGACCTCGACGGCGGCTCCGTCACCTTCTGGGGACGCGTGCTGGACGACAAGGATCAGTACGTCACTCCGATTCCGCTGGTCGAGAACTCGAACGGCTCCTTCTCCGGCTATCCGGGCTTCAATCCGCTGACGTCGACGTTCAACGGCTATGCCAATCAGGTCGTGACGCTCGCCAACAACGCGAACGACAGCTTCCTCACCACGAACCTCGCGAACGGACGCAGCAGCCAGCTTTATTTCCTCGGCGCCGACTACGATCAGCGCCTCGGCGGCTGGACGCTGCACAACGGCTTCCTGATCGACGGCGGCGGGATGGATACCAACGGCTGGTTCTCGGGCCAGAACCCGCGGCCGCTCAGCATGTACCTCTACGGCTGCAACGTCGCCGAGCCCGCCGGCTGGTGCAACGGCACGACGCCGGCCGACAAGAACAATCTCAACGGCGGCCTGGGCTATGACCCCGCCACCTACGACATCCAGGCGCTGTACGCCGGCAGCGGCGCCGCCGTGCCGCTGTCGACCAACGTCATCACGCAGAGCTATCACTACATCCAGAAATCGATCCAGAGCGTCACCGACGAGCTGCGGGTGAGCCGCGACCTGTTCGCGGGCGATACGCTGACCGCCGGCGTATACCTCGCGGACTACACGGAGAACGATACGTGGATCGCGGACCAGGCGCTGATGACGGCCAGTCCGAACGCTTCGCTGATCACCTTGAGCTACACGCAGAACGGCAACACCTACGACCTCAGCAGCCCGCAGGGGTTCGTCAACGACAACGGCACCTACAATAATCCGGCGCGGCACGGCGATGGACGCAACATCGCGCCCTATCTGTCCGACAGCTGGCACCAGGGTCCGTGGCTCGCCGATATCGGCGCCCGGCTGGAGAACGAGGACCTGCGCGAGCGCGCCTGCCTCACCACCCCCGAGATGATGGGCACCGTCTACGACCTGTGGGACAACAAGGTGCCGGTCTGCAACGGCGGCTGGGACTACGAGCACTATACTCACACCATGCCGTCGTTCACCGGCGGTGTGAATTACGAGTTCTCGAAGAACATGAGCGCCTACGTTCGGGCCAACTCAGGCAATCACCTGGCCTCGCTCGACGACATCGTGTACGCGCACGTCAACGCGCCGAAGACGTTCGCGCCCGTGGAGACCATCCGCAACTACGAGGCCGGGCTCAAGTTCCAGACCTCGTTCGCCTACGTGGACCTGAGCGCCTACCATCGCACGTTCGACGGCATCCGTTATCAGGGCACCACCCTGGAAGGGGTGGCGATCCCGGGCCAGTACGGGCAATACGGTGCTCTCTCCAACGGCGTCGACCTCGACGGCTACGTGACCCTGTTCAAGGGGTTCACGGTGCGGGTGGTCGGGGACTACACCACGGGGCACTACGATCACGACGACGCCTGCCTTCCCTACACGACCATCCTCGGCACCTCGGCCTGCGCCTCGATCAACGGCGCGCCGCTGCAGCGCCAGCCGAAGTTCCAGGTCCGCCTGACCCCGAGCTACTTCGCGGCGACCCCATGGGGCGATGTGACCGCGTGGCTCACCTATGAGCACGCCGGCCAGCGTTACAGCGACATCGCCGGCACGCAGCCCCTCGGCACCTACGACATGCTGAGCGGCGGAGTGGTCACCGACGTCGGCCAGCACTGGCAGTTCCGGGTGCAGGGAACGAACCTGACCAACACACTGGCGCTGACCGAGGGCAACGCCCGTGTGTTCGGCGGCGCGGTCGGTGTCGGCGACGTGGTGCTCGCGCGCCCGTACGAAGGGCGCGAAGTCAACTTCACGGCAGGCTACAACTTTTAGCCGCGCGAGTAGCGCGATTGCAGGAGGTCCTCGATCGCCTCCAGCGATCGCCCGCCGGTCTCCGGCACGTAGCGGGCGGAGAAGGCGACCGCGAGGATCCCGACCGCCACGAAGCCGAAGAAGGTCGCGGAGACGCCGAAGCCCGCCACGAGCTGCGGGAACGAGAACGCGACGACGAAGTTCGCCGCCCAGAGCACCAGCGTCGCGGCGCCCATGCCGAGGCCGCGCACCTTGAGCGGGAAGATCTCGGACAGCAGCAGCCAGGTCACCGGCGAGACGAAGCCCTGCTGGAAACAGAGGAACAGCGACATGGCGCCCAGCACCAGGTAGGCGAGCGAGTGCGACGGCTGGAAGAGGAGCGAGACGACCCCGAGCAGCAGCAGCGACGAGGTGGTGCCGATGAGTCCGACCACCAGCATCGGCCGCCTGCCGGTGCGGCCGACGAGCGCGATGCCGATGAAGGTTGCGAGCACCGACACGACGCCGTTCAGCACGTTGGCGACCAGGGCGCCCCGGATCCCGAACCCGGACCGCGACAGGATCTGCGTGCCGTAGTACATAATGGAGTTGACGCCGGTCACCTGCTGCACGATGCCGATGCCGATGGCAACGAGCAGGACGGCTCTCACCCACGGAATACGCAGCGCCGACCAGCCGCGGATATCGGAGGAGGCTTCCGCCGCGGCAAGGTCGGCGATGGCGCGCGCTTCCAGGGCCGCCGTTTCCGGCGGCCGCAGGCGTCCCAGCACCGCCTCCGCCTCCGGGGCGCGCGCTCGCGCGATCAGCCAGCGCGGGCTCTCCGGCAGGAACACGGCGCCGATGCCGAGGGCGATGCCCGGCAGCGCGGCCACACCCAACATCCAGCGCCAGACGACATGCGACTCGCCCCATACCTGCGCGATCACGGCGTTGACGGCGAAGGCGAGCAGTTGCCCGGAGACGATCATCAGCTCGTTCTGGGTCACCAGCCGGCCGCGGATCGCGGGCGGGGCGAGCTCCGCCAGATAGGTGGGCACCACCACGGAGGCGCCGCCGACGGCGAGGCCGAGCACGAAGCGGAATGCCGCCAGCGCCGAGCGGTCGGGCGCCAGCGCGCAGGCGACCGCGCCCGCGACGAAAGTGCCGGCCAGCAGCCACAGCGTCTGCCGGCGGCCGATCCGATCAGCGAGCCGCCCGGCGAGCAGCGAGCCGAGCGCCGCGCCCAACAGCAGCGCCGCGGTGATCAGGCCCTCGTCCGCCGGCGTCAGCCGCAGGTCACGTCCCATGTAGAGGAGGGCGCCGTTCACGACGCCGGTGTCATAGCCGAAGAGCAGGCCGCCGATCGAGGCGATCAGGCTGATGAGCAGCAGCCGCCGCCGCAGCTGACGGCCCATCGCCGTCGGCGCCGTCGGCGGGCCGTGCTGCAACTCGAGGTCACCGCGGAGCATGGCTGTTACCTCCCGCCGACCGATGGTATGATCATTTTAATTTCTGTCAACGTGAAAAATATGAAGCAGCCGGTGGCGGTGCCAACAACGGCCGCGGAGCTGCGCGAAGCGATCCTCGCGCGTTATGACTCCCTGAGCGGGCGGCTGCGCCAGTTCGCCCACTATGTCCTCGATGCGCCGAACGATGTCGCCCTGGAGACGCTGGCCGTCATAGCGCAGCGCAGCGGCGTGCAACCCTCCGCCATCGTGCGCTTCGCCAAGCAGTTCGGCTTCGAGGGCGCGACCCCGATGCAGCGCGTGTTCCGCGCCGACCTGGTCGCGGCCAACCCGGTCGCGGCCTACGGAGAGCGCGTGCGTCAGACGCTCGATCGCCTGGAAAACGCGCCTAACGACCCGGCGAGCCTGCTGCGGGAATTCGCCGAAGGCACGGATCTCGCCCTGCGGCAACTGACGCACACCGTGGGCACGGCGGAGCTTTCCGCGGCCTTCCGGCTGTTGGAGCAGGCCAACATCGTGTATGTCGTCGGCGTCCGCCGCGCCTTCCCCGTGGCCGCCTATCTCGCTTATTCGCTGCAACAGAGCGCCAAGCGCACCGTATTCGTCGACGGTGTGGCCGGACTCTGGCGCCAGCAGGCCGCCGCCATTGCCGCGCGCGACCTTCTCATCTGCGTCAGCTATCGCCCGTATGCGGAGGAGACCGTCGAGCTGGTGAGCGCCGCGCGCGCCCAGAAGGCGGCCATTCTGGCCATCACCGACAGCGCGGTCAGCCCGATCGCCAAGGAGGCCGAGACCGTCCTGCGGGTGCAGGAGGCGGAGATCAGAGGCTTCCGCTCACTGTCGGCGTCGATGTGCCTCGCCCAGACACTCGTCATCGGCTACGCATTTCGCAGCAATCGCCGGGCACGGCCCGAAGGGCGCGGGGGCTCGGGCCGACGCGGCCACGCCGCGCGGGAGCGGACATGAACAAGCCAACCCATGATGCCGCCCGCGCTGCCATCGCGCTGATCGGCGGCGGGCGGATAGGTAAGATCCACGCGGCCAACGCCGCGGCGCATCCCGCATTGTCGCTGAAGTACGTCATCGATCCTTTCGGGGACGCTGCGGCGGCGCTGGCATCGCGGCACGGCGCGACGGTGACGACTCTGGAGAGCGCACTCGCGGATCCCGTCATCGCCGGCGTGATCGTCGCCAGCCCGACCGACCAACACCTTGCCCACTGCCTGCAGGCGGCAGCCGCGGGCAAGGCCGTCTTCTGCGAGAAACCCGTCGACCTGAGCGTGGAGCGCGCGCGCTCGGCGCTGACGACGCTCGGCAAGGCCCGGCTCTTCCTCGGCTTCAACCGCCGCTTCGATCCGAGCTTCCGCGCCCTGCGGCAGAAACTGCAGGCGGGGGTGATCGGCAGCCTGGAGACGCTGCACATCATCAGCCACGATCCGGCGCCGCCGCCGGTGAGCTACATCAAGGTGAGCGGCGGTCTCTTCAAGGACATGACCATTCACGATTTCGATGTCGCCCGCTGGCTGCTCGCGGAGCCGATCGTGGAGGTCTACGCCATGGCCGCCTGCCTGGTGGATCCGGCGATCGGCGCCGCGGACGATATCGACACCGCCAAAGTGCTGTTGCGGACCGCCTCGGGGCGGATCGCGCTCATCAGCAACACCCGCCGCAGCGGTTATGGCTACGACCAGCGTATCGAGGCGTTCGGCTCGGGCGGCTCGGTCCGCGTGGACAACATGACGACCACCACCGTGGCGGTCTGGGACGAGGAGGGCGCGTCCCGGGCGCCGTTCCAGAACTTCTTTCTCGAGCGCTATGCCGAGGCGTACCGCTCGGAGATGGATCACTTCGCGGCGGTGCTGCACGGAGAGGAGCCGGCAGTCGGGTTCGCCGACGGGGTCCGCGCGCTCGAGCTCGCGGAGGCCGCGGCGCGCTCCCACGCCACGGGCCGTCCGGTGGCGCTCAGCGGCGGCGCTTGATCCAGGCGTGGGCCGGATCGTCGCGGAAGATCCAGTTCCGCACCGGCCCGGCCATCACGTTGAGGTAGTAGAGATCGTAGCCGTGCGGCGTGCCGACGGGATGATATCCGCGCGGCACCAGCACGACGTCCCCATCCTCCACGCAGACGGTCTGGTCCAGGCTGCGATCGTCCGTGTAGACGCGCTGAAACGCGAACCCCTGCGGCGGATCGAGACGGTGATAGTACGTCTCCTCGAGTTGGGTCTCCGCGGGCGGTGCATCCGTGTCGTGCTTGTGCGGCGGATAGCTCGACCAATGTCCTCCGGGGGTGATCACCTCCACGACCAGCAGCCGCTGCGCAGGCTCGGTCTGCGGCAACACGTTGCGCACGAAGCGGCGATTGGTGCCCTCGCCTCTGACTTCCTGCGGCATCCGCTCGCCGGATATCGCACGCGGCTCCCCTCCGGCAGCCGCCGGCGCGCTGCAGAGCGCAATCTCGGCTGCGCTGACGGCCTGGATGCGGATGTGGCAGCCGGACGGCGCATACACCGCGCCGGGCGGCGCGTCCTCGAAAACGCTTTTCCGACCGCCGAGCCGCGTAAAGCTTCGCCCGTCAACTTGAACGTCAGCGGTACCCGCCAGCACCACGATGCACGTCTCATTGCCGGCCGATGGCAGCTCTGCCGTTTGTCCCGCGGCCAGCCGGCGCACTTCGAAGCCAACATATTTCCATCCCGCGCTCGCAGGCGTGATGGTGAGAACGCGGCCCTCCGCGTCCGGCGCCGTCGGGCGTACCCGCAGGTTCATCGGCCCGCGCCCGCCGGCCCCAGCAGTCGCCGCAGGGTGTCGAGACCGATCCGGCTGTAGACCCGGGGATCGGCCCGCGCGGGGTCCTGCTCCGCCTCGATGACGATCCAGCCGTCGTAGCCGATATCGATCAGCGCCTGCGCCACGCCGCCGAAGTCGAGATCGCCGTCGCCCGGCGCCGTGAACATCCCCGCCAGCACGCCGTCGAGGAAGCTGCCGCCCCGCCGCAGGTTGTCGTCGAACACTTTGCGGCGCACATCCTTTGTGTGTACGTGAGCCACCCGTCCGGGATGATTGCGGATCAGCCGCTCCGCGTCGATGCCGCCGAGAGCGGCATGCCCGGTGTCGACGACGAACCCGACGCTTGGGTCGGTATGAGCGACGAACCGCTCGATGTCGTCCTCGCCGTCCACGACGGTACCCAGATGAAAGTGGTAAGCGAGGCGCAGACCCCGATCCTCCAGGTAGCTCGCCAGCAGGCTCATCCGCTCCCCGAACACGGGCCACTGGGCCGCAGGCAGCCTGGGCGTGTCGGACAACGGCCGCCGGCGGTCGCCGTGTACGGTGTTGCTGCATTCGGCGATGATGAACACGCCGCTGCCCAGTGCCTCGAGCAGTTGCAGGTGCGCCTGCAGCGCCTCGATCTCCGCCTCGACGGAGCGCAGCAGCAGGGCGGCCGACCACCAGCCGCCGATCAGCGCCAGCCGGTGCGCGTCGAGCAGCGCGCCGAGCCGCGCCGGATCACGCGGGAATTTGCCGCCGAGCTCGATACCCTCGAATCCCAACTCGTGCGCATCGCGCAGCACCGTCTCGACCGGTGTCTCGCCGCCCAGCTCCGGCAGGTCGTCGTTGATCCAGGCGATGGGGCTCACCCCGAAACGATTGCTCACGATGACTCCGACCGCGCCTTGCGGCGCCTTTCGTATTCGGCACGCGCCGCGCGCACCGGCTCTCTCGCCGAAACCTCGGGCACGGCCACGTCCCACCAGGCGCCGCCCGCGTTCGTCGCCGCCTGCGGATGGGTGTCGATGACGATCACGCAGGTGCGCGGCGCCGCGCGGGCGCGCTCCAACGCCGCCGACAAGGCGTCGATGTCCGGTACCTTCTCGCTCTGCGCGCCGAGCGCGGCGGCATGCGCGGCAAAATCGATCGGCGCCGCGGAGTCCGCCAGCAGGTTGTTGAAAGGTGCCCCGCCCGTCGCCTGCTGCAGGCGGTTGATACAGCCGAAGCCGCGGTTGTCCAGCACGACGATCACCAGCTTGCGGCCGAGCATGACGGAAGTCGCGATCTCGGAATTCAACATGAGGTAGCTGCCGTCGCCGACCATCACCACGACTTCACGATCGGGCTCGGCGAGCTTCACGCCCAGGCCGCCCGCGATCTCGTATCCCATGCAGGAGAAACCGTATTCGACGTGGTAGCCGCCCGCGCGCGCCGGCCGCCACAGCTTGTGCAGCTCGCCGGGAAGCCCACCGGCCGCGCACACGACGGTGGTCTCGTTGCGCGCCCAGCGTCCAACCGCGCCTATGACCTGCGCGTCCGAAGGGAGGTCACGCCCATCCTGCGGCGGGCGCACTGCCTGACTCCAGGCTTCTTCCCAGGCGACGCGCTCGGCGAGTACCGAATCGCTCCAGGCCTGGGGGACCCGATAGCCGGCAAGCGCCTCGTGCAGGCCCTCCAACACCACGCGGGCGTCGCCAATCACAGCGATCGCGCCGTGCTTGTACGCGTCATACGTGCTGACGTTGAGCTGCAGAAAACGAGTGCACCGGGGAAACAGCGTTCGCGAGGCCGTCGTGAAATCCTGCAGCCGGGTGCCGACTGCAAGCACCACGTCGGCCGCGGCAGCCGCGGCATTGGCGGCGCCGGTGCCCGTCACACCAATGGCGCCGAGCGACTGCGGATGCTCCCAGGGGAGCGCGCCCCGGCCGGCCTGGGTCTCCGCCACGGGGATTCCGCTGGCGCGCGCGAGCCGGTCGAGCGCCGACTCCGCGGCCGAGTAGAGCACGCCGCCGCCGGCGATGATGAGCGGCGCTCGCGCCGTGCGCAGTTCCGCAGCCGCCCGGCGCAGGTCTTCCGGCTGCGGCGGCGGACGCCGCATGGACCAGGTCACCGGCTCGAACATCCGCGCGGGGAAGTCCCAGGCTTCCGTCTGAGTGTCCTGGCAGAAGGCCAACGTGACCGGACCGCAGCCGGCGGGGTCGAGCAGAGTCGACATGGCGCGCGGCAGCGCCTCGAGCAGCTGCTCCGGCCGCTGGATGCGGTCGAAGTAGCGGGACACTGGCCGGAAACAGTCGTTGGCGCTCACCGTGCCGTCGGCGAAATCCTCCACCTGCTGCAGCACCGGGTCGGGCTCGCGGCCCGCGAAGACATCCCCCGGCAGGAAGAGCACCGGCAGGCGGTTGACGTGCGCGACGGCGGCGGCGGTCACCATGTTGAGCGCGCCGGGACCGATGGAGCTGGTGCAGACCATGGCGCGCCGCCGGCGCGAGGCCTTGGCGAAGGCGATCGCGGCATGCGCCATGGCCTGCTCATTGTGGGCCCGGAGCGTCGGCAGCGATTCGCCCGCCGCGTGCAGCGCTTCGCCGAGGCCGGCGACGTTGCCGTGGCCGAAGATGGCCCACGCGCCGGCGAAGTAACGCACGGCAGCGCCGTCTGGGTCGACGAACTGGCTCGCCAGGTAACGCACGGCGGCCTGGGCGGCGGTGAGACGGATCCGCGTCACGGGCAGTCTCCTGCGAAATCAGGCTGGCGGATTCGGCCGCGCTTCGCGCCACGCGGCCACGACGGCCTGCAGCCTCGCGGCAAGCGCGGCGACCGTCTCGGCGTCGCCGATCTCGCCGGCGAGCCGCCGCCGGGCGGCCTCCGCGAAGATGGTACGCCCAACGGCGAAGCCGCGTACGACCTCGAAGGGCGCCGCGGCCCGGAAGGCGGACGCGAGGCTGCGCGCATCGGCGGCAAGACCCAGCACCAGAACGCCGCGGCACAGGGGATCGCGGCGGTGGATCGTGTCCTGAATCGCGGCCCACGCTTCCGGGTCGTCGCTCGGCTCGAGCTTCCACCAGTCCGGGCGGATACCGAGATCGTACAGGCGCTCCAGCACCCGGGCGGTGGTATCCGGCCCCATGTCGCCGTAGGAGGAGGCGATGACCTCCAGCAACAGCTCGTGGCGCGTCTCGCGGCAGGCGCTGTACAGGCACAGCAGCCGCTCTTCCTGCCGCTGCCGCAACATCTCCGGATCGTCGGGATGGTAGCGGACCAGACATTTGACCACGTGATTCTGCGGCCAGGACCGCAGCGTCGAGCCAACATCGGCCGCGCCGTCGAACGCCAGCGGGCGGGAGCCGCTCTCCTCGATCGGCCGCCCGATCCAGTAGGGATGATCGGCCGCGCGCTCGAGGCCGCGGCGGCCAAAATGGCCGTCGAGCAGGATGCCGAAGCGAGGATCACCGCGTGCAACGCGGTCCACCGCGTCCATCGCCAACGCCTTGAACGCCTCCAACGCCGACTCCTCCGCGTCCACTTCGGCGGCGAGCGTCTCGAGGGGGCCGCGGTGATCCATCGCGAGCACCAACAGCTCCGCGGGCCGCGGTGTCCGGGTGGTGGCCCGGTGCACGTGCTCCAGCTCCTCCGAGTCCCGCAGCCGCCGCGGCCACTTGCCGTCGAGAAACGCAGACAGCTCCGTCCAGGTGGGCATGGCCGGCGCGCAGCCGTGACGCGAGACCACGATGGCGCCGCAGGCGTTGCCGTACCGGCAGCAGGTCGCAATCGGCTGTCCGCGCAGCCAGCCGCGCAGGAAACCGCTCATGAATGCGTCGCCGGCGCCGAGGATGTTGAATACCTCCACGCCGAAGCCCTGCGCCCTCACACCGCCGTCGAGCTTCGGGCCGATGGCGCCTTCGAATGCCACACAGCCGTCCGCTCCCAACTTGCACACCAGAGTGGCCTCTGTCAGCGCGCGTACGGAGCGCAGTGCGCTCATCGTGTCGATGGAGCCGCCGAGGATGTGGAATTCCTCCTCCGTGCCGACGATGAGGTCGCAAAGCGGAGCGGTTTCCTGCAATCGGGCGGTGACGGCGGGGCTGGCGACGAATCGATTCTCGCCGGCCTCCGGCGCGGTCAACCCCCACAGCACCGGCCGGTAGTCGATGTCGAACACGACCCGGCCCGCCGCCGCGCGTGTCAGCTCTGCCGCCCTGCGGCTTGCCGCGCGCACGCCCGGCTGCGACAGGTGCGTCCCGTTGATGAGCACCGCGCCGGCGCGGCGGATGAATGCGGGGTCGACGTCCTCCTCGCAGAGCGCCATGTCGGCGCAATTCTCGCGATAGAAGAGGAGCGGGAAGTGCCGCTCGTCGCGGATTCCCAGCACCGCGAGAGCGGTGAGCCGTTGAGCGTCGGTGATGACGCCGGTGACATCCACGCCGCAGCGGACGAGCTCCTCGCGGATGTAACGTCCGAAGTGGTCGTCTCCGACGCGGGTGAGAAGCCCCGCCCGCAGCCCCAATCGCGCGGCGCCGACCGCGGTATTCGTGGGACTTCCCCCCACGTACTTGGCGAAGGACGCCATGTCTTCCAGCCGGCCGCCGACCTGCTCGCCGTACAGGTCCACGGAAGACCGGCCGATCGTGATCAGCTCGAGCGGTAGGCCGCCGATCGGTTCAGCCATGCGGGTTCCGGGGTGCTTGCGTGACGGGTTGCAATCCCTATTCTATTACAGGATTCGGCGGAATTACCATTCCATCACCTGCTCACAGCGCCGCATGCACGCGCACGGCGAAGATCGAAACCGGCCCCCGGTCGCGGTCGTACGCCGGGTTCTGCACCCACTGGTAGTCGAGCGTCACGTGCAGGGCCTGGACGACGGCCACTTCATAGTAGGTCTCGAGAATGTCTTCATGGCCGGCGTGCGGCAGCCGTCCGTCCCCGATGAGAACTCCGAGGCCGCCCGCCGCGAGATATCGGCGCAGATCCCGCGACGCCGCATTGACCGCGCCGGCCACGCCCACCGTATCGTTTGCCCGATGCCACGGGCCGCCGCTCACGGAGACACCCAGCGATCCGGTGTAGTCGATGTCGGTGAATTCGTAGGTCTCGACGTTGCCGCCCGCATCGCCCAGGCGCGCGAAGATTCCAACATCCGCGCTCAGCTGCTGCTCGACGTTCAGCGAGATGCCATCCCGCTTCCGGTAGCGGCGCACCGGCGCGACCTCCGGCGGCAACGCGTTGGCGGCGCCGTATGCGATGGCGTCCTGGTACAGCCCCATGCGCGCCCGGCTCTCGAATGCGGTGATGTCGATCTTTCCCGGCTGGCCCAGCAGCTCGTGCCGGTGCTCGGCCTCGAGATCGGCCTGATACTCGCCGAAGCCCGGCTCGAGCCGGTTGCTGTTAGGGACGTCCGACAGGTCGAAAATTCCGGCGCGCCAGGCCCAGGGTCCGACGTACCACTCGGTCGCCTCGCCCACGCTGTACCCCCAGGAGTCCGCCGCGTAGTCGAAGGTGCCCGCATCGATCACCGACCAGTTGAAGAAATCGGCTCTCGGGTCGTGCGCGTAGCGATTGGTGTCGAAGATGTCGACGACGCTGATCTTGCCGAGCGTGACGACCAGCCGGTCCGAAGATTGGGGTAGCGCGAACTGATTCGGCCCGGCGTCCGTGTCGCTGACCTCGCCGCGCAGGTTGATCGTCTGGCGGACGAAGGCGCGCTGTAACCGGAAATAGGGCGCGTTGTGTCCGACCTTGTAGGCCTCCCCGCTCGGAAAGCCCGCGAGCCCGAGTGTGTCGTCGAGCCCGAAGCCCTGGTCGGCCTCGGGGTTGACCCACAGCTCCGCGCCGCGCCACAGCCGCGCTCCGAGGAACAGCGTCGCGTCCGCCGCTTCGCGGCCGCTGTGCGGCGACAGGCTGTTCGGTCCGGCGTACGGCGAGTGAAAGCCGTCGGTCTCCTGCTCCGTGTACGTGGCCTGTCCGTAGAGCGCGAACCGGTCCGCAGGGCCCGCCGCGGCCGCTGCCGCGGTGGCCTTGGCCGGCGCGTGCGCCTGCGGCGCCGGTGATTCTTCCTGACCGAGGGCGGCCCCGATGCGGCCGATGATCAACGCCGCGGCGGCCACGGCGGCGAGCCAGGCGGTGGTCGCCGGGCCCGCGGCCCGGCGACCCGCGCGGTGG
>Ga0335072_10010945_pt1 | contig 13025 bp, 13 predicted proteins | sample Lox_Sample_21_FD_206725 | JGI IMG/M metagenome (GOLD analysis project Ga0335072, IMG submission 206725) | Soil microbial communities from Loxahatchee National Wildlife Refuge, Florida, United States - Lox_Sample_2.1 | ecosystem: Environmental > Terrestrial > Soil > Wetlands | place: USA...
CTCGTGGTCGTAGGCACGCGCCTCGACGGGGGGCAGGAGAGGCAGAGTAGGGCGGTCGGCGCGCCGGTGCTTGAACGCGTCGTACAGCGAGTCCACGTCCGCGGGCAGCATCCCCGGCCTGGCGGGATCCCCGCCGCGCAGCAGCCAGAGCTCCTCCTGCTGGCCGATGTGCGCGAGATCCCAGACCAGCGGGCTCATCAGCGGGTCGTGCTGGGCGACCAGCGTCGGCTCGTCAATGTCGGTCAGATGGAGGGTGCGAGCGCGGGCGCGCTCAAGGTCGCGGACGACGTCGTCACGCATGGGTCAGCTCCTCGAAGGTGGCTTGCGGTCCGATCTCGGCGATGCGCTGGGCCAGCAGGTCGCCCGGGCAGCGCCCGGACTCGATGAGCTCGGCCAGGCCGGCGACGGCGGGCCGGAGCTCAGCGGGGGCCCGCTCGGCCGCGATGGCCAGGCAGCGGCGGGCGGCCTCGGCCAGCACGGCGTGGCCGAGGCCGTCGCGCGCTGCCTCGGTCCACAGCTCGCCGGCGCGCTCCGTCGCCTCGGTGGCCAGGTCGGCGGCGACCGGGTCGTCCATCAGCGTGGTGGCGACGGCGGCGATCGCCGGCCACCACCGGGACGCGTTCATGTCCAGGTACCGCAGCTCCAGGTAGCCGCGCAGCCGGACCGGCGGGAACAGCGTGGTGAGGTGCACGTCGAGGTCCGCCGCGGTCGGGAGACGCCCGTCCAGGCGCACCTCGCCGCTCGCCCACTGCTCGAACGGGACGCTGGATCGCACGGCCGCGGCGTCGTCAGCGCTGGTCCGGACGAAGGTCACCGGGGCGTGCAGCGCGTAGCGCGCCCACGCCGACGCCGGGTCGAGGCCCCAGTCGGTGCCCGGGTCTTTCGCCACGCAGCCGGGCACCGGCCCGCACGTCCGCGCGTCGAACCCGGCCCACGCCCGCTGCCGTGCCGACTTCCACCCGGTGTCGCGCCCGCTGAGCCAGGGCGAGTTCGCGGAGATGGCCACCAGCGTCGGCCCGAGCCGGTAGGCGCGCGCCACCCGCTCCGGCCAGCCGCGTTCCGGCCCCGCCTGCAGGTTGACCTGCATGGCGGCGGTCGAGTTCATCATCACCTGGGCGGACGCGGCCCGGCCGGTGGCCGCGTAGTGCTGCTCCATCGCCCGGTACCGGGGCTTCGGGTTGATCCGCCGGGACGGCCGGAGCGGGTCGGCGCCCGCCGGGGCGACGCCGAGCCGGAGCTCGCCCAGGGCCTGCCTGGCGCCCCCGTCATCCCGGCAGATCTCGGTGACGGCGGTCTGGATGTCCGGCGCCGGAGGTCCGGACAGCTCGAACTGCCCGCCTGGCTCCAGGGTGATGGAGGACCGCCCGGCGGCGGCGCACACCTCGCCGGGTATCGGGTCAACGCGGTCCCAGGACACCCGGTTGGCCACCGCGTCCAGGTCGACGAGGTGGCACTCGATCTCGAGCCCGACCGCGCCGATCACCGACGGCGTGAGCGCCGCCTGGTGCGATCTGGCGTAGGCGTCGTCGACCGACAGCGGCTCGGCTTGATCGTCTGCGGGGATGGCTGCAACGTGGCGGACGGTCATGACGACCCCCTCCAGGTCCGGGCCGGCGGACTAAGAGTCCGCCGCGGGTCGGTGCGGGGGCGACCGAGTTACAGCCGTCCTCTGTGCTGACCGCCAGTTGCCAGGGCGACCAGTTGCAAACCAGCTTAACTCCCCCCACTGACAGTTCTTCGACACCCCGTTGCCGCCCGCCACCCCGCCGGCGCTCACCTCGCCGCTTCCGCACGAGCCCGAAACAAGCGCCGCTCCATGATCCTGGAGCTTTGCGCGCAGTATCTGCCCGTTAGGCTCCTAGATCATGAAAAATACCGCGTAACGCCCCGGTTATCGACGCTGGGCGCCACAGAACGTCACGGCGTTGCCGTCTGACTTCACGCAGCGTAGGCGGTCGTGGTGCCGCGGCCGGGTCACGACAGCCCCGCGACAGCACACCAAGACAGGCCACGCGCCAGACCGTTGACCCGGTGTGGCGACGGGTCTAATGTCCCGGATAGCAAAGAACTAGACAGACGGGTCTCTCTCAGCGACGAGGTGGGTGCCATGGCGGACTACGACCCGAGGACTGCGACGGGAATTCCGACCGAACCGGTCGGCTCGCTGCCGCGTCCGAGCAAGTTGCAGCAGGCGTACGGCCGGTACGACGCCGGCGAAATCGGTCACGACCAGCTCGAAGCCGAGCAGGACGCGGCGGTCAGGGACTCCATCGAGCGCGGGGAGGCGTCCGGCGCGCCGATCATCTCCGACGGCGAGCAGCGGTGGTCGAGCTTCGCGACGTACGCGATCACCGACACCCTGGCTGGAACCGGACTCGCCGACAACCTGGCCGGGGACGGGGGCCAGTACTTCGCGATCTTCGCCGACGGGCACAAGCGCCAGTTGCCGCGGCTCACCGGCGGCCCGTTCCGGTACAAGACCTATGCCGCCGACACGCTGAGCAAGTCGATCGGTCTGGCCAGCAAGCCGATGAAGCAGGCCGTGATCGCCCCGTCCATGCTGGCGCTGCTGTACCCGCTCGATAGCGAGCTCCCGGGCTACTCGCGGGAGGCCTTCGAGGAAGATCTCGTCAACGAGTGCGAGAAGGACATCAGGCAGGCTTTCGCCACCGGCGCCGCACGGGTGTCGATCGACTTCACCGAGGGCCGCCTGGCCACCCGCGCCGACCCGCGCAACCCGTGGACCGGGCGCAACATGCTGCCGCATTTCATCGAGCTCAATAACCGGCTGCTGGATCGGTTCAGCCCCGAGGAGCGATCCAGGATCGGCATCCACACCTGCCCTGGCGGCGACCGCGACTCGGTGCACAGCGCCGACGTCGACTACAACGACCTGCTGCCCAGCATGTTCGGCATGAACGCGGGCTACTTCCTGATCCAGCTCGCCAGCGAGCGGGACAAGGACTACGTGTACGGGCTGATCGGCCGCAACCTCCGCGACGACGCGAACGGGGTGCCGCAGTTCGCCTACATCGGCGTGATCAACCCGCTGAACCCGCGCGTGGAGAGCGCCGAAGAGGTCCGCGACGCGCTGGTCCGCGCGGCGAACTTCATCCCGGCCGAACGTCTCGGGGCGACCGACGACTGCGGCTTCTCGCCGTTCAGCATCGACGAGAAGCCCAACCACGGGTCGCCGGACTACGCACGGGACGTCGCGTTCCAGAAGATCGCGAACCGGGTGCAGGGCACCAAGCTCGCCGCGGAGCAACTCGGGGTGGGGTAAGGCCGGCCTGAGCCCGGGCTCAGCTGAGGCCGGCCTGAGCCCCGGCTCAGCTGAGGTCGGCCATCCGCGCGGCGGCCCCGGCTGACGCCAAGTCCTCAGGCTCCGTAGTCACGCAGCAGCAGCTCGCCCATCTCCCTGGCGCGGGCAGCGGCAGCGGTGTCGCCCTCGTGAGCGGCCATGATCGAGCCCTTCATGAGGATGTGCCACTTGCGCGCGAACGCGTCGGCGTCGGCGATCCCGGCCGCTGCGGCCAGCTCCGCGATGTAAACGCGGATATTCGCCAGGTGCCCTACCGCCGCCTGATGCACCGGGTGCCCGGGATCGTTGACCTCGATCATTGTCGTCAGGAATGCGCAGCCCTCGAAGTCCGGCTTGCCGAACCACTCGGAGAACACGTCGAATATCGCCAGCAGCTGCTGCCGGGGAGTTTCACCGCGGCGGCGGCTCTCTGCCTCGAGCCAATCGCGCGTCCACAATTGCTCCCTACGGCGCAGGAAATCAAGAATGAGGTCGTCCTTGGACGGGAAATTCCGGTACAGCGTCATCTTTGCCGTGCCCGCCCTCGCGATAACGGCGTCGACCCCCACCGCCTGGGTGCCATCGCGGCTGAACAGCTCATACGCGGCACGACTTACCCGCTCCCGCCCGGACTCCCCGGCGGCGGGAGACGGTTTACCGCCGTTTGTTTGGTCCGCCATCGCAGTTGGCAATCTCTTCCGCTAGCCCTGGACAAAGTCTACCTGCGCGGGGCGACGGGCTAGTTCATAAACGAATCCGATTCGTCTCGGGCAATCCGCCGGCCGACTCGAGCCCGCCGAGCTCCCGGCGCAGATCCGCCGCGAGGTCGTCGGCGTGGCCGGCGAGCGCGCCACGGGAAAGGACCGCTGTCGAGAAGAGAAGCCCGGTTAGCGTTTCTACGGTCCAGGCATGCTTGGTCGGAAATACGCGATCGCCGAGGACCTGGAACCCGGCATCGGCCAGCACGGTCCGGTCCGGCCGCTCCCGCCGGTCCTGCTCGTACCCGGCCGGAATCCGGCCGTCCGCGCCGGACCGCCCGGCGAGGTCGTCGATGAGGCTCTGCGGGTACGCCACCCGGAACCGGTCGTAGTCGCGGGCTGTCCCCCGGTACAGGTCACGCCGGAACTCCAGGTCTGCCATCGCTACCCCAGCTGCTTCCAGACGGCGCCGGACAGCCAGCCGACCGTGTCGATGCCGTACTGCTCGGTCGGGTTCCCGGTGCTGAGCACCGCGATCAGATAATTCCGGCCCAGCCCCGACACCCAGCCGACGCTGTTGACCTGCCAGTCCGTCGCGGCCTCGTTGAGCGGCAGCCAGCCGTTTTTCAGCGCAACCGTGACCTGCGCCGGGACGCCCGCGCAGACCCCCCAGCGCTGCGACGGCGTGATGTTCTCCATGAGCTGCGCGGCGTAGCCGCGCTCGGGGGTGCTGAGCAGCCCGCCGGGAACGGCGATCTGGCGCAGCAGCGCGATCTGGTCGGCCGGGGTCGTTGTGGTGAGACCCCACCCGGGCCACGCGAACCCCGCGCACTCCACGCAGGGCGACGGCGTGGTGTCTGCCAGGCCGGCCTTGGCGTTGAAGGAGCGGATTCCGCTGGGGCCGCCGACCGCGTCCCACAGGTCCGTGGCCGAGTCGTTGTCGCTGTCCTCGATCATGTTCTGTGCCAGCGCCTGGTCCGTGCCGGACAGGCCGCCGGAGCCCCGCTGCGTCAGCAGCGTCTCCAGGATGTCGACCTTGACGACGCTGGCCTCCGCCTGCGGTGTGCCGGGCCCGATGGCCCAGAGCTGGCGGGTGCCGACGTCGTATACCGCCGCCGCGACTACCCCGGCCCGGCCGGCCAGGTATGACGTGATCGCGGCCGAGAAAGGATCCGGCCGTGGCGAAGCCCCGGCGGGATGACGCGCGGGTGAGCCGGCGCGCGACGTCGCAGATCCGCCCGCCGCAGGCGTGGCAAGCCCAGCCGCCGTACGCGTGGCAGGCCCGGCCGCCGGCGCCGCGGGCAGGTGCCGGGCCTGCGCCGCGTCCGCCCTGGCGGCCTCGCGCGGGTGGTGGCGGACGACCAGGACGGCCCCGGCGGCGATGACCAGCCCCGCGGCGACGAACAGGCTGACGCTTAGAACCAGTGAGATCCTGGCTGACCGAGCCTTCGGCACACGGTCACCAGCCGATCGCCGTCCCGTAGGCGGCCCATTTGGTCTCGGTGGTTATCTCGGCCGGCGTGAGCACTTCCGAGGTGGCCACCATGCGGACGCCGATGACCGCGTCGAAGTTGTTTTTCTGCGCCCACTCGGCGAGCCCGTCCCTGGCCGATCCCGGATTCGGGTGGTCACGGCTCGTCAGTATGCACGCACGGTTTATCACGTGACCCTGGTGCTGCGCTTCGGGCAGCGTGTCCGTGGTCGACATCGGGATAGCGGTCTCGGGCATCGCCCAAGTATCGCAGGAGAAAGCGTGCGTTACCTGGCGGTCTTGCGGGCCAGCAGCACGACCCCGGCGTCGTCGGCGGTGTCGAAGTAGATGAACCCGGAGCCGTTGTCCCGCTGCCCGCGGGCCAGCACGTTGAGCCCGAGGCCCGCCGCCGCCGCGTCGGCGTCGTCGAGATCGGACTCGAACCCGATGTGGTAAACACCCTCGCCGCGGGAGTCGAGGAAACGCCGTTGCGGGCAGTCGAGCTCGGGCGGCTGGCAGAGCTGCAGCTGGACGTTGCCAACGCTAGCCAGCTTGTATTTCAGCGCGTAGAACGCGTCCGGGTTCGGCACCGTCAGCCTTGTGTACTCGGTGAGCGGCGGGTAATCCTGCCACGGCCCGATCCCTATTGACTCATAGAACGCGACGCTGGCGTCGATGTCGCGCACGACGATGCAGATGTGGTGCAGCTCGCGGAACGGCGTGGTCACCGGTGCGCCTCCAGGGTCATCGCGTCGAGCACGCGCGCGTTGAACTCGTCAAGCCCGATGGTCTCGGCCCCGGGCGGGGCCAGGTCGTACGTTGCCGCGGCGCCCGCGAGCACGGCGTCGAGGCCCCGGCGAACCGCGGTGTGCAGCCCGAGGCCGGCGAGATCCGGGCACCAGGCGAGCAGGTCGGCGACCGCCAGCCAGGCGCCCGCCGGGTTCGACCGGCGGCTGCCCGTCCGGTGCGGCGACGAGCCGTGGGCCGGCTCGAACAGCGCCGTGGCGCCGTGCCCGAACCGGCGGTCGGGGTTGATGGTCGCCGAGCCGCACAGCGCGGGCGAGCCCGCCCGTGCGCAGACCACGTCGGACAGGATGTCGCCGAAGATGCCCTCGGTGACGACCACCGACGGCAGGTCGGCGCGGGCGACCAGTTCGTACGCGGCGCGGTCGACGTTCACGTCGGCGATCGCGATCCCCGACGCGGCGGCCGTCGCGCGGGCGATCCGCCGCCACAGCCGGGACGTGGCGAACACGCTGGCCTTGTCCACGCTGATCACCCGGCCGCCGCTTTGCTCCTTCGCGTAGCCGAGCGCGATGTCGAACACCTCCTGCACCCGGGCGGGCTCGAGCACCAGCAGGTCCTCGGCCGGGCGGTCGCCGTCGCTCTCGGTGTGCCGGTCCGGGCCCGCGTAGGCGCCGCCGGTGATGTTGCGCACGATCGTCACGTCCTGCGCGCCGGGGACGCACACGGTGCGCACGCTGATCCGCAGGTCGAAGATGTGACGAAGCTCGATGAGCGCGGCCTCGGGGTTCGGGCACTGCTCGGCGGTGACGCCGGGGTGCGTGCCGACCGCGCCCGAGAGGATCACGTCGGCGTCCCGGCACGCGGCGACCGTCTCAGCGGGCAGGATCGAGCCGGTCTGCATCCACCCGGTGGTCCCGTACGGCCACGGCCCGGTCAGCCGGACCGGCGCGCCGTCGCGTTCCAGCCGGCGCAGCAACGCCACCGGGCCCTCCAGGACCTCGGGGCCGATTCCGTCTCCTGGCAGCAGCGCGATGGTCGTCACGCTCTGTCCCCTCTCATGGCAGCAGCAGCTCCCGGGTCTGGGTGGTCATGATCGCCTCGGCGCGGGCCGGGCCGACGCGGCGTTCCAGCGCGTGCAGCCACGGCGCGACCGCCACGGCCGGCGGGTCGTGCGCGGCGTGGCCGAGGTCGCCGCCGAACGCCAGCAGCGGCGGCGGGTAGCTGCCCGCCAGGCCGATGCTGGACCGGTCCGGCCCGCCCAGCATGTCCGGCAGGATGCCGAGCTCCAGGTACGCGCCCAGCTCCCGCAGGGTGGCCGCGGACTCCTCGTTCCAGCCCAGGAACGCCATCAGGGGGTGGTTGACCAGCAGCCGCCGCACGCCGCGCCGCCGCGCCTCGGTGAACAGCGTCACGGTCTCGGCCGCGGACAGGTGGCCGCTGGCCAGCAGCAGGTCGTGCTGCGCGATCACGTCGAGCACGTCGAGCCACTCCGGCCGCAGCCGCCCGGCGTCGATCACCTCGACCGGCCCGAGCTCGAACCCGCGGTGCACCGCGAGCTCCGGCGACGCCGCGCCCGCCTTGTGCGTCCGCGCCGACACCGTCGGCATCCACACCACGCGCCCGCCGAGCCGCGCGGCGACCTGCACCGCGTCCGGGTTCGCCCCGCCAACCGGGCTGTTCAGGACGACCCCCCCGAACGTGTCGCCGCCGGCCACTGCCGCACGCTCGACGGTGCTGCCCTCGTGGGCCTTGAGCACCACGGTGCTGAAGCCGACCGCGCGTTCCGCCGCGACCGTGGTGGCATCGTCGCCGTGCCGTGGCAGCAGCGAGGGCGACGCGTGCACGTGCAGATCGGCCATGCCGTTCGCCCAGTCGGGGGCTGGCGTCGCGTTATGGCTGGTCATGAGAGTTCCACCCACTCGAGGACCGGCTGGTCAGTCAGCAGCCTGCGCTGCACCTTGCCTGCGGCCGCGTCCCGCGGCAGTGCGCCGACCCGGGCGACGGCCGCCGGCCGCATGAACGCGGGCAGGTCCGCGATCCGCGTCCGGAGCTGGTCGAGCGGCAGGGGGTCCCCGACCGCGTACAGCACGACCTCGTCGTCGACCAGCGCGCCCTTGCGCTTCCACACCGCGTGGTCGGTCAGACCGGCGACCGCGGCGAGGTGATCCTCCACGAACGGGATCGGCACGAACTCACCCTTGACCCTGATCGACTCGGCCGCGCGCTCCAGGAACACCAGGTAGTCCTCTCCGTCGGCCCGGCCGAGGTCGCCCGTGTCGAACCAGCCGTCGGCGTCACGGGCCGGGTCGAGCCCCGAGGCGGTGACGTAGCCGTCGAACATTGCGGCGTGCTCGCGCTCACGCACGAAGATCACGCCGTCCTCGCTCACCCGCCATTCGATGTCGGCGCGGCCGGGCCCGCCGTGCCGGCTGGCGTCGGCCGGGATGTCGTCGGCCGCCGACCACCGGTTCAGGTGGGATATCCCGCCGGCCTCGGTGGAGCCGTAGCCGGAGACCGCGGCGGGAACGCCGAACCGGGCCAGGAACTCGGCGTCGGCGTAAAACATCGTGCGCACCCGGTGCCCGGCGGCGTCTTGCGCCGACGTCGCGCGCTTGAGGATCTGCACCGGCGGCGCGTGCAGGATCAGCACGGTGACCCGCTCACCGGTCACGGCGGGCCAGAACCCGCTGGCCGAGAACCTCGCCACGGTGAGCGCGTCCGCGCCGGTCAGCAGCGCGGTGATGATGCCGTAGCCCATCGGGTTGATGTGGAACAGCGGCAGCGGCGCGAGCACCCGGTCGCCGGGGCGCAGGTCCAGCGCGCCGGCGATGGCGGAGGCGAGCCGGGCGAAGTAGTCGTGGGTCTGAGCGCAGAACTTGGGCAGGCCGGTGGTGCCCGAGGTGTGCATGTAGGACACCACCGCGAACGCGTCGGCGCCGAGCCCGGGCAGGCCCTCCGGGTCGGCCCGCCCGGCAGCGCGGGCCTGCGCGATCTCACCGGGGCCCAGGATCAGGTGGGGCGCCAGCGGCGCGAGCATCCGGCCGGTCAGCTCGGCCGGGTAGCTGGGGTTCACCAGCGCGACCGGGGTCCCGGCCAGCAGGCAGGCCAGCCAGTTGAGAACGTAGTCGGTCGAGGTCGGCGCGACCAGCGCCACCCGCTGGCCGGGCCGCAGCCCCTCGTCCAGCAGCGCCCGGGCCCGCGCTGCGGCGAGCCCGACGGCATCGGCCAGTTCCAGCTGGTCGTCGACGGTCCCGAGACGCAGACCAGGCCGGGCCTGCGCCTGCCGCACGATCGCTTGCGCGAGGTTGGTCATGCCAGGCCCTCGTGTCCGGGCTCCTTCAGCACCGGTCCACCCCCCGATCACGCCAGGCCCTCATGGCCTGGGTCCTTCAGCACCCGCCACCCCCGATCACGCCAGGCCCTCATGGCCGGGGTCCTTCAGCACGCATCGGGCTATGTAGTTGCGCATGATTTCCGCGGAGCCGCCCGCCACCTTCAGCACCTTGATGTCGCCAGCGATGTCGGTGTACGGCTCACCGAAGTAGAGCCCGTGCCCGCCGGTCAGGCTGTACGCGGTGTCGCTGGCCCGCTCGGCGGCGGTGATCGCCAGGTGCTTGGCCGTCGTGGTGCGCAGCGCGATGTCCTCGCCGCGTTCGTGCGCGACCGCGGCGTCGTCGCGCGCCAGCGATGCCGCCTGCAGCGCGGTCCACGCGTCCGCGACCATCCACTGGATGCCTTGGAAGTCGGTGACCTTCCCGTCGCCCACCTGCCTCTTCGACGCGTAGCGCAGCCCGAGCTCGAGCGAGCGCCGGCCGAGGCCGATCAGCTCGGACGCGTTGCCGAGGCGGCTGATGTTGAACGTGGACAGGAACGTCTGCAGCCCGCCGCCGGGCGGCCCGAGGAGCGCGGCGTCCGGCACCCGCACCCGGTCGAAGACCACGTCGGCGGTGCGGATCAGCCGAAGGCCCACCGGGTCGGTCACCGCGGTCTGGATGCCGGGCAGGGTCATGTCCACCAGAAAGCTGGTCAGTCCTTCCTCGGCGTTGGCGTAGAACAGCGTCACGTCGCAGTCGGCGCCGAGGTTGACGTGCGTCTTCGCCCCACTGAGCAGCCAGTCGCCGCCGTCCCTGACCGCGGTCGCCTCCATGCCCTTGAACGACGAGCCCGCGTTCACCTCGCTGATCGACTCGGAGAACACCGCCTCGCCGGTCGCGATGCCGCGCAGCCACCGGTCCTTCTGCTCGTCGGTGCCCCAGTCGAGCAGCCAGCGCTGCCCCTGCGCCGCGATCTGCCCGGACACCAGGCCGTGCCGGCCGACCTCCTCGCTGATCACGACGTACTCGGCAACCCCGCCGCCGAGCCCGCCGTAGGACGGTGGCACCAGCGGGCCCAGGTAGCCGAGCTTGCCGAGCTCGCGGTAGAGGTCGCGGGGGAAGCGCGCCCGCCGGTTCGCGTCGTCGAGTTCCTCGCGGTGCCGCTCACCGAAGCTTCCCAGCTCGGCCGCTGTCGTCTCGATCCAGGCGGCACGCTTGGGATCGGCCTGCAGCGTCGGGTACATCGGTACTCCTTCCGGTCAGAACACCAGCCCAACCCGGTCGCTCGCGGTCGCAGTGGTGAAGCGCTCGGGCCGCAGGGCACTGGTGTCGATGCTCGTGATGGCGCCGTTCTCGACCTGCTCGGCGACTAGGCGCCCGATCTCCGGCGCCTGCATCAGCCCGTGCCCGGAGAACCCGCAGGCGTTGATCCACGTCGGCGCCCCCGGATGCGGGCCGAGGATGCCGTGCCGGTCCGGGGTGTTCTCGTAGGTTCCGGCCCAGCAGCCGGAGCGGTCCAGCGGGAGATCGGCCAGCCACGGGAACCGGCTGGTGCCGATCGCGAGCACCGACTCCATCCACGGCCAGTCGACGCTGACGTCGTAGCCGTCCGGCTGGTCCGGCCGGGCGGCGCCGAACAGCAGACGCGGGCCTTCGCTGCGCACGTACGTGCCGGTGCCGAGGTCGATGGTCATCGGCACCGGGGCGGGCAGCGCGCCGGGCGCGGTGGCGTAGATGTTGCGCCGCGAGTGCACGACCGGAACGGTCAGCCCGGCGAGCGCGGCTACCTCGCCGGCCCAGCCGCCCGCCGCGTTAACGAGGTACTCGGCACGGATGACCGGCTCCCCGCCCGACGTCACCTCCCAGCCGCCCCGATTGGCGTCGGCCTCGATCCCGGTGACCCGGCACCTGTACCTGACCCGGGCACCGGCCGCCCGGGCGAGCTCCAGGTAGGCGCGGGTCGCGAGGTGCGGGTCAACCACGCCGTCGGCCGGGCCCCAGGTCGCGCCCGCGATGCCGTCGGCGGCGAACGGGGTGATCCGCGACGCCGCCGCGAGCCCGAGCACGTCGACCGGGACGCCGTGCGCGCGCTGCAGGTCGACCGCCTCAAGCTGCGCCTGCCACAGCGCCTCCGGCATCAGCAGCAGGTAGCCGGTCGGCCGGTAGCCCACGTCGATGCCGTGATCATCGGGGAACGAGCGGTACGCGCGGACGCTGCGCCAGGACATCTCGATGTTCAGCGAGTCCGCCCACTGGGACCGGATCGAGGCGAACGAGCGGCCGGTGCTCCCCTCGGCCGGGCCGCCGAAGGTCTCGACGACGAGGACGCTGCGCCCGGCCAGGGCGAGGTGATAGGCGCAGCTCGCGCCGACCGCTCCGGCACCGACGACGATCACGTCCACGCTGCTGCTTGTGCTCATCCCGCTCCTCCGAGCACGACGCTAAGCGCGCAGCCGCGCCGAAGCTTCGGCCCGGGCGCGGAAGAAACCGCGCGATCTTCCGACAGATGTCGAAGGCCGTCGCGGTGGTTTGCCCCCTGCCGGCCCGTCCCGGCGGCTTACCCGGCCGCGAGTGCTTGCCAGAAGCGCAGCGCGGCTCGTTCCATCTCCAGGCCCAGCCGGAGCGTGACCAGCCGGGGCGCCAGCGCTTCGACCTTGCCGTACTTGGACTGCATCTCCTCGTAGACCCGGATGCGCTCCTTGTGCTGCGCCACCTGCTCGCGGGCCAGCGCCGGGACGTGGGCGGGATCGCCCAGCTCACTGAAGAACAGCTTGAGCTCGGCGACGTCGCGCATCTGGAAGTGCTCGTTGGTCGGCGACGCGAGCCACTCGCGCAGCGCCGCCCGCCCGGCTTCGGTGATCGAGTACGTGCGCCGGCGCCGGCCGTCTTCCTCAACGGACGCATCGAGCAGCCCGATCTCGGCCAGCCGCTGCGGCTCGGAGTACAGCGCCGCGTGCGGGAACGTCCAGAAATAGCCGATCGACCGGCCGATGGCGCGCTTGAGGTCATACGACGTGGACGGCCCGCGCATGCTCACCATGCCGAGCACGACGTACGAGGTCGCACTCAGTCGGCCCATGAACGCAATCTTGCCACGTAATCGTCCAATCTGTATGGTCTGTTTCGTATGGTTGCGGTCGGCGCATTGGCGAGCCGGCCAAGCGCAACCGGGGAGGTCGACATCGATCTGGCCACGGCACTTGCCTGGACCGCAGAGCGATACCCGGACCGGCGGGCGGTCGGCGGACCGCATCCGGTGACCTACCGCGAATGGGCCGGACGGGTCGACGGCCTCGCCGGGTCTCTGCACGCAGCCGGCGTCAGGCCCGGCGACCGGGTCGCCTACCTGCTGGCCGGCGGCGAACCGCTGGCCAGCCTGCACCTGGCGGCGCAGCGGCTGGGCGCGACGTCCGTTCCGCTTTCGACCCGGCTCAGCCCCACGGACCTCGGTTACTGCGTCGCCGATGCCCGGCCGGCCTTGCTGGTCACGGACG
>Ga0335072_10010946_pt1 | contig 13023 bp, 11 predicted proteins | sample Lox_Sample_21_FD_206725 | JGI IMG/M metagenome (GOLD analysis project Ga0335072, IMG submission 206725) | Soil microbial communities from Loxahatchee National Wildlife Refuge, Florida, United States - Lox_Sample_2.1 | ecosystem: Environmental > Terrestrial > Soil > Wetlands | place: USA...
GTTCCATCTGGGAAAACATCTTTAAGCCGGTGCCTTGGTCTCGGCATATTTTCCGTGGTATTGACGGTAGTTGTAATTGTAGGCGTACTCGGTTTCGGAGAGAGTCACTCCGTTGCAGACGAGGCCGATGACATTGGCCTGCCTCTGGTCGAGCAGTTCGAGCGCCCGGCGGCTGGAACGGGCGGAGGAGTTATTGAAACGCACCACAAAAAGCGTGGCGTCGATTTTGGGCGCGAGGCAAAGCGTGTCATCGAGAATAATCACCGGCGGGGTGTCGAAAACGACGTAGTCGAAGTGATCGTAAATGTTGATGAGAAACTGGTCCGTTACCTTGCCGAGCAAATGTTCCGCCGTGTGGTGCAGCGAAGAACCGCAGGGAATGATGAAGAGATGCTCGATTTGAGTCATGAAGACGGCATCGGTCCAGGTCACCTTTTGCAGCAGAATATTGGAAAGGCCGTGGTTGTCCTGGGCGCCGAAAATACGGCTGGCTTTGCCGCTGCGCATGTCGCTGTCGATGAAAAGGGTCTTGGCGCCGGAAAAGGCCAGGGTGATGGCAAGATTGGAGGCCACGGTGGTTTTGCCTTCGTTAGGCAAGGCGCTGGTGACCGCGATCGTCTTGGGCCGTTTGCCTTCCACGGGCAGAAAAATGATGGAGGATCGCAAGGTCCGGAAAGATTCTATCAGGGCCTGGCGGTCATCACCCGGCTTGAGCAGGGGACTGTTCAAGGCCAGCTTTTCCTGGGGGATCTGGCCAAGCAAGGGCTCGGGAAAGTAGTTTTGCAATTCCATCAGCGATCCGATGCGGTCGTCGAACTGATCGATCAGGAAAAGAATGATAAAGCCGAGCATGAGGCCCCCCCCGACTCCCGCCGTCAAAATCTTGGGTAGCCCCGGCTTGATCGATTGGCCTTCGGTAGCGGGCAGATCGATGGTGACGGGATCCTGATCCACCGTACGATTGGCGTCCACACTCTGAAATTTGGCGCGCCACATTTCATAATCGGCTTTGGTCTGATCGGCTTTGGATTTAAGTTTTTCAAATTCCGACAACCGGCTGCTCAAATCGAGCGCCTTGGCCTTCTGTTCGTTGATCACATTTTGCAGGTTCTGAATTTGCAGGCGCAAGGTTTCCTGATGGGTTTTGAGGGCCTCCACGCTTTGTGCGCGCAGGGTGGCCATCAAATTCTCCTGGCGGGAGATCTGGTCCTTGAGGTCGATGATATCGGGGTGCTTGGGTTTGAGATACTGGGACTTGTCGGCCAGTTCGGCGTTGAGAAGAGCAACTTGCTGCCGGGCTTTCTGATAGTCGGCAATAGGGCCGAAAGTAGTCAGGGCGGGATCGGATTTATCGGATGGATCACCCGAATTGGAAGCTTGCTGGGACTGTTCACGGTCGAGGTTCTGGTCCAGATTGAGCATCTGGCCGAGATTGTATTCGGTCTGAAGATTTGAAAGCTGCTGATCGAGCTGCGTGAGATATTTGGCGGCGCTGTTGCCTGCTTCCTGCAAAAAACCGATGTCGTTTTCTTTTTGAAACTCGAGGATAGCGGCATCATTGCTTTCCATTTCCTTGTTCAAACTGGCCATTTCATCGGAAATTCCCACCGAGGTTTCGTCCGAGCTTTGCTGGCGTATCCTCTTCCTCTTGTCGATATATTCCTCCATGACCGCCTGAAGAAAGGCTTGGGCAAAGGCTGCCGACTGGGAGACAACACGCAGGTCAAAGGCGGCGGTCTTGGGTTCCTGGGTCACTTCAAACGTCGGCACTTCCGGCTTGAGTTCGGGATGGAGGGTTTCCACCCGCCGCGTGGCCCCTCTTTGCACATCGTCGCCTCGCATCAGTTTCATTTGTGTGCCGTAGAAATCGTCCTGCTCTTCATTGTAAGCGGTTGCTTCATTGAGCTGGACCTGGCCGCCGACGATGATACTGCCGACGGATTGAAAGGCTGGCGGCATCTGGGTTACCACCCAGGCTGAGATGCAGATTCCGGCGCTCGTGGTCAACAGGACCACCCACCAGAATCTTTTGAATACTCCCCAATAGCGTTTGAGTTGAACGCGGACTTTGCTCCAAATATCCGATCTTCTGCCGTACTCCATAAGATCAAGTTTAGGAATTGAGCGGAAATGGGAAGAGCATACAACACAAGAATATACAGGCACTCGAGAGGCCGGGCCAGCGAGAAAGCCGCCGGCCTTCCGCCGCAATCCATCCCGCGGCGATGGAGTAATTCGGCGAGTGCTTGGGCATGAGGGTTAAAAATTGATCAATTTTTCCGGAACATTGATCGTGTCGCCCGGTTGCACCACCGGGTCTTTGTCCGCATGGCCGTGGTCGAGCACTTCGACCAGGTCGACGATGGTCGTCTCGGTGCTGCCATCGGCATTCTTGTGCATCAGCTTGACTCTGCGCCGGTCGGCAAAATCGGCCAGACCGCCATCCAAAAGAATAACGCGGCTAACCGTGAGGTTTCCATCCGCCGGAATATCGATGGCGCCCTGCGCATGGACTTGGCCCATGATGAAGACTTTGCCCCGAGGGCGGGTACTGAGAACATCAAGTCCGACGATAACCGTGGCCTTGTAAAAGTAGTCCTTTTCCAGGAGCGGTTTGAGTTCATAGGCCAATTGCTTGCACGTCTTGCCCGTGGCGGGATAAAGGCCCAGCAGTGGAATTTCCAATTCGCCCGAATCGGTTACGGTTAGCGAGATGGGATCCTTCTTCTCTTCAACCACCCGGTAACTGACATGATCTCCGTTGCTTAGTTTGGTCGTGTCGTTGAGGGCATCCATCGAATTGATCAGTGCCGCCGTGCTGGGGCTGGCGGCCTCCGGCGGCGGAGTATCGGCCGCGGATGCAGAATTGGTCTGCGCGCGCGTGCTGGCCGGCGCGAGCAACAGCGCCGCACAATAAAGAGCAGCGATCCCCTGGGAAAGCCGGTGATTCATCAGAAGTGGTAGGTAAACAGCAACCCGATCTTATTTTGCTCGTATCCCTGGTCGGTTTGCGAGGCAAATTTATCGGTGAAATCATAGAATGCCGCCCCGGAGAGGTTCTTGGCTACCGGGAAGTTCGCCTGAAGTCCCGCGGAAAAATCATCATAGGAAGAAACGGCCACCAGACCGCCGGATTCGCTGACATCCTGGTAAGAGAGTGTCAAAGCAAGATTGAGATTGCGGTTGACTTTCCAGCTCGAGGTGTAAGTCACGTACGACGTGTCGCTCTGTTCGCCCAAAATGCCGAGGCTGATGTCGTGGCCAATGGATAGCCGTTGCAGATAGTAGCGATTAAGTTCGTGGTCAATGCTCAGGTCAAAGTAGTAACTGTCGATGCTGGAACCGCTCGATCCGGGCTGGAAAACATTCGCCGGCAGAACCTGTCCCGGTCCGGCAAAATTGTTGGGAGAGTCGACGTTCTGAAATCCGGCCGAAGCTTGGACCTTGATGTGTTGCGTGACCTGCAACTTTATGAACGGGCCGGCGCTCCATTGGGTATAATCGCCGGTGTAGTGATCATAGCTGCGGGAAGAAGCGGCGCCTTCGATTCCGCCAATAAGCGTGGAGCTTAAATGGAACTCGGCTGAAGCGGAAACCTGGTCGGCGGAATAATCGAGCAAATTGGGATCGGGCAAATTTGTCCCCCCAAGGGTCTGCAATTGGGTTGAGATGAAGTTGATATGGTCATAGCTGGCGAAGAGTACAACCTTGTTCAAATCCCAAAGTGCGTTAATTCCAACGACATTTTCAAATCGGCTAAAGTTTACCAAGTTACTGAATGCGGCCTCATTCACCGGATCCTGCTGGAAGGAAAATTGATCATGGATATTGAATTTAATGTTCCCCACGTAGACATCGAAGTTCAACATCGAATTTGGGGCGACCAGGATATTGCCGGTATCGTATTGGGGGTGAAACAGATATTTTGTGTATCCCAGTGAAGTCGTTAGAGATAATGTGTTCACTTTCGTTACAGGCCAAGCAGCCGCGACTCCGACTTCCGGTGTCAGCGTGAAATCGGACTGAGCTCCCGTATTGGTCAATCCGATATTGTCAATATATTCGGCTTCCATTGAGCCGGTCACATTGAACAATACCGGTCCCGCCTTCATATTATAGTCGGTCGGCAGGCTGCGCGGCTCTGTTTCCTGCGACATTGAAGGCCGCGGAAGCTCTTGCCCTCTCGCCAAATCTAGCAGAAGCACAATGATAACGCTTGTGACAAGAAGCAATCTTTTCACGAACAAAATATAAAATAGCAGTTTTTGGCCCATGGGAGTAGAGGAGCCATCTTTCCCTACTTCTCGTCCAAGGGATGGGCAGACACTAACCATCTCTTTGCCAAAGGCAACCGGAATTTGTATGCCTATGATTATAATGGAAAGGTGTACGCCAATAGTCATGGTAAATACATTAAAGAAATAAATAAATTGTCAATTTTTATTTCAGGCCTCGTTCTTTGAATTTTTTTATTGATTATTAAGACTACTGTCGTATTGTTCTTTTGGCTCTTTAGCCGTTCATGAATGTTATAGTTCAAAAAGTGAATGATTGGGCGATTCTTGCCTTGTTGGCGAGCGTGTTGCCGATTCAAAACCTCTGCGCCGAAGAAACGGTCGAAACGCTGGCCACGTTCACGGGGCCTAACGGCGCCTATCCCGGCTATATTCTTCAGGACCACCATGGCAACTTTTATGGAACGACTTATACGGGTGGGAAATTTGACAAAGGCACAATTTTCGAGCTGCCGCTCAATAAGCCGTTGCAAACCATTATTTCCTTCGATGGTTCCAATGGTGCCAACCCCATTTCCGGGCTGCTTGAAGGACCCGATGGAAATTTCTACGGAACGACAAATTCGGGCGGACCTGATGGCAAAGGGATCATTTTTCGTCTGACAACCGATGGTAAATTAACCACGCTCGTCGCCTTTAATGGGCCTAACGGCGCCTATCCCAAGTCTCCCTTGATGCTGGGCCGGGACGGGAATTTTTACGGGACCGCTTTCAGTGGCGGTCCCACGGACAAGGGTTTAATTTTTTGCGTGACGCCTCAGGGCAAGCTTACCCCTCTGGTCACTTTCAACGGGTCCAACGGAACCAATCCCGGCGTGTTGAGCCGTGGCCGGGACGGTTGTTTTTACGGAACGACCTACAAGGGAGGGGAAAAGGATCTCGGCACCGCATTCAAATATGATCCCGATCCACAGTTTACCACTTTGGTTTCATTCAACGGCGACAACGGGGCAAATCCCCAGGCCCAGATGTCGCAGTTGAGCGACGGCGATTTTTACGGAACCACCTACGCGGGCGGTAAAAATCAGAAAGGCACCATATTTAGCGTCACTCCAGACGGCAAACTCACGACGCGTTATGCGTTTAACGGCTCCGATGGGGCCAATCCTAATTCGGGACTAGTGCAGTGGAGCGACGGTTACTTTTACATTGAGCGCATTTGGGAAAACCAGTGGATCAAGGCCAGCACGATCCAGTGGAACGGGGTCAATTTTTGCGGCACGACTTCGGCCGGCGGCCAACACGGCAATGGCACGGTATTCCGCGTTACTTCCGATGGATCACTCACGACGCTGGTTTCCTTCACGGGCACCAGCGGCAAGCGGCTGGGCACCATTCCCAATTCTCTGATTCCTGGCAACGACGGCAATCTTTATGGAACTACCTACTACGGTGGCAGGAACAACAAAGGAACGGTCTTTCGTCTCCTCTTGCAAGTCTGGCCGCCGGCGTCGGCGGGCCGGAATGCAACCGCTGCCTTCAGTCCACAGGTGCAGGCGGTCGTTTCGCCCTAAACCAAACTGGTCGTGGTCAAGCGCGCACTCGAAGCAAATCTTGCTTCACTTTTTCGCCCGGCAAGTCTGCTAAGTCCATTTGAAAAATCTAGAGGCTGTCCGAAACGTCCCTCAACCTGGGCCACCCTTGCGGCTGATTTCATCGTGGATCCAGCGATAGGTCCGCTCCAGCCCATCTTCCAGGCGGATGGAGGGTTCCCATCCGAAGACTTTTTTGATTAACGTATTATCGCTGTTGCGGCCATTCACACCCTTGGGCGCGTCGAGTTTATAGCGCCGTTTGAGTTTGACGCCGGCAATATTTTCCGCGATGTCGACCAACTGGTTAATCGTTACCTTTTGACTGCTGCCGATGTTAATCGGCTCGGTGAAATCACTCTCCAGCAACATCTGGGTGCCATGAAGGCAGTCGTCGATGTACATGAAACTGCGAGTCTGCTGGCCATCGCCCCAAATTTCGATTTCATGCTTGCCGCTGAGTTTGGCCAAAATCACTTTGCGGCAGATCGCGCTCGGGGCCTTTTCCCGGCCGCCGTCGTAGGTGCCGTGGGGTCCATAAACGTTGTGATAACGCCCCACGCGGGTAATCAAGCCGAAATCCTCGCGAAAATGACGGCACATCCTCTCGCTGAAAAGCTTTTCCCAACCGTAACCATCCTCGGGCATGGCCGGGTAGGCATCGTCCTCCTTCAGCCCCGCGATATCGTGGCTAACCTGTTTGTCCGCGGCGTAGACGCAGGCCGAGGAAGAAAAGAAAAAACGTTCCGCCTTATGCTCCTTCGCCGCCATCAGAAGATGGGTGTTGATGAGCACGCTGAGCATGCACAGTCCGCGGTTGAGCTCGATGAAGCCCATTCCGCCCATGTCTGCCGCCAGGTTATAGACCAGATGGGCGCCCTCAAGCGCCTTGCGGCAGGACGGTAGTTCCTGCAAATCGAGAACGAGATTTTGGACGTCATCGAAGCGCTGGTACCATTCCGCGGCAGGTTTGATATCGACGGCCCGCAGATTTTTAGCTCCCTGCCGTCGCAACTCGGCGATAAGATGGCCTCCAATAAAGCCGCCGGCGCCGCAAACCACGATAAGTTTCTTAAGGTCGGACATAAATAAAGAAGATGCAAAACGATTAAAGAGTTCCTATTTTGCCCGATTCCATGCTAGAAGCTATCCCAAAATTAGCCCATAGGCGGGCACTCCTTTATTTTTCCTTTCCCGGTCAAGTTTCCATGGATCCGACCCAGAATCCGGAATATCCGTCTTGCAGGCGCACTGCATTCCGGCAGGGCCGGCTAATCCGCGCGCTGCGGCTTGATTTCCAGTTCCGCCCCGCATGAAGCAGTGCCTTGTCATCGAATTATGGTGGCTGGGGGATGCGACGCTTATGACGTCGGTCATTCGCGGCCTGTTGGAGGATGGATGGAAAGTCACCATTCTGGCCAAGCCCCAGACCCGGGCGTTTCTCGGGACAATTTATCCGGAAATTGATTGGATCGAATTTGAAGCTCCATGGACGCCTCTTTACGGGAAATACAAGCTGTGGCGCTGGCCCTGGCGCGAAATTTTCGACGTTCTGCAAGAGGTGCGCGCGCGCCGCTTCGCCGCCGCTCTTTCCATCCGATGGGATCCGCGGGAACATTTTCTTGTCTGGCTGGCGGGAATCCCGCGCCGAATCGGCTTCAAAACTCCCTGGAGCTTTTGGTTTCTCAACGAACCCCTTTCCGTCCCCAATCCCAATCTGCACCGCGTTGAGGATTGGTGGGAAGTTCAACGCCACCTCAATGGCGCGGCCGCATCCTGCCTTCCGCCCCGATTGGTGGCCGATCCAGGGCTTACGGAACGGTTTCGTGTCCGTTTTAGCCGTGATCCACGGCCCGTCCTGGCCATCCATTGCGGCGCGCGCATCCCCTTGCGCCGCTGGCCTTTGACTTATTTCCGGGAATTGATTTCCCATTTGCGCCGGGAATTCGATTTTCAACTCGCCCTTTTTCCCGATATCGATGGCTACGGCAACGAGCTGCAGAATCTGGCCGATCACACCCTGACCGGTTTGACCGTGGGCGAAATGATGGCCGCTTTTAACGCCGCATCTCATCTTATCTGCAACGACAGCGGCCCATCTCATTTGGCCGATGCGCTTGGCATCCCGGTCGCCGCCATATTTGGTCCCGGCAATCCTAAAAAACTGCGTCCTTTCCATGCGGATAACCTGGCCGTTATCCATAATGATTGTCCTTACCATCCCTGTTCCGACTATTGCCGTTTCCCGGAGCCGTATTGTCTGACGAAATTAACCCCCGCTTTGGTCTGGCCTGAAATTCGGGATAACCTGCTGGCCCGGGGACGCATCCCTCGGCTCGCTTCCATTTCCATCCGGGCTTCCGGTGAAACCGAAACGAAAACTTAGGCAAACGATTGATCTCCGATGCAAAAGACCGGTTCTGAAATCGACTCCATGGATGGACGGTGCCTCTCCGTGGTCATGCCCGTTTATAACGAGGAGGAGACGGTGACGGAAATTGTCCGGCGCGTTTTTGAGCAGCCGGTGGTCCGGGAACTTGTTGTGGTCAACGATTGCTCTTCGGACGGGACCCGCGCCGTGCTGGAGAAATTGGCCGCCGCGGACAGCCGCATCCGTCTCTTCCATCATGCCGTCAACCAGGGCAAAGGCGCGGCCCTGCGGACCGGTTTCCGCGAAGCGCTCGGTGAAGTGATCATCGTGCAGGATGCCGATTTGGAATACGATCCGGTCGAATACGGCAAACTGCTGGCCCCCATTTTAAGCGGACGCGCCGACGTTGTTTTCGGTTCCCGCTTCCTCGGCTCCGAAGCGCACCGCGTTCTCTATTACTGGCACTCGGTCGCCAATTACTATCTCACCGTTCTTTCCAACATGATGACCAACCTGAATCTCACCGACATGGAAACGGGATTTAAGGCGTTCCGGCGCGAGGTTATCCAAAAAATCGACCTCCAGGAAAAACGGTTTGGCATTGAACCTGAAATCACCGCCAAACTTGCCCGGTTTTCCCCCAGATTAAGGATCTACGAAGTCGCCATTTCTTATTATGGCCGCACTTATGAAGAGGGGAAAAAAATTGGATGGCGCGACGGAGTCTGGGCTCTCTTCGCCATCTTCAAATACGGGATTTTTAGATAAGGACGCGTCCGGTTATGTCCCAACGCCTTCGTATTCTGCAGATTTTCAATCGCTATTTGAACTACGGCGGCGAGGAGGGGAGTGTCTATCGCATCGGTGATGCGCTGCAAAGGATCCACGATGTCGAATATTTTCTCTCCTCCACCGTGGAAGTCATGGGCGAAGGTCTCTGGTCTCAATGGAAAATCCCGTGGAAGGCGATGCACAACGCCGAAGTCCTGGCCAAGCTCAATCAATACCAGAAACTTGGCGGCTTCGACGCCTGGCAGATTCACAACATTTTTCCCATCATGTCGCCGGTCGTTTACGAACGAGCCCTGAAATGGAAAGTTCCCATTGTCCATTATTTGCATAATTACCGCCTCTCTTGTGTCAACGGCTTTTTCCTCAACCACGGGAAGCCCTGTCAGCAATGCCTTTCCGGCAATTTCTGGCCCGCTTTCCAAACGGCTTGCTGGCATGAGAGCCATCTGCAAAGCGGCTGGATGGGACTGATCACAACCCGCATCCGCCGCCTGCCTCTCTTTGAAAAGGTCTTTCAGTGGATCGCCATCAGCGAGGCGCAAAAGCGGGAGCATATTCGTATCGGCATTCCCGCGTCCAAAATCCGTGTCATCCACCATTTTCTCGAACCGGATGAGCCGGTACTGCCTCCTTCCCGTTCATCCACCGCCATTTTTGTCGGACGGCTTTCGGCGGAAAAAGGCGTTTCCCGTCTGCTTGATGCGTGGAAATCAGTTCAGGGGGGCGAGAGAAAATTGCTCCTGGTTGGGGACGGTCCCGAACGGGCCAACCTGGAGCGGCAAGCGGCTGGCCTGAAGGGAGTCGTCCTTACCGGTTTTGTGGAAAAATCGTTGCAGCGTCAGTTTTGGATCGAATCCCTTTTCTCCGTCGTTCCTTCCATCTGGATCGAACCGTTTGGTATGACAGTGCTTGAATCGTGGTCCCACGGACGCCCCGTCATTGCCCATAACATCGGAGCCATGCCTGAATTGGTCCAGGACGGCATCAATGGGTTTCTTTCCGATCCCGGTGATTGCAACGACCTTGCCCATAAAATGGAAAATCTATTTTCAAACTCCGGACAATCCGAAGCCATGGGGCGAGCCGGACGTGTTTTATTGGAAAAGGAATTTAACCGGGAAAAATGGCTTAACAAAATCGCCGAAATATATCACCCCCTCCAAAAAGGCTTGTGATAAAATAGTCGCATCTATGACCTACAATGCCAATAGGTTGTCGTTCCAGAGGCCGCCGGGGCTTGCCCATTATCTTTGGATTCCCATTTTCGCTCTGCTCCTCTTGCTGGCCATTGACAGTATCTTGATCCCCGAAGCTTTTACCCTGCCGTTGCTGCTTTTGCTCATTCTTGGCTATCTGGCGGTCCGGCTACCTTCCTGGGCCGTTTTCGCCTGGGGCATTGCCTATGGGGGAATCATCGTCATCATTTTGTTATTCAGTTTTCCGGAAGACAGCCATACCGATCCTGCCTTGCAGCCTTATCTTGCTTTGTTCACTTTTATCGCCGTTGGCGGGACCTTGGCGCTTTTGGCCGGTTACCGGATAAAACTGGAAAAAAGTTACAATGCCCTTTTGGGCATCGTCACAACCCTGCCGGTTCCAGTGGTTGTTTCGGATATCTCAGGCAATATTCTTTTGCTCAACCACGAGGCGGAAAATTTGCTTTACGGCCAAGTCAATGACTTAGCTGGTCTCTCTTATTTCTCGACCTTCACCAGTCCGGGTGAGCAAGGACGCGCCATTGCCAAATACATCAGTTATTTTGACCCGAGTAATAGCGGGCCTTTTTCCGCCACGCTCCAAACCCGGGGCGATTCGCCCAAGCTCCTCAAGGCCTCCATTTCCATTTTCGGATCGTTCCGGCATCTTTATGCCGTCACCGTGATCGAAAAGACCTCCGAGCCGGAGGCGTCCTCAAAAGCGCCGGTGGCGCCGGGGAAAATCAAGGGCAGTGCCTCTCGAAACTTGATTCAACCCCGCGACCTTCTATCTTAAAAGCGCAGTGACATCTTCTCCTCCGCCGAGCGCCGTTCCCTTGAAAGATCTGGTTTGGAATGGCCGGAATATTTTCGCCCTGGCCGCAGCCCTTGTTTCCTGCTGGCTTCTTCTGGATACCGTCCTTTATTGCGACACTTCCTACCGTAATACCTTCAACGGGCGCTGCACTCTCACCGGGCTTTTTCTCAGCACGTTTTGGAATGACCTCAAGGATCAGTTTTCCAGCTTCATGTCCGGCACGCCTTCCGGCTCCACCGCCGCCGAGGTCACCTCCAGCGAATGGACGCAGTGCATCCTCGTTCCGCCTTTGACGCTATTTCTCGTCTGGTGGCTTTGGCCGAAGCTCCGCGAAGCGCCGGTGCGCGGTCATGCCTCCGGTTATGCCCTTCTTGGCGCCGGACTGCTCATCTACCTCGGCGGCTACATGGCGGAGAATTATTACATCGGCGTCGTTTCGATGGAACTGGTTTACGCCGGCATCATCGTTCTTTTTCTCGGCTGGGAGATGATGCGGTTGGTGGCATTTCCCTGGGCCTTTCTTCTTTTCATGTGGCCGTATGGTTTTCTCGAGGATATTGCTTTCCAATTGCGGTTGCTGATGTCGGACCTTAGTCACCACACCCTCGGCCTGATTGGCGTCGCCAATATTCTTAATGGCACCTCCATCCTCTCTCCGTCCGGCACTGGGACTCCCTTTGCCATCGATATTGCCGACCCTTGCAGCGGCATACGTTCTTTTTCGGCCTTGCTCATGATCGCCAGCCTTTACGCTTTTCTTTCTTTCGACCACCTTTGGCAAAAAATTCTCGTCATTCTGGCCGCTATTCCCTTTGTCATCATCGGCAATCTTGTCCGCATTGTCATGCTCACCCTCGGGACAATCCATTTCGGTTCCGCCTTCGCCCTCGGCGTTAATGATCACCCTTCGTGGTTTCATGAAGGCGCCGGCTACGTTGTTTATCTGGTCGATCTTGCCGGCCTGGCCGGTTTTGGCTGGTTCCTGAACCGGTTTACGCCGGCCGTGACGGAGAGTACCTGCGCATGATTCCGGTGACGTCGGTGATGGCTGTGGATCCGCGCAAGGGCGCCGCTCTTCTCGGACTGGTGTTGGTTACCTTGGCTGGCTGCTGGCTTGTGCCCCCGGAACAAGCCGGCAGTGAAACGGGCGTGATCATGAATTTGCCCGACCGGGTCGGCCCGCTGTGGGCTTTTCCCGAGGAAGTTTCCAAAACCGAAATGGCCATTCTGCCTCCCGATACCACCTTCGCCCGCAAGACCTATGGCCCTATTCTTTCCAAGCGCTTCGACCGGATTCTTTGTTCCATCGTCTTAAGCGGGCGTGAAAAGCGAAGCATCCATCGTCCCGAACGCTGTTTGCCCGGACAGGGCTGGTCTATTCGCGACAGCAAGGTTGTTTCCGTCGATCTCGCCTCCGGCCATCCCCTTTCGGTCATGGCTTTGCTGCTTGACCGGCCCGTTGGTCTTCCGAACGGACAGAGCTTTAGGCTTCAATCGTACTATCTTTATTGGTACGTGGGGAAAGAAGTCACCACGCCCTATAGCTTTGAGCGCGTCATGCTCACCAATTGGGATCTCGTTCGCTACCGCCTGAACCAACGCTGGGCTTATGTCATCGTTTCCGCCTACATCACCGAAGGTTTGGGGGCCAATGGCAGCGGACGCACTCCGGAACAGACTCTCGATCTGCTTAAGGAATTCATCCGCGAAAGTGTTCCCACCTTCATGAAGAGCGAGATGCCTCCCGGCAGCATCCCGCCCGACGAAGATGCGGCCAATCCTTAAAAACATTCATACCCCTTCCAGGCACTTCTGCTTGAGAAGCGCCGATCCCGCTTTCTCTTCTGGTATTAGTTCCCGGCCGCAACGCCGGCTTTTACTTCCTCGATGGCGTTATCAATGATGCCTATAGCGCGGACCCTATGACCACCCTTGTCATCGAGAGCGACCTCGAGTTGATGCCGAGCGGCCTGGAGATCGGCGAGAGCGTTCTGCATATGGGGCTGATAAGCGGCGTGCA
>Ga0335072_10010948_pt1 | contig 13020 bp, 12 predicted proteins | sample Lox_Sample_21_FD_206725 | JGI IMG/M metagenome (GOLD analysis project Ga0335072, IMG submission 206725) | Soil microbial communities from Loxahatchee National Wildlife Refuge, Florida, United States - Lox_Sample_2.1 | ecosystem: Environmental > Terrestrial > Soil > Wetlands | place: USA...
ACATCGGCGCGCCCACCCCGAACCGCTTGTAAGAATTCACCGTCGGGCAGGTCACCGCGGCCAGCGCCGGCGCATGCGCGATCAGCCCGCCGATGTACTGATACGCCATCGCCGACAACCCCAGCCCCCGGGCATCATCCGGGTCAGCGAACAACTCCGCACCCGACACCGCATCCCACAAGCTGGAATGCAGATGCAGCCCCGACCCGGTCAGATTCGCGAACGGCTTGGGCATGAACGTCGCCGCCATCCCGGCCTGGTGCGCCAGGGTGTGCACCATGTACCGGAAAAAGATCAGCCGGTCAGCACTGGTCAGCGCGTCGGAATAGGCGAAATTCTGCTCGAACTGGCCATTGGCGTCCTCATGGTCGTTGGCATAATTCGCCCACCCGAGCCGGTTCATGTACCTCGACACGGTGGTCAGGTGCTCAAACATCCGGGTCAGGCCCTTGGCGTCATAACACGGCGCCTCCGCCCGGTCCAGCGGATCAGCCACCTCGATGCCATGATCGGGCGTGCGCCGGACCAGGAAGTACTCCGCCTCACACCCCACGTTGTAGACCAGGCCCCGCTGGCTCGCCTTCTCCAGCATCCCCTTCAAAATCAGCCGCGGGGTGTACGGCCACGGCTCGCCATCAACATGAATGTCGCACTGCAACACCGCGAGGTTCGGCTGCCACGGCGCCACCGCATAAGACGCCAGGTCCGGCACCGCGATCATGTCCGGATCAGCCGGGCTCTGACCCATCGGGCCCGCCGCGAACCCGGCGAAACCCGCCCCACCCCCGAGGAGCACGTCCAGCGCCTCAACCGGAACCATCTTCGCGCACGGCTTACCGTGCATGTCGACGAACATGGCGAAGAAAAACTCCACCCCGTCGTCTTCTGCCCTGGACCTCAGATCATTCTCGACATCTAACATGGCTGCCGGCCGCCTCAGCTGTGTGGCCGGAACACTCGCATGAGCTTTCCGGCGATGAGCGCGATCGCGCCGGGCCGGTCCCCTCGGGCGGCCTTTTCCCGCGATGCTGAGAGCTCTTCGCCACTGTCACGACGGCTGGACCGTGGCTTGGCCGACATGCGATCATGCGCATGGCCGGACGGGTTCGGTAGGTGCTGGTACATGTGCCCTCCTGGTCCTAACGTCGTCGCGAGTGCCCACGACTTCGCGGCGAGTCCACAGGACCTGGTTGGCGGGTATGTGCAGGCAATATGGAGATGGTGTGTAGATACCCGATGCGTCCCGCCTACCGGACGCGCCCCGCCTACCGGGCGGCGCCGGGTGCCAGCGGCATGGTCAGCGTGAACTGTGACCCGATGCCGAGCTCGCTGCTCAGCTCGATGGTGCCCTGGTGCGCGCGGGTCAGCTCGGCGGCAACGGCCAGGCCGATACCACTTCCGGTGATCTGGCTGGCCTGGGTACCGCGCCACAACCGGTCGAACACGTGTGGCTGGTCTTCCGGGCTGATCCCGGGGCCGGTGTCGCGGACTTCGAGCCGGGCTTGGCCGTCGGCCTGGGACAGGAGCATCTCGATCCGCCCGCCGGCTGGCGTGAATTTGAGGGCGTTGCTGAGCAGGTTGCCGATGACCTGATGCAGGCGTCCCGGGTCGGCCAGGACCGGTGCCGGCTCAAGCTCGCGCTGGAAGCTGATCCCGGCGGCAGTAAGGCTGGCTTCCCAGTCCTCGGCCGCGGCCGCGGCGATCTGAGCAAGGTCGCATGGCCGCAGGCTGAGTTGCAGCGCGGCGGCCTCGGCGGCGGCCAGCGTCTGCAGGTCCTCCACCATCCGGCCCAGCCGCAGCACCTCCTCGTGCAGCGAGGCGGTCTGCTCGGGGGTGTGGGCCAGGACGCCGTCAAGGAGCGCCTCGGTGTTGGCCTGCAGCACCGCCACCGGGGTCCGCAGCTCGTGGGCGATGTCGGCAGCCATGTCTCGCCGCAGCTGTTCCTGGGCGGCCAGGGTGTCGGCCATCTGATCGAAGGTTACGGCCAGCTCACGCAGCTCAGCCGGAGCGCCCGGAACGTCACCGACCCTGGCCTGCCGGTCCCCGTGGCCCATCGCCCGGGCCGACTCGATCAGGCGGATGACCGGCCGGGTGATCCGCCGGGAGACGGCCAGCGCCACCAGCAACGCCAGCACCGCGGCCAGCCCGGCAGCACCGATGACGGCGCGGATCAGCGAGACGCGCAGGTTGTTCGCTGAGGCGCCCACACCCTGGCCGGTGAACCGGACCAGCAAGGTGCCGATACGACGGCCGCCCAGCATCAGCGGCCGCCGGTCGAGCCCGGCGGTACCGCCCGAGGTGCCCAGGGTGGAGGTGACCAGCTTGCCGCGTCCGTCGAAGATCGCAGCCTGCGCGCCATCGCTGGCGGCCAATTCCAGCGCGGGGGTGAGGTAGACGTCAGTCCAGCCAGGCTGGCCGGTTTTGTAGGTCGAGACCGCATCCGCCGCCAGCGACCTGGTCAGGTCGTCACGGCGCTGCTGCACCAGCACCGCGATGTCCTTGTCGGTGAACAGCACGGCCAGGATGGCGACGAGCGCCACGGCCAGGACAGCGACCGCGACGAATGCCAGCGCGAGCCGCAATCCAACCGGCCGCTGGCCCCGCGCGGGAACCTGGTCCGCTCCCGCATCGGCGGGCCGGCCGACACCGGCCCTGGCCCGCAGGTCTCCCCGGCCAGCCCACCTGCTACCGCCGTGAGTGTTGCCTTCATCATGCATGGCCAGCACCCATCTCTCGGGCCGCGACTACCCAGCATTCTGACCTGCAGGTTCCAGCCAGGCCAGGCCCACGGCAATGCGGCCAGGCGGCGGTCAGCGGGTGGATTCCCGGTCGGCTGTCCCACTGGCCGGCCGATCGGCCCCGCGGTCGCCGGGCCGCGCACCCTTGCCGGGCGGTCCGGGACGGCGCTCGCGGCGCCGACCGCGGCCTGCGGCCAGCCGCCAGCCGATCACCGCCAGGCCAGCGGCAAATACCAGCCAGGGCACCGCGACGATCAGATCGTCAGCGCTCATGTTCCGGGGGCTGTCAGCTCGTGGAGGCTCAACCCACGGTGGCGGAACATCCAGCCGTGCAAGCCGTGCCCGGCTTCTCGTTCCAGCGGCGATGGCGGAACGGCCACCACGGGGCAACGCGCGTGGGCCAGGCAGTACCGGCTGACCTTGCCGCCGGTCAGGCGGCCCGCAGTGCCGCGCCGGCCGGTCCCGATGACCAGCAGGTCACCGGCCCGGCTAGCGGCGCGGACAAGAACCCGGCCCGCTTCACCGCGGACCACCAGCGGTTCCAGGGCCATATCTAAGGACACGCCGCCGAGCGCTGTATTCACCGACTCCCACAGGCGCTCCCAGGCGTCGTGTTCCCACACTTGACGCAGGTACCGTGACGCGCACTGCCGGTCGGCGATCTCACCGCCCGGCGGCACCCAGGCGTGCAGGAGAACGAGGGCAGCACCGTGGCCGCGGGCCAGCGCCGCGGCATAGCGCAGTGCGGGCAAGCTCCGCGGTGACCCGCTCACGCCCCCAATGACACGCGATATAGCAGACATGTCCCGTCTCCTGCGCGAACCAAAATGCTAACCGTCCCAGGCCGTAGGACTAGCGCAGGGGCATGGTCGCCACGCGCACCCGGTGTGGAAACCAGATGGAGACGGCCAGCACCTGACCGGGCTGGCGCCGTGGCGTAACGTTCAAGATCCTGAACGGGTCGCTGCCGGGTCGGCCGCAAACGACACCGTTAGCGTTAGCCAGTGGCTCCCGAGACCGGCGCGAACAGCTTGTCCCGGTCACCGGGCAGGTTGCCCCCGTGCACCATCAGCGTGGCACTGCCACACGGGACTAGTCCTCGTGCCGCAGCCCAGTTCGCCAGCTCGAGATGGCCGCCGCGGATGTCGACCCGCACGGACCCGTTCTCTTCCGCGGCGACAGCAGTGATCAGCGTCCTGGCGACGGCGAGATCTGCCGCTACCAGCGGGCCGATCACGAGGTCACTCTCGTTGCGCCAGGCCGCCGCGAAACCGGCCAGCGCCCCCCGGCCGTCCTCGGCAACTAAGACCCGCTCGGCCAAGCCGAACAGCTCCGTCAGCACCCGCCCGCGATCCGCACCGAAGACCTTCCGGTCCAGCGCGGCCATCGGCTCGCGGTCGGACATCGAGGCGGAGCGGAGCGAGCCGGGCAGGGCAGCGTGCGGCCGCGGAGCGAACCGGCCGGCGTGCCGGGTGACGGTGTCGATGCTCCGGAACCCCAGGCTCTGATACAACGGGCGCCCGTAGCTGCTGCTGTTGGCGGCGAGGTACACCACGGCCGGGCCGGCCTGCTCGAGCAGGTGCGCCATCAGCCGCCGGCCCAGTCCCCGGCGGCCGAACCGCGAGGCCACCACCATCGTGCCGACCGCCGCGAGCTGCCGGCCGTACCTGGTCAGCACCGCCATCGCGGCCAGGCCCCCGGCCGGGTCGTCGATGCCGTACGCCTCGCTCACGGCGAACAGCAGCCGCCACTTGTTCTGCTCAGGCGGCCAGCCACGATCGGCCGCGAGTTCCACGCAGGCAGCCAGGTCGGCGGCGCTCAGCCGGCGGATGGGCAGGCCGGCAGGCCCCAGGTCGAAGGACTGAACATGCAAAACGAGCACCTCCGGCGAGCAGATGCGCACCGCCAGGGATCGGCAGTCCACACAAGTGTGCGGCTCAGGGATGGCAGTGTCATGACAGGACCGGGGCAGACTCAGGCGCGCTGGGCGGGATGGCGACAAGCTGAACTCGTGTTCGATTCTCCTTGACTTGCGCCGTTGTTCGAACTTACATTCGCACTGCACGACTTGACCTATGCGTCTACCAGGAGGTGTCCGTGCGGAAGGTGAAGATTGGCTGGCTCCACGCAGCAAGCGTCAGCAGCCTGTTACGAAAGCTGGGAAGCGACCAGGGGGTTCCTTCGGACCTGCGGGCCAACGCCGAATACTGGGCTCATGCTATGGCGCGAAAGATGGATCGGCGTGATCTGCAGACGGTTGCGTGGCTGCTGCTGTCGGCCAGCGGCGAACGATCTGTCACCTTGACTCGGCGTCGAAACGCTCGCTATTGGGCAGCCTATCTGGAGGGGCAGATCTAAATGGCATGATCCTGACATGAGCGGTTGACCATGACATGGGTGTCTGCGAGTCTGGGAGGGTGGTTCGGCTCGTTTAGGTGGGTCTCGGGGGGGACAATGAGACAGTTATTGGCGTTCATCTCATACTCCCAGGCCGACGGCAAACCCTTCGCGAATCGGCTGAGCGACCGACTCCGGAGTCTCTCGCCACCGGTCGAGCCCTGGCTCGACTTGGACCAGCCCCGCGGGTATCCCTTTTCGCCGGAACTCGCTAAGGCCATCGGGGGCTGTGACCTTCTGCTGTTCGTGATCACCTCCGGCAGCGTAGAGAGCCAGTGGTGCCGGCGTGAGCTGGGATACGCCGTCACCATCGGTAAGCGTGTGCTTGGCCTGCAGAAGGACAGCAGCGTAGATCCGCTAGACATTCTGGAACTCAACGGCCTGCCGCCGATCGACTTCGTGGATTGGGAGCATGGCTGGTCCGAATTACATCATGAACTGGTCCTTATCGATGCTCCGGAGGCAAGGATCGCATCGCTTGAGAAGCAACGCGATGTGGTTGCCCGCAAGGCGCGGAACGCACAAGGACCTTCCCGCGAACGATACGGGCAGAAGGTAGCCGAGTTCGAAGCAAAGATCGCGGAGGAACGACGGCGACAAGACCACCCCGGGTTGGCTGATCTCCAGGGAATGCACCCTGGCCGGGTCCAGGAACAGGGCGATGACGCGACTGCTCCCGAACGCTCCGACTCAGGGATTCGCATCATCAGCGAGCCACCGCCACTGTTCCCGAACTTGTTCCTGGACCGCACTGTCGAGACCCGGCACCTTGAGGATCGCCTGCGCGATCCTTCGATCCGGCTGGTGGCCATTGTCGGCAGCGCCGGCATAGGAAAGACCGCGATGATCGTCCGGTTCGTCGACGATCTTCGAAGCGCTTCCGGGCAGCTCGCCATCGACGCGTTTCTCTACCTGCCGGCCGACGGGTCACGGCCGATTGGGCCAGCGATCCTGCTGGAGGAGCTATCGAAGATAGTCCCCGACGAAGGGGCAAGGGCCGACCTCGGCGAGCATCTGAACAACTCGACGCTGGCGCTTTCGGACAAGATCGACGTCACCGTAAAGCAACTCGCCGGCAGCCGCGTCGTCGTGGTCATCGACAGCGCGGAAGCGCTGCTGGACAGGGGCGGGCGGATACGCGACTACGAGCTGGACATGCTGTTCAAGGCACTCTTGTTCCGGCCTGACCATGGCGTGAAGCTCGTGCTCGCGACCCGGCTGGCTCCCGAACCAATCCTGCGTGAGTTCCGGCTGAGTACCGATCGCCTTCAGGTCGACAATGGCCTCCCGGGCCCCGACGCGATGCGCTTCCTCCGGAGCTTGGACAGTGGAGGAATCTACGAGCTCGGATTGGCGCAGGAGGAGCACCTCGAGGAGGTGCGTCGGCTCACCGGTGGCAACCCCAGGGCACTCGAGCTGGTGTATAGCGTGCTCAAGGGCGACCCGGAACTCTCCCTGCCCCAGCTCCTGCACGAGATGGACAGCGCCGCCGAGGACGACGACATGCTGAGCTATCTCGTCGGCCGGCTGTTCGACCGGCTGGATCCTGTGGACCTGCGGATCATGCAGGCGCTCAGCATTTACGGGCGGCCGGTGCCGGCTACCGCCGTCGATTACTTGCTGCAGTGGTACCTGCCGGGATATGAGTGTGCGACGACCCTGCAGCGACTGCTCGACAGGCGACTGGTTCGCCAGGACCGCGACCGGTTTTACGTCCCTCGTTCACCTGACGGCCAGCGACTGCTCGACGGAATACCTTTCGGCCAGCCAGCTGACCGGGACCGCGAGCCGCCGCCACTCACGCAACAGGCGATGTTCCAATTGGCGGCGGGGTACTTCAAGACCCAGCGCAAGCACCGGATTGAGCGGATCGGCGATCTCAGTCCCTGGTTCGCAGAGATCGACCTGCGCATTCGGGGGCAGGACTACATCACGGCAATGACGCTGATCTCGACGATTGACCGTGATCACCTCGCCGGCTGGGGCCAGAGCAATGCCGTTGCCAACTGGCGCGAGGAACTGATCGACAAGCTGGGCGATCCGAACTGGGAACTGCACAACCTCTCCTTGCTGGCCTACGCCCGCCGGCTTCAGGAAGACCTGAACGGAGCGGAGGCACTCCTCAACGATGCGGTCAAGCGGGCCGAGAAGCTTCGGGACGGGCAGAACTTGGTCCGCCTAAGGAACGAGCTGGGCAGCGTCCAGTTTGAGAACGGCGAGGTCACCAGGGCCGCACAGTCTTACGAGGAGGGCCGCAAAAGGGCTCGCAAGCAGCAGATGAAGCTGGAGGAAGCCAAGGCCCACGACGGTCTCATGCTTTGCCTTGCGGAGATGGGCATGTTCCGCCAGGCAATGGGTCATCATAAGGATGCGTGCGAAGCCCTCAATGGCCTCGATGACAAAGACAGCAAGAGCCTGCGGGCCGAGCTGCTTCTGAACGTCGGCTGGATCCATTCCCAACTGGGCCGGAACGTCGACGCACTCGATCTGCTCCGAAAGGGACGGAAGCTTGCCCGCGAGCTGCATGAGGAGTTGCTCGAGGGGTTGATCCTCAACTCGGAGGCGCAAGTGCTGATCGACGGCCACCCCGCCCAGGCCATCGAGCCTGCCGCCGAGGCCGTGTCGATAGGCGCCAGGACCCGCAACCCGAATCTGTCTCGCGACGCGAACACATCGCTTGCGCTGGCCCATCTCTGTGCCGGCAATCTGGACGCCGCGAGCGAAGCTGCCGACGCTGCGTCGAAGTATCGGCAGAGCCGCCGGGCCCTTGGCGCTTTCGCCCTTCAGGGAATCACCGCGTACCGCAAGGGTGACTTGGAGAAGGCCCGCCTGGCCTTCCTGGAAGCCCACTGGCAGGCCGAGGCGCTGCGCCGTCATGAGCGCCGGAACTATCAGGTCCTCGACCTGGATGGACTGGCGCAGTGTGGTCTGGCCCTGTGCGGTGACCGTGACGGGTTCGACGATGCGGTCCGTGCCTATAACGCAGCGAGAAGAATCACTAAGGAGGAGGGTGTGGTCCGCCGGGCCCTGCGCCTGCTGGATGAACTCGGCGGCCACGACCCGGAGGATCTGGCCAGCGTTCGACGAGCGGCAATCGGCGGCTGACCCGGGTTTACCGCAGCGCGAAGAAGATGACGATCACAACGGCCACGACGATGATGAGCGGGACAAGTAAGATACCTGAGGCTCCTCGTTTGCCGTGACTCTGAGGTTCTCCGGGCATCGGGATCTGGCTGCGAGGCGCCCTGCTCCCCCGAAACACCATTTTAAATGCTCCCCCCGGGGTATCGCGTATTCGTTGCGAGTGCCCTCTACGCTAAGGACGACATGTCAAGCGCGTCCATGACGCAATTCTCGTGGCGGCTTGCTGTCAGCTTGTCAGGTCACTGCCAACCGGCTCGGAGTTCTCCTGGGCCTATCTGGCGGGAACGCTGACAGACTGCGTAACCTCGGCACGAATCGTCCTTCGTGCCGCCAACGCTGCCGGGAAAGCAACGGTCATGTCAGTCCGGGTCGCTGTTTTCGATCCACTGCCGGTATTTCGTCACGGCATCATGGCCGCCTTGGGCTCCGACGGTGTCAGGCCCGAGGCGCCAGAGGACCTCATGGCCTGGATTCACCAGGAACAACGTCAGGTCGTCCTGCTGACGCTGCAGTCAGCCAAGGATTGGGCACTGCTCGCGCAGCTCCACCAGGCTCAGCCCGGCGTGGTCGTGGTCGCGGTGCTCGAGGACACCGGCGTCGGCGCCTACGTCCGGGCCCTGGCGGCCGGAGCGGTGAGCGCCGTGCCGAGGGACACGCCGCCTGAGGGAATGCGCCAAGTCGTCGAGGCGGCGGTCAGTGGCACTAGTCTGCTGCCGACCGAGGTAGTCCGCGTGCTGCTCTCGCGCGGCGAGGCCGCCCCGGATGACTCGGAGATGCCGTCTCCCCGCGAGATCGAGTGGTTGCAGCAGCTAGCCAGCGGGCTCACGGTCGCACAGCTGGCCGATCAGACCGGCTACTCCGAGCGGGCGATGTACCGGCTGCTTCGCAGCCTGTACGCCAAATTGGACGTGCAGACTCGAATGGAGGCGCTGATGCTCGCGCGTGAGCGGGGTTGGTTGTAGCTCGCCGGGGGCGGTCAGGGAATCTGGCCGATCTTGTTGACCACGGCGATTTGCAGCAGCGCGGAATTCGGCCTGCCCGGCTGCCGGGGTTTTCCCTTGGCCGGAATGTAGTCCACGCCGATGAGCTGATAGGTCCTGGCGTTGAAGATCAGCTCGGTTCGGTAGGGGCAGCCGCGGAAGCCGGGCATGCTGCCCTTGTTGATCGCGGCCGGGACGCAGGCGGCGACCGCGATGCCCGGCGTCCCGGCGATGGTGGTGGCGTGCCGGACCCGGTAAACGCCCTTGACGGTGAGCACGGCCCGGTACATCAGGGCGTAGCTCGCGTTCGGCACCAGCTCGCCGGACGCCGAGCTGTTGTTGACGATGCTGCCGAGGACCCGGTAGGCGGCCGGACCGTTGGGGCCGTCATTGCTCAGCAGGTAGGAGCGCATGCCGGAGACGGTGCCGGGCAGCTTCGTCAGGTAGCCCGGATCGCAGAATTGCTGGCCCGGGTGACCCTCGACCCCTCCGCACAGGGACTCCGCGCCACCGAGACGGCTCCACCTGCCGTCGGGCAGGCTGCGGTACGTGCTCTCCACCCCTCGCCTGCCGTCCGCGGAAACCCACATCCGCTCCAGGTAAGGCGGCCCCTTCACCAGGTGCATCCGGTTCTGGCTGTTCGTGTAGTAACTCTCGCCCTCGCCGACTTGCTCGGTGTAGATGAACTGGCCCGGCCGAGCGGTGAGGTCTTGGGTGCCGAGGCCGGCCGCGGGTGCGGGCACGAGCACGGGCACGGTCCCCTGAGTGCGGGCGGGCGGGTGTCCGCTGGCGGGGAACGCGAACAAGACCACGGCCACCGTGGCCAGCGTCGCAGCGGCGGCAGCGGCGCCGATGCCGAGCCGGCGCACCGCCGGGGACGGCGCCGCCGTTCGCGGCCGCCACGTCCAGCGGGCCCGGCGCGTCCGGCTCGCCGCGGCCAGCTGCTTCCCGGCGGCCCGTTCGCCGGCCGCCACCGCGAGCAGACGGCTGCGCACTTCCCCGCGCTCAGGCTCGCCGAGCCGTTCCGGCGCGTCCGGCCGGACCGCGGTGAGCAGGGTGATCTCGTCCATGAAGGGGCTCCTCACTGGGTCAGGCCGGCGGCGTCGATGGCTCGGCGCATCTTGGCCCGGACGCGGTGCAGCCGCGACCGCACCGTGCCGACCGGTATTTCGAGTGCCTGGGCGACCTGCTCGTAGGACAACCCGGCCCAGGCCACCAGGAGCACGAGTTCCCGGTCCGCATCCGCCAGCGCCGCGAGCACGCCGAGCAACACCGGCCGCATCTGCTCGGCGGCGACCCGGTCGCCGATCTCCTCGGCGGGGAACTCGGCGGGCGGGGACACCGGCACCACGGCGAGCAGGTTCGCCCGCCGCCCGTCCGCCCGCAACTGCTGGCCAACCACCTTGGTGGCGATGCCGTACAGCCACGGCCGGGCGTCGCCGCGGCTGGGCTGGTAGCGGCCGCGGTTGCGGAATGCCGCCAGGAACACCTCGGACACCGCGTCGGCCGCGGCCTGCTGGCCCAGGCGCCGCGCCGTATAGCGGTAGATCTCGTCGGCGTGCCGGTCGAAGATCACGGCGAAGCGTTCCGGGTCGTCGAGCGACCCGGCGATAATCTCCACGTCGGAAGCGCGGGACGTGTCGCCTGCCACCGTCGCTCGCGCAGCGCGGGACCTCGGCTTCACCGCTGCGCGCATCGGGTCACGGGGGTGTCGCTGGTCGGCACGGTGCCTCCTGAAGGCGCGGCGTCGTCACCCTGTACTTGGCCGGCGCGGCGGGCCTGGTTCCCTATCGTCCCGCCCCGCCCGGCTGGTCCAGGTGAAGACGACCGCGGTGGCCACGGCGACGGCTGCGCCGGCCAGGTAGAGCTGCTGGTAGGTGACGTAGCGGATGGCCAGGGCGCCCAGCGCCTGCAGCGGAGCTATCGGGCCGAAGAAGACGAGAGTGACGGCGGCGGACACCCGGCCTTGCAATTCCGGCGGGGTGCAGCGCTGGGCGAGGTTCAGCAGGGCAAGAAACAACCAGGGCAGCGCGAACCCGTGGACAACTGAGCCAGCTATCGCCAGCGGGAGCCAGCCGGTTGCGCGCATTGCATTGCCGAGGGCGAAGTTTGCCATTCCAAAAACGGCCAGCCACTTTTCGCCCACCGACCGCAGCAGCCGGCCGCTGACGAGGCTGGCGACGATCGAGCCCGCACCAAGCCCGGCACTGAAGACCCCCAGGAAACTGGGCGGCTCGCCGACGCCCTGTACCAGGCTGTACTGCGCGGCGACGAGCACGGCGGAGAAGCTCATGGGCACCGACGCCGCCGCGAGCAGGCGGCGCAGCTCCGGCGTGCGGCGGATGTGACCGAATCCGGCCAGCAGGTCGGCCCGCAGATGTCTCGGCTGTGGCACTGGCCTGGGTTCCCGCAGCCGGATCCGGGACAGCATCGCCGCCGCGATGACGAACGTGATCGCGTCGAACACGCTCACGATCCCGCCGCCGGTCAGGGCGAACAGGCCCGCGCCGAAAAGCGGCGACACGAGCCGGCCGGTCTCCTGCAACCCAAGGCTCCACCCGTTCAGTTCCTGCCGCAGCTCCCGGGACAGCATGACGGCGAACAGCGCGTCCTCGGCCGGGCCGGACAGCGTCAGCTGGATGCCATACCAGGCCATCACGGCGAAGATGATCCAGACCGAACCAGGCCCGCTGACGGCAAGGACGGGCAGGACCAGCACAGCCGAGACGAGGTTCAGCCAGACAAGGAACCGGCGGCGGCGCACCCGGTCGGCCACCACTCCGGCCAGTGGTCCGGCCAGGGACGGAGCGTAGACGCACACCGACACGAGGGCCGCCTCGCTGCTGCTGCCGGTGAGGGACTTCACCCAGATGCCCGCAGCCAGGGACATGGCGTTGTTGCCGATCACCGACACGGCCAGGCCGGTCAGGTACAGCCGCCCGTTGCGGCGCTCCGCCCTGACCGGGTCATCGCCGGCGCGCGAGATAACCGCCGCGTTCCGGTATTCGGATTTACATTTACTGCGGTTACTGAATAGCCCGATTCCTCGTTCCGCCATAACCCGAGTCTGTCAGTTAATAATTGCCATTGCAATTTGCAATTTACCGCAGTAAATGCAAGATGTATTCGGCGGACATTGCCTGGGCTCTGGCGTCATAAGCCTGGCCGGCCGCATCCGGCGGTCAGCTTGTCGCGGTCAACCAGCGCACCGGGCGGGCGGAGAGCCTCGGGGTCAGCCTCCCCGCCGTCGACCAGGTCGCCATCCGCCCCTGACTCAGGTGGACGGGGCGACCGGGTCGATGCCGGCCTGGATGGCGTAGCGGATCAGTTCTGCGCGGCGGCGGGCGCCGGTCTTGTCCCGGATCCGCTCCAGGTGCGACCTGACCGTGTTGACCGACAAGAACAGCCGCCCGGCGATCTGGGCGTCGGTCGCTCCCCCGGCCAGCAGGGCCACGATCTCCCGTTCCCGCATCGACAGCGGATCGGCTTGGCCATCAACGGCCGGCTGGCCGGCGGTCACGGTGAGGGTGGGCTCAGCCGCGGGATCGGGCCCGGCTGCTGCGGTGGCCAGGGCGATGGCGTCGGCCTGGCTGAGCGTGCGGCCGCGGGCGTAGGCGGCCTGGAACGCGGCCTCACCCAGCCGAGCACGCAGCTGGACATGGTCATGGTCACGAAGCCCTGCTTCGATGGCCTCGAACCCTCGTCCGGCTTGCTCGTAGTGTTCGTCGGCGGCGCCGTGCAGGGTGGCGGCGACGCTGGGG
>Ga0335072_10010949_pt1 | contig 13019 bp, 9 predicted proteins | sample Lox_Sample_21_FD_206725 | JGI IMG/M metagenome (GOLD analysis project Ga0335072, IMG submission 206725) | Soil microbial communities from Loxahatchee National Wildlife Refuge, Florida, United States - Lox_Sample_2.1 | ecosystem: Environmental > Terrestrial > Soil > Wetlands | place: USA: Florida...
TGCGCTCCTTGATTTTCTCGAGGCCGTAATGATCTTCGTTCAGAACTTTTTCGGCGCGCGAGATGTTGCGAATTTCTTTCGAGCGCTTCTTCCACGGCACGGCCAGCAACCAGTCGAGATAGTTGCGCGAAACGGTTGACTCGGCCGACATCGGCGGCATGGCTTCGAGCTTCTTGAGTTCCTGAAGAGCCTTGTCCTTGACATCCTTGGGCATGCCGGCGGATTCGACCTTTTTCTTCAGTTCGTCGAACTCGCTTTTTTCGCCGCGGCCCAGTTCCTTCTGGATCGCCTTGATCTTTTCGTTGAGGTAATACTCTTTTTGCGCCTTTTCCATCTGGCGCTTGACGCGGGATTGGATGGTGCGGTCGACGTTTAATTTTTCGATTTCGATGTCGAGCACATCGGCGATGCGGGTGAGCCGCTCGGCGGGATCGAAGATTTCGAGCAGCTCCTGCTTCTCTTCGATGGAGAGCTGGAGATTCGCGGCGATGACGTCGGTCAGCTTTGCCGGATCTTCCATCCGCACGGCGGAGATCATGGTTTCGTAATTCAGGGCCTGGCAAAGCTTCACGTACTGTTCGAACAGGGAAGTGACGCGCTGCATTCCGGCTTCCAGCGCGGGATTGGCTTCGGTGGTATAACGCGCGACGCGTACCGTGGCCTGCATGTAGCCTTCGGTGTCGGTGACTTGGAGAATCTTGCCGCGCTCGATGCCCTCAACCAGAACTTTAATATTGCCATCAGGGAGCTTGAGGCTTTGTACGATGTTGACGATAGTGCCGACCTGATAGATCTCGTTGGCTTTGGGCTCATCGATGGAGGCATCGTGCTGCGTTGCCAGGAAAATCTTCTTATCCGCCGCCAAAGCTTCTTCGAGCGCGCGCACGCTCGATTCGCGGCCCACGACGAACGGGGTCATCATGAAAGGGAAGATGACCACGTCCCGGATGGGCATCATGGGCAGCTTCCTGGATTCGAATTTTTCTTTCGATGTAGTCACAGATTCTCCCTGGGGCGCAATGCCACAATCGCAATGCTACACAATGTTACAAGCCAACTATAAGGAATTTTACCTTGTTCGGGAAGTTTGCGACATGGCTCTTACGGTCCATTTGTCGACTGTTGCGACAACCCAGAATGCCAACGTAATACGGCCAGTAGATTGCGGGCCGCAGCACCCGCACAATATTTAGTTCTAGCCTGCTTTTTCCATGATGGTGGCAAATGAGGCGCTGCGCTTTTCGACCATTTCCCGGGTGACTTCGAACTCCTTGACTTTCTTCTGGCTTGGCAGGTTGAACATCAAGTCGAGCATAAGCTCTTCCAGAATCATGCGCAGGCCGCGAGCGCCGACTTTGCGTGCCATAGCCTGGCGGGCGATGGCGCGTAGGGCTTCATCGTTGAATTTCAGGCGGACGTTCTCGAATTCGAACAGGCGCTGGTATTGCTTGATAATGGCGTTCTTGGGACGAGTGAGGATCTCGATGAGGGCGAACTCGTCAAGATCTTCCAGCATGCCGACCACCGGTAAGCGGCCGACGAACTCAGGGATGAGCCCAAACTTGATAAGGTCTTCTGGTTGCGCATCCTGCAGGAGTTCCTGGGTACGCTTCTTGGAGGCAAAGGAGTCTTCCTGATCGGCCTCTTCGCCGCTGCGGAAACCGAGGGACTTCTTGCCGACACGCCGCGCCACGATCTTGTCGAGCCCGACGAATGCGCCGCCGCATATGAAAAGAATGTTGGTGGTATCGACTGGAGTGAATTCCTGATGCGGATGCTTGCGACCGCCCTGCGGAGGAACATTGGCGATGGTGCCTTCGAGGATCTTCAGCAGCGCTTGCTGTACGCCTTCGCCGGAAACGTCGCGAGTGATGGAAGGATTTTCGTCTTTGCGTCCGATCTTGTCGACTTCGTCAATGTAGATGATGCCGGTCTGGGTGCGGGCGACGTCGCCATCGGCAGCTTGCAGCAGCTTCAGGATGATGTTCTCGACATCTTCGCCGACGTAGCCAGCTTCGGTGAGGGTGGTGGCATCGACGATGGCGAATGGGACATCGAGCATGCGGGCGAGGGTTTGGGCAAGCAGAGTTTTTCCCGTTCCGGTCGGGCCGATCAGCAGGATGTTCGATTTGCTGAGTTCAATGCCATCGCCAGCCTTCTGGCGATTCATGAAGATGCGCTTGTAATGGTTGTAAACCGCGACTGCCAGCTTCTTCTTGGTCTGCTCCTGCCCAATCACGTATTCATCGAGGAAAGTTTTCACTTCCTGCGGCTTGGGCAACTGGTTGGGAGTCTGAGTAGCAGGGGTTGCGCTGCGGTCATCTTCCAGAATGGAGTTGCAGACGGCAACGCACTCGTCGCAGATATAGGCGCGGGGATAATCGCTGGGCGAGGAGATCAGTTTGGCTACGGCGTCCTGAGACTTGTGGCAGAACGAACAACGTAGAATCTCATCGGTTCCCGACTTGTTTTTCACGCGGTGCTACTCCTTCATCGCTCTATCGGGTATATCGGCCGGCTCGGCCAGAACCCCAGCTGGTTATCATTCGGGCCGGTACCTTCGCGTTTCCGACGGTAGTCAAGCATTCGTCAGAGGTATCCGTCAGACGCGAAGGCCGATCATACCGCCTTTACCGTCTTATAGATGATATCGTCGATGATTCCATATTCCTTAGCCTGCTGCGCGTTCATGATGAAGTCGCGCTCGACATCTTTCTCCACTTTGTCCAATTTCTGTCCACTATGCTTGGACAGCAACTGGTTGGTGATCTCGCGCATGCGCAAAATCTCACGCGCGTGGATATCGATGTCCGTCGCCTGGCCCGACAATCCACCCATAGACGGCTGATGTATTAGAATCCGCGAATTGGGCAGTGCCAATCTCTTTTTGGGTTCCCCCGATGCCAAAAGTAACGCGGCCATGGATGCCGCCTGACCGACACAGAGGGTCATTACGTCATTTTTGACGTACTGCATGGTGTCGTAAATCGCCATGCCTGCGGTAATCGAGCCGCCGGGAGAGTTGATGTAAAGCTGAATGTCTTTCTCGGGATCTTCCTGCGCGAGAAAGAGCATTTGAGCGATGACGAGGTTGGCGATGTTGTCGTCGATGGGCGTGCCTATGAAAATAATGTTATCGCGGAGCAGGCGGGAATAGATGTCGTAGGCGCGTTCGCCCCGCCCGGTCTGCTCGATGACCATGGGAACCAGCATCATCTGCGGATTGTTACTGCCAGAGTCGTTATTTTTCACGTGTACCTTCCACACTCCGCCCCCACGCGACACCTGGTCTTAACGGGGAGGTCGAAAAGTCCGCGAGAGATCACGCGGACTGGTGATACAAAAAATCGAGGGTCTTTTCGCTGCGGATTCTGTTCCGGATTCTATCGAGGCCCCCATCCTGTGTCAAACGAGCGCGGACCGCTTCGGGAGCTTGTTTGGTCTGCTGGGCGAGCGCATCGAGTTCATGATTGAGTTCGTCGTCGCTGACCGAAATTCCTTCCAGTTCCGCAATGCGATCCAGTAATAGAGACGATTTCACATCCTGCACGGCCTGATCGTGCTGGCCTGCCCGCAACCTCGGCAGATCCATTTTCTTCATGTCTTCCATCTTCATGCCTTGCGCGGCAAGGGCGCGCAGGCCACGTTCGAGACGAGTATCGATCTGGCGCTCGACGAGCGACTCGGGAACTTCAAACTCATTTCGCTTCACCAGTTCGGCAACGAGCTTGTCTTTGGCTTCGCGCTCGGCGGTGTGCTTGCGCTCGGCCATCATGTTCTCGCGTATCTGCTTGCGCACCTGATCGAGATCGCTGAACTCGCCCAGCTGCTTGGCGAACTCGTCGTTCATTTCGGGAAGATTCTTCTGCTTGATCGAGTGAATCTTCACGGTATAGACAAAGGTCTTGCCGGCAAGGCGCTTGTCATTGGAATCTTCAGGATATTTCACTTCGAACTGGCGCTCGTCGCCGGCATTCGCTCCACGTAGATTCTCGGTGAACTCGGGAACTGTATTCTTACCCCCGATTTCGATCAAGACTTCATCCATGTGCACGGGCTGAGTTTTGTCGTCGGTGTCTCTGGGGCGACCATCCATGGAAGCCTGCGCGAAATCGCCGTCACCGAGCGGACTGTTTTCGATGGTGGTGAAAGTTGCATGCTGCTCGCGAATGTTGTTCAGCGACTCCTCGACTTCTTCATCCTTCACTTCAACCTGGGGATGGTCGGCGCGCAGTTCTTTGTAGCCCTCGATCTTGATCTCGGGCATGATCTCGAAGGTGGCCTTGAAACGCAGGGGCTCGCCGTCGTGAATGTGAAGGTCGGTCACGCGTGGCTGGGATACGGGAACTATCCCGAGCCGTTCGGTTTCCTGGCGGATATAGCGCGGGATGAGGGCTTCGACGACGTCGCTCTTCAAGTCTTCTTTGAAGCGTTGGCGAATGATCGAAGGGGGCACGTGTCCGGCGCGAAAGCCGGGCAAGCGGGCGACCTTCTGATATTTCTGGACGAGCGTTTCGGTTTCGCGGGCGACCGCATCGGCGGGAACTTCGACGGAGATCTCGCGCTTGACTCCGGTTTGCTTGGTGTCGGCTGTTTCTGTGGGACTCACAATTTCCTTTGCGGCGTTCTCCCACGGCAACTTGCCGTAATCGTTTCAGATTGTGGGAGGCGAATTCACACGCCGTTAATGTGAGTGTAAAGACTGAGAGAGAGAAGCGTCAAACGGAGAAGGGGGTGGTATATACGGACGGCAAAATGCTCCCTCCCCCCGGTCTCGGGTTCAGCCGCGCGTTCAAGCAGACTGTCTCAGTTGGGCAAATCCTTCGGTTCTAGATCGCTTGATGTTCGCCTCAGCAAACCTACGACTTGGCTAGCTTTGAGGGATCGGGTACTCTCACTTGGCAGGCATGGGAGAAAGGAGGCCTGACCAGTGTTCCCTACGGCCAAGCGGCGAGCAGCCTAGAGGCAGCTCAGGCCGCGTTCGACGAGGCAGCGGCCAACGCAGACGCGATACAGTTCAACGTCACAAACTTCGATCCGTCCTACACGGGGGAAAGCCTGACTAATTTCGAATTCGAGAGCATCGTGAATAATCCATCGTTGTTCCAAAAAACAACGTTCATTCGACGTGGACAACAGGTGTTCTGGAACGGAGCAGATTTTGTACCATGAAAGTACGCAGCCTTGAAGAGCAGAATCGATTGATAGAGTCCGAGCTTGAAGAGGGGAATCGACTCCTGGCGTCGTGGCGTGGAGCACGTGCCCAGATCTGGCTTTTTCACGTAACCCACGTGACACTCGCCATTTGTTTATCAAGATTCAAAGAGCGCGAGGCCTGCTATCTTATCGGGAGTGGTTGCCTCAGTATAGCGGGACCATTTTCATGGAAATCCGCTGACATCTCGATTACGAGACAGGTATTGGAGCGCAACGTATCACGATACACCATCACCGATCGAAGCGCGGGTTTCGAACTTGTATGCCGTGGCGCTTCTGTTGTTCTTGGCGCAGCATTTGTGCCAATTAATCCGTTTCGTGGCTTTTCGATGGAGGATGTTCCGCCAAAATTATCCTTCCGGCTACGGACTATCTGACCCTTCGATCTTCTCCGCATCATCAACGCGCTCTGGGCGTCGCTGTTCTCCTACCCTAACTAGCTGCTGAACATCTTTCAACTCACTTGTCGTTGCTGGTTGACCTGCTCCCCTGACCTGATCCCCTGAATTCGAACAAGTCCGGATATGATTTTCGGACGAAGGAATCTATTGGCTCAGGTCAATGACATTCCCGTTCTCAGACGCGGCAACTTTCGAGTCATCTTCGGCGTACATTTAGATAAACGACCGGGCGAGAAGGCGGCTTCGGCAGGCGCGAAAGCGGCGGGCATATGATGTCTCGATGTGCAGGAAAATCCGCATGCGTCTTTCTTTCATGACTTTCCTTCTCTTGTCGGTGACAGCAGGGCTGGCGACCACGACGGGAACAGCCCAGACGAATGCAAATCAGCAGGGGCAAAACAATTCTCCGGCGACCGCGAAGCCGGAGATGATGTCGCGGGATGAGGTCACGGGAATCATTGCGGCGTCGAGAAAGATCGTGTCGCCGAATGGAGTGGAAGAATTGTTGCCGCTGCAGATTAATGGCTCGACGCAATGGGTGTCGATACGTGGGCGGGACCGAAACAATCCGATTCTGTTGGTTCTGCACGGCGGCCCGGGTTCGCCAGAGATGCCGGGAGACTATACGTACCAGAGCCCGTGGGAAGACTACTTTACGGTGGTGGAGTGGGATCAGCGCGGAACGGGCAAGACGTATGCGGCCAACGATCCTGCGAAGCTGGCTTCGACGATGACGGTCGAACAGATGATCAGCGATGCCGAAGAGGTCATTGAATATCTGCAGCGGACTTTTCATCAGCAAAAGATTTTTCTGCTTGGGCATTCGTGGGGAAGTCTGCTGGGAGTCGAGTTGGCGCAGCGGCATCCGGAGTGGCTTTATGCGTATCTGGGAGTGGGGCAAATGGTGAACTCGGCGAAGAGCGAAGCGCAGGGTTACCAGTGGGCGCTGGAGCAAGCGCGCGAGCACCATAACGCGGACGCCGAGAAGGAACTGATGTCGATTGCGCCGTATCCGGACGAAATGGGAAAGATGCCTCTGAGCAAAATCGACATTCAACGCAAGTGGCTGATGTTTTATGGAGGGCTGACCTGGGGACGAACAGATTTCAGCTATGAAGCGAATGCGTGGGAGTTGTCGCCGGATTACAGCGAGAAGGAACTGGACGCGATTGATGATGGGAGCGCGTATTCGCTGTCGCATTTACTGACGGCATTTGAGGCGTTCAATTATGAAAATGTCGTGAAGTTCAAATGCCCGATCTTGCTGTTTGAAGGACGACACGATTACACGACTTCTTTCCAGGTTGCAGCGGACTGGTTTGCGAAGATCGATGCGCCTTCGAAAAAGCTGGTGTGGTTTGACAACTCGGCGCACATGGTCATGCAGGAAGAGCCGGGACGATTCCTTTACCACTTGATCACCGACTTGCGGCCACTGGCGGAGAAGTCTGGCGACGACATTCCTGCGAAGACAAACTGAACGGCGAAAGATCGCGGACGAGTTGATTTGGTCAGATTTGTGCGCGCACCGACTTCTGTCGCCGATTCTGCTAAGCTTCCTTGTTCGAATCTTGCTTGTTCGAATCTTCCTGGTTCGTTATTAGCGGATCGCTTTGCGTAAATTCCTCTTCATTGTTTTTCTGGCCCCGATTGTTGCCGGATTCGGCTGGTGGTATTTCCACGAGCGCACGCTGCCTGACCTCAGTCCCGCGTTCCGCGAGTACGCCTACGTGACGAATGGGAAGAGCAACACGGTGAGCGTAATTGATCTGCGAAACTTTGCGCTGGCAAAGACGCTGAAAGTTGGCAGCGAGCCGACGGGAGTGGCGTCCAACAGCAAGAAGAACGAGATCTACGTGGTTAACACGAATTCGGACAACGTGAGCATCATCGATGCGGAGACGAACACGGTGGTCTCGACGATCGGCGTGCACGCCCGGCCGTATTTCATCGATGTTTCGGAAGACGGCAGGCGCGCGTATGTGGCCAACTCCGCGTCGGCGAACGTTAGCGTGATCGATCTGGAGAAACGGCTGGTGATCGGCAACATTCGCGTGGGCGCTGCGCCGGGGCTGGCGCGAGTCTCGCCGGACGGAGAAACCGTGGTGGTATCGAATCGCGGGGACAACACCGTGTCGCTGATTGATGCCAAATCGCTGCGAGTGCGCGCGACGCTGCCCGTTTGCAAGCAGCCGGAGGACATTGCAATCTTGCCGGATTCGACCAAGACCTTCGTTTCGTGCTCGGGCTCGTCGCAGGTGGCGTCGATCCGGCTGGCGAGTTCTGATCCGGCTGCAGCTCAGAAAGAAGACCGCGTGCTGGCGTTGCTGGATGTGGGACGAACTCCGGTGAGTTTGGCGCTCAAGCCCGACGGCGGCGAAATGTTCGTGTGCGACTTCGATGGCGACAGCGTTTCGATTATTGAAACCTACAACGATGAAGTGGGCAGCAGCGTTGAGATCGGACAGCACCCGTCGCACGCCGTGGTAACGCTCGACAACTCGCGGCTTTACGTATCGAACTTCGGGTCCAACAGCGTCGCCGTGTACGACATCGACATGGGCCGGCGGCTGGCGTCGCTGACGGTGGGCAGCCGGCCCGACGCGCTTGCTTTGACGCCCGATCAGAATTACTTGTTGGTCGTCGATACCGAATCGGGGGACGTGACGGTCATCCAGAAGCGCACGCCGAAAAAGCTGGAGCCGAGTGAATATTCGCTGCTGACGCTGGTTCCGGTGGGCCTGCAGCCGAACGCGATTGTGGTGAAGACGTTTATGGCGAATATGAAGAAGTGATTTGGCGGGCACGATTGATTAGAGCGCTTCGCGCAGATTCAAATGATGCAAGTTCAGGAAAACATTCCGCTGGCGCCGTTGACCACCTTCCGCGTGGGAGGTCCGGCGAGATTTTTGGTGGAAGCACAGTCGCGAGCGGAAATCGAAGAAGCGGTTCAATTTTCAAAAAATAAGAATTTGCCTCTGTTCGTGCTCGGCGGGGGCAGCAATCTGCTGATTTCCGACGCGGGATGGCCGGGGCTGGTGCTAAAGGTTGCGATCGGCGGAATCGAACGGCAGACCGGCGAAGTGGGGGGGCGAGTCGTTTTTGATGTGGGCGCGGGAGAAGCTTGGGATCGATTTGTTTCGCATGCGGTTGCGGCAAATTGCGCGGGAGTGGAGTGCCTGAGCGGGATTCCTGGCAGCGTCGGCGGAACGCCTGTTCAGAATGTGGGCGCATACGGGCAGGAAGTGGCGCAGACGATCGAATCGGTGGAAGCTTTCGATCTGAGAGATGGTCAGGTGCGTGAGTTGTGCCGCGAGGCCTGCGGATTTTCGTATCGCTCAAGCATCTTTAATACTTCCGAGCGTGGACGCTTCATCATCTTGCGAGTGAGTTATGCATTGGAGCCCGGCGGCGCGGCGCACCTCGAGTATGGCGACTTGCGACGGCACTTCGAAGGGCGCGAGACGCTGCCGACTCTGGCGGAGACGAGGGAAGCGGTGCGTCACATCCGGGCGCGGAAGGGCATGCTGATTACGCCCGGAGATCCGGATGCTCAAAGTGCGGGATCGTTTTTCAAAAATCCAGTTCTCACCGCCGAGCAGCATGAAGAGCTGAGAAAGCGAGCGGAGGCGAAGGAATTGAGGGTCCCCAGTTATCCCCAGCTGGAACAGAATCATAAGGTCTCGGCCGCGTGGTTGGTAGAGCATTCGGGATTTGCTCGCGGATATGGTTTTGGACGGGCCGGCATTTCGACGAAACATGCGCTGGCCATCGTCAATCGCGGCGGAGCGAACGCGGCGGAGATCCTTGAGCTGAAAGATCAGATTCAACAGCGCGTGGAGGAATTGTGGGGAGTGGGATTGGAGCCGGAGCCGGTAATGGTGGGATTTTGATTCTGCTCGATCCTGACCGTCTTTTTCACGTCCTTTAGCTTTTTCATCTTTCGGCCACTCGGCTGCGCCGGACGCGGGCGAGGGCGCCCGCGCAACACCCTTTAAAGACGCAAGTCGTGGTCCGGGCACCGTTCTCCCGATGAAATTCCTGAACGAATCGAGTCCGCAGGTGGTCTTCATGAGTGAGGGCAGACAGGCAGTGGCCGGAGAGGCGATCCTGAGCGGAGCGACCGCGATTGAAGGCAGCACCGTCGAGCGCAGCCAGGAGGAATTGCTGGAGGCGCTGGTGCGGGAGCATTCGCGGCTGGTGTACCGGATCGCGTATGCCGTGCTGCGCAGTCATGCGGATGCCGAGGATGCGACGCAGGAGACGTTTCTGCGGGTGATGCGGTACGGATCGAAGCTGGCGGGCGTGACGGATCAAAGAGCGTGGCTGGCGCGGATCGCATGGCGAGTTTCAGCTGGCCGGCGAGGGCCGGGGCGGCTGAATGAGATATCGATTGACGATCAAGATGTGCCGGTGGAATTGGCATCGTCAGAACCGGCGGCGGACTTGACGGCGCATGGAGCGCAGATGAGTGCGACGATCGGGAAATTGATTGAAGCGCTGCCGGAGAAACTGAGACAGCCGCTGATCTTGTCGGCGATTGAAGAGATGACGCCGCGCGAAGTGGGCGCAGCGTTGGGGATCAATGAGGCGGCGGTGCGGTCGAGAGTATTTCGCGCGCGACAGGTCTTGAAAGAAAAGCTGGCGCAGCGCGTGGGTCCCAAGGGGTGACAGGAATGACGGAGAAATATACAGGCAAGGAAATGGGCTCGGGAGAGATCGACCGGCAAATTGATGCAGCGCTCAAAGAGTACGCAGCGGTCGAGCCGCGGGCAGGATTGGAAGAGCGAATTCTGGCGAACGTGCGGGCAGCGAGGGTGCAATCCCGCCCGCACGCGTGGTGGAAATGGGCATTGGTGGCGGCAGCGCTGATTTTGGCGATGGGAGTGTGGAGGATCGAGAGGCCGCATCCTCCTGCGGTTGCGCACCAGATTCCGGCGATGCCAGAAAGTGTGGCTTCCGTGCCGAAGCCTGCAATCACGAGAGAGGCGAGGGCAAAGAACCCAGTCGAGCATCACGCGGTTCGCAGGAGGGTCGAGCAGGCATCGCCGGCGCACGCAGATGAGGTGCAGGCAGAAAAAGATCCAAAGCTGGCTGTATTTCCGTCGGCGCCTAGGTCGGCGACGGACGTTTTCCCCTCGCCGGAGCCCGTGAGCTCCGATGTCTTTGCGTCGTCACAAAGTTTGAGTGCGGATGTGTTTCCGTCGCAAGAACCAGTGAGTGCCCATGCGTTTCCGTCGCCGCGACCGTTGAACCAAGAAGAAAAAGCTCTGGAGCAATACGCTCGGGATTTCCCACGCGACGCGAAACTGCTGGCGCAAGCGCAAGAGGCGTCAGCAAATGAGGTCATGCAAGAGATGCAAGCGCTCGAAAAGGAATCGACAGAATCAAACTAAGGAAAGGTTGACATCCCATGCGAAGAATCACTTCCGTCATCACAGCGTTGTTATTTGCAATTTCGTTGCTTCCGTTTGTTGGCAATCCGAAAACGGCATCGGCGCAAGAGAAATCCAACTCCACAAACGCTCCCGCGGCTGAGCAGCCGATGAACGCCTATCGCGTCGATCTTGCTTTCAACGAAATGGAAGATGGGAAGAAGGTGAACACCCGACATTACTCGATCGATTTGACGGCTGGAAGGCCCGACGAAATCAAGATCGGCACCCGAATCCCTGTCGCCACGTCCGATTCTTCAACCACGCAGGCGAGTGGCAACACTCAGTATCAATACATAGACCTCGGAACGTCAGTCGAGGCGCAATTGATCAACCATGAACAGGAACTGCATATCTCGGGCGAGATCAGCAGCATTGATACAACCGCAGGGCCGGAACGCAGTGCCACGCTCCTTCCTGTAGTCCGTCAGATCCGGATTCAAGGCAGCACTGCGCTTGTTTTAGGCAAGCCGATCGTTATCGGGATCGCCGACGATCCCAATTCCAAGCGGCAATTTCAGCTTGAGGCGACGGTGACCAAATTGAATTGAGAGAAAGGCTATACTGAGTCGCTCTTTAGCTCCACAAGTGAGAGGGGCCATGAATACTTTTCCGAAGATGCTGCTTTTCGGATCGCTCTTCTTCTGCGGTGCAATTTCAATCGCGCAGGCTCCTCTTCCGCCACTCGACGCCGGTCACCTCGCCTCCATCGACGATTTTGTTAAACACGAGATGGCGAGCCAGCGTATTCCCGGTCTCGAGCTCGGCATCTATAGCCGCGGCCGCATTTTGCTCGCCAAGGGATACGGACTCGCCAACGTCGAACTCAATGTGCCGGTCAAGCCTGAGACGGTCATGCAATCTGGCTCGGTCGGCAAACAGTTCGTTTCCGCCGCCATCATGACGCTTGTGGAGGATGGCAAAATCTCGCTCAATGACAGCATCACCAAATACTTTTCCGATGCACCTGCCTCATGGAAGCCGATCCTGATCAAGAACCTGCTTTCGCATACGTCAGGTCTGTCCGAATACGAGAGCGGTGATCGCACTGGTCCGAACGGCCCATTCTATTTGCGCCTCGATTTCACTGAAGATGAGTTGGCTAAGAAGGTCGAAGCCCTTCCCATCGAATGGGCGCCGGGCGAGAAATGGGACTATCGCAACACCAACTACTTATTGCTCGGCATCATCATCCACAAGGTCACAGGCATGCCGTATGCGGAGTTTCTCAGCGAGCGCATCTTCAAGCCGCTGGGCATGATTTCAACCCGGCTCATAAGCGAGCGCGACATTATTCCGAACCGCGCCTCCGGTTACGAGCTCGATCGTAATGGCGAACTCAAGAACCAGGAATGGGTTTCGCCAACCTTCAACTCCACGGCTGATGGTGCGCTCTACTTTAACGTTCTCGACCTAGACAAGTGGGACGAGGCGCTGTACGGGACGAAGCTGCTAAAGCAGTCGAGTCTCGACCGGATCTGGACCGTGTATCCCCTCAACGACGGAAAGCCCAATTCAGCAGGCTACGGGTTTGGTTGGATGATCGGCGCGCAGGACGGTCATAAGCGCATCGAGCATGGCGGCGCCTGGCAGGGATTCACTTGCCGAATCTCCCGTTATCCCGACGATAGCCTCACGGTAGTGGTGCTTACGAATCTCGGAGCCGGTCCCTCCAATCCGGGCGTCATCGCCCACGTGGTTGCTGGCCTTGTGAATCCGGCGCTGACCGTACCCAAGTTGGAGCCGATTGCTGACGACCAGCCTGAACTGGCTGAGCGACTCAAAAAGCTTTTGGATGAAGTGGCCGCGGGCGCGGACGTCCGTGCCGAAACTACCTCCCAAGTGGCGGCTGCCATCGCGGCGGACACGTCGAAACGCTTCCAGCACAGCCTCGCGAATCTCTGGCCCGGAGGAACACTCACGCTCGTGAAGCGCGATAAGAGAACTGAGGGCCAGCCGCAATGGG
>Ga0335072_10010950_pt1 | contig 13017 bp, 9 predicted proteins | sample Lox_Sample_21_FD_206725 | JGI IMG/M metagenome (GOLD analysis project Ga0335072, IMG submission 206725) | Soil microbial communities from Loxahatchee National Wildlife Refuge, Florida, United States - Lox_Sample_2.1 | ecosystem: Environmental > Terrestrial > Soil > Wetlands | place: USA: Florida...
TCTCCCGCGCACAGCTCGAGGATCGGCTGTACGGCTGGGCGGAGGAGATCGAGAGCAACGCCGTGGAGGTCTACATCCACTCGCTGCGGCGCAAGCTCGGAGCCGATGCGATCCGCACCGTGCGCGGTGTCGGCTACTGTCTGCCGACGTGAAAACGCTCGGCGCCATGCGCTCCATCCGCGCGCGGCTGCTCCTCGGGCTGCTCGCGCTCGTCGCGGTGACGACGCTTACCGCGGGGATCACCACCTACCGGCGAGTGCTCGATGAGGCCTCGAGCCTGTTCGACTACCAGCTGCGACAGATGGCGCTGTCGATGCAGGATCAGGCCGAGATCGCGCCCGGCACCGTGCGCGTGCCGCACCCGGACGTTGGGGATATCTACGTACAGATCTTCGATCTCTTCGGCGATCAGATCTGGTCCTCGCGTCCCGGGATTTTCATCGATCGGGCGGTCCTCGGCTACACCGACATGATCATCAACGGGGAGCGCTGGAGGGTGTTCAGCCTCTATACGGCGGATGCCGTCATCCAGGTTGCGCAGCCGTGGCGCGTACGCGAGCAGCTCGCGCGCGCCGCGGCGTGGCACGTGCTCGCGGGACTCACGCTCTTGCTCGTGGCGATGGCGGCGGCGCTGGTCTGGGTCGTGAGCGGCAGCCTTGCACCGCTCAAGCGTCTCGCGAGCGAGGTCGAGCGGCGCGACGTGCACAGTCTTGCGCCGATCGAGGCGCCCCAACTCCCGGAGGAGGCCGCACCGCTCATCGAAGAGCTCAATCGGCTGCTCGCGCGCCTCGCCGCGGCATTCGAGCAGCAACGCGCGTTCGTCGCCGACGCCGCGCACGAGTTGCGCTCACCGCTCACCGCACTGTCCCTGCAGCTGCAGCTTCTCGATCGGGCACCCGACGAGGCGGCGCGCCGGGAGGCTCGCGCCAAGCTCGGCGGTGCCGTCGAGCGGGCGATCCATCTCGTCGCACAGCTCCTCACCCTCGCGCGCAATGAGCCGGAGGGCGCGCCGGTTGCGCTCGTGCCGAGCGACCTCGCCGCCGCCGCGCGCGAGGCCGTCGCGGACGTGCATGCACTCGCACGCGAGCGTGGCATCGATCTCGGGCTCGAGACGGACGGCGCAACGGGGGTGAGCGGCGATGCGGATGCGCTGCGGATCCTCGCCCGTAATCTCATCGACAATTCGGTCCGGTACACCCCGCGTGGCGGCCGTGTGCAGGTGCGCGTGCAGGGACCTGGCCCCGACGCGTGCGGCGGTCCGCGGCTCACGGTCGAGGACACGGGACCTGGGATCCCCGCCGCCGAGCGCGACCGCGCGTTCGACCGCTTCTATCGCCGCCCCGACGCGGCCGAGGGCGGCAGTGGGCTCGGCCTCGCGATCGTCAAGGCGATCGCCGACCGCCACCGTGCGCGCCTCGCACTCGAGGAGGCCCTCCCCCATGGCGTGCGCGTGACGGTGTCGTTCCCGCCGCCCCTCTCCGCTTAAGACTCGCTTAAGGCCGCGCGCGGAAGCTTCACGCCATGGGCTCCGCCTCTGGAGCGAGTCGAGGAGAAAGGAATCATGCAACTTAGAGCGACGACACTGGCGCTGTCCGCCGGCGGGCTGTTCGCCTGCGGCGTGGCGGCCGGTTGGTTGGCGCCGACCCTGATGAACACCGCGACTGCGGCGGCGATGGAGACGACGCGCGCTCCCTCGACGCCGCCGGCCCCGGTCGCGCTCGGCTCGGCGCCCGATTGGGCTGCGATCGTGACCGAGAATCGTGCGGCGGTGGTGAGCATCACGAGCCGCAGCGTCGAGCAGGAGCAGCAGCCGGACATGAACGGCATGTTCGGCAACAACTCGCCGTTCGACGGCGATCCGTTCTTCAAATTCTTCCAGGAGATTCCGACACCGCGCAACGTACCGGTGCAAAGCCTCGGCTCGGGCTTCCTGGTGCGCTCGGACGGCATCATTCTCACGAACGCTCACGTCGTGCGCGATGCGACGCACGTGACCGTAAAGCTCTCCGACAATCGCGAGTACCGCGCCAAGGTGATAGGGCTCGACACCGCAACCGACGTGGCGGTGCTCAAGATCGATGCGCACAACCTCCCGACCGTGCGGATCGGCGACTCCGGAAAGCTGCGGGTCGGGAATTACGTGCTCGCGCTCGGGGCGCCGTACGGGCTCGAGGAGAGCGCCACCGCGGGCATCGTGAGCGCGATCGGACGCTCGCTCGGGGACAACTCCTACGTGCCGTTCATCCAGACGGACGTGGCGGTAAATCCGGGCAACTCCGGCGGCCCATTGTTCAATGAGCACGGCGGCGTCGTGGGGATCAACTCGCAGATCTACAGCAACACCGGGGGCTTCGAGGGCATCTCCTTCGCCATCCCGATCAGCGTCGTGATGCACGATGAGCAGGAGATCCTCAAGAACGGCAAAGTCGAGCACGCACGGCTTGGCGTGTTGGTGCAGCCCGTGAATCAGGCGCTCGCCGGGTCGTTCGGCCTCAACGCGCCGCAGGGCGCCCTGGTCTCCAAGGTCGAGCCGGACAGCGCCGCCTCGCGCGCCGGCCTTCGCGCAGGCGATGTGATCCTCAGGCTCGACGGGAATGCGGTGCGGGACAACGCTTCGCTCGCAGCTCAGATCGGCATGCTCGATCCGGGCTCGCACGCGACGCTCGAGGTGTGGCGCAACGGCAAGCCGCTCACGATCGACGTGACGCTCGGCAATGCGGCAAACCCCACCGAGCTCGCAAGCACGAGCGAGGGGTCCGGGCACGCGAAGCTCGGGCTCGCCGTGCGCCCACTCACCCCCGAGGAGCGCGCGCAGGCCGGCGTACCGGAAGGGCTGCTGGTGGAGAGCTCGAGCGGACCGGCCGCCGATGCGGGCATCGAGCCCGGCGACATCGTGCTCTCGGCCGACGGCAAGCCGCTCGACAGTGTCCAGCAGCTCCAGCGCATCGTGCGCGACAGCGAGAAGAAGAACGCGATTGCGCTCCTCATCCAGCACGGCGATGAGCGGATCTTCGTGCCGGTGCAGCTCGGCTGATTCTCGGGTCCCGTCCTCGCCACTCGCCCCCTTCTCCCCGCGAGGGAGAGGGGGGCGAGCTCACTTCAGGCCGAAGGCGAGCAGCACGTTGCCCGGAATGCCGACGATCCCGCCATTGCCCGAGTTGACGTAGAGCATTCCACCCGCGACGATCGGACCCGGTCCGTCGATGCCACCGCCGTGCGCGTGCACCCCGTTCACGGTCTTGAACGGCCGGTTGGTGTCGAACATCCACAACAGCGACCCGTCGCGCGTCGAATAGGCGCGCACGCCCCCGTCGAGCGCCCCACTCAACACCGCGCCCGGAATCGCCGTCAGTGCGCCGCCCTGTCCGACGCTGCAGCCGAGGTGTGCGCCGCAGAGCGCCTTCGGCGGCGGATCGCGCCAGAGCCGCGCGCCATCGGCGAGCCGCACAGCGTGCACGCCCCCGGGCGTGAGCGTGAGCACGTCGCCCACGCCGAAGAAGACTCTCGAGCCCTCGATCGCCCCGCCCCACTGCCCGCCGAGGCCGCTGCCGTGCCCGAACCGATAGCGCCACAGGATCCGTCCACCCGCATCCGGATCGAGCGCGAAGGCGAGGCCGGATTTCTGCGGCAGCACGATGAGCTCGCGCGCTCCGATGCGCGCGAGCGCCGGTGAGGCGGAGAAGTCGAAGTCGGGCCCGAGCGTCGGCGGACAGGTGGGATTGTCCGGGTTGTGCGCCTCGCAGCCCATCACCCAGATGTCCCCCGCCAGCACCTGGCGCGCCCAGCGCAGGGCACCGGTGCGCAGATCGAGCGCCAGTACGGCATCGGTGGTGGGCTGTGCGGGCTCGGCGTAGCCGTTGCCGGTCGCGACGTATACGAGCCCGCGCCGCGCATCGACCGTCGGAGCGGACCAGATGCCGCCGCCGGCCGGGCCGTAGAGCGCGACGCCGTCCTTGCTCCTGCCGCGCAGCCGGTTTTCCCCGACCGTGTACGTCTTCCACAGGATAGCCCCGGTGCTCGCATCGAGTGCGGTGACATTGCCGCGGAACGTACAGCAGGCGTAGTCGCCGCGTGCCGCGCGGCCCTCCTCGCCGATTCCCTGCACGGGCACGAATACCCGGCCGCCGTATACCGTGGGTGATCCGGTGATCGAGGCGGACGGCTGCGAGTCGACTTGGCGCATCCACACGAGCCGCCCGGTCTCGGCATCGACCGCGTAGGTGTTGGTCTTGCGGTCTGCGAAGTACACGGCGTAGCGGGTGGCGCGAGTCGCGCTCGTGTAGCGGGCGACGGAGAGCGCCGCTCCGATCCCCGCGCGCGCCTTGAAGCTCCAGTACGTACAGCCGCGTCGCGCATCGAGCGCATGCACCTCGCCGTTATCACTCGCGACGAACAGCCGCCCCGAGGCCACCGCCGGCTGCGAGCGCACCGAGGCGACGTTCACGAAGCCGAACGCCCATTCGAGCTTCAAGTGCGGCAAGTCGCGCGCGGTGAGACCGCCGCGCGCCCGCGACTGAAAACGCGTGTTCTCGACCCCGTTGCCCCAGCCGTTCCAGCCCGGACCGCGCTCGGGATCCGCGAACGGTGGCTCGTCCGGGCAAGCCTTCCCGGACTCGATCGCCGGATCGAGCGGACGCGCGGTTGAGAAGCTGCGCCCGCTCGCATACTCGGCGACGGCGCGGCGCTCCGCATCGCTCAAGAGGGCCCCCTGCGCCTGCATCTTGCCGTTGGTGAGCGCATTGAGGATTGCCTCGGGCGGGTAGGTATGCAGCATCTCGCGAGGCACGGCGTGCGCGCCGAGGCCCACGCCGCCGAGTGGATTGACTCCGGCTGCCGGACCGAGCTGCGCGAGCCCGAGGTGACAGGCCGCACACACCCGGCGGAAGACCGCCTCGCCGTCGACGGTCGGCTTGGCAACCGCGAAGCGGGCGCTGAGCGGTGAGCTCATGAGGATGAGCGCGGCATATACGGCACGAGATCTCGAGTGCATCGGTCCATCCGGTCGTGAGCGCGGTGCGCCCCTGCTGGGGCGCAAGTATAGGCGACCTCTCGGCCGCTTCGGTCGCACGTCGACGCGAGAGGATTTAAGCTCGCTCACCCGTTCGGGCCTGTCCCGAACTCATTGCACGCATCGCCCAACCCGGCCGAGGAGGCGTCATGGCCAAGAAGATTCTGCTGCTCGCGGGAGATTTCGTGGAGGACTACGAAACGATGGTGCCGTTCCAGGCGCTCACGATGGTCGGCCACACGGTCGACGCCGTCTGTCCGGGAAAGAAAGCCGGAGAGTACGTTCTCACCGCGATTCACGACTTCGAGGGCGCGCAGACCTACTCCGAGAAGCCGGGCCATCGCTTCACGCTGAATGCGACCTTCGATGAGGTGAACCCCGCGCAGTACGACGCGCTCGTGATTCCCGGCGGGCGTGCCCCGGAGTACCTGCGGTTGAACGAGCGCGTGCTCGAGCTCGTGCGGCACTTCGCTCGAGCGGCCAAGCCGATCGCGGCCATCTGCCACGGCGCGCAGATCCTCGCCGCTGCCGGGGTAATCCGCGGGAAGCGCGTCTCCGCGTATCCCGCGTGCGCTCCCGAAGTGCGGCTCGCAGGCGGCGACTACGCGGAGATCGGGCTCGACCAGGCGGTAACGGACGGCTCGCTCGTCACTGCGCCCGCATGGCCCGCGCATCCCGCGTGGCTCGCCCAATTCCTCGAGGCGCTCGGGACGCGTGTGAGCGCGTAGCTCGCCGGGCGTGCTCGCGCGGCGAGCTTCGAGCGCCGCTCAACGCGCTCAGTGGGGCGTCGAGCTCGCCGGCACCACGTCAGTAGCGGCGGCCGCTTCGCGCAGCTTCCGGTCGATCCGGTCCGCGACCCATTTTGCGCTCCACCAGTCGACGGGCGTGACCGCGTTGCCGCCGAGCAGCATCGTGAAGTGCAGGTGATCGCCGCCGGCGAGTCCCGTTGATCCGGTATGGCCGATGACCGCGCCCTCCTCGACCAGATCGCCCACCTTCACGGAGATCGATGAGAGATGCCCGTAGAGCGACATCAGGCCCATGCCGTGGTCGATCACGATGCAGTTGCCGAAGATGTCGAGCCAGCCGGCGTGCACGACCCGACCGCGATTGGCCGCGTGCACCGGGGCGCCCGCGATGGAGGCGAGGTCGTAGCCGAGATGCACTTCTTTGTCGATCACCTCGCCCTTGTAGACGTAGGTGCGCTGGTCGGCGAAACCAGCCTCCACGGCGCTGTCGACCAGCTGCTTGAACGGTCCGTGCCAGAGAATTTGCGGCGAGGTCTCACGCGCGAGCGCTATGAGCTTGTCGGTGTCCGCGCGGCGCAGATCGCGGTTGATGCTGACGAACGATGCGAGCAGATTCGAGGGATCGGCGACGTGGAAATCCGGCGTGTTCTGCAGGATCGGCGGCACGACCTTGGCGAGGAAGCGATCATCGATGTTGATGCGGCTCTCGCGGAAGCGCTTGGGGAAGACGCGGTAGTCGAACGTGGCTGTCGACTCGTTCCCCACGTCGTCGCGCGCATAGAGGCTAATCGGGGTGTTCGGGTCCTGATTCCACAGGAGCGCGAAGAACGCGATCTTCAGTCCCGGATCGGCGTGGGCGATTCCGGCGCCTGAAGCGGGAAATCCCGGATACTCGTACTTGCCCACGCGGACTCCGGAGGCGACATCCGCAGGCGTGACGCGATAGATCACCATCTCCGAGCCGCCCTGGTTGATGTAGTGCAGGGTCGACACGACGGCGAGGATCGGCGGATTGAGGCGCACCTGAAGTTGCCGGGAGGCGCTCGCACGCACCGCGCGCAGCCCGAACAGGACGGGACGCGCCGCCGTGACGAGAATCTCTGCCGTGCCTTCCGCGAGCTGCGGGAACTCATGCTTGCCGATCGGTGCCGTCAGGCGCACGCGGTCCGGGCCGTCGTGCACGAGCCGCGAGGCATCCGCCCGATCGAGCGTGAACACCGGCGTGCTGGTGGCGCCCTGCCGAAGCACGACATCGAGGCTCTCGAGCTTGCCCCCGGGCGTATCGATCACCAGTGAAAGATTGCTCGTCTGGCCGAGCGCCGACTGCGGGCCCGCGATGTCGATCGTGGGACCGGCCGCACGCCCCGCGGCGTACCAGATCGCACCGGCAATGAGCGCGACCACCACGAGGAATCCAACGAGTTTGCTCATGAGCGAAATTGTAGCATCGCGATGAGCGCGCGCAGCGGCTCCATGATCGCCCGCTGATCGCGCGCCGTGCTCGCTACCTCCCCCGCGATGCGCTCCACGTGCGCGCACGCGCTCGCAATCTCCGGGGCGCCGAGAATCGCGCTGGCGCCGCGCAGCTTGTGAGCGCGCGCCGCTGCCTGCGCGATGAGCGCCGGATACTCCGCTTGAGCTGAGTCGGCGAGCCGTTCGGTGAGCGCGGCGAGCTGCGCAGCCTCCTCGCTGATGCGCTCACGGAACGCCCGCCGCAGCGATTCCGGCACCGCATCGGTCTCGGATCTGAGTGCGACATCGTGGCGCCTCGCCGCCGCGATGGCGGCCGGAGCGCCGCACAGTGCGCGCAGCTCGTGAGGCAGGGTGAGTGGATCGAAGGGCTTCGCGATCACCGCGAGCGCGCCCAGGCGCTTCAAGTCATCGATCTCTGCGCGAAGCGCGACTGCGGTGAGAAAGACGACCGGTACGTGGGCGAGAGACGGGTGAGCTTTCAGCTGTGCCAGCGTCGCAGGACCGTCCTGGACCGGCATCATCACGTCGAGCAGGATGAGATCGGGCTCGAAGCGCATCGCCTGCTCGAGCGCCCGCGAGCTGCTCGTGCAGCTCGCGACCACCGCGTGGCCGTCGTTCGCGAGTGCGAACTCGGCGATTGCGCAGACATCCGGGTCGTCATCGATGACGAGAATCCGCATCCGAAACCGCTGTCTCCGCGACGCTCGCCTCGATGATCCGCACGTCCGATTCGAGTCCGAGGTGGCCGGGCTCGCCGCTCTCGTCGTGACCGGTCACGCGATCCCGTCCGCGCTCCTTGCTCAGATACAGGCGCCGATCCGCAAGCTGCAGCAGGCGCTCGGCGTGCTCCGCGGCACGACCGCTCAGTCCCTGCCAGCTAGCGACGCCTGCGCTCACGGTCACGTACACCTCGCCCGCGCTCGTTGCGATGCCCGTCTCGCGGATCACCGCGCAGATTCGCTCGCCCACTTCGCATGCGCCTGCGAGGTCGGTCTCCGGCAGTACGACCACGAACTCCTCACCTCCGGCTCGCGCAACCCAGTCGGAGGAGCGCAGGAGCGGCCGCACTCTGCGGACGAAGGCCTGCAGGACCTGATCGCCGACACCGTGACCGAAGGAGTCGTTGATCTGTTTGAAATGATCGAGGTCGCACATCAGCAGCCCGACCGAATGACCATGACGACCGCAGCGCTCCAACTCCCGCTCGAGGTGTCGCGTCAGATAACGCCGGTTGCGCGCACCCGTCAGTGGATCGGTCGAGGCGAGCCGGCGGTTGCGTCGCAGGGCGCTGCGAAGCGAGGTCTGGAGCGAGACGATGCGGCGTCCGGCAGCGACTCGTGCGAGCAGCTCCTCGCGCGAGGCGCCCTTCACGACGTAGTCGTCCGCGCCGCTCTCGAGCGCGCGCACCACGTCCGTGCGCGAGGCACGCACCGTGAGCAGCACGAAATAGAGGTACGCTCCGGCCCCTCGGCTGCGCAGCTCGCGGCACAACTCGAGCCCGTCCATCTGCGGCATCTGCCAGTCGGCAATCACGATCGCGCACGGGTCGGTCTCGAGGATCGCAAGCGCCTCGGCACCGGCACTCGCCGTACGCACTGCATAGCCGGCTGCCTCGAGCCAGGCGGAGACTTGCGCGCGCACGATGTCGTCGTCGTCCACGACGAGGACGCTGCGGGAGGGGCCGAGCCTCCATCGGTGCGTGACATCTTGTCGGGACGATACGTCCAACGGCGGCTCCAGCTGGGCGGTGTGCAGGCGCTGCGCCGACACACCAACCGCGAAGTTTAGCAAACTCGCGTGCGGATGGTGGACCCTCCGCGATGGGCTCCCCACGCGCGTGACCTGGAAATGCGCAGTTTTCTGGACCCGCGCGGCATCGTTACACTGTCGCGGCGCGGCCCGATGGAGCACGACCTCGATGCGTTACTTGCGGCTCGGAGCGACTGGACTGAAGGTATCCGAGCTCGCGCTCGGCTGCATGAGCTTCGGCTCGCGTGAGCGCGAGGCGTTTCGCTGGACTCTCGGAGTGGAGGAGAGCCGGCCCTTCTTCCGCCTTGCGCTCGAGTCCGGCATCAACTTCTTCGACACCGCGGACGCCTACTCGCGCGGGGCGAGCGAGCGCATCGTCGGCAAGCTCCTCAAGGAGATGGCGCCGCGCGAGGAGGTCGTCATCGCGACCAAGGTGTTCGCGACCATGGGACCCGGCCCGAACGATCGCGGGCTCTCCCGCAAGCACATCATGGCCTCGATCGACGGCAGCCTCGAGCGGCTCGGAACCGATCACATCGATCTCTATCAGATCCACCGCTTCGATGAGGACACGCCGATCGAGGAGACGCTCGGTGCCCTCGAGGACGTGGTACGCGCCGGTAAGGCGCGCTATATCGGCGCGAGCACGATGTACGCATGGCAATTCGCGCGCATGCTCGCCGCGAGCGAGCGGCACGGCTGGCACTGCTTCGTCTCCATGCAGCTGCAGTACAGCCCCGTCTATCGCGAGGAGGAGCGCGAGATGATTCCGCTCTGTCTCGCCGAAGGGATCGGGCTTCTCAATTGGTCCCCGCTCGCGGGGGGCTTTCTCGCGCACGGACGCGCGCGGCCGGAGGACGGCGTAACCGAGCGTGGGCGCACGCCCTCACCCGTGGGCACGCCGCACGATCGGGCAGCGGATCGCGGGGTGTTCGAGGCGATCTCGTCGATCGCTCGGGAACGCGCAGTCTCGAACGGTCAAATTGCATACGCCTGGTGTCGCAGTAAGCCCGGCCAATTCGTACCGCTGATCGGGGCGACCAGGCTCAAGCACCTCGAGGAGGCGATCGGCTCGCTCGGAATCACCCTCACCGCCGAGGAGATCGCGGCGATCGAGGCTCCGTACGAGCCACGGGCGGTCTTTGGACATCGGGTGAAGCCGCATTGATGGGCCACAGCGCGGACCGGCCGGCCGGGCTCCTCAGCCGTTCAGCTGCCAGATCGCGAGGTTGAGCGCGCTCGCGAAGGACACCCACGCGGCAAGCGGCACCATGCACGCGCCCGCGGTGGTATCGAGCCGCCAGAATGTCGCGACCGTGAGGAGGATGAAGGCGAGCTGCGGGTAGATGTCGATGAGTCCGAGCATCGGGCTGTGCAGCACGAAGAAGGCCCACGGCCACGCGGCGTTGAGCACGAGCTGAATGAAGAAATAGACGAGCGCGCGCTCCCGGCCCGGCGCCTCGGCGGGCAGTCGCAGCACGCGCCACAGAGCGACCCCCATCAACAGGAAGAGCGCCGTCCACACCGGCGCGAACAGCCAGTCGGGCGGAGTGAATGCGGGCTTGGCGAGATCCTCATACCAAGGCGTGAGATTCGGGAAACTCGCCGACTGGCCGAGAATGAATGCGGACATCACAGCCGCGGCTGCGGCACACGCCGAGAGGAGATTGCGCTGCGGGGACTGAGTCGGGAGTCTCATTCGGGCTGATTGTACGTCCACCAACGGCGCTGGCTCGAACCCCTTTCGCTCGCCGCGTCGCAGTCTCACCCGCATATTCGCGATCTCCCCGGGAACCGGAGACCCGGTATCAGTTCTCGTGCTGCCCGCGGGCGCCATGGCGAATGAAATCGGCGTGGCGCTCCGCGAGCAGTGCGTAGAAGCCACCTGCCCCGAATCGCTGACGAATCACGACCTCCGCGGTTTGCAGCATCTTCAATCCGGAGGCTACGTCACCGTTTGCCGCGATGAGCTCGGCGTCCACACTGCTCCAGACCGCATAGCGCCACGCGTTGAGCTTGTCTTCGGCGTGTCCGCGCTCGAGCAGCCGCCGTGACTCGGCGAGGAGCGCAGCCGCACGCGAGCGGCTGTCCGTCCTCAATTCCAGATCGGCTTCGTTGAGCAAGACTTGATCGAGCAGCTCACCGTGATCCGGAAGTCGCCCGATCGACTCGGCGCGCGCGAGCTCGGCGCGCGCGGTGGCGAGATTACCGCGATAGGCATCGATCATCCCGAGGCTGTTGAGCGTCGAGACGAGATCATCGTGAGTGGGTCCCTCGAGCTTCTCATCGATCGCGAGCGCCTTGCGGAAAGGAGCGTCGGCCCGATCGACCTGTCCGGCCATCAGCGCAGAACGAGCGATATTATTGAGAAGCGTTGCCGTCTCGGTATGCTCCTCGCCATATACCTCGCGAAAGACTGGCAGTGCCTGCTGGTAAAGCGCGGCCGCTTCTGAGTACCGGCCGGCCTGGTAGAGCGCTCCACCGAGATCCTCCATCGCCTGGGCCGTGCGAGCATCGCGGGTACCGACGCTCCGTTGAAGCACCGAAAGCGCCTGACGGAAGGTCGCCGCGGCCGCATCGAGCTTGTCGCCATAGTAATAGGCCCTGCCAAGCGAGCTTAGCGTATTCGCGAGCACCGGCGCGTCGCTCGGACCCCGCTTGCGATCCGCTGCGAGCGCCTCGAAGCACAGCTTCTCGGCCGCAGCGAGCTCACCACGTTGCGCCTGGACGTCGGCCAATGCCGTGAGCGCCTCGGACCGAGTCACGCTCGATGGCGGCAGGCTCCGACGCGCAAGATCGACGGACTCGGTCAGGGCGGCGAAGGCTTTGTCGTAATCGGAGGCAAGGTAAAGGGTGGTGCCGTACGCATTGAGCGTACGCACTTTGGCATCGGTGGAGACCGCGTCCGTACGCTGCAACGTGATCGCCTCGGTGAGAAGGTCGTCGGCCTGTGGGAAAAGACCTAGACCGGAATAGGTCTCGCCCATGACTGTCAGAAGCTCGGCGCGCGTAGCTGGCTCGTGCTCGAGGCCGTTGTTGATCTGTCGCGATGCACGGTCGAGCAGCGTCTTCGCCGTGATCGTGTTCCCCTGATTCTCGATCGGATCGGCATTCTTGAACACGGAGACAAGAAATTGAGCCGTGCTGGTCGCGGTAGTGGTCTCGCGGCGCGCGACCTCGCGCTGCCGGGTGGCCACCGTCGCTTCATAGGCAGCGCCGGCGGCCAGCACCGTCATGATTGCGGCGATCGCGACTGCGGCGCGCACGACCGTGTTGCGCCGGCGACGGTCCGCCGCAATCGACGCCTCGATGTACGCGACGAGCGGAGCGCCGAGCTCCGCGCGATACTCACGCAATACGCGACGCGCGTCGTTGAGGTCCACGTCGCTCAGCAGGCCGTGCTCGGTCCCCACCCAGCGGCGAACAGTTGACGCGATACCTCGGCCCGAGGCTGGTGAGGACCTCGATGCGTAAGGCTCGCTCGCGAGCGCCTTCCAGCGCGCGCAGCGATCCTCGAGCGTGTGCCGAATTCTGAGCGCACCTGCGTTCTGCGAGACGTACTCCCGGGCGGTGCGCCATTCACTGATGAGCGCCTCGTGCGCGAGACCGACCATGGCTGCAGCGCTGCTCGATGAATCCGCAACGAGTAGACGCGCCGCGGGATCGAGCAGCGCATCGACGAGGCGTCGCTTCGCGGTGCCTTCGGGAAAATCCGCAAGCAGTGCACGGCGGGCCACGAAGCGCTCGGCGCCATCCGCGGAAGTGCTCGTCTGCACCAGCGCGAAGAGAATCTGGCGCAGAGTCCCCCGTACCTCCTCGGGTTGCGCCGCGACGACGGCATCGGCGCGTGTGGCGATCGCCCCTTTGAGCCCGCCGAGACCCTCGTAGCTTGCGTACGTGAGCACGCTGCCGCCCGTCTGCTCCACGTCCCGCAGATAGAGTTGATCGAGCAGGTAGGAAAGTAGCGGCAGCACCCCCGGCTCGGCCGCGGCTGCCTCGGCAATGAGGTCGTTCAAGGGAATGCGCGTAGCCGGCGCG
>Ga0335072_10010951_pt1 | contig 13016 bp, 9 predicted proteins | sample Lox_Sample_21_FD_206725 | JGI IMG/M metagenome (GOLD analysis project Ga0335072, IMG submission 206725) | Soil microbial communities from Loxahatchee National Wildlife Refuge, Florida, United States - Lox_Sample_2.1 | ecosystem: Environmental > Terrestrial > Soil > Wetlands | place: USA: Florida...
AACACAAGAAACAACTGCACTCTGTGTCCGTAAAGTCCTATAAAACCTGCAAATGCCATGCGGGTGTCCGTAAAGCTCAGTCTATGTCTGTAAAACTGTCCGTAAAACTGCCCAAACCTGCTGTGGGCAGCTTTGTAGGTCCGTCGCGCGTCCCTTGCTGATCCCTATCTGATCTCTGCTTGGATGATGATCTTCACAATGTCCTCCGGACCCGCTATATACATCAAGGTGCCCCGGCATGGGAACAACAATTGCCCAGATCAGCTGACCCAACCCAACTCAACCTCGCCTAAATCATGTGATTTTATAGGGGACCATGGAACCCCACCACAGTAAGGGAACTATAAGGAGCAATTCAAAGTAGAACAAACAGGCTAAGTCTAATTCAAATAGGGTTTTAGTTAAGTCTAAGGAGCCAACTAGAAGCAAGCCATCTGCCTTAAAATGCAAGGTCTACAATGAGAACTATACAATAAAGGACTACTATTACATCTCAAAAAATCCTTCTCCTTAATAGAGCAGCAAACCTGAAATCTAGCGCAAGATTATTAAAACCTTCTAGAACTAATTGAAGCAGGATTGATGTAAGGGGACGTATAGTGTCAAGCGTAGTGGGATAAAGAGTAGCTAGTAATCGTGTATAGTATATTCACTAATCCTTAAGGAACCCCTTTTCCAAAGAAGCTTCCTGAAGTATTTAACTAGCTAGCTGACTCAGCGCGGCCATAGCGCAGCTGAATCGCGTACCTGAGGCATGCTCAGGCAACCGCCCTTACATTATCTTGCTTTACTCCTTATTGCTAGGGTACTCCCTTTTTGAAAAGATAATATATAAGCTTAATAATAGTAAAAAAGTCCTTAATTTAAATCTAATAATAGACATAAACCCTTATAAAAGCTTATACTTCTTTAATGTTTATATAAGGTTTCTATTTAAAGATCTTAATAACTTTTACTTTATTATATAGTGTAATAGTTAGCAAGCTGCTGTTTACAAGGGGGTTTGGCCGCTGTTTTTAAGGGTCTACTAACTAGTTCTTAGTTAACCGCACACCGTTGGCTCTATACACTACACACCGCTCAACCTAGGCACCGCGCACCTATTAGCCGCTTACACGACAGTTTCTCTTTGTCATTTTATGCTATCTTCTCGACCTCGAACCCCCTAGTTTTCTAAGGGTTACTAAGAAGCTAGAAGAGGCACCCTCTAAGCCCACTTGATCTTAAAGATGCATTTAAAGAGTGCCCTCGTCCCCTACTCACTCCATCCCAACTCTTCTGCACCTGTTATCCACTCACTTATCTCCTAACCCTCCTCTTCTCTCCACCTTAAATCCTCTTCTTTTAGCAGAGCTCTTGTAGCAACAGTCGTCCCTTCTTCTCTATCGCAATCATCCTTCCACCCTCCTTAACCTAGTTGGCAGCTGTCTCGACGTCTTAATCTACCATCTCCTAGCCTCCCTAAAGCTCCGTATAATAATGCACTAGCTTTAACACAATAAAAATTACCTACCTATTAACAACAAGTCTGACAGCACAAGCGACTCTAACACAGACAGCCTTTTTGACAGCAGCAACAATAAGGTAGACACAGCAAGCGATACCAATTTAGACTGCCTTTTAGAGGAGGTTAATAGTAATACTAACAACAACAACGATCTCTTCGATAACGAAGTACGACACCCACTTAAATACTACTTTGCCGCATCAGCCAATCTCAATGTAGGACGACTCCAGCAGAAGCGTTATAGCCCTAAGACGCAAGGCCGTCTTAACTGGGTCAAGGACTATTATGATTAGTATGAGCTAAATGTAAATCAACTCTGCTAAGAAAGTTCTACTAATATTGCTTTGCTTTTAGGTACTACACCTTTATTAGACAGCATTTAGTCTAGTGCTTTTAGGAAGTTTCAGCCAACTTTCTCTACAGCTTCTTGTACTAGGTCTACAACTAACAACGAGGGAAACGGGGAAGAAGGCGGCTTGGAATTAAGCATACAAGCTTGCTATAAACATTCTAAAAGTAGTACCTTATAGTGTATAGGCTTAAGACTAGCAAGAAGATTAATGGTATAGTTCAAGTATAAGGTTAAGATGTAAGATGTCTTGTAGCCTTTAGCACACCCTCTTATAGTAGGGTCTCTTGCTAATAGATCTTAGGTTCTTAAGGTTGTTGCTAAAGAAAAGAAGCTTGACAACAAAAAGTAGGAGAGTGCTATAATGTATATTGAAGATTTAGCCGAATACGCCTGTATGCTTCTAACTACAAGGGAGATGACTTTTCAGCTTAACTGGCTTTAGATCTAGTTGATCCTCTTTTACTAGCTTGCAAGCATTACTAGTAACCGCCTAGAGGCTTTAGTCCAACTTTGATACTAACACCTTAAATTTTAACTCTAATTTAAGATTATAACAACTTCTACTTGCAACTCTTTATTAAGCTAACAGCCGAGTTCACTAAGGGATTTCTAGGCATAAAGGATGCGTATATTGCCTTGCCCTTCCTCTTTGCATGTGAACTAAGTAGTTTCTAGTAATAAGTTTAAGATCTTAGAGATTATCTACGACTTAACGCTTATGCTTAGCCCTTACACCTTCCTACTTAGCATGCTCTTTAAAGTTTAAGCATTTAAATCTCCTAGCATTATTTCCCCTAAAAAGCTGTACAGTTTGAATGTTCTTAATAGAATAAATAAGCAATAGCTCCTACTTAAAGACGAGTTAAGCGACGATTTTATATTTTGTTAAGCTGTAAAGACAGCTTGTAGCGTTTGTCTAGCACGACAATTGCAGCTGTCCTCTAATTTAGTCTGCTATTAGATGAAGATAGGCGGCTAGATTACAGGCTTTATGCAAGTAATAAAGCTATACGTCTTTTACAATAGGGCTGCTAAGGCGCTAAACGAAAGCTATAAGTATTAACCTTATACCTTATAGACTGTCAACTAATCTCAAATTTTTACATAGCTGATGTTAGCGACTTACTCTAAAACCTCATCCTTTAACATTTTAGCATTAACATGTTTCTTAAATACTACTTTAATTGGAATATCAACGTTACCGTTTAAAACATCTATCGTGGCTAAGCGCCTTAAAGGGACCTAATAAGGTTTGCATGTTTAATAAGCCGCTTGATCAATCCCTATCAGCTATAGAAATTAACTACTAAGCAATCTGTGTTAGTTAATAGCCTTTTATGCATTGTCAAATTAAATTGTCGCATAGTAAAACTGTTAAGAGTCCGAGGAGATTTTAAGGGGGAAGAGAAATATTAGAAGGCTCGTCGTCGCCTTCAGAGTAAGAAGCAGCAGCAGCAGAGGCTCCTCCTAGTCGACCTTGTAGACTGCTTCAAGAAGGAGCAGCTAGTAATTGATAGCAAGCGGCAGTTATCTAGGAAGGTGGTCGACGAGGACATATAAGACGTATTAGAGCGATCAGATTAGATGACGCTAGAACACCTCCTTTTAATAGACGCTATCTTAACGCTGCCTGAGACGTCCCTTGAAAACGAGAATCAACGGAGGATCGCGGCAGTTAATGCTATAACAGCATACTACGGCGTAGAGGAAGTGCCGGCTTCCCGTTGTATCCAGCGTGGACGTCCGGTGAAGGATAACAGTCCTCTAGTCCTCAAAGCCGAAGAGCCTGATGCCCTAAGCTAAGCCATACGAGCGATTAAGAGAGAAAAGAGGCCGACAAAATGCTTCGTCTGTCTTAGGAATCCGTCTCTAACATTGCGCGAGAGGGTTGCCTCGTATGCAACCTCGGGTTCTTTGAGTAGACACTTTCTGAGGAAGCATGTGAGCAGGTTGCAAGGAGGGGTGCACATTGATTGTCGGATTTGCAGTGTCCGGCTGGAGGACCAAGTGCAATTACTAATTCACGCAGAGAGGTTTCACGGAACCGTCTCACAGGGTCTAGCTGAGAGATTGATCACCTAGATTTTAGAGCTATTGTTTGTCTTAATTATCTTCGATTTAGGGGTTAAGAATAAGAACTGGATTGTGTTTGCAGGTGTCCTAGGCTATTTTTCTTTATTATTGATTTGGTTCGGCGCTATGTGAAGTGGGGCTGACATCTGCATTAAGGAATGTTTGACTGGTTAGGGCAACGGGGCGTTATGAATCGGTTTTGCGTAATCTGGTATCAAAGAGGCTGATCTGATCTCGGGTTCTGTGCGTTATATATAATTAGAGGGGACATGTAGAGTCACAAAATGGAATATGCATCACACTTCAATCATGCTTTAGCAACGGCGACAAAGTATGTTTCCAAAGGGATCACTAATTTTTGCCTATATTACTACTTGCTAAGTGTAATCATCGGCATACATCCAAGTTTGGCTACTGAGACCATTCCAGCCTCATCCGCTTTTGGTGGCCTCGTCCATTCAAGCGTCCTCCTCCACAACCTCTTCATTCCAATCGTCAGAGAGCGAATCTAGTTCGTCTCCTGAATCAAGCTCTTCGCTACCCAAATCCGAAGATTCGTCTTCCCAGTCTACCTCTTCGTCTGAATCCAAAGATTCGGTTTCCAGATTCAAATCCCCGCTATTCGGCCTCGGCACATCATATTCTGAATCTGATGGATTCTCCTCAGAAAGATCTTCATCGTCCGTCAGGATCTCCCGCTTGTGTTCTCTCGATGTTTGCAAGCCGCAAGCCTGCATGAACCAAGGTAGTTGCTTGCCCCCTTTAAGGAAGTGGTGGCCTTTCCGCTCTCGGAAAGTGACTCTTGCCTCCTTGCATATTTCCTTTACGGCTTGGTTGGGCCTGGAAACATACGATGGTATATTTCAGATGTATGAAGTCGCCACTGAGTAGAATTTCACGAAACTGCTCTGCCAATCCGAGATCCAAGATTAATCCATTGCTTCCGTAGAAAGTCAGTGATTCGAGGCTAGCGGGAAGGGTGTTCTTTAAGCGGAAAGGTGCTTTGGGTTCCCCAAAACATCCGCCGAGAAGGGCTTCCGGTTGAATGCAGACTTTTTTGAGGCGTTCAAATTCACGAAGCGAGCCGAAGTGAGAGATGTTTTTGTGGTGAACATGAGGTGAGGTTCCAGTGCAGTCCCAATAGATAGCTGGTCAGCATCTTAGTTGCAATTCCCATCACTGCTTTTTATGCAAAACCATGCAAAAGCATTCCTATATTAATTTTAAACAGCTATAGTTTGCAGTGTAAGAGTCTTGAACTATGAGGATATTGTTGAGGCGCAAAAGAGGCCTGATAAAAGGAGGTAGGGCTGAAGCAGCACAAGCCGCCAGTCATGATGCCACAACTGGCTATTCTGCTTACCACTATCAACGGCTTGACCACAATGGCGCCAAATCTTGCTCCTAAAGCATGATCTGATTCTAACTTACACGAAGGCTACGACGCCTAGGATTTATCCCATAGAGCTAATCTAAGCGATCTAAGCTAAGCCTGTAACACTGAATTGTCGACAGCGCTAAACATAACATAGGTTTCGAACCTGATCTTACAGTAAGAAAACTGAAATCGGTTTCAGGCCTGAACACTTAAATTATTTATGTTGGACCTACATTTCCAGTACACTAGAGATTCCTGCTAATCCCCTGCTGCCTGTGGATTGGCTCGCATTCGCGGATATCGGCGCAGCCCTGCCGAAGCGCCTAGAAGGTTCTCGACAGCTGGTGGCAATATGAAACCACTATAAATATTTCACCCACCCCACACCCCTCTTCTACAGAGTTATTAAATAAAATATAATATTGATAAGTTGCTCTTGCAAGAGCCCAACCCTTCTATGAAATAGAGAATAAAGGATTAATTAAATTCCAAGAAGATTAGCTGACCAGACGAACAACCTAGAACAAGGACATTGCTTTGAAAGGCAGAACATGTTGGCATATATTCGGAAGGCAGCAAAAGAAGCTTCTTTGAATCCCGAGTAACCCATTGTTCCATAATGAATATTTCGGTGATAGGGTCCGTCTGTGGAGAAACCAGAGGCGTGTAGCATTCGACTTTCAAAAGGCCTCGGTCAGTTTCTAGGAATGGTCCCTTGGAAGAGAATGATACTATTCCAACGCCAACACCAACCTCAAGCTTCTGCAGCTGCTCTCCCGTGGCCGGGTTCCATAGCCTGACTGTTTCGTCACCTGACCCCGACGCTAGCAGCTGGCCATCAGGAGAGAAGGCAACGCTCTTAACTGAATCGGTATGGCCTTCGAGCTTCTGCAGCTGCTCTCCCGTGGCCGGGTTCCATAGCCTGACTGTTTCGTCACCTGACCCCGACGCTAGCAGCTGGCCATCAGGAGAGAAGGCAACGCTATTAACCCAAGAGGTATGGCCTTCGAGCTTCTGCAGCCTCGAGTCCCATGCGGGTTGCATTTTTGGCAACTTACAAATGCACCTAGGAATTTGGTCCTTAAACGTGTGTCTAATGATACTTGTTTCTGGAGCAAAAATAATTGCTGAGGAGTATAGCTGAAGTGGTGCAGTATCCGCTATCCCTCGATTCTGTAGGATAAAGCACTTTGCATCGTAGAGGAAGCGTGATACTTTGGTGCTTTCATCTTTCTAAAGGCTTACGTTGGTATAATAGGCGAATAAATATTATATTATATTAACTTACCGCTATAAGTGACTGTAAAGTAGTAATCAGGCTAATACTTTCAGACATCACCCCAGTCAGGCTCAAAGCTTCAAGCCAATGAAGGAAGTGTTTTAGGAAGAAGGTGTGGACTGCATCCTCGTCGCGAATGCGTCTTCTGCTTTTCTCTAAATGGTTGACCCAATACCGGCAAGCATATCGGACATCTGCTAGCAGGCAGTCGTCTATGGTCTTGTCGTCGATCTCGTTTCTTAACGTCCCCGGTGACTCTATATGACAGAGGTTTTTACCAAGACACCCTGACATCAGCTCGAGGCACCTGGTCGCTAACATCTCGTGTGTCGCCCTCTCGTCCACCCAGAATTGTCGGCTGTAGCACCTTTTATCGCTGAGAAGAAAGTCTCGAAATGACGGATGAAGGAGGCGGATAGGTTGTCGGCTATCGGGAGCTTCTAAAACAGAGCGTAGATGATTTAATCTTATTTTAACTACCTTACTATCCATATTGAGAAGTCTAGCAATGGCGATAGGAGAAAGAGGATCGAAGAGAATGACGATTGAACCAACAACCTGTCTAAATATCGTGGCAAGCTGCTCCTTGTCCTTTTCGTTACGGACATTCTTAAGCGAATGTTCTAGGACCTGGGTGTATATCATGTCCAGCTCCTTTGTAGGGGACTCATAAGTAGTTATGTTTCCAGGCCTCTGTGATGAGGTGTTGGCTATACTTTCAGGAAGAACAAGGCGAAGGAGGTCTGTTGTGCCCCGTTGATCAATTGGTCCGATTGGTCAATTGGTCCACTTTTTTGGTGCACTACGTCAATATCTACCAGTTGATCAATTGGTCCGCCATTGATAAATGGCAATTGACGTACGGCCAGTAGTTTCCTCAACCTTGGTTTATCTCTTACATCGTAACTTTTGACGTACAGCCAGTAGTTTCTTCAACCTTGGTTTATCTCTTACATCGTCGTATGGCCAGTAGTTTCCTCAACCTTGGTTTATCTCTTACATCGTAACTTGTTGACGTACGGCCAGTAGTTTCCTCAACCTTAGTTTATCTCTTACATCGTAACTTGTTGAACGGTGAGATGCTACTTTTAGAAACAACATTGGTTTCAGTTACGCATTGCATTGATCGGATGCATCAATACCGTCCTAGTTGACAGCATAAATGTATTAGGAACTGTTACATCTTAAGCGCTGGTTTCATAATAGGAACAGCGCTTAGAAGCAGCTTAGGAAGTATAGTGTATAAGTATCTGTAGTTAGTTCTCTGTAAGAAGAAATCAATTCTTTTTCAACCTACTACAAGACCACCGTTTTTCGTCTTATATTCTAAGATTTCTAAGATGTCTGTTCTTATGCCAAGTTCGTCATCGCCTGCTGGCAGATATTATATGCCTAAATCTCCACCACCGGAGCCGTCGGGATTGGAGTGTTGGACCAAAGATCTTTCTGAAAAATTCGTTGCAGAACAAGTGCCAAAATCCAAGAGGATCTTAACTGCACAACGACGAGCCGACATGAAGGATTAGCTGTTATATCCAGACAGAAAATCTTATGATCCAGATCCTGCAGTACGACAAAAGTTTGCTAACGACAAGGCATAGACTAGAAAAAACTTCGAGCTTCAATCTGGCCAAATATATCGACGCACAGAGCGGATAAATGGACGCCAAATTAAACCACGATATGCAGCTTGTCATAATGACACTTTTGAGATGATTTGCAAGTCTCATAGGAATCTTGCTCATGCTCGTAAGTCTTCTTATAATTTTATATGTATTTTACTAACAAATTTATTTCTAGGAGTACGGCCTACACATAATGCAATTTGCGAGGTCTGGTACGGAGTATCTCAAGAGGATGTTGAGTGGGTTCTTGAAAAGTGTTCTAGTTGTGCACTTGATGAAAACAAGCAAGGTACAGCTGTTGTTAAGCCTATTAAGACTCGTTGTTGCATGGACAGGATTGAGATTGATTTAATAGATTTTCAGACTTTGAGCGACGGCGAGTACACTTGGATTCTTCAAATTAAGGACACTTTTTCACGGTTTGTCTGGTTTTATGCGCTTAAAGATAAGTCTTCTAAAGAAGTTCGAAATGCATTAGTGCATTAGATTGGAAATAACGGGCATCCTTGGGCTTTTTGCAGCGATAATGGCAAAGAATTCAAAGGTATTTTCAAAGGTTTTCATTTTTAATTTTATTTTACTAATATTAGCTTTGAATTATAGGCAGAGTCAAAGAGCTTCTTGAGAAGCTAAGTGTCAAAATGATCCGGGGACGGCCTTACCACCCACAAACCCAAGGCTCAGTCGAACGAGCAAACCAAACGTTTAAGCGGCGACTTCGAGCTATCCAACGGGAACGTGGTTTTCCAGCAAGTCATTAGGTTGAGCTCTTACTTGAGCTTGCACTTATCATTAATACTACAACAACTCGCACATTGCCAGGCAAAAAAACACCCTTTGAGGTATGGTTTGGACGGAAACCTCGATGGACAAGACCAGATTATCTCAATGAAGAACCAGTCGGTGTTAACGAAGACTTGCTACATGTTGATAACGAGGAATTTGGCAACGATCCTGTGCTTTCAGAAATTGAACGACGAGTGGCCGAGCACAATCGCCGAACACAAGCTCAAATGGTCAAACAGAGCCGGGCCCATGGTGTTATTACGGAGTTCGAAGACGGAGATATTGCAACTTTATTGATTCCACCCAAAATGCGCCTCAAAACTGAAAGCAAGCGGCTACCAGTTCGGATTTTATCAGGTGACCATGGCCAATACAAAGTAATGTCTCGGCATGGCCGGATTTCTGGACGGTGGCCTGCTGAAGAACCCAACAAAGTTAGTGAAGATTTGATTGAACTTTTAGGTGGTACTATACCAATGGAGGCAGAGTATAAAGCTGGTAAAGAGGTTCAGGTTCAGTTAACTAAGGCAGTGGCTCTGGAAAACAATCGGGGTAGTATCACTGCTGCCCAAAAAGCCGGCCGAGCAACCAAAACCATAGGACTAGGATCTGGAGATTCTGATTCTGAGTCAGATACAGAGTTAGCTAATGCCCTAGCAAGCTCACTGCCGACTAGACAACCAAACCAGACGCCATTGAACCAAGGGGATATCCAAAATCTAGCCCCAAGACTAAGGCCAAGAAGACAGCTATTCGCCCAATCACAGTCGTCGCCAATCCGACAACCACAAAGTCGACAACCACAAAGTCGACAACCACAAAGTCGACAACCACAAAGTCGACAACCACAAAGCCGAGCATCACTAGGTTTACCACCAGCAGTAGCACCAGAACCAGCCAAAAAGACTCGAAAGCGGAAGGTATTAGTGGAAGATCACGGGGAAGTAGATATAGGACCAAGAAAGCTCCGGAGCATGAAGTAAATCACTCTATATTTAGTACTGTAAGTGCTGGCACTGCAGGAATCTCCTTTAAAATGTATGTAGGAATTAGGCATCTCTAGTAGTACTGGCAGTACGTCAATTCCCATTTATCAATAGCGGACCAATTGATCAACTGGTAGATATTGACGTAGTGCACCAAAAAAGTGGACCAATTGACCAATCGGACCAATTGATCAACGGGGCACAACAGGTCGTCTGCAGGGAAGTCCTGGATACCCTCTTCAATAAATCGACATACGGTTGCGGCGTAGATGAATAAGCCACGAGCACTTGCAACAAGCTTATCGATATACGTTTTGCCTGGCCAGTCAGGTGGGAGATCGTCAGATTCAGATTCATCCCTAATAGCACCAAATTTATACTCGAAGAAATTCAAAATATCATTATCCACGTTCATTTGGGGTATGTCGTGAAGAACGAGGTCTTGGTGAAGAATCCCTGGCATATTCTTAAAGCCAAGTCGAATCGGGGTTTCTGGTCTACTGGTCAAAAAGATTCGCAAGCGAACGGTTTTGAGCGTCTTAGCCTCGGAGAGAAGCTCAAGGATTCCTCGGATGTCATTATCGCCATCGCATTCATCCAAGGCGTCGATGACGAGGATCAGCGGTTGTTGAAGCGAGCCAGCTTTGAGATTAGACAAAGGCTCGAGTATAAGCAGTTTCCACTGATCTCGTCGAACCTTGCTGGTGACATTTGGGTTGCTCGATATCGTCTCACGGATCAAATCTCCGAGAGCTGTGGAGTATTGGGCCAGCTGTACTGCAATGCTAGTGAAAAACTTGCCAGCATGACTGACGTCTTCTTTGCCTCTCGAGAAGAAGTAACTCGCTCCTAGACATCCTCTATCGCGGTATTCGTAGGCAACCGTGCGAGCAATAGTAGATTTCCCAGTGCCGGCCCAGCCGCTCAGCCAGAACATATATGACTCGATGTCCTCACTATCAGCCCATGTTCTTATCTGCTGAAGAACGTCTACCCGTGTATTAGGAAGGCAGAGACGATCATCCTCTTTACCCGAAGCGTCGACCGTTGCCTGGGGAGCGGATGGCAGTAGCTGAAGCAAGTCTAGAAGAAGTAGAGCGTTAGAGAAGTACGTCACTACTCCAAGTTAGGCTAATTTACCCTTGTTGGCCCCATAGTTATTCACTATCTTTTCCGCATAAATGTTGCCAAAGTGGCCTCGAGCCTCGCCACTGAGGCTGATGTTACTGTAGGAAGCTCCATAATCTCTAGTCTCCGAAGCGCCTTGATTGGGCATTGCGAGCAGCCGTTGCGAGCCTACTAAGCTAATGAGACTCTAAGCATTTAATAGAAGGCGCTTTGAGGACACTTGCGTATTTTGAAGCACACCTGCGTACTATGGTGGGGGACATCTTTAACCGGAGTGGGCGGACACGAGTCCCACTACACCCACCGCCCCCGGTGGATTTAAAATTTTAGCGTAGGTATGACTAAGCTTGCCCCAACCCGATTCAGACCTAAACAATGAAATGTAAACAATGAAATGTACAGTAAAAGGCGAATTGGGTGTCGCTGATTTTTTAGTTAACTTTTTTTTAAAGGCTGCGGGGTAGACTAGTGGCTTGTGTGTGGCTTTGCAGAATGCACTCGTACAGTTACTTGCAAAATCGGGTTCGCCCAGTACGTCTCTTGCATTATTTTGTAAATCAGAGCTGCTTCAATGCTAGCCTAATTGAAAGATACATTCGCCAAATGCTCTGGCAAGTTATATATTAAGGCATCTGTAGTCTATAGTAGTACAATTGAATTAAGCTATAATACACGTCTGCTCAAATTTTGGGTTATAACGGCCCATGCAAATTTAAAGTAACAAAGCAAGCCCACCCTTAGTTGTAGCGACGGCCAGGGAATGATTACCTGGACTAGTACCCATATACAAAGCGTTCCTAATTCCATAACCCGAAAGCCTTGATAGACCCGGACTATCGGGCTTGACTATTGCGAGTTCTGGGTACCAGTTTGACCACGGTGTATCATCGTCTCTCACTAGCTGAACTTCTACCAGAATCCTTGGGTAATGGTTTATTGTACCATTTGCACAGAGTATCCCAATAGGTCCTCGCCAGCCAGTGTACCCTTGTATATTCCCAAGATGTTGCATGTCCGAATGAAAAAGCGTTAATATGTCAGAACCAGTATCGTTCATAGCGATTATTCCGTGGACCGTTCCATCGCCTCCTCGATGTGGTATTAGCCTAAGTAACATACGAAGCTAAAATAAAATGAAATTAAGATGATGAACATTAGAAGAACTGGATTCTTACTTCGTGAAAGTGAGGTCCAAATGGCCCATGACCGTAAGTATGCTTTTGAGCAAACTGATAACGCATTCCCTATAATTTGAGTCCATTTGTTAGATGAGTCCCTATAGAAGCAAGGAAATTTTTTTTAAGGGGGGGGATTAAAATTAAAAAAACCTACTTCAGACCAAACCCAAACCCAACCAGGACAATTGTTCGCTTCTTCTTCAGTGACAACTTTGCCTTCCATTACATGGACCTCCTGGATACCATCGATTTTCTTCTCCTCATAAAGCTTAATAACGGCTTCAATATTGACCTTTTGTTCAGCATGGTAGTAAGGATGTTTTGGATCGAGATAGCTGCGGAGTTGTTGAATACGCTCTTGGACATCAAAAACGAGGGGAATAGGTATAGCAGGCGCGAATTCAATTTTCTTGGTGTCCATGACGACAACGCAGATGATTTCTGATTGATGAAAAGGGTTGAGGGTTGAGGGTGAGCGGAGTTGAAGTTTGAATGAAAGCAGGGTAAAGTGGGAAGGAAAGCTGGCGCCAAAATGGGTGTGGTGGTCTGTGCTCACAAATTTTTGGCGAGAGAATGACAAAGCGTATCCAGCAAGCCACACCAGCCACAGGTCTACCCCGCGGTCCTTAAAAAGGTAACGTTAAACTAAAAAGCCAGCGACACGCAATTCGCCTTCTACTGTAAACAATAAAATTGATATATCTTCTCTCCGCTCAATACTACA
>Ga0335072_10010952_pt1 | contig 13014 bp, 9 predicted proteins | sample Lox_Sample_21_FD_206725 | JGI IMG/M metagenome (GOLD analysis project Ga0335072, IMG submission 206725) | Soil microbial communities from Loxahatchee National Wildlife Refuge, Florida, United States - Lox_Sample_2.1 | ecosystem: Environmental > Terrestrial > Soil > Wetlands | place: USA: Florida...
GATCAGCGTGTAGGTATGACGCCCGTCGCCCAGCGCGGCTGCCAGTTCTGCAAGACCGCCCGCCTGCATAGCGCCCAGGGAGAGACGGGCGGCAAATCGATCCGCCCTGCGCAGCAGGCGGCCCGAGATCACGACATAAAGGCCGCGGCATGGATCGCCCTGGCGAAAAACCGCATGTCCCACATCACATTCAATGCTCTCGGCCGAAGCATTCAGCAGATTGGCTACCCCAGGCGGGCATTCGAGCAACTCAGCCAGCGGGTGGGCGGCCACGTTTGCATCCCAGAATTGTGTTTCTGCCGGCATGGATTCATCTTTCGTTGGTGCTCGCTCGATTCGGATTTGACAACCATCTTCCGGCTACGGCACCGGGGTCCTATGCCACGGAAGAGGAGGTGCAAATTTCATGTTCCGGCGGCATTGCATTGTCATCGGGCGGAACACATAACACCGGAACCCGCGAACGGGCCAGCAGTGAAAATGCGGTGCCGTGTGGACCTGCGGTACCGCTGTTGCGCTTGATTCCGACCACCAGAACGCATGGCTGATACTGGCTCACCGCATTGGCCATCGCGTGCTCCGGAGGACCATCCTTCACGACGCAGCGGATTGGAAAGTCGCCCGTTTCGCGAATGCCAAACTGCTTCAAGGTGGTTGCTCGCGGGTTAAGGAATGCAGACGCCTCGGCAGAACGGCGTGCGTGCAGCACCACCAAGGTACGCTTGAAAATCCTTGCCAGGGAACTCGCCGTGGCGACTGCAGCGGGGGTCGCCTCGTTCTGCTCGACGGCCAACAGTACCGGACCGCCGGGACTGGGACGGAACGCGCCGGCGTTCCAGTCCGCCGCGACCGCCAGCACGGGACACGGTGCGAGGCGCGCCAGCTGTTCAGCAATTGCGCCGACGACGACCGGCCCAGCGCCCTCGCGTCCTTCGGTCCCAAGCACGATAAGGCCAGCCTCGTACTGTCGCGCCACATCAATCAGCATTTGCGTAACAGCACCCTGGCGAATCTCAGAATGAGTGTGTATCCCCTCTCGCATCAGGTCAGCGGTCATACGGTCGAGGACAGAACGAGCCTCCTCCGGCATGGCCTTGCGAATGCGGCCCGGGACGTTCTCGACGGCGGCATAGTCGAGGGGATCCAGGCCGTACGCGAGGATCATGCGAGCCCCGTAGGCTCCAGCAAGCTTGCGCGCGTATTCCAACGCGGCCTCTGAATGACCGTCGAGGTCGGTTGCCACAACGATGGTTTTCAATCCGGTTGCAAAGCTCATTGATCGCTCCCTATCGTTGGCCCCAGGCATTTCGCCTTATTGGATACCGAGTCTGCTCTCTGCCTCCGCGATGGAGCAGTGACACGATGCACCCGGGCTTGTGACTAACGTCACGTGTGCCGTTTCGGCACACGTTCCGATTGGCTCATCGAGTGCTTGGGTCAGGCATCCGGGGCCACGGAACTGCAATGGTTTACATGCGCAACCCCGACGCGGTAGGCTTTCCCGTCATGAAAAACCGCTTCGTTGGTCCTACTCAATCGATTTGTCGCGTCCGCGCGGCGTGCCTGGTTCTGCTGGTCGCAGCTGGTTTCACCGTGGGAGCCATGGCAGCAGCGGCGCAGGCTCCGGCACCGGATTCGCCCGTTATTGAAGCGAAAGCGCACGAACTGCTGGGCAAGCTCACAATTGAGCAGAGGATCCAGCTCATTGGCGGCGTTGACGACATGTTCACAAATGCCGAGCCATCCATCCAGCTACCCCGGTTCAAGATGTCGGATGCCTCAGTGGGGGTTCGCACCTGGGGACCGACGACGGCCTATGCGGGCGGCGTGGCACTGGCTGCCACGTGGGACCGCGACTTTGCGCGCAAACTGGGTGTGGCCTTAGGCCGCGACGCGCGGGCGCGGAGCGTGAATTTCCTGCTGGGCCCGGGAGTGAACATCGCGCGGTCGCCGGTTTCGGGGCGCAACTTCGAGTACCTCTCAGAGGATCCGTTCCTGAACAGCAGCCTGGTGGTGCCCTACATCGAGGGCGTGCAATCGCAGGGCGTAGTCGCCACGGTGAAGCACTATGCGCTCAACAACCAGGAGTACAACCGGCACAACGTCGATGTCGAGGTGGACGAGCGGACGATGCGCGAGATGTATCTTCCGGCGTTTGAGGCCGCGGTGACCAAGGCGCATGTGGACGCGGTCATGAACTCCTACAACCTGATCAACGGCGCGCATGCCACCCAGAACGAATTTCTCAATCTGAAAGTGCTGAAAGGCGATTGGGGATTCAAGAGCATCCTGATGTCCGACTGGGATGCCACGTATGACGGCGTAGCCGCCGCCAACAACGGACTCGACCTGGAAATGCCGTCGGCCCGCTTCATGAACGCGAAGACACTGCTGCCGGCGATCAAGAGCGGCGAGGTCAAGGAATCTACGATCGACGACAAGGTGCTGCGCATTCTGCGCACCGAACTGCGCTACGGATTTACCGATCGGCCGCAATGGAGCGCGGAGTATCCGACCTATTCGGTGACGGATCGCCCCGTCGCCTTGCAGGGAGCGCTCGAAAGCATCACGCTGCTGAAAAACGAGAATCACCTGCTGCCGCTGGACGCAGCCAATGTGAAGACCATCGCCATTTTCGGGCCCGATGCGTGGCCAGCGGTTCCTGGCGGCGGCGGGTCGTCGCAGGCTTCTGCGTTCGATGCGGAGAGCGTCGTGACCGGCATTGGAAACCTGTTGGGATCGAGAGCACACGTGCTCTACTCGCGCGGGCTGCCGGAAATGATGGAGGTCTTTTTTCACACGCGCTGGGTTGGGCAAGTGAAGCAGGATACGTATCCGAGCAAGGACTTTACCGGCACGCCTGAAAGCGTCAGCATCCCCGTGGTGAACCAGTACAAGGATGAGTGGTGGGGACCGCCCAACAAGACGCCGCGCAGCATCCGTTACACGGCGACGTACAAGGCCGACAAAGCCGGCAAGTATCTCGTGCTGGCTGCCGCGTCGGGGGGCGACCACTACAAGGTGATGGTCGACGGCAAGCAGGTCATCGATCAGACGCAGGTGGAAGGCCAGCATCCCGATTCGGCATTGGTGGAATTAGGCGCGGGGCAAAGCGTGAGCGTGGTGGCCGACTACGTTCCCAATTTTTCAGGCAACCGTTTTGCGCTCGGCATGGCCAACGAAGCCGACCTGGTTACGCCGGACGTGAAGCAGTATGCTGCGGCGGCCGATGTAGCCGTGGTCTCGGTCGGATTCGATCCCTCCACCGAGAGCGAGGGCATGGATCGCACCTTTACCCTGCCCTGGGGGCAGGATGCGCTGATTGAGGCTGTAGCCGCCGCGAATCCGCACACCATCGTGCTGCTCACCGGCAGCGGGGGCATGGATACCACGCGCTGGCTCGACAAGGTTCCGGCGCTTCTGCACACGTGGTATCCGGGCCAGGAAGGCGGCTCGGCGGTTGCAGATATCCTGTTTGGCCGTCATGATCCCGAAGGGAAACTTCCGGTCAGCTTCGACCGCACGTGGCAGGACGATCCGTCGTACAAGTACTACTATCCGATCCCAGGCGCGGACACTTCTCTGCACGTCACGGAAGTTGGGCATCCGCCGGTCGACTATATGATCCCGCACGTGAAGTACGACGACAAGCTGATGGTGGGCTATCGCTACTGGACGACGACGGGAAAGCATCCGCTGTTCCCGTTTGGTTTCGGGCTCAGCTACACCACGTTCAGCTTCTCGCATCTTGAAGTGCCGGCGACAGCGAGCGCCGGGTCGGACGTGACGGTTACGTTCGACGTGACCAATACCGGAAAAGCGGGGGGCGCGGAAGTGGCACAGGTGTATGTCTCCGATCCTTCGGCAAAGGTCGACCGCCCCGAGCGCGAATTGAAAGGATTCGAAAAGGTGCGTTTGACGCCGGGAGAAACACGGCATGTGAGCGTGCACCTGGACGCACGCGCCTTCAGCTACTGGGATGAATCAACGCATAGCTGGCACATCGATCCAGGCAAGTTCACGATCCTGGTGGGGGATTCAAGCGAGAACACGCCACTGAATGCGGACCTGACGTTGAACTAGTTTTGACAGCATCGCCGCAATGAGGAGGCCCCGGCCAGTCCGGGGCCTTTCTGCAGCCGCAGCCGGCCTTTACTGTTGATTCTGGTCATCCCCATCCGCCGGCGTAGGCAGCCAGGTGGTTGCAAGAATATTCGGCCCACTGACTGTCGAGCAGCCATGGCCGCCCGGGCCGGACGGGCATCCCCAGTAATTATCGGTGGCGCTCGCTCCGCCAGCGCAGCTCGCCTTGTCGTAAGCGCAGATGTTCGCGACACCCGTGCCACGGCCGAGTAAATTGTTCAAGTGCACCGTCACGATTGCGGGTGTATTGACGGCAATATCAATGTCCTCGTCGCGGATGACGTTGTCGGAGATGATGGTCCCTCGCACCGGCGATCCGCCCCCGCCGCTGTTGATATTGATTCCCACCTTGCCCGGCGTGGCTGTGTCATCGGTGTCGGCCAGGTTTCGCGCGATATAGTTGCCGATGATCTGATTTCCGTCCATGTTATCGGCGGGCGCGAAATAGACTGGTCCTGCGTGCGAGTGCAGCGCAACCCCACCGATTCCATTTCCGATCAGCTTGTTGTGGATAATCACGGTCTGCGATACGCGGCCGGGCCCGATTCCGTCTGAAAACATCCCTACGCCGGCGCCGCCCACCTGCACGCCATTGTTTTCCACATCGTTCTCGGCAACGGTAATGTGAAACAGGCCGTGATGTGCCGACCCAACCGCGCCATAGAACGGATGTGAAGCGAGAACGATGCCGCACTCGCCGGGATTGTCGTTTACGCTATTGCCCTTGATGAGAATGTCGTGCGACGGCGCGGTTTCATCGCTCACAAGGATTCCATCGTCGTTCAAGGTGATCGTGTTGCCCGAAACAATGGAATCGCGGACGCCGATCAGGTGTAATCCGCCGCCGCAGTCTCCCGTTTCGTCCAGCTCAAAGGCCGGTTGGCCGGAGCAGCCATTGGGAGCACCGGTAAACATGGAGGGCGCCTTGGTGTTGTTGTTGATGTTGCTGTCGCGAATGGTCACGTCCGAGGCGCTGACGACCAGCACGCCCTCCCATTGCGCGTTCCTCACATTGAATCCAGCAATGGTCACATGCGCGAGGCCCGGGTTATCGAATCCGTCGACGAAAATGCCGTTTGCCAAACCCGTTGCATCAATTACCGTATGATTCGCACCGGCCCCGATGAGGGACAACGGAATGCCGATCACCACGTCTTCCTTGTAGTTCCCCTTTCCGACGTTGATCACATCGTAGGCGGCTGCATGGCTCACCGCGCCCCCGATGGTTTTGTAGCATCCCGCCGAACCCGCGGGATTCACACACAGTGTCGCTGCGAGTGACGTGACGGACGAAGCTGCGAGCAGGACGCAACCACAAAAGACCGGCAGAATACCAAATCTGGTGGCTTGCATGAAGATCGATCTCCTTTTGAGAGGGCATTCGGGGAGAGAGATCATAGTTCTCTTCGCCGCAGTGCGCCGTCAAGAGAAATGTTGGTCAATTGGCTATCTTAAGAGGCAATGGCGTCCCGTCCAAATCGTCGCAACCCTCTCATCGCTCTGTATCATTGGCAGATGAAACGAGTCATGTTGTCCTGGAGCAGCGGAAAAGACAGCGCATGGACACTCCATGTGTTACGGCAGCGTACTGATATTGAAATTGTCGGCCTGCTCACCACGCTGAATGCCGAATTCGAGCGCGTGGCGATGCACGGGACACGCCTCTCCGTGCTCGAAGCGCAGGCCGGTGCAGCGCAACTGCCGCTGTGGGTTATTCCGCTGCCTTGGCCGTGCAGCAATGAACAATATGAAAGGCGCATTGCTGAAGCGTGTGACCGCGCGATCCGGGAGCATGTTGATGCGATTGCATTCGGGGATCTCTTCCTCGCCGATGTGCGATCGTATCGCGAACGGCAGTTGAAGGCGATCGGCCTTGAACCGCTGTTTCCGCTGTGGGAACTGCCGACGGAGGACCTGGCCCGCACGATGATCGAGGGCGGGCTGCGCGCCAGGATCACGTGCGTCGATACGAAGCAGCTGCCCGCGGAGTTTGCGGGCCGGGAATTCGATGCGAAGCTGCTGCGCGATCTGCCGTCAGGCGCGGATCCCTGCGGCGAGCGAGGCGAGTTCCACACCTGCGTCTACGATGGGCCGATGTTTGCCGAACCTCTTGCACTTGAAGCCGGAGAGATCGTGGAGCGGGACGGATTCGTGTTCGCGGATTTCGCGTGCGTCAATCCGGAAACGACCGACACTTCGCCGGCAACTCCATCTTTCTGATCTCAGGACTGCGAGGCTATTTTTCCGGTGCCGGCGCCAGGCCCACTTCCGCTGCGGGCGGCAAGGTATGCGTCTGGTGCCATTTTTCGATGACCAGGTTCCAGTCGGTGCTGCGCCCGACCCAAAACTGCGCGACACGATCGTAGCGAGCCTGGTTATTGGCCAGCCAGTAGGGCCGGTTATCGCGCAGCCACGCTTCATCGTAGAGATGGCCGATCATCGTGTAACCGTCGCGAATATCTTCGAACCGGCCATTGTTGGAACCGATGGTGTAGAGATTCTCTGATACTTCGTCCCACTGGCTCTGGTCGCTGACGAGCGACTGAGCCTGGCTGTAGAGCGAAGCGCACTCGCCGGCAAATTCGAACTTCATGCCGATGAAGTCGATGCGTCGTGCCCCGAGTTCCATGGCATCAAGGGCTTCCTCGTTCTCGAGCTTGCGTCCGTCCTGCGCGGCAGCCGCACGGGCTCGAGCGATCAGCGTGATAGCCTGCTCGGCGTCCATGCGAATCTCCCGCGCCACCGGCATCAGCTTGGCTGCCACCTGCTGACCCGCCGCAGAGAATGGATCGACCCAGAAGTAGTGATCCTCCGCACCACCTAGATCCACTTTTCTGAACGCAGCTTGCGCGGCCATCAACTGCTGCTGCGCCTGGTCAATCTTGCCCGTTGGGTCGTTGTTGAACGCGAGCCCATACGAGGCGATGAAGCTGTCCTGCGACGACTCGCCCGGCTGCCATGCGGCAGCCGCGCCAAACAAAACCCCAAACCAGTTCTCGTCGAAGATGCCTTCGCCGTCGTCGTTCCAGACCGTGTTCAACTCGCCCTTTGCGCCCAGTTTCTGCCCGTCGCGCACAAAAGCGCGGATATTGCCGAGTGCCTCGTTGTTGTCTGGATACACGCGGTTCCAGTTGTTGACGCCCGTCGCAACCCACGTCTCAAGCCCCGACTTGATGAACGGTTCAAGGTTCTGGGTGAAGTCAGGCTTTGCATCGTAGTGCCACGAGACAGCAATCATGTCTTTGGGCAACGTGCCCACGAGCTCCGGCGAGTTCTCGGCAATGTCACCCCAGAACAGCAATTGCTTGTGGTAAGGCTGCAACGTGGCATGAATCTTCGAGAGGAAATCGAGATAAACCTTGCCGAGCCCCTGTTGCTTCACCTCGTCGCGCGTGCGTCCCATGCCAAGCTCAAAGGTTTCGTCGGCGCCGATGTGGGCGTAGGGACCGGGAAATATCTTGGCGAGTTCACCGAACCACTGCGAGATGAGGGGCAGAGTGCCGGGATCGCCGGGCGCCAGCACGGAGCCGTGCGGAGTTTCGCCTAGGGACGAATACATGTCGTACGCGAGCACATGATGCAAATGCCCAAAGGCTTCCTGCTCGGGAATGATGGTGATGTGATACCTGGCGGCGTACTCGACCATCTCGCGCGCCTGGTCGGGCGTCATCGCTCCGCCTGGAAAGGCGGCGACCGGCGTGGCGGCATAAGCAAACGTGTTCTCGAAATAGGGCGAGAAGATGTTCACTTTGTAGGCCGCCAGCGTGCGCAGCTCGCGTTTCAGAAAATCCATATTGGGCAGCGGGCCGCGCGACCAGTCGTCGCTCAGGCCGCGATGCGGCATGGCCGGCCAGTCCCGCAGAGTGGGCACGAGCATCTCGAGTTCCTTGCCGGAGCCGCGAAACAGCTGCTTGACCGTTTGCGCGCCATAGAACACGCCCGCAGCCGTTTCGCCGACCACGGCCATGCCGCGCTTGCCGTCCGGCACGATCAAGTAGCCTTCGTCGTGCATCGGCGCGTCGAACTTGACGTGAGCATGATCCATCAGGTCTTTGCCGATGGATGTGTCGGCGCGCAGCAGGCGAACCAGCAGCGTCTCGTGCTCTCCGATTCGAACGCCGCGATCCTTGAGTGCTTCTTCAAGATCTTTCGCCGCGAACTCATCGTCTGCGTTGCGCTCGGACAGAATGCGCACGCCGGCCTCGCCGACACGAACTGCATCGACGGCGGAGCACTCGCGCGGCGCCGGAAGCAGATGCAAATCTGCGCAGGACGGGGCGGAAGCGGATTGAGCCACTGCGCCGGAAGCAGCGCACAAAAGAACCAGGGAACAAATGGAAAGATGGAGACGCATGAAAGCCCTCGTTTCAAATCGATTTCGACAGCAAGGCTAATTCATCTACCGGTGGATGTATAGGCGAATATCGCCATTTAAGCCAAAAATAATCAACTTGGCGCTCTCATTAGGCTCAAACGATCGAACTCGCGAGAAAGACGGCGAAGCTGGTCGCCTTGCGTCTTGAGCCCGCGAATCGGATTGGCAGCAGGCGGTCCGCTGCACTAGCGCAACATCTTGAGCGCCGGATAGAGCTTGCACCAATGCGCATATCCGGTCCTATAACCGGAGACGTCTTGTGCGTCCGGCTGGACACGCTCTGCTACCTCGATTGCCTGCCCGCATGCTTCGTCGAGGTTGGCCCAGTGACCGGTCCCCACGCCGGCCAGCAGCGCCGAACCGAATGCGCCGCCTTCTTCCGCGGTGAGAATCTCGACCGGCTGTCCGTAGATGCCGGCCTGGATTTTTCGCCAGAGAGGTCCGCGCGCGCCTCCGCCGCCGAGTCGAATCGCCGTCACCGGAATCCCGAGTTCGGCAAAAAGCGTGAACGTATCTTCGAGGGAATAGGCCACGCCCTCGAGCACCGCGCGGACGAAGTGTGCCGCCGTGTGATGAACGGAAATACCTGCAAATGCGGCGCGCACTTCCGGATCGAGATGTGGCGTTCGTTCGCCGAGAAGATAAGGCGCCCATATGAGCCCTTCGCTGCCGGCCGGCACCTTTGCGGCAACCTCGCTCATTGAGTCGTAGTCCTGGCCCGCGAAGAACGTCTCCTTCAGCCAGCGCAGGCTAAGCCCCGCGCCCTGGGTCACACCCATCACGTGCCAGACGCCCGGCACGGCATGGCAGAAAGTGTGCAGCCTGCCCTTTGGATCTTTCGTTGGCTTGGCGGTTGCAGCGAACACGACGCCGGAGGTGCCAATGGTGGCGGAAACAGAGCCTGGTTGCAGAATGCCCATGCCAACCGCGCCGGCACCCTGGTCGCCTGCTCCTGCCACGACCGGAGCGCCCGCAGGCAATCCCGTCAGGCTCGCCGCGTTTTCGGTGATGCGCGCGCAGACTTCCGGCGATTCGTACACCTTCGGCAGCCAGCTTTCCGGGATGCCGGCGGCCTCGGCCACTTCTTTCGACCAGCGGCGATGGGTGACATCGAGCAGCAGGGTTCCCGAGGCCTCCTGCACATCGATGGCGAACTCGCCGGTGAGCCGATAGCGGACATAATCCTTGGGGCACAGGATGTGCCGCGTCTTCGCGAAGATTTCCGGCTGATGATTCTTGACCCACAGCAACTTGGTCAGCGTGAAGTTGGGGAGGGCGGGGTTGCAGGTGAGTTCGATGAGTTTCTCATAGCCGATTTTCTGGTGCAGCCAGTCGCACTCAGGCTGCGTGCGTGTGTCGCACCAGATGAGGGAGGGCCGCAGGACATTACCGTTCTCATCGAGAAGCACGGCGCCGTGCATCTGGCCGGTGAGACCGATGGCGGTGATGGGCTGGTGCGGTTCAGGAGCGGCGGCAAGTGCAAAGCGGATCGCGCATTGCGCAGCGCGCCACCAGTCTTCGGGATCCTGCTCGGCCCAGCCGGGATGCTCGGCGCGGAAGGGCGCATGCTCATTTGAGGCGGCACTGACCAGTCTGCCTTCTGCATCCACCAATACGACACGAGTGCCGCCGGTTCCCACATCCATTCCCAAAAACCACATCGCATTCGCTCCGCGTAAATCGATTTTCAGAAACCGATGGCAGCATAGCAGTTTGGAGCACGGCGTGGAAGAACGGCGGTGCGGTCTGGGATTCCTGCGAAGGTGTCGCCTCATATTCGGCTTCCATTGGCCTGCGCGGATCAAGTACACTCCGTGTACTCAACTGCCAAGAACATTTCCTCGCGCGGCGAAGGGCAGAATTCCCGCGCGCAAATCGCAGTTCCCCGGAGGCACGACAGTCTATGAATGCATCGGCACCCAGCCCCGAACCGATCCTGCAAACCGGCCTGGCCTTCTGGGCTTCGAAGACGCTGCTTAGCGCAGTGGAAATGGAAGTCTTCACCGAGCTGGCCAAGGGACCGGAGAGTCTTGAGTCGCTCACCGGGCGCCTGGGCCTGCATCCACGCTCTGCACGGGATTTCCTTGATGCGCTGGTGGCGCTCGGCTTCCTCGGCCGCTCAGATGGAAAGTACTCCAACACTCCATCGACCGATCTGTTTCTGGACAAGCACAAACCGTCCTACATTGGCGGCATGCTGGAGATGGCGAACAAGCGGCTCTTTCATCACTGGGGGCATCTGACCACCGCGGTCCGCACCGGCGAGAACCAGAATGAAGCCTCTGGAGAAGAAGAGCCGTTCGCCGCGCTCTACGCCGATCCTACCCGGCTCAAAGGATTCCTGCGCGCGATGACCGGCATCAGCCGCGGCGCAAATCTCGCCATTGCGTCCCGCTTTCCGTGGGCTCAATACCGGTCCGCGGCTGACTGCGGGACCGCGCAAGGTGACCTGATTGTGCAGGTGGCTCTCCAGAATCCGCATCTCTCCGGCGTCGGGTTCGATCTGCCCGAAGTCGCGCCGGTTTTTGAGGAGCACGTGGAGGCCCACGACCTTGCATCGCGCGTGCATTTTCGTCCCGGCAACTTTTTCCATGATCCACTGCCCAAGGCGGATGTGATCATGATGGGCCACATCCTGCATGACTGGAATCTTGACGAGAAGAAGATGCTCATCCGGAAGGCCTACGAAGCGATTCCCGAAGGAGGCGCGTTCATCGCCTACGACTGCATCATTGATGACGATCGCTCGAAGAACGCCTTCGGCTTGCTGATGAGCCTGAACATGCTGATCGAAACGCCGGGTGGTTTTGACTACACGGGCGCCGACTGCGTCAGTTGGATGAAGGAAGCCGGCTTCAAAGAGACACGGGTGGAGCACCTAGTTGGGCCGGACTCGATGGCGGTTGGGATCAAATAACGGGCTTCGCAGTAGATCCTTGAATCACCGAGAGTTTGCGCGCTGATGAGACTGTAGAGGGTACCGTAATAAGGGACTCCGCTTCATCGTGTGACCTTCCGCACAGGTGCAACCCTGTGCCAGGGAGAGAATGTCGGTAAGGCTGGATCTGTTCCCTTACCCCGGCCTGGAGAAAAAGAGCGAATGAGCGATCTTGCCCCCATTGCCGAAGCGGTTACGATTGACCCGCTGGTGAGTCACCCGGCCGATTATCACGTTTTTCATAAATTCCTGGAGCGCTGCAAATCACTCGATGCGATCACTACGGCAGTGTGCTGGCCGCTCTCAGACGTGGCGCTGAAGGGCGCCGTCGAGGCTGCCACCGCTGGGTTGATCCAGCCCACCCTGATCGGCGACGAGGCCGCAATGAAGGCCCTGGCTGCGAAGATCGGCGTCGACATCAGCCCCTACCCGATCCTCGATGCGGACACCGAGTCAAAAGCCGCCGAACTGAGCGTAAGCATGTGCCGCAGCGGCAATGCGCAGGCCATGATGAAGGGCAGCCTGCATACTGACGAATTGATGAAAGTCGCGATGCAGCGCGACACCGGCCTGCGTACCTCGCGCCGGATCACTCACGTTTTCGTCATGGATACCCCGGCCTATGCACGGACTCTGCTGATTACCGATGCAGCGATCAACATCAAACCCGAGTTTGAAGACAAGATTCACATCGTGCAGAACGCGATCGAGTTGGCGCACGCGCTCGGCATTCCCGAGCCGAAGGTCGCTCTGCTTTCCGCCGTCGAAACCGTGAATCCCAAGATTCCGTCGACGATGGAAGCGGCGGCGCTTTGCAAGATGGCCGATCGTGGCCAGATCACAGGCGGCATTCTCGACGGGCCACTGGCCTTCGATACGGCCGTAAGCACCAAGGCCGCCAAGATCAAGCACCTCAACTCGCCGGTCACCGGGCAGGCCGACATCCTTGTCGTACCGGACCTCGAAAGCGGCAACATGCTCGCAAAGCAACTCGAGTACCTGGGCGGCGCCCAGCTTGCCGGCATCGTGCTCGGGGCAAAAGTCCCCGTGATCCTCACCAGCCGCGCCGATTCGGCTGAGACGCGCCTGACCAGTTGTGCCGTCGCGGTGTTGCTGCACTATGCCACCCACCCTGTAGACAGGGCGTAGGGTTGTTGCCTGTTCTCAGTTCTTGTAAGAGTGCTTTCGGGCTGCGCCAGAACGGGCAGCCCGTTTTACTTAGACGTTCGCCAGGAGCTTGCTCGAAACGGTTTTGAAAGCGCTATTGATGCCAGTCGACAGGGCGCTCATGCCGGCGACGGCTCCGAATCCGACCAAGGCCACGACCAGCGAGTACTCAACCAGGTCCTGACCCTCTTCACGCGAAACAAAAAGCTCATATTGAATGTAGATTTTCAGGAGGAGATCGTGCATTTTCTATCCTTTTGACAAGTAGGTTCGTTGCTGCATTCCCAGAATAGGTCGGGACCGATTTCTATCCAATGACACTATCGCTCGGTCCGATGGCACTGTCGCGCAAACCAATGCGACCAAAGCGTTAATGTCTCGGTTTTTGAAA
>Ga0335072_10010953_pt1 | contig 13013 bp, 12 predicted proteins | sample Lox_Sample_21_FD_206725 | JGI IMG/M metagenome (GOLD analysis project Ga0335072, IMG submission 206725) | Soil microbial communities from Loxahatchee National Wildlife Refuge, Florida, United States - Lox_Sample_2.1 | ecosystem: Environmental > Terrestrial > Soil > Wetlands | place: USA...
CGTTGGTGTTGCCGCGTGGCACTGTCGGCATGACCGACGCGTCGACAACTCGCAGTCCGTCCACGCCGCGGACCCGGAGTTCGGTGTCGACCACGCTGGTGAGCTTGCTCGCGGCCAGCCGGGAGTCACCGCCCATCGCGCAGGTGCCGACCGGGTGGTAGAGCGTTGAAAGGTTGCCGCGTATCCACTCCCGCACCTCGGCGCTAGTGCGGACGTCGGGGCCTGGCGCCAGTTCGGACCGAAGCTGCCGGCTCAGCGGCCTCGCTGCGGCGAACTCACGCGCCATCGTCACGGCGACGGCCAGCGGCTCGAGGTCAGCGAGGTCCGACAAGTAGGACGGATCGATCGACGGCTTGTGCCGGGGGTCCGCGCTGCGCAGGCGGATCTTGCCCCGGCTTCCGACCGCGACCAGCGTGATCAGCACCGACAGCGCCCGGCTGGCCGGATCCGCGAGGCCGCCATCAAGGTAGGGAACGGGCAGTACGTGCCACTGAATATCGGGGGCCGGCAGTGCGGGGTCAGTCCGGCTGAACCCGCCGGCCTCCGCGATGTTGGTTGTCATCGGCCCGGTATGCGTCATCTGCCAGCGGGCGAGGTTCGCCGGCCCTGCCTTCTCCCACAGGCTCCGGGTCCTGGGCGAGCTCCACATTGCGGTGACGACCGGGTGATCGGACAAGTTGCCGCCGACTCCCGGGCTGTCGGCCACCACCGCGATCTCATGCTCGCGCAGGTGATCGGCTGCACCTATGCCCGATAGCATCAGCAACTGGGGGCTGCCGATCACGCCGCACGACACGATGACCTCAGACCTCGCCTGTGCCAGCTCTTCCACGCCGCGGCGCAGGTAGCGAACGCCGGTAGCCCGGCCGCCTTCGATCTCGATGCCCGTGACAAGCGCGTCGGTGTGGATGGTCAGGTTCGGCCGGCCTGCCGCCGGGCTCAGGTAGGCGTCAGCGGCAGACCATCGCCGGCCTGCCTTCTGAGTGACCTGGTAGTAGCCGACGCCGTCCTGAGTCGACCCGTTGAAATCATCATTAGCGGGAACGCCGCAGTTGCGCGCTGCGGCCACGAAGGCCCCGGTCAGGCCGCTCTTGAATTTCAGGTCCTGAACGCTGAGCGGGCCGGCCGCGCCGTGATAGGCCGACGCGCCGCGCGAGTTGCTCTCCGCGCGGAGAAAGTACGGCAGCAGGTCGGTGTATCCCCAGCCCTCGCAGCCGTAGTCGTCCCGCCAGGAGTCGTAGTCGTGCCGGTTGCCGCGGATGTAGATCATCGCGTTGATCGACGACGATCCGCCGAGTACTCGTCCCCGCGGCCAGTAGATCGACCGCCCGCCTGCCCGGTCCTGCGGAATCGTCTGATAGTTCCAGTCGTAAGCGCTCTGGAATAGCAGATTGACCGCAGCCGGGATGCGGATTTCGTCGGCGGTATCCGGCGGGCCGGCTTCGAGCAGGAGCACGCGGGCTTCCGGGTTCTCGCTCAGGCGCGAGGCCAGCACGCAGCCGGCGCTGCCCGCGCCGGCAATCACGTAGTCGTACACGCCTGTCCTCCCACTTCAGCCCGGCGCCGGTAACGCTTTACCCAGCGTGCCCAAGCACCGTTATGTCGCCGACAAGCGTATCGGTGTATTTGTGCCTAGCTCTCGTAATTGGAAGGTGATTTATGGTTACAAACGGAACTCGACCCAAGGAGACGCTCGTCATGAACGCGACATATCACGGCTGCGGTACTCGCTAGTGCCCTATTTACCCCGATACTCGCGTACCGGAGCCGTGAAAAGTCGCGCTGCCGATGCAAATCAGTCGTACATAGCGGACATAGCCACAGCGGCGCGGGGTAGCGACAGGCAACTCACCGCAGACAATAGCGCGCTCCCGGCCCGCAGACCGGGAGCGCGCTCCCCCCACGATGCGGTCCTGGTAATCCGGCGGGCCCCCGAGAACCGCCGGCTTACCATCGGGACCGCGAGCCGCTCAGCGGCTCATTTCGGGCCCAGAACAGGCCCAAGACCCGGTGACTGAAAATCTCACTTGCTGTTAACTCTGAGACTCCAGTTCTATTCACTCTTCGTATCCATACGATGCCACATCGTGTTGGCTATGGGAATACCCCAGGTCAGGCACCCTAATCCCGCATCAGCGGAACCCTGCAGGTAGCGTCTGCTGGATCCGCTGCTTAGCGCGGTGCCCGGCAAGGATTTCGGACAAGACCAGCTGCGGCGGCCCTGAAAGCGTGTTTCTGGCCGGGAATAATCCCGGCGGCGAGCCTGGCATGCTCTCCCGATACGGTGAGTCCATGTCACGAGATCCCGACACCCCCGTCGTCCTGTCCAAGATCTATACCCGGACTGGCGATGACGGCACGACTGCCCTCGGAGACATGAGCCGAGCGCCCAAGACCGATCCGAGACTCGCCGCTTACGCGGACACCGATGAGGCGAACTCGGCCATCGGCGTGGCGGTAACCGTCGGCCAGCTGCCAGCCGATATCAGTGAGGTGCTGCTCCGCATCCAGAACGAGCTATTCGACGTCGGCGCCGACCTGTGCAACCCGGTCACAGCCGACCCTGCCTATCCCCCGCTGCGAGTGGACGAGGGCTACATCAACGCTCTCGAGCTGGCCTGCGACAAGTTCAATGAGGGATTGCCCGTCTTGCGAAGCTTTGTGCTACCTGGCGGCACCCCAGAGGCCGCCTTGCTGCACGTGGCCAGGACGGTGGTCCGGCGAGCCGAGCGGAGCACCTGGGCCGCTCTCGAGGCACACGGCGACAGCATGAACCTGCTCACCGCGCGGTACCTGAACCGGCTCTCCGACCTGCTCTTCATCCTGGCGAGACGGGTGAACGAGGGGCACGGCGACCTGCTCTGGAAGCCGGGCGGCGAACGGTAGCAGATCGCCGGCGGGGCATCAACCGGCGGTAGCAACCGGGCGGTATCAGCTGGGCCGGGGGGCGCCGTAAGCTCGCCCGCAGGTGGAACCGCGGCGAGGACTCCAGCCACGCGAGCAGGCCGGTGAATGCCGCCTGCGAGAGAGCCAGCTCGATGTGCCCGACATCGCCGGGCCCGGTCGGCTGGGGATGCCTGACATCGCACTCGGCAATGACAATTTCGGCCCCGAACCTGGCAGCCTCGGCGTCTGTCGGCCTGCGGCTGCGCGCGATGGCAAGTCCGGCTCGGTCGAAGCAGGCCTGCGGCCGCAGCCGGAGGCTCACGGCCGGATGCCAGCACAGCTGGCTGCGCTGGAACTCAGCCAAGCCTTGCCGCCACTTCGCACTGGGTGCATCGCGCAGGCCACACTCGACAATCCCGCCATGCCTGGCGATCACCCGGCTGCGCAGCGCCAGACAGGCAACGCCCGCGAATACGAGCGCGGCGACAACCAGCACAACGGCGAGAGCGAGCTGAGCTGACACCCCGCCGTTCCCGCTCTGCCGTACCCGTGGCTTGTCTAACCGGGCCAGCTAGCCCTGGCCCGCGGCCCGGAGCAGGGACCTGTAATATCGCGCATCGGCCGGCTCCTCAGGACCAACGGCGCCTGCTGCCCCGAGGGCCTCGGCCAGATACGACTCCACCTGTCTGGTGTCCACGTCTGTGCCGAGCTGTGCCTGTCGCGCCAGGATCGAGACCCTGTTGTCGGCCATGGACACGAATCCGCCGGATACCGCCGCGAAGACGTCAGGGCCGCCGCCGTCAGGGCGGATCTGTACCACGCTGCCCTCGTACAGGATGCCGATGACCGGCGCGTGGTCGGTCAGCAGGCCGATCTCGCCATCGAGTGTCCGGGCGACCACCATCTCGGCACTGCCCGACCAGAGCTCGCCCTCGGGCTCGACGAGCGCTACGTGCATGCTCATCGTGCTACCTCTCGCATCGCCCTTAGCGTGCTCGGCCTGCGCGCCCGGGTCACGACCGCTCCAGGTCCTTGGCCTTGCGCTCCACGTCCTCGATCCCGCCGACCATGAAGAACGCCTGCTCCGGAACGTGGTCGTAGCGGCCCTCGCAGATGGCCTTGAACGACGCGATGGTCTCCTTCAGCGGCACGAAGACGCCGGGCTGGCCGGTGAACTGCTCGGCCACGAACATCGGGTGAGACAGGAACCGCTCGATCCGGCGAGCCCGCTGCACGGTGACCTTGTCCTCTTCGGACAGCTCGTCGATGCCGAGGATCGCGATGATGTCCTGCAGTTCGGTGTACCGCTGCAGGATCCGCTGCACCTCGCGGGCGACCTCGTAGTGCTCCTCACCCACGTAGGCGGGGGCCAGGATCCGGGAAGTGGAAGCCAGCGGATCCACTGCCGGGAAGATGCCCTTCTGGGTGATCTCCCTGGACAGCGCGGTGGTGGCGTCGAGGTGCGCGAACACCGCTGATGGCGCCGGGTCGGTGTAGTCGTCAGCCGGCACGTAGATCGCCTGCATGGAGGTGATCGAGTGACCGCGCGTCGAAGTGATCCGCTCCTGCAGTTGGCCCATCTCGTCGGCAAGCGTCGGCTGATAACCCACGGCCGACGGCATCCGGCCAAGCAGCGTCGACACCTCCGAGCCAGCCTGGGTGAACCGGAAGATGTTGTCGATGAACAGCAGCACGTCCTGCTGCTGGACGTCGCGGAAGTACTCGGCCATGGTCAGCGCCGACAGCGCGACCCGCAGCCGCGTGCCCGGCGGCTCGTCCATCTGGCCGAAGACCAGCGCGGTGTCCTTGATGACACCCGACTCGGTCATTTCCAGGAACAGGTCGTTGCCCTCGCGCGTCCGCTCGCCAACGCCGGCGAAGCAGGACACGCCGCCGAAGTTCTTCGCGACTCGCGTGATCATCTCCTGGATCAGCACGGTCTTGCCGACCCCGGCGCCGCCGAACAGGCCGATCTTGCCGCCCTTGACGTACGGCGTCAGCAGGTCGATGACCTTGATGCCGGTCTCCAGGATCTCGGTCCGGGCCTCTAGCTGGTCAAACGGCGGCGGGTCACGGTGAATCCCCCACCGCTCGGTGATCTTCAGCGACGACGGCGGCACGTCCAGTGGTTCGCCCAGAACGTTCCATACGTGGCCTTTGGTGACGTCACCGACCGGCACCGTGATCGGCCCGCCGGAGTCAGTGACCACGGCACCGCGGACGAGCCCGTCGGTCGGCTGCATTGAGATAGCCCGTACCTCGTCGTCACCGAGGTGCTGCGCGATCTCGAGCGTCAGCGTCCTGGTTGTATCGCCGAGCGTCACATCGACGTGCAGGGCGTTGTAGATCTCCGGCATCTCTTCGGTCGCGAACTCGACGTCAACAACGGGGCCGATCACCCGGGATACGCGGCCGGTGGCTGCCGGGCTGGCCGCCGTCCCGGCGGTGCTCTCTGCGGTAGCGCTCATGTTGCTGCTCACTTACTCCCTGGTCGCGCCGGCCAGCGCATTCGCGCCGCCAACGATTTCGCTTATTTCCTGGGTGATCTCGGCCTGCCGTGCCTTGTTCGCTTCCCTGCTGAGCTGCTCGATCAGCTCGTTCGCGTTGTCCGTGGCCGACTTCATTGCCCGCCGCCGCGCCGCGATCTCCGAGGCCGCCGAGTCAAGCAGCGCCTGGAAGAGCCTGCTTTCCACATACCACGGCAGCAGAGCGTTGAGAACATCCTCCGGCGACGGCTCAAATTCGTAGATCGGCAGCGGGCCGGTCGGCGGCAGCTCCTCGGTCGGCTCGATTTCCAGCGGCAGCAGCCGGTGCACGACTGCCTGCTGGGTCAGCATCGACACGAACTGCGTATAGACCACGTGGATCTCGTCGACGCCGCCTTCCGGCGTCGGGCGATTGAAGGCCTCCAGCAGGCTGCTAGCGATCCCAGCTGCGTTTTCGTGCCTGGGAGTGTCGGAGAAGCCACTCCATTCGGCTGCCATCTCGCGACCGCGGAACCGGTGCCAGCCGATGCCCTTGCGGCCCGCCACGTAGGTGAGGGTCTCGACCTGCTGGCTCTCCAGCAGGGCGCGAAGGCTCTGCGCCTCGCGCAGCACGTTGGCGTTGAAGCCGCCGCAGAAGCCGCGATCGCTGGTCAGGATCACCACGGCCGCCCTGGTGGGGCTGAGCACCGGCTGAGTCAGCGGGTGATCGATGTTCTCAGACCTGCTGACGACGGCCTCGACCGCTCGGGTGAGTTCCCTGGCGTAGGGCGCGGCCGCGTGCAGCCGCTGCTGTGCCTTAATGATCCGCGAGGACGCGATCAACTCCTGAGCGCGCGTGATCTTCGCAGTGGACTGGACACTCCGGATCCGCCGCCTTACCGCGCGAAGCTGGGCTCCCATGCTTCTTAATACCGCCCTACTGGTTCTCGGCCGGCCGCGGGGCGTACTGCCTGACCTTCTCCGGCTCGACGCGATCCTTGTCGAGCGGCTCGGCCGGCTCTTCGGACACCAGCAGCTCGCCGTCGCTCTTCTCGAAGGTGGCGCGGAACTGCCCGATCGCGTCCTTCAAAGCTGTGATGGTGTCCTGACTCAGGACGCCGGTTTCCCTGATGGCGTCGTAGATGCCAGGTCGAGTCCTGGCAAGATCGTCCAGGAACTCGCTCTCGAACCGGCGCACGTCCTCGACCGGCACATCATCGAGGTAACCCTCGGTTCCTGCCCAGACGGAGACCACTTGCCGCTCGACCGGGAACGGGCTGTACTGCGGCTGCTTGAGCAGTTCCACCAGCCGGGCGCCGCGGTCCAGCTGGGCGCGCGAGGCCGGGTCCAGGTCGGAGGCGAACGACGCGAATGCCTCCAGGTCGCGGTACTGCGACAGCGCCAGCTTCAGGCCGCCGGCCACCGTCTTCATGGCCTTGATCTGGGCGTTTCCGCCGACTCGGGAGACCGACTGGCCGACGTTGATAGCCGGGCGGACACCGGAGTTGAACAAGTCGGTCTCAAGGAAGATCTGGCCGTCGGTGATCGAGATCACGTTGGTCGGAATGTAGGCGGAGATGTCGTTGGCCTTGGTCTCGACGATCGGCAGGCCGGTCAGCGACCCGCCGCCCATCTCATCCGACAACTTGGCACAGCGCTCCAGCAGCCGGGAGTGCAGGTAGAACACGTCACCGGGGTAGGCCTCGCGGCCTGGCGGACGCCGCAGCAGCAGCGAGATCGCTCGGTAGGCCTCCGCCTGCTTGGTCAGGTCATCGAACACGATGAGCACATGCTTGCCCTGGTACATCCAGTGCTGGCCGATGGCCGAGCCGGTGTACGGGGCGATGTACTTGTAACCAGCCGGGTCAGAGGCCGGCGCCATGACGATCGTGCTGTAGTCAAGCGCGCCCGCATCCTCCAGCGCCGCGCGTACCGCGGAGATCGTGGAGCCCTTCTGCCCGACTGCCACATAGATGCAACGGACCTGCCTGGCCGGGTCGCCGGAATCCCAGTTCTGCTTCTGGTTGATGATCGTGTCGATGGCGATCGTCGTCTTGCCGGTCTGCCGGTCGCCGATGATCAGCTCGCGCTGACCCCGGCCGATCGGCGTCATGGCGTCGATGGCCTTGATGCCGGTCTGCAGTGGCTCGGTCACCGGCTTACGCTGCACGACGCTCGGTGCCTGCACCTCTAGCTGCCGCTCCTCGACGGCGCCCTGGATCGGCCCGAGACCGTCCAGCGGAACGCCGAGCGGGTCGACCACGCGGCCGAGGAAACCGTCGCCGACCGGGACCGAGAGCACTTCGCCGGTGCGCTTGACGCGCTGACCTTCCTCGATCCGGCTGAAGTCACCGAGCACCACGACACCGATCTCGCGGATGTCCAGGTTCAGCGCGAGGCCGCGGGTACCGTCCTCGAACTCGAGCAGCTCGTTAGCCATCACCGACGGCAGCCCGGACACCCTCGCGATGCCGTCACCGCACTCGACCACGGCGCCGACCTCCTCGGTGGAGGCGGCTCCCGGCTCGTATGTCTCGACGAAACGCTCGAGTGCGTCGCGGATCTCTTCCGGCCGGATTGTCAGCTCCGCCATGTTCCTGTCTTTCTTATCCGTATCGGGCTTATCCGTCTGGTGCGCTGGCGCTTGCTCGCCAGCCTCGGTGGCTTCTGGCTGGCGGGCTTCGCCAGAACCGGGATCGTCGGGGATCACTGGTCCCGCGCAGTTCCACCGGGCACGTCAAGACGCCAGCTTGCGGTGGGCCTCGGCGAGCCGGGTGGCCACGCTCCCGTCGATGAGCTCGTCGCCCACGCGCACCGTCATGCCGCCCGTGACCCGCCGGTCGACCACCACGTTGAGTAGCACCTGATGACCGTATGTCGCAGCCAGGGTAGTTGCCAGCCGACCGCGCTGCTGATCGGTGAGTGCGACAGCCACCCGCACTTCTGCCACCAGCAGCTCCCGCCGACGCGCCACCAGCTGGGCGTAGTGCTCAAGGCTAACGTCCAAGTTGCGCCCGAGCGGGCTGACCGCGGCCTCGGTGATCAGCCGTAGCGCTTCTGGTGTCACTTTACCCGCCAGCAAGTGGGTGAGCAGTTCCCGCTTCGCATCGGCTGACACGAACGGATTGGTCAGCGCGATCCGCAGCTCTGGCTGGCTGGCGACGACCCGGCCGAACCGGAAGAGCTCGTCCTCCAGCTCGTCGAGCCGGCCTTCGGCATCAGCCGACGCGATGATGGCGCCCGCGGCGAGTTGCTCGACCGCGTCGGTCAGATCGCCAGGGGCCGACCAGCGCGCCGCGGCTGCCGCCGCCACCAGGCTGACCACCGGCTCGCTGAGCCGGCCGGAAAGCAGTGACGTCGCGAGCCCGGACCTGGCATCGGCCGGGCGCGACGGATCAGCCAGCGCCCGGCGCAGCGCGGGCTGGCTCGCGAGCAGGCCGGCCACGGTGAATAGCTCGTTCCCGAGCGCCACCGCCGTCTCTGCGCTCTCAGTGAGCGGCACCAGCCGCTCCTCGAGCTCGGCCAGAGATGCCCTGCTGATGCCCCTCATGACGACGTCCGCGCCCCAGAGGCCTGGCTCTGGCTGGCGTCGAGCTCGGCCAGGAACCGGTCCACGACCCGGCTCTGCCTGGCCTCGTCGTCCAGCGACTCACCGACAATCTTGCTCGCGAGCTGCACCGACAGGGCGCCGATCTCCGCGCGCAGGGACGCGAATGCCTGCTGCCGGTCGGCCGCGATCTGCGACTGGGCAGCCTCGGTGATCCGGCGGGCCTCGGCCTGCGCCTGTTCGCGCATCTCGGCGATGATCCCGGCACCCTGCTCCCTGGCCTCCTCGCGGAGCCTGGCTGCTTCGTGCCTGGCATCAGCCAGCTGGGCCTGGTATCGCTCCAGCGTGCGCGTCGCGTCGGCCTGGAGTTCCTCGGCCTTCTGCAGCCCGCCCTCGATCTTCTCGGTCCGCTCCTCGAGAACCGCGCTGATCCTGGGCAGCAGCAACTTCCAGAGGGCAACGAACACGATGAAGAACGCGATGCCACCCCAGATGACTTCGGTCCAGCTCGGGACCAGGGGGTTTCCGCTCTGCGGGGGGGTCACGATGGCTAGGTGGTGGAACATGGGGGCCGCCTCCGGGATTGGTTACTTCAAGAAGTAGTAGACAGCGATGCCGATCAGCGCCAGCGCCTCGGTCAGCGCGAAACCGATCCACAGGAAGCCGGTGAGGCGGCCCTGCGCCTCGGGCTGGCGGGCGATCGACTCCATGAACTTCCCGAAGATGATGCCGATGCCGACGCCGGGCCCGATCGCCGCGAGTCCGTAGGCGAGCGCGCCCAGGTTAACGATGTGGAGCTGGTAGACGTTGTTAACGTAGCCCGGGGGCGAGCCCGCCGCGACGTAGAGCAGGTGATGCAGGTGCATCGCGAGCTGCATTGTTGTGTTTCCTTCTGGTCAGGCCGGCTACGACGCCGGCTTTTCGCTAAATGGAGGTCGGATCAGTGCGCGGGCTCGTATGCGCCCGAGATATAGAAGGCGGTCAGGATGGTGAAGATGAACGCCTGCAGCAACTGGATCAGCAGCTCCAGGCCCGTCAGCGCAACGAGGACGACGAAGGACGCGGCCGAGAACACCAGCTCGTACGACCAGGTCAGCAGGTACCAGGTGGCGAGCGCGAACACCAGCAGCAGCACGTGGCCAGCCAGCATGTTGGCCCACAGCCGGATCGACAGCGTGAACGGCCGGATGAAGACATTGGAGAGGAAGTCGATCGGTGCCAGAAGCGGCAGGATCCACCACGGCGCACCGGCCGGCACTGCCAGGCTCTTCAAGTAGCCGATCGGACCCTGTTTCCAGATACCGATGCCCATGTAAAGGATCCACACCATGGCGGTGAGCACCGCCGGGTACGCGAACCGCGACGTCGCCGGGAAGTACAGGATCGGGATAATGCCGAAGATGTTGTTGACCCAGATAAAAAAGAACAGCCCGCACAGGAACGGCAGCCAGTTGTCGCCCTTCTTGCCCAGCTGAGGTCGCAGGATCTGGTCCCGGACGAATAGGATGCCCAGCTCGCCGATGTTCTGGATGCCGCGCGGCACCAGCTGCGGCTTCCTGAAGGCCGCCCAGAAGAATCCCACCACGATCATGGTGGTGAGCAGCACCAGCAGCATCGGCTTGTCAAAATGGAAATCGCCGATGCTGAACAACGGTCGGAAGTAGAAGTCCTGGATCGAGGGTGACGGGTAGCCGCAGCCGGAGAGGACATGCGAATTGCTGCCGCAGTGCTGCGCCGCCCCGAGCGCAAGTACGTGGTTCACCGGTTTACCCCTCCGGGCTTTCGCGTGCAAACTGGCACGTTGGCGCGTACCGGGGAAGCCCCCCGGAACTCCCGCAGCACGGCAAACCGCTGCGGGTCGAGACGAGTCATAATGGCGTAACTAGCCAAGCCTGGTGAGCGCAGGGTCGCCGTCACGCGCGCGGCCGTCATCGCAAGGCCGATCAGGATCTGGTGACCCGGAACGCGATCAGGGCGATCGACAGTCCGATGCCGAGGATCATGCCGAGCGGGAACAGGATCGTGATGCCCGTCCAGTGGCCGACTAGCCAGCCGATCCCGCCATAGAGAATCATGCCGCCCAGCATGTAGCTGAAGATCAGCCAGCCGTCGTGCTCGCGCACCGGAGGAGCCGGCTGTGGCGACTGCGGGTGCTGACTCCCGCCGTGGCGAGGGTCTGGTATCAGCCGCCCGCTCATGCCGGCTGCCCGGCTGACGACGGATGCGGGCAGCAGTGGGCGCGGGCCGCATCCTGCCGTCCGCAGTGGAAGTCGGAGCCACGGGTCATCGTTCTCCGTCCGGCTCGACATAGAGCATCTTCGTCCGGCGCCACGAGACCACCAGGGCAGCTTGGTACACCAGGACGAGAACGATGACCGTCAGGCCGAACAGCAGCCCGCTGAACGCTGTGACGTTCTGGAACGTGCTGATCAGCACCAGCAGAGCAAGGATCTTGACGAAGTACATGGCCGCGCCGGCGCCCATCATCGCTTGCGGGCTGACCTTCGCCCCGAGCGCAAATGCCAGCGCGGTCAGACCGAAGAAGCCCGCCACGACGGCGACTGCGATCGCGGCACCGAGCACGCCCTTGACGCCGGCTGTCACGCTGATCGCAAGCATGACAGCGGCTGCCGCGGCCGTCACGGCAGCGGATCGCCGCGCCATCGGGGCGATGTTCGCCAGCATCTTCTGGAAGCTCCGGGTGGTCATTTGTGCGGCTGGGTTGCCCAGCAAACCGCGAAATAAGTCGTGGTGCCAGTGCCGTCATGGCACTCGCCGCCTGGCGCTCAGTCCAGGTGAGCGAAACGTATCACGGCCCTCGCAGCACCCCGTTATCGGGTGCTCGTGAAACATATCACAAGCTCCCCCGACGGGTCGCTCACCAGGTCGCCCAACACGCGCATTTCGCCGCCTCGGCGCGGAAAAAACCCAGGTCAGACCGGGAACGACGGAAGTCATCGGCTGGTCAAGGAAGAGTGCTCATCTGGTCAGGTGAACTACTGCACAATCGCGCCGCAGGCAACGTCGCTGCACAGACTGCGGCGCTACGGCAGTCCGTCTGGCTCGGTCTTGTGGCCGTCGGCCGCAGCTGGCGGCAAGGTCTCCGGACGCCAGGCTGAAGCTCGATGGGCTCCGCCGCCGAGGCCCTGCGGGCCGGAGACTGCCGGAGGCGGCGTGCCGATCACCGAACGTCCGGCGGCCGGGAGCCCGGTTGGCGGCAATCCGGTGGTCGGATTCCGCCAGAAGGCCAGTGACCGGACGCGTTCTGTCCCGTTCGGAGTTGCCTGGCCGGCCTGCCAGGACGACCGCCCCAGGGGCGAAGCCAGCTGATCACGGTGCCCGGCCGACTGGCGCGTTGGCCAATCCTCGCCGGTTGCCCGCGATCCGGGTTCAGCTGACGAGCGTCCGGCTTCCGGAGGTCCTGACACCGGTGGTTGTGATCGCGCGAGCCCGGCGATCGGCGGTTCCGGCAACGATGGTGCAGGCATCGGCGGTGCGGGCAACGGCGCTGCAGGCAGCGGATGCGTGTCCGGATCCGAACCCGGCAACGCCGACCCTGCCGACGGCGGCCCTGTGAGCGGCGTGGTTGCTGCCGGCGGCGCAGCGACCGACGGCGCAGCAACCGACGGTCCGGCAAACGACGGTCCGGCAAACGACGGTGCAGCAACCGGCGGTGCAGCAAACGACGGTGTCCCTGCCTCAGGCTCTGCCGACGCCCGGCCAAGCCGACCGCGATGGCCTGGAGCCTGGCTAACCGATCCGGGCCCTGACACCGTCGGCCCCGCTGTCATTCCTGTCAGCCGGGATCCGCCGGGACCGGTCGGTCCCAACACGGGCGACTCGAGCACTGGCGACCCGACCACTGGCGACCCGGCCACTGGCGACCCCAGCACTGGCGATTCCAGCACTGGCGATTCCAGCCTGGGCGATCCCAGACCAGGCGATTCCAGGACCGGGGGCTCCGGCGCGGGCCCGGCGCCGCCGGCCTTGGCAGTGCCAGCGCCTGCGATGCCCGCATCAGCCGTGGTGCCAGAAACCGCGGGTCTTGCATCAGCCGACCCAGCAAGACGGGCACGCTGCCACCAGCGCAGTCGCGGCATCGACAGGAGCAGCAG
>Ga0335072_10010956_pt1 | contig 13009 bp, 10 predicted proteins | sample Lox_Sample_21_FD_206725 | JGI IMG/M metagenome (GOLD analysis project Ga0335072, IMG submission 206725) | Soil microbial communities from Loxahatchee National Wildlife Refuge, Florida, United States - Lox_Sample_2.1 | ecosystem: Environmental > Terrestrial > Soil > Wetlands | place: USA...
CGTGCTTGGACGTATCGATGGCGAGCAGGGTAAGTTCCGTCACGGACGGCCTCCTGTTGGTGTGATGACAACCCAACTTTGGCACGCGATGCCGTGGGGCCGTCCACACCAACACGTCTTTGATTTTCCCGGCCAGTGCCTCACCCCAAAAAATCTAAACCCCGGCACCGCCCGGCTTCGACGGCTCCGCCGCGCCCCCGCCGCTCTCCACAAGAAAATCCCGGAACCGCGTCCGCAACGCAGTCTTCAGCAGCTTGCCGGTCGCGGTATGCGGCAATTGCTCCACCACCACCACGGCATCCGGCAGCCACCACTTCGCCACCTTGCCCTCATAGACCGCCAGCACCGACGCCGGCTCCACGATGCGTCCCGGCCGCGGCACCACCAGCAGCAGTGGCCGTTCATCCCATTTGGGATGGGTCGCGGCAACGACCGCGGCCTCCAGCACATCCGGATGCGACAGCGCGATGTTCTCCAGCGTGATCGAACTGATCCACTCGCCGCCCGACTTGATAACGTCCTTCGAGCGGTCGGTGATTTCCATGAACCCGTCCGCATCGATCGTCGCCACGTCGCCGGTCGCGAACCAGCCGTCCCGGTCCACGGCACTGCCCTCCGCCTCGCCGTAATAGGCCGAGCAAACCCACGGTCCGCGCACCATCAGATCGCCGAACGCGACACCGTCCCACGGCAATTCGCGGCCCTCGCCATCGACGATCTTCATATCGACGCCCGGCAGCACACGCCCCTGTTTCAGCATGTGCCGCACCGCCGCATCCTTATCCAGCCCGGCCTGCCCCCGCTTCGGCGCATTATAGGTGCCGACCGGGCTGAGCTCCGTCATGCCCCAGCCATGCTCCATCGCCACGCCGTACTCGTCGCGGAACGCCTCGATCAGCGCCGCCGGCGCGGCCGAACCGCCGGTCATGATCCGCTTCACCGAGGCCAATCGATCGCCGCTGGCCCGCAGATGCTGCAACAGCCCAAGCCACACCGTCGGCACCCCGCAGGTGGTGGTGACTTGCTCCTGGTTCAGCAGCGCCGCCATGCTGGCACCGTCGAGATGCCGCCCCGGCAGGATCAGTGCCGCACCGGCGATGGCGGTGGAATACGGAATCCCCCAGGCGTTGACATGAAACATCGGCACGACAGGCAGGATGCGATCGACGGCATGCATGCCCAGCACGTCAGGCAGCGCCACGGCATAGGCATGCAACACCGTCGAGCGGTGGCTGTACAGCACGCCCTTCGGCCGCCCGGTGGTGCCTGACGTGTAGCACAGCGCACTGGCGGTGTTCTCGTCGAAACTGGGCCATTCATAGTCGTCGCCGGCCGCCGCGATCAGCGTGTCATAGCAATGCAGCCGCATCCCCCGCGGCAGCGGCACATCCACCATCTCCGCCTCGCCGCCCAGCATCACCACGTCGCGCACGCTCTCGGCGATGCGCGGCGCGATCTGGCTGATCAATCCGGCAAACCCGACATCGACGAACAATACGCGGTCGGCGGCGTGGTTGATGATGTACGTGACATCGTCCGGATGCAGCCGCGGATTGATCGTGTGGCAGATCGCCTGCATGCCGGGCGCCGCATAGTAGACTTCCAGATGGCGATAGTCGTTCCAGGCCAGCGTCCCGACGCGATCGCCCTCCCCCACGCCCAGGCCTTGCAGCACCCGCACCAGGCGCCGCGCGCGATGCTCTGTTTCGCCCCAGGTGGTGCGGTGGATGCCGCCGCCATGCGTGCGGGAAACCACGTCGCTCGCCCTATGATGGCGCGCGGCGTGACGCAGCAACGACGAGATCATCAGCGGGAAGGTCTGCATCAGACCCAGCATGGCCGTTTGCCTCCGGATCGCCGCGATTGTTCGAGCAGCGGCGTGCGTAACCAACCATACGGCAAACGCCGCCACGCGGACAGACGGAATGCGGTGCCTGGCAACCCTCAGCCGGCCCGCAGCAGCTCCCTGCCATGCTGCGCGTGGTCCTTCGGCGCCGGCTGCGACACCACCACCGGCGTCGCCGCCAGTGCGTCGTGCAGCCAGCCGGTCGGCATGTTGCGCAGGAACTGCGTCTGCAATTCCGCCAGCCGCCGCGTCGTCATGCCGACCCGCGCCGGGGAGAAGAAGGCCGGATCGCGGGTGAACATCAGATACGCCTGCATCTCGTTGTACATCAGCTCCTCATAGGTCATGTCATAACCTTCGGAGCCGAGGAATTTGCGCACGCCCTGCCGCTCGTCGCCACTCAGCGCGACGGTCCAGAAGTCACGCACGAAGCCGGCATACTCGCCATCGCTGAAGAACAAGCCGTGGGAAAGCTCGTGATGCAGGATGGCGTAACGCGCCGAGAGCGTGACATTCGCATCCGAGCCGATCGCCGGAATCGAGATCAATCCACCCCGCGCGTTGGGCGCGAACCATCCCACCTGATTGATCAAGTGGCGCAGCCGGTCCTCCTCCGGAGCGAGCGCGATCTTCCCCGCATCGGCCAGGTCGAAGAAGCGTTGCAGCGAGGCCACGCTGTAGTCGTGGCCATAATAGTAATTGGCGACGGTGCTGCCGTCGGCGCGAATCGCAGCCAGCAATTCAGCATCCGACAGCACGCGCGTTCGCGGCGCGCCCGCTTTCTCGATCAGCGCCGCGACCCTGTTCAGCGTCATGCCCTGCTGATAGAGCGAGGCAAAATCCAGCACCAGAATGCGTTTGTCGTCGGCGAAACGAAACACCGTCATCCCGGCCGGCACGTTGCGCAGGATCTGTTGCTCCGTCGCGTCGTTGATCGCGAAATCCCCGCCGGCGGCAGAATTCGCCGCTCCCTGGCCTGGCACAGTCCCAGAAGCTGGCGCCGAGCCCCCCGGTTGCCGCGGCAGCGCGACGCTTGCCGTCTGCGCCGGCGGCTTGGGCGAGTGCAGCAAGACACTGGCGCCGCGCAACAGGCAGGCCGCGCCCAGAATGCCAGCGCCCGCCAGCCAGGCGCGCCGGGAACTCAGCCATGGCTCCGGCTTCGGCGGTGGCGAAGCCGCGCGCGGCGCCAGACGAATGGTGTCGTCGTCGCCTTCGTCAAATGGATTGTGCTGCTGCCGCGTCACGGCTCGACGCGCTTCGTCGCGGGCAAATCAGCGCAGCGCACCTCACCAAACCCTTGCGCGCGCAACATCAGACGGCGTGAGAATTGACGCCACGAGAATTGACGCCACGAGAATTGACGCCACGAGAATTGACGCCACGAGAATTGACGCCACGAGAATTGACGCCACGAGAATTGACGCCACGAGAATTGACTGGGGCTGGATACCGAACTCAACCGCCGACGACCGTTCTTTGACGATCGAGTCACGCCTGTCGGCATGGCATCCTCCGAACCCTCCGTCATGATATCCCACACCGCCGCCCAGCGTCCAGCGAAGCGTGAGCAAACGCGCACCGCAGCGCCGGCGAACCAACGCAGCCGGCCACAGCGACTCGCACGGTTGCGATCGCCGCCGCGCCATTATTGCGGGCGCCGCGGGACTTCGAACAAGACCCCTTGTGCCGGCGGCTTCCGGGTTCCCGCCCCTGCCCGCCCCCGCCCGGCATTCGCCCGATGCATCGCCTTCACCCCAGAGCGATCGGGCATCCCGCGATGCGGCGATGCCGCCTCGCCGGTCGCTTCGGCAATGATCGCTTCGGCCTCCGCCAGCAGCTTCTCCTCGTCGTCCATGCTGCGCACGCTTTCGCGGCCGATTTCCAGCAGCACCGGCACCGCCAGCGGCGACACGCGTGACAGCACCATGTGCACGATCCGCCCTCGCACGCGCCGCAGCATGCCCGCCACGCGCGACAGGTCGATCAGCCCGCCCGCCGCATCCGCCCGCGTGGCTCGGAGCAAGATATGATCCGGCTGATGCTTGCGCAGCACGTCGTACACCAGGTCGGAGTTCACCGTCACCTGCCGGCGGGATTTGTCCACCCCCGGATGATGGCGCTCGATCAGCCCGGCGATCACCGCGACATTGCGAAAAGTCCGTTTCAGCATGGAGCTTTCCGCCATCCAGTCTTCCAGGTCATCGCCCAGCATGTCCTCGCCGAACAATCGGGCGACGTTCTCGGGCCTGTTCGCCGACCAGATGCCCAGCACATAGTCGGTCGCAACGAACCCCAGCGGGGCCATGCCCGCCCGTTCCATGCGCCGTGTCAGCAACATGCCGAGCGTCTGATGCGCGTTGCGGCCTTCGAAGCAATACGCCACGAGGTACCAGCGGTCGCCGCGCGGGAACGTCTCCACCAGCAGGTCATCGCGCCCCGGCATGCGCGACCGCGCCCGGTGCAGCCGCAGCCATTCCTGCACTTGCTCTGGAAACAACGCCCAGCGCGACGGGTCCTGCAGCAGCAGGCGCACGCGGTCGGCGAGGTTGGTCGTCAGCGGCAGGCGTCCGCCCTGATAGGCGGGAACCATCGGCTCGCCGCCGCCGCCTTCGGCGCATTCCACCGCCATCTCGTGCAGCCGCAGGAAGCGCAGCAGGCGCCCGGCGAACATGAACGAGTCGCCGGGCCGCAGCATGTTGACAAACGACTCTTCGATTTCCCCCAGCACCGGGCCGATGCGTTTCTTGCCGACCAGCCGCACCTTCAGCAGCGGCGCCTCGACGATGGTGCCGATGTTCATGCGATGCTGTGTGGCGATCCGGGCGCTGCGGACATGCATGCGGCCCTCGCTGTCGCGGAACAATTTGCGGTAGCGGTCGTAGGCTGCCAGCGCGTAGCCGCCGTTTTCGACGAACGCCAGCACGTCGTCGAAATCCGTGCGGCTCAGCGCCGCATAGGGTGCCGCGGCGCGCACTTCAGCGAACACGTCGTCCGGCCTGAACGCCCCAGAGCACGCCAGGCCCAGCAGATGCTGCGCCAATACGTCGAGACCGCCAGGACGCGGTTGCTCGCCGTCCAGCTCGCGCGCGGCCACACCCAGCATGGCCGCCTCGCATTCCAGCACTTCAAACCGGTTGGCCGGAACCAGAATGGCGCGGCTGGGTTCGTCCATGCGGTGATTGGCGCGGCCGACGCGTTGCAGCAGCCGCGACACACCCTTCGGCGCGCCGACCTGGATCACCTGATCCACGCCGCCCCAGTCGATGCCGAGATCGAGCGACGATGTCGCCACCACCGCCCGCAGCGCCCCCGCCGCCATCGCGGCTTCCACCCTGCGGCGTTGCTCCACTTCCAGCGAGCCGTGATGCAGCGCGATGGCCAGCGTGGGGTCGTTCAATTTCCACAGCGCCTGGAACATCAACTCGGCCTGGGCGCGGGTGTTGACGAACACGATCGTGGTGCCGGCGGCGCGGATGCGCTCCATCACCCGAGGTGCTGCTTCCAGGCCCATATGGCCTGACCAGGAGAGGCGTCCCTCGGGCAGCATCATCGAAAGTTCCGCCGGCGTGCCGTCCGCGGCGCTGATGATGCGCGTGGCACCTGCGAAGGCCTGGATCGCCGCAGGATGCGCCACGGTGGCGGACAGTCCGACGCGCCGCATCCCCGGCGCCAGCGTGGCCAGCCGCGCCACGCCGAGCGCGGTCTGGTCGCCGCGCTTGGTGCCGGCGAGCGCGTGGATCTCGTCGATGACCACCGCGCGCAGCCCGGAGAACATTTGCGGCGCGTCGGGCAGCGACAGCAGCACCGCGAGACTTTCCGGCGTGGAGAGCAAGATGTTGGGCGGTTCGGCGCGCTGGCGGGCACGGCGATTGGCGGGGGTGTCGCCGGTGCGGGTCTCGATGCTGACGGACAATGCCATTTGCTCGACCGGCCGCTGCAAGTTGCGGGCGATGTCCGTGGCGAGCGCCTTCAGCGGGCTGAGGTAGAGCGTGTGCAGCCCGGGACGCGGGTGCTCTGCCAGATCGACCAGGCTCGGCAGGAAGCCCGCCAGTGTTTTCCCTCCGCCGGTGGGGGCGATCAGCAACACGCTTTCGCCGGCGCGCGCCGCCTCGCACATGGCAAGCTGGTGCGGGCGCGGCGTCCAGCCTTGCCCCGCAAACCATGCCGCGAAGCGTTCCGGCAATGTTCCTGACATCCGGTGGTTGTAGCGGGTGATCGGCCGACGGGGGAAGGGGCGGCGCGGCTTGCGAGCCAATCAGCGCCGGGTCCAGGGAGTGCAGCTATCCGGTTAGCGCAGGGGCTTGGCATGGCCGGTCTTCAGGAGATCGTGTGGGCAATACAGCCAGAATTCGCGGCGGCAACACCGCAAGACAGGACGCACACGCGATCGGCTTGGCGCGGACGTGCGAATTTAGAAATTTGAGCCGCGGATGAACGCCAATGAACGCAAACAGCGCGTGCCCATCGCGGCAGTTTCGCGTGCCTCACAACCGCCATACCAGGCGTCGGATCTCACGCCGTGGGCGGCCAAAGTTCAGCAGCAGGCTCAATCGCAGCCCGCTGGCTCGGAGGAAGTTCATGCATTGCGCTAGATGTACATTGTCCAGCGCACGAACCGTCTTCTGTTCGAGATCGTAACCTCTTGCTCAATCAACAAGTCTGTTATGTACTGCCCGACAGCAATGTCGTCATATCGCACTGTTGCGCTCGCTTGCTGGCGGACAGCAAGCCCGGCCCGACGCAACTCGTGGGCCAGCGCATTTTCGTAGACCTTTTCCAGAAAGCCGCAACCTGGTGTATTGGCGACCGTCAGCGCGCAGCCGATGGTATCCCGGGAGATACCGTTCAACACCGAAGCATCAGCGTTCATTTGCGTTCATCCGCGGTTCAATTTTCTAATTCTTATGATGCCGGAAAAAGCTTGCCCAAATCGTTGATACGCGGTGGGAAAATGCGGTGAATTGGCTTGCGTTTGATGCCTCGGAACCAACATGGTACCCAAAAAGCTTCTCATTCGAATTTCGCCGGCATGGCGATTTTACCGTTATCGGCGCGGCACCAATTTCATCATTTGCTCTGCTCGGCAAGAGCGTGGTGTACTTGCCGTTTCAGCCCTGAGGCTGGGTGAGTCACCCCACACGATCTCCTGAAGATCCATCCTTTTAATAACCAGGGTCTGCGACCTGGACGATTAAGTGAGATCAAGGCAGGTTCACAAGCAGATTCACCACGAAGACACGAAGGCACGAAGCCTTGACCAAGCCGGACAGCAACTATTGCTCCCAGACTCTCCATCTTTCGTCGATAACCCGTTAGGGCAGGGCGACGATTGCTCCAGGACGCGACTTGGGACGAGCCGGAATTCGAGACCGCGGCTTGGACGAGTCCGAAACAGCGGATGCAGCGGTCGACGGCGCAAGGCGTCCAGCCGTCATTGGCGCTGGCACCGTTCGGCCAGATGCGGGATGCGCCTCCCCTCGCGGTACTTCAGACTCCTCCAGCATTTTGTCCGCTTCCGCCTGCAGCCGGTCGAGACACTGATAGAGCAATTCGGCCTGTCCGTCCGGAAGCGTCGCCAGCAGCCGCCGCTGGCGCCGTTGGGATACAGCGAGGACCGCCTTGTGCAATGTTCGACCTTCCTCGGTCAGCCTGAGCAAGATGCGGCGACCGTCCCGCCGGTCCGCGGAGCCTGACACATAGCCCCGCCGCCGCAGGCTTTCGGCCGACAGGCCGACCCATCCCTTGTCCGTCGCCAGGATGCGGCTCACCTCCCGCGCGGTTGTCGGCTCTGACGCCGCAATGATCGACAGAACGCGCCACTCCGGAAGCGTCAGACCGAACTCGTCGCGATAGCGGCGGCTGGCGTAGAGGCCGAGCGTATTCGACAGCCGCAGCACGCGCGAGGTGACAAAGTCGATGACTGAGTCGGGCCGTTTCATGCGACGGGTCTAACCGTTGACGCGCACCCGGGCAAGCCATATGGTAGTGATCACATCTAGTTTGGCGGGCCGGAGGAATGATGCGGCCGGATATCGTTTCCATCACGCCCGGCGCGAACGATCTCGGCGAATCCCTCTACTGGGATGCGGCCGGCCGTTTGCTTTACTGGATCGACGCCTGGAAAGCCGTGGTCCATGAATTCGATCCCGCCACCGGCGCGATGCGGCAAACGGATTTTTCGGCTGCGCTCGACGGCCGCCCGATCGGCTCCGTGGCATGTTGCAACGGCAGCGGAATGATCAGCGGCGTCAAAGGCGGCTTCTATCGGCTCGACCTCGCGCGCGCCGAGGCGACGCTCGTTGCGGCGGTTGAGGCTGACCGGCCGGCCGCCAACCGGCTGAATGACGGCAAATGCGATCGCGCCGGCCGGTTCTGGTGCGCATCGATCAACACCGGCCACCAGATCGCTTCGGGCGCGTTGTGGCGCCTCGATCCCGCGGGCGATGCGCGGCTGATGCAGGACGGTCTGATCGCCGGAAACGGCATCGCCTGGAGCCCGGACGACCGCACGATGTACCTTGCCGACACGCTCGCCGGCATGGTGTGGCAATACGATTTCGACCTTGCTGCCGGCGAGATCGCAAATCGGCGCTTGTTCCTCTCGACCGATCCCATGCATGGCGCACCCGACGGGGCGACCGTGGATGTGGACGGCTGTTATTGGGCCGCGCTGTTCCGTGGCGGTGCCGTGGCGCAGTTCGACCCCGGCGGCACGCTGATGCGCCGCATCGGCCTGCCCGTTTCCAACCCGACGATGTGCGCCTTCGGCGGCCCCGACCTCGATGTTCTGTACGTCACATCGGCGAGCCGCTTCCTCGATGCGGCGCAGCTTCGTGCGCAGCCGCTGGCCGGGCGGGTTTTCGCAATCCACGGGCTGGGGACGCGCGGACTGCCGGAACCGAAATTCGACGCATGATACCAGGTCGAGAAAGGGCCGGCAGGGGACACACCGTCGCAACGGCGCCGTATCGCAACGGCCAAGCAAAATGTCATTGGGGAGAGGGAACGTCGATGCAGAGCATAACCGCAAGGCACGGATGGGCGGCCGTGGTGGCTGGGATGATTGCACTGGCCGCGCCGTGGGCAGCCCGGGCGCAGGGAGCGCTCGAGGCAAGTGTCGGCTACTATCCTGGCGCGCTCATTTCACTGCCGGCGCTGGTCGCCAACGAGCAGAAATTCTTTGAGAAGGATGGCCTCAAGGTCGAGCTGGTGCCAATCACGACCGGCCCCGCGATGACGGCGGCGGTCGCCAGCGGCAGCGTAACGTTTGTCAACAACTCCTGGGACAACCTCATCGTCGCGGTCGATCACGGCTTGCCGGTTCGCGGCGTGGCCGGCTCGACCGCGAAGGTTCCGTTTGCCCTGATCGCCCGCAAGGGTCTCGATCTGCCGCATCTCAAGGACGGTTACCCGGCGGTGATCAAGGACCTTGTCGGCAAGAAATGGGGTGTTCTCGCGCTCGGCGTCTCGGTTCAGTACATCGAAGAGAAGATCCTGACCGACGCCGGCTATAAGAAGGATGATGTCACCTACCTCGCCGTCGGGCTGCCCAACACCGCGCGCCCGGCGCTGCAACGCGGCACGGTCGACACGTATCTCAGCATCGAGCCGCTGCCCTCGATCTTCGAGGCAAAGGACGAGGGCTCGGTGGTCGTGAACCTCGCCGCGAACCAGGGGCCGGAGATGTTCCATAATCTCGGCTACAATGGATGGTGGGCGTCGACCACGACAATCAAGGACAAGCCCGAGGTGGTTTCGCGTTTCGTGCGAGCGATGGAAGATTCCTATTGCTGGTACAGCAATCCGGCCAATTTCGACCGGGTCGTCGCGATCATGCGGCAATTTGCCAAGGTGCCCGAACTCTCCGACGACCAGTACAAGGCGATGGTGAAGCGCCTGATGCCGACCTATGGCCCGGCGATCGACAGCCGGACGATCGATACCTGGGCCAGGCTCGACGTCGAGCAGGGACAGATCGCCAAGCCAAAATCGCGCGCCGACGTCATCGACGCCGTCGCCCCGGAAACTTATTCGTGTCCGCAATGAGCAACGCCTGAATGGATGCCGCGATCGACATCCGCGTCGCCGATCTGAGGGTGAATTTCGGCCTGCCTCGGGACTCCCTGTCAGGCGTCAATCTCGGTGTGGCGAAAGGCGAGTTCGTCGCGCTGATCGGCGCGAGCGGCTGCGGCAAGACGACATTGCTCAACGTCATGGCCGGGCTCGTTCCGGCGGCGGGCGGCTCTGCGATCATTCGCAACGCCCCGCCGATCGCGGGCCGCCGCGACATCTGCTATATCCTGGCGCGCGACGCACTCCTGCCGTGGCGAACCGTGCTGCGGAATGTCGAATATGGCCTTGAAGTCTCCGGGGTGGCCCGCAAGGAGCGCGAACAAACGGCGCTTCTCTACATCGAAAAAGTCGGCCTGAAGGCGTATCGCGATTTCTTTCCGTCACGGCTGTCGCAAGGCATGCGGCAGCGCGCATCCCTCGCGCGCGCCTTTGCCGTCGGCCGCAGCGTCTACCTGATGGACGAGCCGTTCAGCGCGCTCGACTCACAAACCAAGCTGATGCTCCACGACCAGCTCCTCGGCCTGTGGGAGAGCTGCCACGCAACCGTCGTGTTCGTAACCCATGACATCGGCGAGGCCATTACACTCGCCGATCGGGTGATCGTGATGGCGAAGGCCGGCACCGGGGTGGCTGGTGAGATTTCCATTGATATCCCGCGGCCCAGATCAGCGGAGGCGCTGCAGGCGGATTCCCGCTATCACGACCTCTATCGGCGGATCTGGGCCAGGCTGAAAGCGAGCACAGAATAACCGACACCATCAGCTCCGAAGCGACACTCGACCGCGCGGCCCGGGCAGCGGGGCGCGGCCCCGGCTCGATCCACGTGGCGCGCGCTGTTTGCCTCGCTGTGTTTCTCGCGCTCTGGCAGGGCGCGGTCGGGCTCGGCCTCGCGGACCCGGCCTTCGTGTCATCGCCCGCGAGCGTCGTCGCGGCGTTATGGAAGCTGGCGGGCGATGGCGATCTCGGGCCGAACCTGCTGACAACCCTGATCGAGATCATGATCGCGTTTGCCATGTCGGTCGTCTTCGGGATCGCGTCAGCGCTGGTTCTCGATCGCAGCGATTGGGCCAACCGCATCCTGTCACCGTTTCTGACCGCCTTCAACAGCATGCCGCGTATCGCGCTCGGACCGCTGTTCATTCTGTGGTTCGGAATCGGCATCGCCTCGAAGGTCGTGCTGGCCTTCTCACTCGGCTATTTCATCATGTTGCTCAGCACGCTCGGCGGGTTGAAGAACGTGGACCGCGATCTGCTGTTGATGTCGCGCCTGTTCGGCGCCTCCGAACTGCGATTGTTCCGCGATGTGCGTCTGCCCTGGGCGCTGCCCGGCATCTTCGCAGGCCTGCGCCTCAGCCTGATCTATTGCAGCGCCGGCGCGGTGATCGGCGAGATGATCGCCGCGCAGAGCGGCTTAGGGCTGTTGGTGCAGTCGTTCAGCGGGCGCTTCGACGTGGCCGGCGTCATGGCCGTCATCCTCGTCGTTGCGTTCCTGGTGATGTCGCTGACGGCCTTGATGGACCTGGCCGAACGCCGCCTGCTTGCCTGGAGCAAGGGCAGCACGGACGTACCCGGATGACATACGGAGACAGCGCATGACACTGCCGCTTGAGGGCATTCGCGTCCTCGATCTCTCCTCGATCATCGCCGCACCGGTGGCGGCGACGACGCTCGGGGATTTCGGCGCGGACATCGTCAAGGTCGAGGATCCGGCGCAGGGCGACTTCATGCGTCGCGGCGCAGCCACGACCGGCGGCCGTTCGCTGCAATGGGTGCAGGATGCGCGCAACAAAACCTCGATCACGCTCGATCTGAGGAAGCCCGAGGCGCGCGACATCGTGCATCGGCTGCTGCCCAATTTCGACGTGCTGGTCACGAATTTCCGCCCGCCGACGCTGCGTCGCTGGGGGTTCGATCCTGATACGATTCGCCGCCGTCACCCGCGCCTGATCGCGCTTTACGTCACCGGATACGGTCTCACCGGCCCCTATGCCGATCGCGGCGCCTTCGACCGCGTGGCCAGCGCGTTTTCCGGCCTGACCTACGTCACCGGCGACGCCGACCGCCCGCCGGTGCGGTCGGGCTACGCCGTTATCGATTACATGGGTGCCTATGCCGGCGCGTTTGGCGTGGTGACGGCGCTGTACCACCGCGATCATCGCGGCGGTTCCGGCCAGATCATCGACCTGGCGCTTTATGAGCCCGGCTTTCGCGCGTCCGAAGACGCGATGCTGGCCTTTTCCGCCACCGGCAGGGTGCGCGAGCGCACGGGCAACACGAACCGCATGGTGGTGCCGGCCGCGGATTACGACACGGCGGACGGCAAGCGCCTGTCAATCCATGCCGGAACCGAAACACTTCTGCGGCGGCTTGCGCGGGTGATCGGCCGCCCCGGCCTCGCGGACGAGCCGGCCTTCGCGGATTTCGCGGCGCGCGTGGCGAACCAGGATCAGCTCTACGCGCTCATCGCCGCATGGGCCGCCGGCACAACGCTCGCCGATGCCATGCGGGCGCTGGTCGCGGCGGAGATCCCGGCCTCGCCGCTGATGAGCATCGCCGACATCGCTGCCGACCCGCATTTCCGCGAACGCGGCACGCTGATCGATGTCGAGGATGCAGAGCACGGCCGCCTCACGATGGCCGCACCGCTCCCCCGGCTGAGCGAAACACCGGGACAGGTGCGGACCCTGGGGCCGGCGTTGGGATCGGGGAATGAGGCGATCCTCGGCGGCATGCTGGGCATGGACGCGGGCGAGATCGAGGCATTGCGGGAGGCAGGGGTGATTTGATAGCGGGCACCGGCTGAGGGCCGATCATACACTATTAGAGATTTGAAACCGCGAATGAACGCCAATGAACGCAAATAGCGCGTGCGCTTCGCGGCAGTGTCGCGTGCCTCACAACCGCCATACCAGGCGCCGGATCTCCAGCCGCGGCCGGCCAAAGTTCAGCAGCAGGATTTGCGTTCATCCGCGGTTCTATTTTCTAATTCTCATCCAGCCGGGGAACCTGCGCTAACCGGATAGCCACGTCATCCTTTTCCCCAGCCACGGCCCCCGGCAGCCCCGGATCGTCATGCAGTTAGTTATTTAT
>Ga0335072_10010957_pt1 | contig 13009 bp, 10 predicted proteins | sample Lox_Sample_21_FD_206725 | JGI IMG/M metagenome (GOLD analysis project Ga0335072, IMG submission 206725) | Soil microbial communities from Loxahatchee National Wildlife Refuge, Florida, United States - Lox_Sample_2.1 | ecosystem: Environmental > Terrestrial > Soil > Wetlands | place: USA...
AGCTCGCCCGAGTCGATCTGGGTGACGATAGCTTCGAGCTTCGCCAACTCGTCCTCGAACCGAGGGATCTCGGGAGGCGGGCTGGATGAGGCTCCGGTGGCTGTGCGACGCGATGGTTCTTTGTTATTTGCCACTTTTCTCAAATCTCCCGTGCGGTGCTGCGCGCGCGCAGGCGGCCACGGCTCAAGCGGATGTCGAGATCGTCGCCGACCTCGGCATCGGCGGCACTGGCCAAGGCCCGGCCGGTTCGCTGATTGAATACTACAGCATAACCGCGCTCCAGCCGAGCGGCGGCTTGCAGGCGGCCGGCCAGCGTCGCAACGTGAAACCGGCGCGCAGCGATTCCCGCTTGGAGGTTCGCCGCGTTCAGCCGCGTCGAAGATTGAGCGAGGCGGAGCCGAATAAGAGTCAGCCGGGCGTCCATTGTTTGTGCCAGCCGAAGCGCCAAACGAGCCACGACCAGCCGGCGTTCGCGGGCTTGAGTCAACGGGCTCCGGATCCGATGCCCCAACTCACCCACGAGCCGCCGTGAGTCGTTGAGGTGCCTGGCCATCGAGGCGAAGAGTTCGGCGGTAGTTTCGACCAGCCGCTGGCGTACTTGCCGCAGGGAGTTGCGTGGACTTTTCACCCGCAAACCGAGGTGGGCGAGGTGCCGCCGATTGACTGTGATCGCGCTCGTGACTGCGGCCTCCAAGGCGGCAGCAGTGTCGGTTATTCGTCTATGTAGTTCAGCGTGCTCCGGGACGACGAGCTGAGCAGCGGCGGTGGGCGTCGGCGCGCGCAGATCGGAGACGAAATCCGCTATCGTGTAGTCAATTTCGTGTCCGACCGCAGAGACGATTGGGATTTGCGAGTTATAAATCGCGCGGGCGACCACTTCCTCGTTAAACGCCCAGAGATCTTCCAGCGAACCGCCGCCACGCCCGACGATAATCACCTCAGCGCGGCCGTCACGATTCAGGTCTTCGATTGCCGTCGTTATTTGATTTGCCGCTAACTCCCCCTGAACCCGGGCGGGACGAACAATTACGTGTAGCTTCGGATCGCGATCGCGCAGGATCCGCAGCATATCGCGCAGGCCTGCTCCGCCCAGAGCTGTGACGATACCGACGATACGCGGCAGAAATGGCAAGGGTCGCTTGCGCGCCTTATCAAACAGGCCCTCTTTGCTCAGGCGCTGCTTGAGTTGCTCGAAGGCCAGTTGCAGCGCGCCTAGACCGCGAGGTTCGAGTTCCTCAGCGTACAATTGCAGCGTCCCGCGCGCCTCATAAAGGCTGACCCGGCCACGCACTATCACCTCCATTCCGTCGGTTACGCGAAAGCGCAGCTGGCGATAGGCGGTGCTGAACATCACCGCGCTGATCGAGCTGCGGGCGTCTTTCAGCGTAAAGTAGAAGTGATTTGAAGGGGCAAGGCGTGCGTTGGAGATCTCGCCAGTAACCCAATACTCGTCGAGGTTAACTTCGAGGGTATCTCGAACCATCCGCACGAGTTGGGTGACGTTAAGGGCGACGCGGCGCGGTCTCGTGCGCAGAGTGAATTCGAGCTGTCCTGCCATTTCCTGAATGTTAGCGGTTTCCTCGAGACCCGGGTCCGCGGTCGTTCGAGCGAGTACCATGTATCCAAGCAAGCTACCAGAGCAGCGGCGGCGACGCCTAGCTGTGGTCGATTCCATATTCAGTGTAGCGAAGTGGATCGCCAAACTTATGCCGCATGTTCTAAATCAGTAGCGAAGGTGATCGAATACAGGATGGGGTCGGCTTGGATAGGTGCCTTTGGATTGGAAATGCGCGGTGTTGGAACGTGGCGCGCAAGTTGCTGTGAGTTTATGGGGTCAGCTGTCGTGAAAACGTGTGTAAACAATAGGCGATTCACGTCGGCAGGAGAATTAGATGCCGGTTCGAGTTCTGATGATTGACGACTCGGTGTTCGTGCGCGACGTCCTGCGTCACCATTTAGAGTGCATGGGATGCGAAGTGGTCGCCGAAGCTGAGAATACGAGCCAAGCGCTGGACCTCTATCGAACCGTAAGGCCATCGCTGGTCACATTGGATGTGACCGTACAGCGAACTGGCGGAATCGGTTCGCTGGCTTTGTTCAGAATGATCCGTGCGGATAATCCACAGATCCCAATTCTCATCGTGAGTGCGATTTCGTTTCCCGAAATTCGCAAATCGTTCCTACGGGAGGGTGCCCTCGATTATATCGTCAAGCCTTTCGAGGCGGATAGCTTCGCGAAGGTCTGTGCCAAGGTGGGAGAGATTTTCCCTGAGCTGAACGCCTTGGCCCAGCAGCCGCGCTATGCAGCGTCGGTGACGACTCGGCGCCTGCCCTAAACCGAATCCCGTTGCTCCAAGATGCGGGGTAGCGCAAGTGAATCGTCGCCGATACGGACGCGCTCGATGGTCACCGCCTGATTGGGTACGCAATTCACGTGTGCGATCCATCCAGCCTCAGAACTGGCGTAGAGTGGGGCCGGCGTGCCGCAGTAGAATGCTCGGGTGCTGCCCTGAGACACGTCGCTGAAAACATGAACGTGCCCGAGCGCAATGTAATGATAGGCGCTGGCGGCAATCTCGGATGGGAGGATCGGCGAAGATCGGTTGGTATCGCCGTCCTCGGCGAAAAAGCCGTGAGCGAGGGCGATATTCCATTGGCCCGCTATGGGTTCCGGCATGCCCATTAGCGGGCGGTAATCGGGTGAATGCTCGACCAGCGCGCGGCCCCATAGCCGGGTGGCGAGCTCGGGGAAGGAGATTGTTCTGCCTTCCGGTTCGAGAATCAGGTGAAGGTTCGCAGGAATCAATTCAGGCGCCATCGCCGCGTAGATCGATCGTTCGTCGTGCGCATCATGATTGCCGGGAATCATCACAACGGGCATCTGCGCGCGACTGATTTGGCTCATGGCGAACCCCAAGGCGTCGGCGCTGATTCTGCTCGAATCGAATAAGTCGCCTACGATTAAGAGTAAGTCGGCGTCGCGCTGATTGGCCAAATCGATTACGCCACTAAAGGCCCGGCGTACGGTTTCACGAAAGCCGTCGCCCTTGGGGCCCATGCCGAAAGTATCGCTTTCGAGATGGACATCCGAGGTGTGAATCAAACTTAAAGGCCGGGGTGGTGTATCTGACACAGTCATCTCCGTTGAGGTAGATGCTCGGGCGCCGGCGCAGCCGCGTCCATTTATCCAGCAAATCCTTTCGCAACCTTAGCAGGATAGGGCGAAACTTCGGAAGTACCGCGTATACGTTATAATAGGCTGCAATCGCGCGCCGTGGCGCCGAAACGAGTAACTGGCCGCGAGAACCGAGGTTATCAACGTGATTGTCGTAATGAAGTCGCATGCCACCGAGGCCGAGATCCAAAACGTTGTGAAGGCAGTCGAGGCACTCGCCTACCATGCGCATGTGATTCGGGGAGTCGAACGGACAGTCGTGGCGTGCGTAGGTGAGGAACGCGGCGAGGCGCATTCACTGGCTCATCTGGAATCGGTGGGCGGAGTCGAACGTGTGATGCCGGTGTTGCGGTCGTTCAAGCTCGCGAGCCGCGAAGTGCGTCCGGAAGGGTCACAGATTGATGTGGGCGGCGTTATGGTTGGAGGCAAACGGCTAACCGTAATTGCCGGGCCTTGCGCCGTCGAAAGCCGGCAGCAGGTTGATACTGCGGCGGTCGCGGTGAAGCGTGGCGGAGCCCATCTGATGCGGGGCGGGGCGTATAAGCCGAGGACCTCACCCTATTCCTTCCAGGGGATGGAGAACGAGGGGCTGTTGTTGCTTGAGGCGGCTGGACGGCGCGAGGGGTTGCCGGTGGTTACAGAAATTATGGATGCTCACGATATCGAAGAGGTGGCCGAGCATTCGGACATGCTGCAAGTCGGAGCGCGCAACGCGCAGAACTTCTCCTTGCTGCGGCGCCTTGGCAAGATCAGAAAACCGGTATTACTCAAGCGGGGCATGTCGACGAGGCTGGAAGAATTCGTCATGGCGGCGGAATATATCCTGTCAGAAGGGAATCCCAACGTAGTATTGTGCGAGCGTGGGATTCGGACTTTTGAGACTGCGACCAGGAATACGCTGGACTTGAATGCAGTACCGCTGCTGAAGGAGTGGACCCATCTGCCGGTGATAGTCGATCCGAGTCATGGCACCGGGATTTGGTCGTTAGTCGCGCCGATGGCAATGGCGTCGATTGCGGCTGGCGCAGACGGTCTTTTGATTGAGGTGCATCCGGAGCCGGCGAGAGCCTTGTCGGACGGACCGCAGCAACTCAAACCGCGTCGTTTCGCCGAACTGATGGCCGCGTTGAAGCCGCTCGCGGAAGCAGTCGGGCGTTCGTTGTGATTCAGGGCTTTCTTATCGCTTTAGATATTAAGTGCGTTTCTGCTCACCCGGCGTGCTAGTCTGACCACGTGGGCCAGTTGCGCAAACCCGCCGCATTACGTCCTGGTGACACAATAGGTGTGATTGCGCCGGCTGCTGCGGTCGAGCGCGAATATCTCGAACAGGGTGTCGAGGTGTTGCGCGTAATGGGCTACCGCGTGAAAGTCTCGAAGCATGCGCTGGATCGCGAGGGAATCCTGGCGGGGACCGACCATGACCGTGCATCCGAGGTCAATGCGTTTTTCGCAGACGACGAGGTCAGGGCGATTTTCGGTGCGCGCGGTGGTTATGGATGTGGCCGGCTGTTGCCTCTAATCGATTTTGCGGCGATCGCACGCAATCCGAAAATATTTTTGGGCTTCTCGGATGCGACCTTCATCCTCAACGCGTTGGTCGATAAGAGCGCGTCGATTGCTTTCCATGGTCCGATGGTCGCGATTGATTTCGCCCGTGGCCTCACCGAGAGATCATGGAGTCATCTCGAACGCTTGCTGACCGATACGGTAGGTGGTTTTGAGCTGGAAGCGCGCGAGGTGGTACGGCCCGGATCAGCTGAGGGCGAGCTAATCGGCGGATGCCTCTCAGTAGTCGTTGCGACGCTGGGTACGCCGTGGGCGCCGATTTTCGACGGACGCGTGCTTTTTTTGGAAGACACGGGTGAAAAGGCGTACAGAATTGACCGGATGCTGGTACATTTACGGCAGGCCGGGGCTTTCGATCGCACGGTCGGAATCGTCTTCGGTGCAATCCGGCCGTTCGACGGGAGCGAGGGGGAGCAGGTGCGCATCGCGGAATGTATCGGCGAGGCTACCGCGAGGTTGAAGTGTCCGGTGCTGAGTGGAATCGACGCCGGCCATGGGACGGAGAATCTCACGTTGCCGCTCGGCATACGAGTCAGACTTGAAGGTGCTCACGGGAGAATGATTTTTACCGAAGCGGCGGTGAACGACTAAGGCCATGGTGCCGGACAGGAAGCGCTAGCGATCTGCAAATAACGCGATCACCTGCCTAACGATTAGTGGAGGATGGAGCTGTGGGCTGGGGTGAAGTTGAACGGGCTTTCGCGGAAGCAATTGAACATGGCGTAATTCCGGGCGCCACGCTGGCGGTGCGGCGCGGCGGCGATATCGCCTATGAGCAAGCGTTCGGGTTTCGCTCAATTGTGCCTGAGCGATCGCCGATGCGGCTCGAAACGGTTTTCGACTTATCGTCGCTGACCAAGCCCCTCGCGACTACTATCACCGTGATGATGCTGGTGCGGGATAACAAGCTGCGGCTGGACGATCGCGTCACGCGCTTTTTCCATAATTTCGGCACGCATGGCAAAGGTCTGGCGACTTTTCGTCATCTGCTGGCGCATTGTTCGGGATTGGCGGCGTGGCGGCCCTTCTATCAACGAGTCGCTGAAATCGAGCGCGGCGGTAAGGTGAATTTCATGGCGAGCCAGGGCGCCAAGGAATTTGTTTACGAGGAAATCCATCGCGATAAGCCGGAAGCGCAGGCGGCTTCGCGCATGATCTATTCAGATCTCAATTTTATGCTGCTGGGAGAGTTGGTCGAGCAGATTACTGGCGTCGCGTTGAACCGCTTTTGCCGCGACAAGATTTTCCGCCCGCTAGGATTGCGCTCTACTGATTTTATCGACATCTCGCTGGTGCGAACCCGGCGGCTGGAACCGGTGCCCGAAATGTTCGCGCCAACGTCGGTGTGTGCAGTGCGCAAGCGAATGCTAGTCGGCGAAGTCGATGACGAGAATGCCTTTGCGATGGGTGGCGTGGCGGGTCATGCCGGACTTTTTGCGTCGGTGAAGGATGTTGATCGCATCGTGCGCGAATTACTTGAGGTTTATGCGGGCCGATCGGACTATCTGCCGAGAACCGTCGTGCGCGATTTTTGGAAGCGCGACCAGACGATTGATAGTTCGACGTGGGCGTTAGGGTGGGATACGCCATCAAGTGAGTATTCAAGCTCGGGCCGCCATTTCTCGTCCGCTGCGGTAGGTCATCTTGGCTTCACCGGCACGTCGATTTGGATCGAGCCGGAGAAACAAATCGCGGTCACTTTGCTCACCAATCGGGTCCATCCGCGGCGTGATAATCAAGCGATTCGCGATTTTCGACCGAAGATACACAATCTGATTATGGAAGCGCTGGGCGAAGCGGCATGAGGTTGTCCGCCAGTCGCCGAGCGTTCTCGGAATGCCCCCTTTGGCGATGATGCGACGAGCGGCTCATTATGGAGCATAAGTGCGGATCGCATACTTCGGCGGTCCACTCCGAGATCGGCGCTGAGAACCCCTCAGCAGGGAAACCTGTCCGTTCTTTGAACAAGGATCCGGTGTGCGGGATGACCGTCAATCCCGTTTCGGCGATTTGGCGTTATGACCATGACGAGCAAACCTTCTATTTTTGCTCTCAAAACTGCCTCAAAAAATTTGCAGCCGACCCGCTGAAGTACCCGGAGTCAAAACCATCCAAGATTGCGCCCGCATCGCTAAACCACATCTCGGTCAGGATTGCGGATCGATCGAGCAAACACGAGGTGGTTTACACCTGCCCGATGCATCCCAAGATCCGCGAGCCGAAGCCAGGGGCCTGCCCGATCTGCGGAATGGCGCTGGAGCCGCTCATCGATTCGGCGCAATACGGACCCGGCGCGGAATATTTCTGTCCAATGGATCCCGATATCGTGCAGGACCATCCTGGAGCATGCCCCAAGTGTGGGATGGCCCTGCAAGCACGGGCGTTCGATTCCGCTGCTGCGGACCTACCGAATCCAGATCTGACCGATATGAATCGGCGCTTCTGGGTGAGCTCCGCGTTTGCGGTGCCGGTGCTGATTCTTGCCATGTCAGGTATGATTCCGGGCACACAGACCGTCCTTGCGCTCGGAGCGCGATCCTTGGTGTGGATCGAATTGCTGCTAGCAACACCGGTCGTGTTGTGGGGTGCCAAGCCATTCTTCGAACGTGCGGTTACGTCGGTCGTGAATCGCAGCCTCAACATGTTCACGCTCGTGGCACTCGGCGTTGGAATCGCATACGGCTACAGCCTCGTTGCGGCATTGTTTCCCCAGATTTTTCCACCTGAACACGGTAATCCGGGCCAGCCGCCAGTCTATTTCGAGGCGGCGGCGATCATAACGATACTGGTGCTGCTTGGCCAGGTGCTGGAATTGCGAGCCCGTACCAGCACTGCCGGTGCAATCAAGGCGCTCCTAGGCCTCGCACCGAAAAGCGCGCGCATCGTTGACGATGGCGCTGAGGCCGATATCCCGCTTGAGCAGGTGAGGCCGGGCGATTTCCTACGTGTTCGGCCGGGTGAAAAAGTACCGGTTGACGGCATCGTAATCGAAGGCGCGAGCGCGGTTGAAGAGGCGCTACTGACAGGCGAACCCATTCCAGTCGAGAAACATCCTGGAGATCGCGTGATTGGTGCGTCGATCAACGGCACCGGCAGCTTCGTGATGCGCGCTGAGCGCATAGGGAGTGACACCGTGCTTGCCCAGATCGTGCGAATGGTCGCAGATGCGCAGCGAAGTCGTGCGCCCATTCAGCGGATCGCGGATACGGTTGCCGGCTATTTCGTTCCAGCTGTGCTCGTGGCGGCGCTGATTACTTTCTTGGCATGGCTGTTCGCGGGCGGCGATCATGCTGTAGGGCACGCGATTTTGGCATCAGTTGCCGTCCTGATTATCGCATGCCCGTGTGCGCTGGGATTGGCGACGCCGATGGCGGTGATGGTCGCGACTGGCCGCGGTGCCAGCAGTGGCGTGCTGGTGCGCAACGCGGAGGCCCTCGAGCTAATGGAGAAGGCCGATACGTTGGTCATCGATAAGACCGGTACGCTGACCGAAGGGAAGCCACAGTTGATTGCGGCCGAACCCCTTGGCGCGTTTGATCGGCTGACGATGCTGCGCTTGGCGGCGAGTGTGGAACGTTCCAGCGAGCATCCGCTGGCTGACGCGATTGTAGCTGGCGCGACGGCGGAGGGCTTGACGCTGGCCAAGGCGGAGGATTTCAAATCGATTACCGGCCGTGGCGTGAGTGGAACTGTCGAAGGATATAGCCTAACGGTCGGCAGCGATCGGATCCTGCGTTCTAATGTAGCGATTGAGAGTTTCGGCGCCAGGGTTCGCGAGTTGCGCGATCAGGGTGCAACCGTGATGTTCGTGACTATCAACGGTCAGGTCTCGGGTCTGATTGCCGTCGCCGACCCGATACGCAAAAACACCCATCAAGCACTGGTCGCCTTGCGCGACGAAAGCGTTCGAGTGGTGATGCTGACCGGCGATAATCGAGCGACGGCCAAAGCGGTTGCGCGCGAGTTGGGGATCGACGAAGTTGAAGCCGAGGTGATACCGGAAGACAAGGTGCGCGTAGTGAAGCGGCTCCAGTCCGAGGGGCACGTCGTTGCGATGGCGGGTGATGGGGTCAACGATGCGCCAGCGCTGGCGCAGGCAACTGTCGGAATCGCGATGGGCACGGGCACGGACGTCGCGATGCAAAGTGCCGGCATCACATTGGTCAAGGGCGACCTGATGGGTATCGTGCGGGCGCGTAACTTGAGCTGTGCGGCGATGCGCAATATTAGGCAAAACCTCTTCTTCGCTTTTATCTACAATCTGTTGGGTGTGCCGATTGCTGCCGGTGTGCTCTACCCGTGGCTTGGGGTCATGCTTAATCCGATGATCGCGAGCGCGGCGATGAGTCTCAGTTCACTTTCAGTCGTTGGTAACGCGTTGCGCTTGCGTAAAGCGGAGTTGTAATTCGGCCGTGCGAATCGCGATCCACGACCTGCTAAAAGGGGGAGTGGCCGAGGCTAGGAGGTAAGTGGGGCGCCGATGTTAACCGAGTCCGCCACAGATTCCGCCGCGCGCGTGGCGCGGATCCCCGCAGAAATCAGCCACGTTCATCTACTCGGTGTCGCAGGCTCGGCGATGGCGGCGCTGGCGGGAATGTTGGTGGCGCGAGGTTATCGCGTCACCGGTTCGGATAGCCAGCTTTACGAACCTGCGGCGTCTCAGCTCGCACGTCTGAAGATAGAAGTCGCGCGGCCCTACGGCGCAACCAATCTGCAACCGCCGCCCGACCTGGCGGTGATTGGCAACGTCGTCACGCGCTCGAATCCTGAGGCGCAGGCGTTAGTGGCCTCGAAGATTCCGTACCTATCGATGCCTGAGGCGCTGCATCACTTCTTTTTGCGTGAGCGGCGCGTGCTGATGATAGCGGGGACCCATGGTAAGACCACGTCAACCGCAATGATGGCCCACGTGCTGGAGTCAGCGGGCGGCGACCCTTCAATGCTGGTCGGGGGCGTGGCACTTGATCACGGCTCTAATTATAGGCTCGGGAACGGTCACGATTTCGTGATCGAGGGTGACGAATACGACACCGCCTTTTTCGACAAGGGTCCGAAGTTCCTTCACTACGGTGCCCGGGGCGCGATAATCACTGCAGTCGAATTCGATCATGCAGATATCTATCGCGATCTGGATCACGTCAAGGGGTCGTTTCGCGCATTGGCGGATCAGATGGATACGACATCGGTGATGGTTGTGTCAGCAGATTTTCCTCACGCGCTCGACGCCACGGCGAATACGCGAGCTCGGCGGCTGACGTTTGGGCTTGGCAGCGGCGAGTATCGCGCTAGTGATATAGCGATCGGCGCGTCTGGCGCGCGCTTCTCGATCGATCGAGGATCGGCGCGGATTGCGCACGACTTGAAGCTGCCGATTGGCGGACGGATGAACGTCGCGAATGCGCTTGGTGTCTGGCTGCTGCTGAAGGAGTTCGGCCTGAGTGATGAGGCATTGGCCCGAGGGATCGAGTCATTTCCCGGGGTGAAACGGCGTCAGGAGATCGTTGGCGAAGTTGCGGGCGTCACAGTGATTGACGACTTCGCGCACCATCCGACCGCGATTCGCGCCACGCTCGAAGCCATCGCAGAGCGCTACGCAGGTCATCGGTTGATCGCGGCGTTCGAGCCGCGTTCGAACAGCGCACGTCGTGCAGTCTTTCAGGACGGCTTCGCAAACGCCTTCGACAGCGCCAGCCGGGTTTATCTAGCTCCGGTATATTTCAAGGAGAATGATCCGATCCCGGCTGACGAACGGCTCGACATCGCCAGACTCGTAGGTGCGATTAACTTGCGCGGTCCGATCGCCGTCGAAGCTGACTCGACCATTTCGATGGACGATCAGATCGCTGCTGAAGCCCGCCCGGGCGACGTGATCGTTTGTATGTCGAACGGACCCTTCGACCGGCTGCCATTCCGGCTAGTCGAGGCCTTGCGTGCCCGAGCTTGAACAATCGGGAGGCTGATACCACGCCCGCGCGAGTCTCCTCAGCCTTCGGAGAAGTGGCGAAGGATTACGTCGAGGTCCGCTCGCCTGATTGCCGGGAGAACCAAGTCCGCGTCAACAAGTTGTGAAGGAGTCGCGGTATGACAGAAGGCCGCGATACGCATCCCGGCAGCGCGCGCGGCGGTCACGCCGGCAACAGTATCCTCAAACACCAGACATTCGTCAGCGTTGATTGAAGGATGCGGGCGGAGGATGAAGCCGAGGCGGCCGAGTCCGGCGAGAAAGCCGTCGGGTGCGGGTTTACCGTGAGTGACGTCCTCGGCGGCGATGACATCAAGAAAGAGATTGCGCAGCCCCGAGCTCCCCAGGATTGCTTCGGCCTCGTGCTTCAATGTGCCAGTAACGAGCATTAACGGGAATCGTTCAGCGCATCGCCGCACGAAACTCGCAGCACCTGGATAAATCACGTCACGAACAGCAATCATATGGCCGTAGATCGCTGCCTTTTGATCAATTAACTGTTTGATGATTCCATCATCGACGCGTTGGCTGGCCTCGCGCAGCATCGTCTCGAAGCAACCCCGATCGTCATAGCCTATCAGCTCCTCGGTGTAATGCTTGAGCGTTAATTCGATTCCCTGGCCGCGCAGGACTTGTGCAAAGGCCTCGTAATGAAGCGGCTCGGTGTCGGCGATCGTACCGTCGAGATCGAAGATGATTGCGCGAATCATTTGTTGAGGAGCGAAAATGAGACTGGAACTTGCGCGACACAAATTCTGTAGAGAATGGAAAAAGACACCATATCGTTAGTCGGAACCTGCGAGGATCGGAATGATCGACTTTTGCGCGGGTGCAGCGCTGACCTCTGCGCAGCCATTCGTAATCGTCATGTCGAGTTCACTGCGCATACCGAAGCGTCCGATCAGATAGATTCCCGGCTCGACAGAAAAGCAGGTGTTTTCGATCAAACTGCGTTCGTCATTCGTTTCGAGCGAGTCAAGATTTGCGCCTGTGCCGTGAACCTCGCGGCCGATAGAATGACCGGTACGATGCACGAACTGATCACCATAACCCGCGGCTTCGATGATGCTGCGCGCGGCGCGATCGGCCTCCGCGCCAGTTATCGTCTGGCCGTCAGCGATGCGGCGCTGAACTAGCGTGACCGCCGCGTCACGCGCCTGAGCGACGATCGCGAAAACTTGCGCTAACTCGTCAGGGACGCCGTCGCCGACATAGCCCATCCAGGTCAGGTCGCCATAGATAGCGTTGTCATCCTTCTCTTTCGCGAAGAGATCAATCAAAACGAGGTCACCATTGCGAATTGGCGTATCGTGCCCCGCGCCCGTGCTGAAATGCGGGTTGGCGGCGTTGGCGTTGACCGCAACGATCGGCGGCTCGTCAGTGCGCATACCTGAGGCGGTGATCAGGTCCAACACGAAGCGCTGGATGGCGGCCTCGCTGCACTTTTGGCCGCCGCGAATCTGCCGAGCGATTTCAGCAAAGGTCCCCATGACGATTTTGCGCAAGGCCGCAGCCGCTCGCCGGTGGCCCTCGAGCTGGGCCGGGGTCAGCGTGGCCTCGAAGAGCTGAATCAAATCGGCGGCGCTGACAACTTCGGCGCCCAGAGACCGCACCAGTTCGATTGTCCCGCCGTCAACCCGCGAAACGTACGGGATCGCGCAGTTGGGCGAATAGTCCATCGCGATCCGCTGAAGGCCCTTGAGCACTGAAGCGAGCGCGGCCTTCATGTCGCGTTCTGATCGGTAGACGATACGGCCCGGAAATGAGAGCGCGTCGAGCCGGTGAGCTTCTACCGCCGAAACGATGGCGACGGGCACGCCATTGGCGGGAACGAAGCAGAACCATCGGCGGGTGGTTAATCCTTGTTCCGGGATGGCGAGAATGCGATAGGCGAGCGGGTCGCTCATGCGGAAGTCATAGAAAAGCCAACCATCGAGCGAGGCGTTGCGCAAGGCAGCCGCGATTCCAGCGATCCGATCCATCAGGCGTCGACGGGCTTGCGCGCGAGCTTGAAACGCTCGCCCCATACGTGGACGCGCAAGGCTTCGATTCGCACCATCGGATTGCTCTCGAAGGAGAGCGTCATCGTGCGGTACTGAGGATATTTGTCGCGCAGGTTACGCAGCGCCAGCATATATTCGCTGGGGTCTTCGACTCGTTCGGCCTCGCCGTGCACCAGGACGTAAGCGAGCGAAGTCCATTGTTCCTCGTAATGGTCGATGAGCAGGGCAACTTGGGGGTTTGCTTCAATATTGCGCATCCGCTTGAGGCCACGGGCTGTGAGTCGCTTGGGTTTCTGGTCGATT
>Ga0335072_10010958_pt1 | contig 13009 bp, 10 predicted proteins | sample Lox_Sample_21_FD_206725 | JGI IMG/M metagenome (GOLD analysis project Ga0335072, IMG submission 206725) | Soil microbial communities from Loxahatchee National Wildlife Refuge, Florida, United States - Lox_Sample_2.1 | ecosystem: Environmental > Terrestrial > Soil > Wetlands | place: USA...
TGCCGCCCCCTCTACACGATCTAGCTCCACCTAGGAGCAGTTCTTTACCTGACAACAGCTCGTTGCCTGACGACTTCTAATTCGATCGCCTCACCTCTCCCACCGATCTCTTGGTCTCTAGCAGTGGGATGCTGGTCAACTAGGACCATACTGTAGGTCTATCTCATGAGGATATAAATGATCTCGGAAGTTCATGAGAGGAGAATTTGAGCTTTTGACATGATGAGCTATGAACAGTTTCATCCTGACATTTGTATGTATGTACTTCAACCCTGACGACTAACGCCCCGGCCGAGTACACGTGTTTGAATAACCCTCTACTAGCAATCTTCCCTACAGACGTCGATCACCCTAGCCCATTGATTCCAATCACCGCCGAACCACATTCGTCGCCTAGCTTAGGTGTACCGGGCATCAAGATCACACAAGCAATGGATAAGACAATACTTGTTGATGTGACCTGTTTCATATAAGAGCAACGCAATTTTGGCGTCGCAAGATCTTTTGGTCCCATCTATCCTTTCAAACACCATTCCTCCATCAGTAAAGGATTTTTGCTGAGCGTTGTGTTGAGATTTCTTGATACCCTCGTCGATTGGAAGACTCGATTGCCATGAATTCTGTGCGTCTTCGACTAAACAGGTATCTGCAATATTAAAGCTATGAACAGCAAAAAGATCAGCTTGATAGCAATGGGGAGTCTCCATCTCAGTAGCGAAAGCATGGCATAGGAACTGCTACGGTCGCCATGGATTGTATCCTCTGGAGGTTTATCCTGATTAGGATAATGCTTCCAAGGCGATACAGAGGCAGCGTGGAGGAATGTTTCACAGATAGAAGAACTGTGAAAGCTGGTGGTCTATACTGAGATCTTATATAGAATATGGCATTGTCCTTCTTGGCGGTTCTAGCTTAGCGCCCCGAATATATAATACTATGATAACAATTCTCCTTATTTACGCTCCTCCATCCACTGCCATCCTCTTCCATCCCCATACTAATGTAAACTAGTATTAAAAACAAATCCGACTTCGGTGGTAACTTGGATGTTATTATTTGCTACATTATCAATGTCCATCCTAGCATAGTTTGACTCTACAAGATTTTGGATTTGGTTATAAGAGACTTGATACAAGAGAAGTTCTCGGGAGACACAGCAGATCATGCTTGCAGAAGCACTTGCGGAAACTCTGGAATTACGCCTCACTAGATGAGATGTCTACTAGCTTTAGGAATTTGTGCAGGTGGGGGGGAATAAGTGGCAAAATCCTGTGTCTTTATCTATTAGCAGAGTGAAATCCAATGCCATTAGACGATAAAGAAACTAGGTCACAGGCGCGTAAGGTTATAAAATTGACCATGGACATTGGCAAGCTTGTATGAATATAAGTGATATATCTCTTCTCGTTGACCTTTACGAAACCAGGCCCTAGAAACATCTTCTGTGGCATGCTGCTGTATTGACACCTAGGCCAATGGCAGTGAATTTATCAATATTTGTATTTGGCCAAGTCCGACCATTCCATTTCATGTCGACACTGGCACGAAATCAATTTTCCACGCCTTGAGTGTGAGTTTGGCGGAGTGGCTAGGCGCGACTCCTGTTCCTGGCTTTCAGAAGCCGGTATTTGGGCCTCCTCTTTACTTGATCAATGTGATCCCGCTTTTTCCTAGTCTTCACCTTAGCTTCCTTGCAGACCTATTTGGAGTGTCTGTGACAACAGGTCGACATATTCGTCGTTCAGCAGGTTGGATGATGTTTGCCCTAATGCTATTTCGCATCCTAGTTATAGCGTTTCGTCCGGGATTTGTCAAGGTCTTTCCGCAGCACCAGTTCAAACTCGATTAAGTATGAACACCAATGATTGGTCAGAGCTGATATTTTAACAGGCTGGGTCGTCACTTCCCTTCTCCTTCTCCTCTGCTTCCCGACCTTCTGTAGACTTTCCTACGGACTGTTTCTTCACGTGCACCAAGCGATAGTAGCGCTCTTTGCACATTCCGTCTCGCTTAACTTGCCTTCGGACACTGCCTTTCCTCACCTCTATCTATATATCGCTGCTGCGCTGTTCTTATCCACCCTTATCTTCTAGTTTGCTTGCATTCTACCGTCGAGTAGCGTCTTCCGTAGTTGCTCTCGAGCTTATATCACAACTTCCTCTGGCGCAGCCATGCTTTTCATATGTCTTCGGCCCCTATTTGTGTAGTTTGCTGCCAGCTCGCCATAATCTAGCGCCTTGCTGTTTTACTGTGACCTCAAACGAAGTCACAGGAGTCCTTACGTCTTGTAAGTATAAATCTATCGCCATTTCTCCTCTTGTTGAAGCAACAATATCAAGTTTTAGCCGTTTATCACTGGAGATGAACCTGGATCTTTCCCCAGAAAGCCAAAAAAAGTTCTAGGATATGCAAGAGGAGTTCGTATAGGACTATAAGGCTTACTAATATCCCCCTCTGTAAGTTACTCTTGCCGTCTTCAACGAAACGCTACTCTTATTAATTCAACTCGATCAAGTAACCCTTCCTTACATAAGGTCCGCCGCTTCCTCCATAATTACGAATGGCACCTCGCTTTTGGGCGTTGCCACTTTTAGTTACTACGTCACTAAATGGGCAATCGAACCCAAGTTTTAGGTTAGAATTGTTACTATATTTGTCTATGAGTAGGGGCCTTTTGCCTAGGTTTCTGCAGGAGGACAATCCGATTGTTTTCGGTCTAGAGCATGTGCTATATTAGAACAAATTTCTTGTTGCGAAGATTACAGTTCCAGTGACCTGAGATATAATGCCTCAACAGCCCCTCTTTAAATTGATAAAGGTTGCAACCACGATTTGTAACAAGCCTCCGAACGGAACTGTAACTATCCGTACATGGCAATCGAACGTAGAGGTTTTAAAGTAGAATAGTTACTCTATTGTCTATAAGTAGTGGGCCTTGTGCCCGGTTTTCGTATGTCAGTCCAATGGCTTAGGGTCTAGAGTATATGCCACATTGCAAAGTGCTAGAAGCGTGCACGTATTTGGGAAATCCCGATCGCTAATAGCTAATCATCGAGCTAGTCTTGTACCCAGAGTTCCAGATCCGTGAGGAACAGACAGGCGGCATCCAGACTAAGTTGAGGGAAGGTTGAGCTGCTGCACCCTGTTGACCTACTTGAAAAATTGACCAATTCAGCGCCAGCAAACCACGCGACCAAGCCCGCACCTAATTAAAAAATTTGACGTTTTCAATGCTCTAGTTTAGTCAATAGCTTAATTCTTATAGATTAGCACAAATGCTATTTACAAACTTTTTATATTATCTTAGTATTGCGGTCTGTCACCTCGAGTTTAGCGGCCGCCCAATTAGGGAACGCCCGCTCGTACGGGCCTCGCTGCTTTCTCGACGACTATAAATACACCCCAATAGCTACCGCTCAGCGGTCTGCTGTCGAAAGCCATATTTAGTACTTCGTAGAGATTATTCCATCCCTCGTCACCTCAAAGCGATCTCATGTCAGGCGCATGGCCTTACCTTCTCATACGAGTTGCATGATACCTGTGGCAAGGAACACGCACAAAAGGAGGCCGTTCGATACTTTTGTCAATGGACCTATAGCAGAGGAGCTAGGTGAAACTGTCACAGTTGCAGTTACCGTAGGCGCTGAAGAGCCTGTCGGTGATTGGACTAGTACTGAAGTGGAGGCTGCGACTCAGGAGACATTAGAGCAATATTCATGTGGAGAGAGTAGGGAAAATATACTTGCAATAGCCGATGTCGTTGTACTAGGAGCTGAATTTGGCTCTCCAGTGTCGGAAATGCAATTCCCGTCACAATAAGGGTTTGAAACATAGTTAAAAGTCAATATGCCATCGCTCGGGTCATTGCTCCCTTCGTCGACGAAGTGAATCGGGACACTGCCGCATGTTTTGCAGCCATGCTCAAGGATGGCGTTAGTAAGCGGGCGAATCTGCCCGAGCGTGAGATTACAGCCCTGCGGGAAGAGACAGATGCCGCCAGTGCCGATACTGCCGCTGAGCCAAAAGATGTCACCGATGGAGATGGTGATCTTCTGGGATTGCGAGACGCAGATAATGTGGTCGCCACTGTTGTAACTAGTCGAGTTGTCCTTTGCGGAATCCCAGACGGCATCGCGTAGGATTTGAATTATCGACTCGGAGCTTGGGTTGCTCCAAGTAGCTAGAGGACACAATCCACTTCCTCTACAGTTGATGCCGAGGGCGCAGGTCCCGCCTAGGAAGGCAGTGAGAGCAGTGACGCTTGTGATGAAGATAGAGCGCATCGCGGAGTGCTTTGCTGTGAATTTTCCTTGAGAGTCAGATTGAAATTCTCGCAGTTTTCATTACTGCCTGCTTACTGGTATAATACTGTCCACGTAACATTTATTGAGAAACCCCGCACGGCTAATTTGGGCAGTTTTGCGCTTGTCTTGCGCTTTTCGTACGATTTCAGTCTTTATTTTTAGAGGCAACACACGGATTGAAGCTGCGGGGTATTGGTTCGAGCTTGAATTAGACAATTCTCTGATTATTTCTCCATGTGCACCAAGGCTATTTGTTCTATCTCATCCGATGACAGGCTCGATTTAGCCGAGCAGTAGAATCCCTTCCACATGATCTTGGGTGGCGTGATGAATAGCTGCGGATAACTGATCACGAGAAGACAATGCAGAGTGTTAAGGTGCGGCTTATACAAATTCCGTCTCTCGCCGCTTTCATGGTACGAAAGTTTTACTAACACGCCTATTTGATTCGCATAGCTAAACAAAGGCCGTTCCCGCACAGCTTCCTTAGGTGACCCACAGAATAACTATGGTTTAATTGTGACAGGGAGCGTGGAAGCATAGGGAGCAAAAGCCTTATCATTACGACACTGGGCCACCGCCCCAGTATATATGCTCTATGTGCTCTATCTGTTGCCTAATAAGCCACTGTTCAGTGACTCCTATAGGCATCCAAACAGGGACCTACGCTAAATCTAGGCACGAACGAGACCTCGACTAACATTAATCTACGAACTCCCATTTGTGTTGTCTGACACGCACGGCTAAAAACGACTCTCCGCAGACGTTTACGCGAGCTGGGGTAACACCGGCGGCGTCGCGCAGATGACGTCCATATCGATACTCTCACATCTGAAGTAGTAGAAGCAGTAAGAAATAATACGGCGACGGCGCAAAGTCCGAGGGTCAGGCCTGGTGGAATGAGTACTGTGAGCGAGGCGATGAATAATAACGCTCTTGCGTTGACGGAGGCGGAGAGGGAGGCATGAGAGAGGGAGGGGTGATTTTCCCCCACCTTGAGTAGCCTGGCCGTCTAGGGGGCATGAATCTCATTTAGGAGGTTAATTTATAGTTATGGGAAGCAGCGCGATGTGGCTTTTAGAGACTGCTACAGATGGTCTATAGTTTTGGTGGAAGATAAATAGAAGGCTAAACCAATTCGTCTGGCAGCCCCGCTAGATGCACACTCTTCTCTGCTAGATTTTAATCGTGCAATAGGTTGAGAAGATGTTAATTATGCTCCTCATTGGCCTCTATTCCTCTATCGCCAAGTTCGTTAGTCTGTTTGTTTACTATGTAAGCTTCTTGCCACGAAAGCTATAAGCTAACCACGGTTCTGGTGCTTCCTATTGCTCCAGTTACTGTAAGACTCAGCTGGAAGACCTAGCTGTAGCTGTAGGTGCAATCAGAGACTGCTTCCTACTTCTCTATCTCTCTCTAACCTGTATCATCTACTGTCGTTCTTGGTTGAAATCTCCCTGTAGCTTTTACAAAATGTATGACTACTTTAATGACCCCCATATTTGGCTTCTGCTTCTTCCTTTGCTCCATCTACTAATCTGCTTGTTCCCTTATCTCTGCGTCCGCTCCAGCCCCTTAACGCATATGCTAAGCCCCCCCCCCCACACCCACACACACACCTGTCCGCCATCACTCTCTGTAAGCTGCTTAGTTCTTCTCTCCATCTTAGACAAAAGAAGAGAAAGTGCTATATTAATTCTATACTTGCTCTACACGCGCAAGCAGCTAATTCTTCTGCTTAGCTTTCTTATACTAAAAGTATTATACCTAATAGCTACTAGAATGCTACAGAGCGTGGTTTCTCCGGCCGGCTGATGCTGGTCATACTTAAAGAATGACATTCCTAGAAGTTATTGGATATAACGTTCCCTTTCTCTCATTTAGCGTTAGTTTCAGCTTTCATTACTCGGGAACCCCGATTCAGCCCCAGGCTGCAGGCACCGGAGACTCCGAATAGGGGGCAGAGCCCTCTTTAGCAATTGGGTATATATATCGTAGCTACAAGGCACTCAATGCTCCATGGAACACATACAATAGTAGTTACAATCAGGCTGATGACTCTGTTCCTAAGAACCGCCCAACCTAGCTGCACATGCAATAGAAGTGGAAAAGATAGCCGGTAGTTCCTTGAATATTACTGTCATTTTGGAGCCCTGTCTTTGTATCTCGTAATCATTCACGTGACACAATAATACTGCGCTATAACCTGTTGATTCCCCTACTGGAGACACTATGTGACCGACAGTCTTACAAAAGACCTAAAAAAATAAAATTCAAAAAGGGGTTTAGAAGCGTAAAGAAATGCAATAGTATCAAATGGGCAGTAATAGAGAACTTGGGATGAAGATTTAGGTATCAATTCAAGTTCTAGGGCTTCTAATTCGTCGGATTCTTTAGACTCTAAAGAATCCAACAAGTTAGAAGGCTTAGAAGACTAACTGTTTACAATGCTATTATAGCTAGGGCTTATCCCTTTGCATGGAAATTTCGGGAATCCAGACAGTGGCGTAATCTAAACGTATTTGGGTAAAGGGTGTATCGCGAGACTAGGGTGACACAAGCTGCTCTACCCCATCAAATCGCGTAACCATTCTTTAGAAGACTATCTTAATTACTATGGAGAACTATAGTGATTCAGATACCTCTTCTAAGTCAGAATACCAACAGTCAGGATTCTACAGCCAGGTCTGACTTTGATGAAGACGAGCCAAGCCTAGACCTTGAACTAGAACTCAGCGAAAACCACAACGACGTTCTATGGAACCTAGAAGCTCAATTGCAAGCTCAATTAGACACTGTCCAATTAGCTCAATTGCATGCTGATATCAAAACTCGAGTAGAACTACTAGACCCAGCCTATGAAAAGCTCCCTAGGTCCTAGCCTGCCCGGCTATTTGATGTACGAATTCTACCTGATTATGTACAGCATCCAATCCACTATTTCGAGCTGTTCTGGGGCCCTAAGGTTTAGGATACAATTGTTCACAATACCAATGCATATGCACAATATAAGAAGGTAGAGTGTAAGGAAAATAAGGCAGGGAAGGCAAGATGGTAGAAAGCTATAACTTTATATGAAATGCGTATCTTTATTGCTTTATTAATTTATATTAGCATTATTGGCACTTCAAATACAGTTAGTTTTTGGGATAAGAGTGGGAATACTATTTATAAGCTAATAGAATCTATAACCTTCTTTTAGTTTCAGCAAATTAAGTGTTACTTCTATGTGTCACCTCCTCCTACTTCAACCTCTCTATCTACAGCTTGCTGGTATACAAAGCTAGAACCTCTTACTAGCCTACTTCGTACGAAGTTCCGAGCCTACGTAGTACTAGGATAGAACGTTAGTTTTAATGAAATGATAGTTCCATTTTCTAGGAGGTCTAAGCACACATTGAAAATGAAAAATAAGCTAGTTTTAGAAGGGTTTAAGATTTAGGTACTATGTGACTATAAATATTTATAGGATTTCCTATTCTATTCTCGTACAAGTAGTAAGTTAATATATATATCTTTATTGTAAATGTATACCAACTAATATATTAATATATAGGAACTGTAAGACTTAAGAAACATCCCCCACTTAGTCCTATATACGCAGCTGTCTTTCAACTTATAAAAACTCTTCCTTATAGTACTTATCAATTTACTTTATTCTGCAACAACCTGTTTGGGAACCCTAAGCTTTTTAGCTTGCTTAAAGGCTTAGGAATTAGAGCGTGTGGCACTATTCGGCGTTAAGTAACTAAACTTGTATTTAGCAATATTAATGATTGAAAGGCCGCTTAAGGCACCTTGCACTTAAAAGTAGTTCCTACTACTCTTATTTCTATATAGTAGGACTCTAACAAAGTTGGGTTTTGTACTACAATCCATAATAGAACAGAATGAGTTGTACGAAACTGGAAACGCCTTAAAGGAACATTAACTTCAGCTGCAATTACAAAGCAACCTTTTTATATGTTCTCTCTACCTTTAAGATGCAAAGAACCTTACGAACACACTTGTTTACTACTAATTCCTAGCGCAATTCATAATTATAATTATTATATAGGTAGGGTTGATATTACAAACCAACTTCAAGCAGGTATTTCTACTTAACAACGTAGGGTAAAGCCTTAGAAGCCCTTATTCTATTAGCTGCTAGACCCTACAATTGTTAATGCATTCCGCCTTTTAGAGCATTAAAGGAAAGCTAAGCTAGGCAGCACAAAGGATAAGGTGCGTAGTGCACATAGGGCTTTTCGTAGTAAAAGCTCTTCTTCAAGATCCTTTACTAAAGGCCTTAAAGCGAGCGTACGTTACAAAGAACACAATACTACCTAGTATACGGCTTACTCGACTAATTAGAATATACTAACTTATTCTAGGAAAGCGAGCAGCTTGTGTATTTTGTTGGTGGAGCTGTGTTACAAAGAGAGGAAGGACTTTGAAGGTTATTAGTAAAGCGGAGAATGTACAAAAAACAAGTATAGTCTGTAGTCATTGTAGTATAAATTTGTGTACAGAATGCTTTAATGTATTCTATTACTATGTAGATTAATAGATTTATTATATATCTCTTAAGGTTAAAGTTGCTTTCCTTTGTTATGTGTCACAAAAGAGATCACGTGACAAGAGCTGGGAACTAAGGATTAGATGATCTATTGACTAACTAGGTAATCTAAGCGAGCCAGGAAATCTCCTTTTCTAGCTCGCTCGTAGTTAGATATTATTAAGAGCTTTTCCCACCTGATCTTCCCTGATTCGCGAGCTCCCCGTGACATTATGCAAGTTTGGTGGGGTTTGCCAAGAAATAGCCTTACTGAAAGGAGTTAGCGTGTCTGGATTCCCGAAATCTAAATGCAAAGGGATAAGGCTGCTGATGTCACGTGCACAGGCATCACTGTAGCAACAGGAATCACTCTGGCAACCACTACCCCTATATAGTACACTTTGCATAGTTAGCTATCCTGCAGACTCAATTCAATCCAATTGCCTCCCAAAAGTGTCCTTTGTGCATGCGACAGCTGAGAACGACCCCTAATGCTGGGAATTGGAGTCGGAATTGGACAGCGACAGCGACCTTTCAATGCTAGCAAGTGGCCTCTTTAATGGGATGGAAGGCATTGAAATAGGTAGTGGCATTATACTTAGTCCAGACCGCTCGTGTGGAGGGAATGAATGGGTGTGCCGTCAAAGTGCCCGATCGTCAGGGCAATGGGTAGGTCGGCGTACAAGCTTGAAGCTAAAGCACACAAAAGAAACAACTGTATTCTGTATCTGTAAAGAAATCTCTGTCCGTAAAACCCGTAAAGCGACCCGTAAAGCACCCATAAAAACCTATCAGACCTGTAAAAATAACTGTAAAAGAATAATTAATTCTGCTCGAAGGTAGTCCACGAGCCAGCTAAATTTATCAATGCCCTAGTGCGGGCCTAGATCATGTGATTTTTATAGGGGACCGCGGAACCCCACCACACTAGGACGGCTCGGAGATAGATGGAATTGAGATTGGGGGGAGGAGTAAGATTCCAAGTCCCATGTTTAGTTCCAGGAAACTAGATTGGGTTGGGTTATTAGGAGTAAAGGCGAAGAATATCCCAGGATGATGGGATTCCTAGAGTTTGTTCTGAATCATATTACTTCTTGCGTATAAAAACTTTGCGTGATGTGAAGCATTCTCAGAAAGATATGTGCTACAACCTAATCGTCTTTCGACCGGGGGCTTGACCGTTAGGTTCCGCAAATAGCAAGGTACTGTAATGGACGTGTCGCCGAAGCGACTTTACTAGCGAAGTATTGTACTTGTGGACATAAGATGGCTCGTAGAAGTGGTTGCTGAGGAGCCTGATATATCATCAAGACGGAGGTAAAGTTCTATAAACCAATATGTATGTTGACGTAGATAGAAGACCGTCTAGTAGATGAAGTTGTTAGTCATGGTCACATGATGAAGTGGAACTTCATCGGCAGCTGGACTGCTGAAATTGACATAGCTGTCCTACGGGAGAGAGTCGAAACCGAAACGAAATTTACTACTACTTTTATACTGTCTAGGAGCTAATTCTACCTTAGATCAAAATTTATATTTGCGCAAACTTTGATCGTTTCCGTAGTGCGGAACCGTACTTCATAAAAAGAAATGGCACAACAATCATAGCACCAGCGATAACACCAAGGACTGAAATGGCAGGGCCGACTCCCATTTGATACAACATAGGTCTTGCAACCAAGGGAAAACCAGCAGCCATAAAGCTTCGAAGAAAAGTGTTAGCAGATACTGCGCTTGCAGCATATATACCATATGTGTCTACAAGAACATTAACACACTGATTGAATATGACATTGAAACCTGCACCGATGAGACCAGAGGCTACAATTGGGTGCCAAACGCTGACATAGATGTCGCCTGCTGTCCATCCAAACCAGAAAAGCCCACCAACAAATACGAATCCTGCGAATGCAACAGGTGCAAAGCGAGCCTCAGGTACGGGCTTGCCGCCTGCGGCTGCTGAGATTTGGCGATACCGGGGTTGGTTTGCCAGGTTGATAAATACAGCGGCCAAAACGCCTATGAAGAGTCCCAGAAATGGCAGGGAGGCTTTTACTAGCGCCATTCCACGGATTTCTTCAAAACAGATTGGGAAGACCTCAAGTGTGAGGTAGAGAATTCCGTATACAAATGATGCATAAGATGCAATGCAAGTGACCATAGGCTCTGTAACAAGCATCAATAGAGGTCTTGTGAAATGCTTGGTGATAACTGTTCTAAAATCCAGCTTCACCCGCTCGTGTGGGTGATAGCAGTCCGTGACTCCTTTTATACGAAGGTTCTGTGCTCTTCTTTTGAGTAGCACTGGAGAGTAAGACTCAGGCAAGGCAAAGAAGCAAACTGCAAAAGTTGTGAACGCCCAAATGGCCTCGATGTACTCTGTCCATCGCCATCCTAGGCTAGGATTGACCAATAAAGCTGCGCCAATAATTGGTCCAAGAGTTGGTCCACCAGTTACCGCAATTGAGTACAGAATTACTGCAGAGCCGCGAGCTTCTGGCGGCCATATGTCGGCAAGGGCAGCGGAGACATTACTGACAGGAGCCGAGCCGAAAACACCGCCCAAGAAGCGAGTTATAAATATAGATGCGGCATTCTTGCTGGTAGCTGTCCCAATAGACGAAACGCCAAGGAAGAACATGGCTGGTAGTATACCCCATCTCCTCCCCCATATTTCAGATACTGGTGCCCAGCATAGAGGTCCAAGGGCGAATCCTAGACTACTCAGATTATCAGCTCGGAGTCTCATGAGATCAGGAAGACTTACATATAGAGTGACACAGACAGGACAGCAACCTCATAACTGACGTTGACATAGGCGGCTATTGAAGCTGTTGCAGGTGCTGTGATGCTTGAACCGATACTTGCTGCAAATGCTAGCATTCCTAATTGCAAAGTGATACAATATTTGAAGCCACGAGACCAATTTCTCGGGTTCCCTGGATCGTCAACATCCCAATCAACGAGCTGTAATTCCTTGCTCTCACTAATCTGCTCTCCTGATGGCCGTAGCATTATCCCTGGGGATTGGACTGGTAGTCTTGCCTCTTCTACAGTCTTCATCGGATTCATTATGACGGGCTGTGTTTGAGTGCACAAATCTGCCAGTATTAGACTGTTTAGTCAATCAACTCGACTGGTTTTGGAGGATGAGGAGGTAAGAGAAATAGGACTGAGCAACGATCCGACGTTCTTTCTTCGGGAAGAGGCAAGATTAAAGGATATTCAATATTGGCTAGGGATCGAACCAATGGTAGCTCCTCAGATAACCCCTAACGTCAATTTTTGTCTGGACACATGCCTTGTTTTTAACTGGGGGACGAATCTACGATAGCTCTTTAGACAACCCCTAACAACTATCGGAATTGTCCGAGGGTGGCAATCTAAAGTTTAACGTCCTTCACATCAATTTTTCCCATGCCTCGTTTTTAATCCTGGAATAATTCTACGTAAACCCTTTAACCCCCAACAACCGCCGGAATTGTCCCATGGCAACAATCTGGAGTTCAACGCCCTTCACGTCAATTCCTCCTCTTGACTTATCATGCCTGTACGCTACTCTAGTCATTCATGTCAAAATAGCAGCGGCGGCATTGTCAAGATAAATAACTTTCGTCGGAGACCTCCGGTTCCCCAGTAATATACGGTCCACGTGAAGTGGGGCCGAAGGAATAAGCATTTATTACATATTGACAGATCTCACAGGTCCGGATGTACATACAGTATCTTGTAGATTTAGTCATACACGGAATGCACGACCCTGATAAGTACCCAGCCAGTTGACGTCATTGCGAAAAATGTCTTCTAGTCAAGATCGCTAGTGCCCGCATATGTTCATGCGGGTGGCTGCAGACGCGGAAGCGGATGAACCTAGGCGCAGGGAGTGGTGGTTTGTAACTGTGGGGTTTTCGCGTGAAATCTCAAAAGAGTCACAAAGCGTACGGACGTGATTCGATAATCCACCTTGCCTATGTTAGGAGGAATAGGTCCGTTAGAAAAGAGGAATATTTAATAATTGGTATATATAAGCTTAGCTCGTCTGTTATCGCTAGGGCACGAAAGATTTGAGGCCGCCGAGATTCTCGCTCAATACCTAAAGACGCCTGCATCGGGTGCATATAACCTAATCATTCGTCGGAGATGCAAAACCTAGACCGCGAAACACAGG
>Ga0335072_10010959_pt1 | contig 13008 bp, 8 predicted proteins | sample Lox_Sample_21_FD_206725 | JGI IMG/M metagenome (GOLD analysis project Ga0335072, IMG submission 206725) | Soil microbial communities from Loxahatchee National Wildlife Refuge, Florida, United States - Lox_Sample_2.1 | ecosystem: Environmental > Terrestrial > Soil > Wetlands | place: USA: Florida...
ACTGGAGCACTTCATGAAACGTAGCGCTACTTTGCTTGTGGTCTGTATCTTGTGCACGCCCATTCTCGTCGCTCAGAACACCCAGAACTCGAGTTCGCAGCCGGATCAGCCGGCTGTGGCCCCGCATAAGAAGAAAGCGGCCAGGAGCGAAGAAAAAAAGCCGGAGCAGACCGAGGCCAACTGCAAGGGCGGTGGACAAGAGTGTCCTCCTCACACGGAAGAAGAAAAGAAGCCTGGAATGAACGCCGAGACATTCTCCGGGCTGAAGTGGCGTTCCATAGGCCCGGCGGTGGCCTCTGGTCGCGTGATGTCAATCGCGGTCAATCCCAAGAACAACTTCGAGTACTACGTCGGCGTGGCTTCGGGCGGAGTCTGGAAAACGGTCAATGACGGAACAAGTTGGACCCCGGTGTTCGGTAAGGAGGGATCGTATTCGATCGGATCGGTCGCGCTCGATCCGAATGATTCCTCGATTGTCTGGGTCGGGACGGGCGAGAGCAATTCGCAGCGCAGCGTCGGTTACGGTGATGGAATTTATCGATCGGATGATGGCGGGAAGAATTGGCAGAATCTGGGGCTGAAAAGATCAGAGCACATCGGACGTGTGGTTATCGATCCGCGAGATTCGAAAGTCGTTTACGTGGCGGCGGAAGGTCCGCTGTGGGGACCTGGTGGCGATCGCGGACTGTACAAAACGACGGACGGCGGGAAGACGTGGAAGCCTGTCCTGACCATCAGCGAAAACACCGGGGTGGTCGACGTGCAACTCGATCCGTCGAATCCGGACATTGTGTATGCGGCGGCGTATCAGCGGCGGCGGCATGTGTTCACGCTGATCGACGGCGGTCCGGAGAGCGCGATTTACAAGTCAACCGATGCGGGCGTGACTTGGAAGAAGCTGAAAGAAGGCTTGCCGGAAAAAGCGGATATGGGGCGCATTGGCCTGGCGGTGTCGCCGGCCGATCCGAATGTGGTTTATGCGGCGATTGAAGCAGCCGACGGCAAGGGTGGGATTTTCCGATCCAGCGATAAGGGCGCGACCTGGGAGCGACGCAACGAGTTCGATGAAGGGGCCATGTATTACGCGCATCTGGTCGCCGATCCGAAAAATCCGGACCACATTTTTGTGATGAACGTTTCGCTGCGCGAGTCACTCGACGGCGGCAAGACTCTGCATCGAGTGAACGAAGTCAACCATCACGGCGACAATCATGAGATTTGGATCGATCCCGCCGACACCCAGCACTGGCTGCTAGGCTCCGACGGCGGGATGTACGAGACCTGGGATGACGCCAAGAGTTGGCAGTTCAAGGCGAACCTCCCAACTGTGCAGTTTTATGACGTTGCGGTCGATTATGCGGTTCCGTTCTATCACGTGTGCGGCGGCACGCAGGACAACTTCTCGTGGTGCGGGCCCGCGCGCAGCCGCAATGTCAACGGCATTATGAATTCTGATTGGTACGTCACAACCGGCGGGGACGGATTCCGGGCGCAGGTCGATCCTGTCGATCCGAACACGGTTTATTCGGAGTCGCAATATGGTGTGCTGGTGCGCTACGACGTGCCGACCGGGCAAGAATTGTTGTTGCAACCGCAGGAGGGAAAGGGCGAATCTCCGCTGCGCTGGAACTGGGATTCGCCGGTGATCATCAGCCCGCACTCGCACACGCGACTATATTTTGCGGCGAACAAATTGTTTCGGTCCGACGATCGCGGCGACACATGGAAGGCGATCTCGGGTGACCTGACGCGGCAGATCGATCGCAACAAGCTGCCAATCATGGGAAAAGTTTGGGGCCCGGATGCGGTCGCGAAGAATGCCTCGACTTCGTTTTATGGAAATATCGTGGCGATCGCGGAGTCTCCCAAAAAAGAAGGTTTGATTTACGTCGGCACGGATGATGGCTTAATCCAGGTGACGAACGATGGCGGGCAGAATTGGACAAAGTACGAGAAATTCCCGGGCGTGCCGGATATGACTTACGTAAGCCGGCTGGCGGCTTCCAGTCACGATGAGAACACCGTCTACGCAGCCTTCGAGAATCACAAGAACGAGGATTTCAAACCCTATCTTTTGAAGTCGGCCGATGCCGGAAAAACGTGGACCTCGATTGCCGGCGATCTGCCCGAAAACGGGCCAGTGCTGGCTTTTGCCGAGGATCCGGTGAATGCAAATCTGCTGTTTGCCGGAACGGAATTCGGCGCGTACTTCACGATCGACGGCGGGCAGCATTGGGTGAAGCTGAAAGGCGGGCTGCCGACAATTGCCGTGCGCGACATGGTCGTCCAGACGCGCGAAAACGATCTGGTGATTGCGACTTTCGGCCGTGGATTTTATGTGCTTGACGACATCACACCGCTGCGCCAGATCAAGCCAGAATCGACTCAGGAGGCTGCGACGCTGTATCCGGTGAAAGACGCACTGATGTATATCCAGCGACATCCACTCGGAGGGCGGATGAAAGGCATGCAGGGTGATGCGTTTTATGTGGCGGACAATCCTCCGTACGGCGCGGTGTTTACTGCGTATCTGAAGGACAAGATCAAAACGAAAAAAGAAAAGCGGCAGGAGGCTGAAAAAGAAGCGGCGAAGAAGGGGCAGGTACTTCCCTATCCATCGAATGATGAGCTTCGTGCCGAGGCGCAGGAGGCGAAGCCGGAGGCCTATTTCATGGTTTACGACGAGGGCGGCGCACCGATTCGGCGCGTCGATAGCAGCACCGATGCGGGCTTTCACCGAGTGGCTTGGGACTTGCGTTATCCCGCGATGCGGGTGAAAGAACACCGGCCAGGGGCCGAAGAGGACGAGGATTTCCCCAGCATTGCCGATTACGGTCCGCTGGTGCTCTCGGGGAGTTATTCGGTTCGGATGTTCGAGAAAGTCGATGGCGTGGTCACGGAAGTAGCTGGACCGCAATCGTTCAAGGTGGTCACGGAAGGTTCGGCATCGATGAATGCAGCGGATCGTGCCGCGCAGGAAGAATTCCTGAGCAAGGTCGCGCGCCTCTATCGGGCAGTTTATGGCGCGACAAAAACCGCCGAGGACGTGCAGTCGAGGCTGAAGACGATTCGTGAGGCTCTGGAAGAAACTCCGGCCGCCGAAAACCAACTCGGGGCAGAGGCGGATCAGATCGAGCAACGCGATCGCGAGATCCTGCGGGCTCTGCGTGGCGATCGCGAGATGGCACGCCGAAACGAGAACGTTCCGACTTCGATCAGCGAGCGCGTCGATGGAATCATGGAAGGCGAACGCTTCTCGCTGCAGAAGCCGACGCAAACGCACCTTGATGCCTACGACATCGCGGCAGCCGAATTCACGAATGAACTGGCGAAGCTGCATGCATTAGTCGACGTCGATCTCGCCAAACTAGAGAAGGCAATGGAAGCCGCAGGATCGCCGTGGACGCCCGGACAAGTGCCAGACTGGACGGAGAAATAAACTTCCTGCTTGTGGATTGACGGCGACGCCTGTGGAAAGCAGTATTCAAGCTCGTACTGCCCCGATTCCCAGGCTCGCGACATCGCGAGAGGTGGGGCACTCGCCGCCGCTCGCGTTAGACGTCCACGCCCTGCTCACGAAGGAACAGAACTAACCGGCTCACCGGGAGCGCGGTGCCGATGTTATAGCTGCCTTCAATTCTCTCGGCGAACAGGTGAACCGCATCATCTTCGAATGCGCCGGCATAGTTCAGGACATTGTATCGACTGATGTAGCGCTCGATTTCCGCGTCACTCAGCGGGCGGAATGTGATGTTCAGAGTTTCTACCGTCGAGAGCGTGCTTCCCGTTCGCGAATTCAGAACAGCCAGTGCGCTGACGAACTGAAATTCGTCGCCAGAGAGTTCCCGCAAAAAGCCTGCTGCTTCCCCTTTGTCGCGCGGCTTCTCGAAAATCCTATTTCCCTTCGCGGCGACGGCGTCACCGGCAACAATGATCGACTCCGGATGTTGCTGTCCCACCTGACGAGCCTTGGCTTCCGCAAGTTTCTTGGTCAGCCGCACGGGATCATGATCGCGGATCGCTTTCTCGTCGATGCGGCTCGGGCACGTTTCATAAGCCACCCCGATCATATCGAGAGCGCGGCGACGGAAGAGTGATTCGGAGGCGAGGACGATGTTCATGTGTTTAGAAAATTAACACTATACCCTGAGACTCTCCCGAGTGCCGCACCAGGAGCCTCCCCTGAGCTGAGTTGAAGGGCGCTTTCGTAGGATGGATGCCGTGTCTCGCGCCTTTTTTGCGCCGCACTTTTTTTTGGTCACCCTTCTTGCATTTTGCTCGCGACCCTGTGATACACTCGCCCCCGACTGTTGCTCGCGTTGTGGGACGCGGCAACCGCCGTGGGGAAATCCTTTCAGAACGTCCCTCATCGTTGAGGAGGACTGGGGAATGGGCCTCGCGCTTTTGCTTCTGATTTGGCTGATCACCCTCACCAGCACGTATTTCTTCGCCGCCAAAACGTGGTGGCTGCCGGTGGGCGCTTCGGCCGCCGCACCATGGATCGACCATCAATTCGCGCTTACGTTTGTGCTGATGGGCATCATCTTTCTCGCTGCCCAGCTTGGCCTGGGATATATCGTGTGGCGATACAGCGCGAAGCCTTCATCGCCGCCGGTGGCCTACACACACGGGAACACGAAGCTGGAGATTGTCTGGACCGCGCTGACGGCGATCCTCTTTATCGGGCTCACGCTGATGGGGGGTAACGTGTGGGCCAGCCAACGCTGGGATCCCCCAGAAAACGGCGCCGTGAAGGTTGAGGTCACCGGCATGCAGTTTGCCTGGTACTTCCGCTATCCGGGGCCGGATGGAACCTACGGCGCGACCAGCCCCAAGCTGATTGATCCGTCGTCGGGTGGCGAAGGCGCCGTGGGATTGAATCCGTCGGATCCTTCGTCAAAGGATGATGTTGTCACCGGAACCATGTATCTGCCGGTCAATCGCGAGGTCGATTTGAGTCTGCGGTCAATCGATGTGATCCACAGCTTTTTCGTGCCGTCACTGCGGTTCAAGCAGGACGCGGTTCCCGGGCTCAACATTCACATGCATTTGAAACCGACCGCAATCGGCGATTACGAGATCGCCTGCGCCGAACTCTGCGGGCTCGGCCATTACAAGATGCACGGCATGGTTCATGTGGTCAGCCAAGAAGATTTCGACAAGTGGCTGGCGGCACGGGAGGCGGAGAAACAGTAATGGCGACCGCGGCACCGGTTCACGCACACGCAGCTCCTCAGGGGTTCATTCGCAAATACATCTTCAGCCTCGATCACAAAGTGATCGGCTTGCAGTATTTCTTTCTGGCGCTGACGGCGGTGTTTGTCGGGATGTTTCTATCGCTGCTCATGCGCATTCACATGATCTGGCCCACGCAGGTGTGGCCGATTATCGGCGAGATCAAGCCTGAGACATATCTGAGTCTGCTCACGATGCACGGCACGATCATGGTGTTTTTTGTGCTGACCACGGCGCCACAGGGCGGCTTCGGGAACTACATGCTGCCAATTCAGATCGGCGCACCCGACATGGCATTTCCGGTCCTGAACATGCTTTCATTCTGGACAACATTCGTCGGGTTCATCGTGCTGCTTTCGGCCTTTTTTGTTGCCGGAGGCGCGCCGCTACACGGCTGGACCGGTTATCCGCCACTCAGCGCTGTGCCATCGGCCGGTCCGGGCGAGGGATTGGGCGCCGATTTGTGGATCACGAGTATTGCAATCTTCTGCATTGCCTCACTCATGGGCGCGCTGAACTTCATCACTACCACGCTCGATCTGCGCGCCAAAGGCATGACGATGATGCGCATGCCGCTGACCTGCTGGTCGTGGTTCATCACGGCGATTCTCGGATTGCTCGCGTTCGGCGTGCTACTCTCAGCGGGAATTCTGCTGCTGCTCGACCGTAATCTCGGAACCAGCTTCTATGTTCCGCTCATCGTTGTGAATGGCGTAGTGATGGCCCACAAGGGTGGATCGCCATTGCTCTGGCAGCACCTGTTCTGGTTCTTCGGACATCCCGAGGTCTACATCGCGATCCTGCCCGGCATGGGCGTGGCTTCGCAGGTTCTTTCGACGTTCTCGCGCAAGCCAATCTTCGGCTATAAGGCGATGGTCTACGCCATGCTTGCCATCGGATTCTTCGGGTTCATGGTGTGGGGCCATCACATGTTTATGAGCGGCATGAGCCCATACTCGGCCTTCGCGTTTTCGATTCTGACCATGTGCATTGGCGTGCCCTCGGCGATCAAGACATTCAACTGGCTGGGAACGATGTGGAGAGGTCGCATACGATTTCAGACGCCGATGCTGTACGCGATCGGCTTCGTTTCGCTGTTTGTCTCCGGCGGTCTGAGCGGTCCATTTCTGGCGCAGCCCGTACTCGACATCCAATTGCACGATACTTATTTTGTCGTAGGACACTTCCACCTAATCATGGGCGTGGCGGCGATCTTCGGGATTTTCGCCGCGACGTACTACTGGTTCCCGAAGATGTTCGGTCGAATGATGAACGAGACACTCGGGCGTATTCACTTCTTCATCACGCTCGCGGGAACTTACGCAATCTTCATGCCCATGCACTATCTTGGTCTAGCGGGCCAGACCCGGCGCTATTCGCAATTCACCGAAGTCGCGTATCAGGCGAAGCTGATTCCGCTGCAAACGTTCATGACGTACGCGGCGATCATCACGATTGCGGCGCAGTTCATTTTCGTGTTCAACCTGTTCTGGAGCATGTTTAAAGGACCGAAGGCTAGCGACAATCCGTGGGAAGCGACGACGCTGGAATGGACGACGACAACTCCGCCGCCACATGACAACTTTGGCGGACGCACGCCGGTCGTAAATCACGGTCCGTACGAATATGGAGTTCCGGGCGCGCCGCGGGACTATGTGATGCAGACCGACCCGGTAACCTCCACAGCACATTGATCACCCTAGTGGTATGGCGACCTATACTCCCACAACTCCGATTGATCACATAGGACGAGGCCAGGTTGGACGAGGCCAAGACCCTCCGGTTCCGCCAATCGGCGGCGGCGGTGATGGGCGTGGCAACGGTGGTCCTGATTATGGCGCGCGCTTGAGGCGGGCGCGACTGGGATTGATCCTGACGATCATCACAGTTTGCATGGTATTCATTGCGCTCACCAGCGCATACATTGTGCGCCAGGGGTTGCCGACGTTCGATGATGCTTCGAAAAGTTATGTGCATGACTGGGGCCAAGTGCAGCTGCCTTTGCTGCTATTGGGACTCAACACGATCGTGCTCCTGGTCAGCAGCGTGACTGTGGAACTCGCACGGCGGCAAGCGGCGCGGCAGGCGGCGCTGGCTCCGGTAAAAACGATTCCAGGAGTTTCTCTCGGAGATGAGCACACGTTCCCCTGGCTGTGGATTACTGTTGCGCTTGGATTGGCATTCCTCGGCGGGCAGTGGATGGCCTGGGGCCGGCTCCACGATTACGGTTTTTATGTCAATACCAATCCGAACAGCTCGTTTGTGTTTTTGTTGACAGCGGCGCACGCGGTGCATCTGGCGGGAGGAATTCTGGCCCTCCTTTGGACCGCTTTTGCGTTCTTGCGGCACAAGTCGGTGGAATCGAAACGTATCGCGGTCGACATCACGGCTTGGTATTGGCACTTTATGGCATTTCTCTGGATTTATATTTTTGCGCTGTTAGGGTTCGCGAGATAAAAGCTTACTCACTGCAGGCAAATTGGGCGCTGGTTTCAAAGTTTCACGGTTCAAGGTTTGGAGCCTCTGAGGTCCCACGGACTTTTACGCTCGCGAAACCTTGAACCATTGCAACCTTGAAACCTGGGACTCTTAGGGGGGAACTCGCGTAATGGCTGACGCCACCATCCAGCACGATGTAATCGCAGAGCATGCCGCTCCGGGAGCTTATGAGGCTCCACTGTTTGGAGCGTATTCGAAAAAAGTGGGCATGTGGCTGTTTCTAGCCTCAGACTCGCTGACGTTTGGCGCCTTGCTGTTCGCGTTTAGCTACAACCGGATTTACACCACTCCGTGGCCGACGCCGTTTCACGCCGAGAGCATTGCGAACGCGACCATCATGACTGCATGTCTGCTGTCGAGTTCACTGACGATGGTTCTCGGCGTATTCGCGGCGCAGCGGCATGATCGAGCGTGGACGCGCAACTGGCTGCTGGCGACCATGGCATTTGGCACGGCGTTCATTGTGCTGCACGGGATGGAGTGGTCGAGGCTGATCGGCGAAGGGTTGGCGCTTCCCGGCTTCTTCTCGGTTCTCGGTGTTTCGCAGCCTGCGACGACAGGTGAACTGGCCGATATTTCCAAGAACGTCCCGCAGTTCACGCAGGCTTTTTTCGGGCTAACGGCGATGCACATGCTGCACGTGACGCTCGGGGTGATCTACCTGGGCGTGGTTGCGTTACGCAAAATGTTTCTGGCGATTCTGGGCGTGATCTGGATTGCGGCGGCATTTCTGATTCCCGCGGGGAATGTGTTTCATTATCCAGTGCACGTGCTGGGGATCGCATTGGTGGTCTGCGCGATTATTCTGTTTCTCAAGCCAAAGGATTATGACGCGCATGATGTCGAGGTCGCAGGTTTATATTGGCACTTTGTCGATCTGGTGTGGATGTTCATCTTCCCGCTGGTGTATTTGATGTCGACCAGAGTTCTGTAACCGGAAACTTTTACCACGGCGAACACGGAGTTACGCACAGGAGGCACACCGACTATGCACGATGTTGCCACGCACGACGACAGCAAGGGACAGTACTTCTGGGTGTGGGGTGCGCTGCTGGTACTGACGGGCATGGAAGTATGGCTGGGCTACAACAACCAGATATTCCACGGCAATTCAGCACACATGCTCGAGGTACTGCTGGTGCTGTCGATCGTCAAGTCGGCGCTGATCATTGCCTACTTCATGCATCTGAAGTTCGAAAAAGCCATCATGCGGTGGATGCTGGTCATCGCCGTCAGTGCCTGCTTTGTGATCATGTATTTCTTCTTCTTCCCCGATGCCGATCGGATCTTGCAATTGGGGGTGAAATGACGAGAACCACTGCAAAGAACCCGAAGGACTCTCGAACGAGTGTCGCGTCGGTACGCCTGTCTAAGTGTCTGCTTGCGCTTACACTCATTCTCCTAACTGCCCCAGCTTTCGCCCAAGGATGCGCGATGTGCTATGCCACGGCCAGAGCGACTCCCAGGGATGGACAACTCGCGTTAAACCGAGGGATTCTGGTTATGTTGTTCCCGCCAGTCGCCGCAATGACGCTTGGAGTGGGGGCGGCTTTCCGTTATGGCAAGAACCGGGACCGTGAGAAAGATAAGAACGCGCTCTAGCTGATCGGCAATCGTCGCCGGCACGCTTGCTTCGCTCGGCCCTTCGACCGAGCTCAGGGCAAGCAGCCTCCGCCCGTAAACAATCGCTTATAATAGAGGTTTCGACTGGCTGCTAGCGAAGCCGTAGGGAGCCTCTGCTCTGAAATGGATCTACGCAGCCGGATTCTGATCCGATGTCTTCTGACCCGAAGTCTTTTACCTCGACGGCGACCGACAGCATTCGTGTGCGCGGAGCGAGGGTGCACAACCTCAAGAACATCGACTTTGAAATCCCGCACAATACGCTGACCGTGGTCACCGGTGTTTCCGGATCGGGCAAGTCTTCGCTTGCATTCGACACAATTTACGCCGAAGGACAGCGGCGCTACGTCGAGTCGCTTTCGGCCTATGCTCGGCAGTTTCTGGAACGGATCGAGAAACCGGATGCCGACACGATCGACGGCATCGCGCCGGCCGTCGCAATTCGGCAGAAGAATACAACGCGAAATCCGCGCTCCACGGTCGCGACCGCAACCGAAATCTACGACTATCTGCGGCTGCTCTACGCCCGAGTCGGTCGGACGTTCTGCGCGAACTGCGGGCGCGAAGTAAAGAAAGATACCGTGGACGAGGTTGCCGACGCGGTGCTGGCACTTGAACCGGATACGCGTCTGCAGGTGCTGTTTCCGCTGCAACGGAACGCAGCGGCTGTCCCAGAAGTGGCGGCGAAAACCGGTTCCAAGGCCAAGAAATCAAAATCCCCAGTTCTTCCAAAGGCAGGGCGAAGTGCGGCACCCACGGCTTCGATATCAGATGCACTGAAAACCCGGCTGTTTGACCTGCGCAAAGCTGGCTTCAATCGGCTCTACCAGGAGGGGCAGTTATTCGAGTTCTCCACGCCTGAGTCGCTGCTCGACATCAACTTTGACAAACCGGTCTACGTGCTCGTGGATCGGCTCACGGTTTCTCCGGAAGGACGATCACGGATTGTCGACGCGGTCGAGACCGCATACCGAGAGTCGGGCGAAGTTATTTTCGAGCTTCCGAATGCCGAGCCGACCGAGTCGGGCGGCGACAACATTGGCCGTCCCAGAGAGTCCGCGGGCAGGAGTGCCCGCGCCAGAACCCTGCGTTTCGCCCAGCGCTTTGAGTGCAAGAACTGCAATATTCGATACGAAGAGCCGGAGCCGCGGCTGTTTTCATTTAACAACCCATATGGTGCGTGCCCCAAGTGCCAGGGTTTCGGCAATACGATCGATTTCGATCTCGATCGCGTGATCCCAGACAAGACGAAGACTCTCGCGGAAGGCGCAATCGAGCCCTGGACCAAGCCCAAATACCGTCCGCTGTTCACCGATCTGAAGCGCTATGCGAGGCAGGCAGGAATTCCTCTTGACATGGCGTGGGATGATCTGCAGGAAGAGCATCGCAATCTGATTCTCAATGGCGAAGGCCGCTTTTTGGGCATTCGGGGATTCTTCAATCATCTGGAACGCAAGAAATACAAGCTGCACGTGCGCGTTTTTCTGAGCCGCTATCGTGGATATTCGCTATGCTCGGCTTGCAACGGGAAGCGGCTGCGGATGGAGGCGCAACAGGTCAAAATCAATGGCAGGAATATCTGCCAGATCTGCGCGCTCACAGTGGAAGATGCGTATCGGTTCTTTTCTGAGTTGGAAGTCAGTCCCGCCGAGGCGGAGATCGCCGACAAGCTGCTCGAGGAAATCCGCGAGCGACTACGATTCCTGAATGAAGTTGGATTGGAATATCTTACTCTGGACCGTTTGTCTTCCACGCTCTCCGGCGGCGAAGCCCAGCGCATCCAGTTGGCGACCTCTCTCGGATCGCGGCTGGTGGGAACGCTTTACGTGCTCGACGAACCTTCGATCGGATTGCATCCGCGCGACACGCACCGGCTGATCAAGATTCTTCACGATCTCAAAGATTTGGGAAATACGATCCTGGTGGTGGAGCACGATCCCGACATCATGAAAGCCGCCGATCGCATTCTCGATCTGGGCCCCGGTGCCGGCGAGAACGGCGGCAAACTCGTCGCCGAAGGAAGCTACGACGAGATCGTGCACAATTCTTCATCGCTGACAGGTCGCTATCTCTCAGCGGAGCTCCGCATTCAGCCGCCCGCGACGCGGCGAAAACCGGGAGTGCAGCAGATCACCATTCGCGGCGTTCGTGCCAATAATCTGAAAAATCTCGAGATCAGTATTCCGCTGCGAATGCTGGTGGCCATCACCGGTGTCTCGGGATCAGGAAAATCCACGCTTCTCCATCAGGTACTGTACCGCGCGCTGGCGCAGGCGAAGGGTCAATCGAGCAACGGCGCAGGTGCGACGACGGCGGCAAGCTGGGAAAGCTTGACCGGCGATCAATTCATCGACGAGGTTGTGCTGGTCGATCAATCGCCGATTGGAAGAACGCCGCGATCGAATCCGGTGACCTACATCAAGGCATTCGACGCAATTCGCGAACTCTACGCTTCCCTGCCCGAAGCCAAGAAGCGTGGATTCAGCGCGGGACATTTTTCCTTCAACATTCCGGGTGGCCGTTGCGAAACCTGCCAGGGCGACGGCACGGTCACCGTAGAAATGCAGTTTCTCGCCGATGTGGAACTGATTTGCGAAGAGTGCAAAGGCACGCGCTATAAGCCCCAAGTGCTGGAAGTGCGGTATCACGGAAAGAATATTCATGAAGCGCTGAGTCTGACCGTGAAAGAGGCTCTGCAGTTTTTCGCCGAGGCTCCGAAAATCACTGAAAAATTGCGCACGCTCGAAGAAGTTGGCCTGGGCTACCTGCGGCTCGGCCAATCGGCAACGACGCTTTCCGGCGGCGAGGCGCAGCGCATGAAACTGGCAGCGCACCTTCAGCCCGCCACGCGCGATTCCGCGCGAGGTAACGGAAATGCATCAAGGCGTCGTCTACTGTATATCTTCGACGAGCCAACGACCGGCCTGCACTTCGATGACGTCAGCAAACTGCTCGCAGCCTTCCGCCGTCTGATTGAAGCAGGAGGGTCGATCGTCGTTATCGAGCACAATTTGGAAGTGATCAAGACCGCGGACTGGGTGATCGATCTGGGACCCGAAGGCGGCAACCGGGGCGGCAAAGTCGTGGGTGCGGGGCCGCCCGAAGCGATCGCGAAAATTACCGGCTCTTACACTGGTCAGTATCTTGCGCGTATCCTTAAACCAAATGGCTCGCGTTCCAATGGCCGGTCGTAGGCTGCTTCCGACGGTGCTTGCCGCCGGTTGTGTATTGATCACGAGCGTTACGGACTTTGCCCAGGAGAGAATCCCCACTTCTGGCAAAATCGGCCAGAAATGGGGCGCCCAGTTTTCGCTTATTGCGCTGGTTCCAGTCAGCGCTTGCACTGGTTTTCAATCCGATTCCACAAGCCAGGCGCAGGATCAGAACGACGGATACTCCTCCAGCAAGCCCGTCCATCGCAAAACCGGAGAGAACTCCAGCGAAACCATTCGCCATGTTCGCGTCGAAGAAAAGGATGCAACTCCTCCTGAGCTGACCCAAGCGGAAGACCTGATCCAAAAGCGCGACTACGTTGACGCCGAGCCCCTGCTGCACAAAGTCGTGCAAGACGATCCGCAGAACTACATCGCATGGTTCGATCTCGGATTTGCCGAGAATGGACTGGGCAAAACCGAGGATTCAATTGCCGCC
>Ga0335072_10010960_pt1 | contig 13007 bp, 6 predicted proteins | sample Lox_Sample_21_FD_206725 | JGI IMG/M metagenome (GOLD analysis project Ga0335072, IMG submission 206725) | Soil microbial communities from Loxahatchee National Wildlife Refuge, Florida, United States - Lox_Sample_2.1 | ecosystem: Environmental > Terrestrial > Soil > Wetlands | place: USA: Florida...
AGTTGGCTCCGCCGAGCGTGCCGGGAAATGCGAGCGTAAGCGTACTACGCCAAGGGTCGAAAAGATGCGAAGGGAGAACCGATCCGAATTTTTCGAGGCATTCCTGATGCGACTCCGCCGTGACATTCGTGATGTCCTCTCGCGTAATTGAAGTTCTCGCCAGGGGCGGCGGCGCCACAGGGAATGGTTGGGTCGGCCAGCTTTCTTCTCCCGGGATCTCGCTCTTGGGAACTGGCCGCTCCTGAATCGGAAAGAGCGGCGTGCCGGTAAGCCGATTGAAGACGAATACAAAACCCGTCTTAGTGGCCTCTGCGACGGCGGGAATCTCGCGTCCCTCCCGGTGCAGCGTCATTAGTACCGGCTGACCGGCGGGATCATAGTCCCATAGATCGTGATGGATGATCTGGTAGTACCAGACCAGCTTTCCAGTTTGCGCGTTGAGCGCGACCAGAGAATCTCCAAAGAGATTTTTTCCCTTGCGATCCGCGCCGTAAAAGTCGTAGGTCGGTGATCCGACGGGCAGAAAGACAAGGCCATTCTGGAGATCAACACTGAGCGGGCCCCACGCATTGGTTCCCGAGCGGTCTTTCCAGGAGCCGGCGGCCCACGTTTCATTTCCGGTTTCGCCAGGCTTGGGTACCGTATCGAATTGCCAGACCAGCTTGCCTGTTCGCGCGTCGAATGCCCTGATCGCTCCGCTAGGGCCCTTGGAGGGATGCTCCTGTACCTCCGAGCCTACGATGATCAGGTTCCTGTAGACAACCGGGGGCGACGTCAAATCATATTTCGCCCTGGGCCATGCGGTTGCAACTCCCTGGCGAAGATCGATGGCGCCATTCATGCCGAAGCTTTTGCAGGGCTTTCCATTCGCAGCGTTCAGCGAAAAGAGGCGCGCATCCGGAGTGACGTAATAGATCCTCCGATCGACGGCCTGATTCCCTTCTCCACAGAATCCGCCGGCGGCCGCTTCCCAATACGCCACACCCCGATTCACGCCAGCTTCCCGGCTCTCAGGAACGGCATGTCCGGGATCGAAGAGCCATTGCTGTTCGCCCGTTTCAGCATTGAGGGCGATGGCTTTTCCCGCTTGCGTTGCAAAGTAAAGGGTGTCACCGATCATGAGGGGAGTGGCTTCGAAGGCGATGACGGAATTGCTCGGGCTCGCCGGCAATTCATAGGTCCATGCTCGTTGAAGCTGCGAGACGTTGGAGCGGTCAATCTGTTGCAGTGAAGAAAACCGCATCCCGCCCAGATCGTTGCCATAAAATTGCCACTCGCCACCGGTAGCATTCGGAACGGGCTGACCCAGGGTCGACGAGACGAATAGGCTGTGCAGCAGAAAGGCATAAATGAGAATGCCTTTGGCAGATCTCATGTCGAGTATCTTGCCCTTATTCGAAGTATTCACTTTTATTGAGCCTATTGTATGCTGAACCATCGATGCGAGCCCTTTGTCTTGTCGTGCTATCTCTTTCTTTGGTTTCTTCGCGGGCACAAACAGGTTCGACCTCAGGCCCCGCCGAATTGACGAGAGCAAGCGATCTTCTGAATCACGGCCATCCTGCCCAGGCGATTGACATTCTGCAAAAGCTAACAGTCGTCGAGCCACCGATTGCAGGCGCGCAACACGAGTTAGGTACCGCTTACTACAGCATTGGCGACTTGCCGAAGGCGAAGGAGGCTTTCGCCAAGGCAATCGAGCAGGATCGGTCCGACCAGGATTCTGTACAGATGGAGGGCCTCACCTTATACCGGCTCGGCCGTCCGGATGCAGCTGTCCCTTACCTCCAACGCGTAGTGCAAGCGAATCCAAACACAAATGCCGACGCGCAAACTATTCTCGGTTTGTGTTTTATAAGACTGAATGATTTCGATCATGCGCGGAGCACATACGCAACGTTATTCGGACAGCCTCCCGATTCCGCAGCCTCCTTTCTTCTGCTCGCCACCATTCTTCGGCAAATGGATCTCCCAGCGTCGGCGGAGGTCCAGGCGAAGGAGGCGCTCGACATCGCACCCAGCTTGCCAATGGCCCATTTCATGTTGGGAGAATTCGCGGCACAGAAATCGGATTATGGCCAGGCCGCGCGCCAATTTGAGGACGAGCGGCGTTTCAATCCCGACTTCGCACCCGCGTATGAAAGCCTGGGCGATGCATACATGCACCTGGGCCAGCTGCCCGAAGCACAAATGGCTTTGACCAAGGCCATCACACTGGATGCGAATCTCACCAGCGCCTTCGCCAAGCTGGGCGCAGTGTTGTTGCGCCGCCAGGACGTTCAGACTGCCATCATGTATCTGGAACATGCAGAAAAACTGGACCCGGGCGACTTCGAAACGCACGCGGTTCTTGCCCAAGCCTATAGGCGAGTGGGGCGAGAAGACGACGCCAGACGAGAGAATGCGATCGCGGACAAAAGCCACCATTAAGTTAACTCAACTCGACATGAACGATTTCCGCCGCATGCAAAGATGGAATGACGGCGGCCACGTATCCATCCTTCGTCGTGAAGGGTACGCTTTGCCGGGAGCGGACCAGGTGAACTCCCTTTGCGGTGCGCCCTTCCGGCAGCAGGATGCGCGCGGGAATATTGTTCAGAGGCACGAACTCCTGCCGCATCCGTCCGTCCGATGCGTCTTTGAAGCCGACATTGGCCAGCACCCACAAAACGAGATCACCGCCTGAGGTCTTGCGCATCACCCCGTAGACCCCCCTGGGTGCATCGATGGTAAACGGAGGTTGCGCATCACGGGCCAGGTACCGGACAGTCGCAGCAAGAACGGTTCGCAACGAGGCAACGCGGCTCGAGATATAGTGAGCTTCGAGGCTTCCTGCGATATAGATCGTCCGCCCTTTACCCAGATTATTGACGATCATTGCCGGGCCCATCACCTTATCCATGCCCAGGTTCCAGCACTCGGCAATCACACGCGCGGACCCCGTTGCTGCTACAGGGATCAATTGCGTATCTCCCATGAAACGATCGCCAGGCCTGTATCCGCCCAGGCAGGGATGTGCCTCCGTCGGGCGGTAGTACATCTCCGGCAGAGCACCGGGGGCGCCTCCCTTTAACTCCACGCCCAAAACGTCGCGGAGCATTCCTCCCGGCGGTACCTCGCCCACATCATTACAGAGACCCGTGTCGTATGTCGCCAGCAGGCTGCCGCCGCTACGAACCCATTCGCCTAACATCCGGGCCTGCTCCTGGGAAAGTCCTGAAGCGCCACACAGGGTCACGACACGCTGGCGGCTCAACCATTCCGGAGTCATCTCGGTGCTCGGCTGGACATCGAGGCTCAGGTGCGCATCGAGCATCGCCAGAACAAACCCCTGGCTCATCTCCACGTTCCAGCTTTCTCTTCCCGTACGCCAACCCTGCAACGCTTCCCAACTCATGACCACAGACACGTAAGGCACCGGTACGCTGTCTTTGATCAAGGGCTCGGCGCGTTGCATCACAGCATAGATCTCGCGAACCGGCTGGTCGCTGCCGCTGCCAATACCGTAGTACTTACGATTGAGGGCAACGTAGAGGGGCAGATTTCCGCACGCGAGGTTGGTGTAACCCTCCATCAGAATTTCTTCGCTGTCCTCGAGGTTGGTGCAGTGGACAGCGAATGGTTTGCAGTGCGGCGGCTGGTTGAAGTTGGAAACGCAATAGCTGCCCAGATACATCTGCGCAATCTTGCCATAGGGCCTAGCCATGGACGCGCCCATGAGGCCTCTTGCCAGGCGTTCATAGATCTGCGTACTGTGCTCCACCATAAAGCCATCGGGAATGCGATACTGCGTCCGCAAGGAGTGTTCGCGCCAGGAAGCGCCGTTATGGCAGAGCATGAACTTTCCGCTGCGATGCAGTATTTCCCGGCACGCCTCTAAATCCTCGAGGTTCACCTGGTTCCACCAGCGAAACCAGGCGATTTTGGCTTCCAGATCAGCCTGGTTCTGCAATCGATCGAGATCCATGTTGCTTGCCGCGCGGAAACCCCTCCGGCACGATTCGCAATAGCAGACGCCGGTGTATTCAAATGCGCTGGGCGCGTCGAAGTACACGCCATCGATATCGTGCTCGCTGAGCTCACGCACCATCTGGCGCAGGGCCTGGCGATAGACACTGCTGGTCGAGCACACCCTCATGCTCGATCCCCAGCCATAGCCAGTAAGGGGATTCGCATCGAGTTTACCGTCGGGGCCGTGCAGCGCCCAGTCAGAAAATTGAGGATGCTGTTCGATCCATTCCCGATTCATGGTGCTGCCGGCAAATTTCCAATAACAGTAAATGTGAATACCCGCCTTGCGGCACGCAGCCGACACTTCGTTGATCAGGTCGCGCCCCTTGAGCCCAGGTACCTCAGGCAGGACCTTGCTGGGGTAAAAGGCAAAATCGCAGAGCGGCTGAAAGCGCAGCGTATCGCCGCCGAGTTCTTGCACAATGCGGACCAGTCGTTCGGCATCGAATGCCTGCATGTAGGGAAAGACCGGCTCGGTGTACCCTTCGAAATAAATCGCCCGTGAATAGTGGAGCCAACCGGGTGGCGTGTAACCGTCGTGCGCGGGCTGGCCTTCTGGCAACATGCTCTGACCAGAACTGCTCAATGCGCCGGAGGGTGGGACCGGAAGTGCCGCCGATGCAGCAAGCGCGGCTGAATTCTTCAGGAAAGCTCGTCTATCCATGGTCCTCCTCTTAGATTGCCGGTAACCCATTCAATTCGCGGGCTGGCGCATCCTTCAGGCTGACGGCAGTTGAAGCTGCTTGCGGAGAAATTCGAATGTCCCCTTACCGTTGATGGTATGCGGTCCCTCGAAATACTCTATGGCAACGCGATCTGCTATCCCTAGGTGTTCATAGAAATGCTGCACGAGCACATATTGCGCCGCAATGGCTTCATCCGTTTTGATCGGATCGCCTCCGTCCGCCCATCCGTGCTCAACCATGAATGGCCGTGGAGCCATAAGGCAGGCCAGTTCCGCATAGTTGACCACGTTGGCAAAGTTGAACTCGTACAGGTCGTAACTATCATCGAAGGGAAATACCCCTCGTGAATCAACGTCGGTCATACTCCAAACGATGTCATTGAAGTCTCCCGAGCAAATGTCCAGGGCATAACGATCCAGAAGCGGCGGGACACGAATCGCCGTTTTTCCTCCATACGACATGCCATAGAAGCCAATCCGATCCGGATTGACGAAAGACTGCTGCGATAACCAGTTCAGCACCTGCTGATGCTGGCCAAGGACGAAGGAGAACATCTCGAGCTTCAATGGGTGGCCGAGGTGATAGATGGCACGAAAGCGTTCCGCGCCGAAGAAAGGATTCTGCGGAGAGTAAGTCACAAATCCCAGGTTGGTAATGCTCACCGCAAACTGGCGATAGAATTGGCTGTCAAAACCAGGGTCGGCGACCTCCTGCACCCGGGCTTCCAGCCCGTGTTGGCAGACGACGACAGGACGACGCTCGCCCGGCTTGAGATCCTTGGGGAGCAAAAGAATTCCGTATTCCTCGACTCCCTCCCAGACATCCATGACTACTTCATAACCGAGCAGCCGAGGCGTATTGTAGACAAGACGCGTGCGTGCGTTAGGAGGAATGGCCGGATCGGGCAGACGCCCGAAGATTTCATTCCATACCTCGTCGCGCAATACACGTGTGGACTCCACCCACCGTTGGGCGGAAGAGCTGTCGGCACGCGACCAGAACTCGGCGCGGCGTTCATGCGACTTTTTGGCCAGACCCTGGGTAAACGCGACCATTTGATCGAACTGCACATGTAACCGCGATTGTGCGCTGGTTCCCTGGCGCGTTCTTTGCGGAGCGTTGCCTGAGGCTGTCAGCGGCGCGCGCACACCGAGCGCACCCAGCAGCGCCACCAGAGTCTCTTCACCCCCAGGAAGACCGGTACCGTTTTCGCGCTCGATCAAGTGGAAATGCCCGCCAACGCCGAGGTGATCGAAGATGGGCTGCACACGGGCTGCTTCGCGCCGCACGGATTGAATGGGCGGGGTGCTTAAACGTCCTACGGGACAAGCCATGTTCGAACGCCCATCCACAGCAGGCGGCGGCCCATTGACTTCGGGTCCTCGACATGCTTCCACGATCAATGTCCGCGGCGTAATCAGGCTGGCGATCTCGGCGTCTCCGAACTCGCGCAGCAGGCCCCAGACATTCCGGTAGATAGGTTCCTCGGAGACATTCTCACGCTCGTCAAAGTACCCGCTAACCACTGTCGCCTCGATGCGTGCATCCAGAGCGGAGGCATAAAACGCGATCAAACCTCCTTCTCCGTATCCCATCACTCCAATGGGCGTCTTTGGTTGCTGCGCCGTAAACCAGTCCACAGCTGCCAGCACCTTCTGTACTTCATAGCCGATGATGTGACGACCCAGTTCGTAAGCAATCCGATAAACGAACTCACGGTGTGGCTCGTTGGTCATTCTGATCGCCGGGTTTCCAGAGTAGGTATCCTCCCGGTTGATGAGCATGGGAACGAGCACCTGACAGCCATTCTCCGCAAGACGCCGGGCAAATTGCGCTTTCGCAGGGACACCATCCGCGAGACCGGTTAGCATTTCCGGAGTCCAGTCAGCATCGGGGATTGCGATCACGCGTGCCTTCGCGGGGCTGGCGGGTTGAAGAAGCAAGCCCTCCGCCTGCATTCCACACATGCCAAAATCGACAGCATCGAATACAGGCCAACGGGCCTCCAGTACCGAATAGTTCTGCCCCCTGCCGACTTCTGCGGGTTGTCCCGCGTGCGCGATGATTTCGATGGTGACGGGCGATACGCGCGGGTCTACCGCCCCCGCTATTTTGCGCAGGTTTTCGCGATGCTGCCCCACGGATTTTTCGTATGCCTCAGCGGAGTAGTAATCCCAATGCCAGAGTCGGGCTCTCTCTTGCGGAGCTTGCTTAGTACGCGTACGGAGATACTCGACAATCCCATCTTCCATCTGGAAGACGAGATCTCCTGTTTGCGTCAACGGCGTCGTGCCTGCCAAGACGGGCGCCGGAGGTCCAGGCGTCGTTGCCCAGGCTTGCGGAACATCCGCATTGGCTGCCCAGGAACAGGAGCGAAGCAAACCGGCAGCTGCGAGAGACTTCGCAGATTGAGCAAGGAATTGCCTACGAATCACGATTTCTCCTAATCGTCAGGACTCGCGCTCCAGCAAGAGCCGTGCTGCGTTCCCTTCCGTAAGGGCCGTCTTTTGATCAGCCGTCAAATCAGATTCGCGAATCTTCAGCAAAGCTGATTCGAAATAGAAAAATGGATAAAAAGATCCGAAGACAACTCTATCGGGGCTAGTTGCAGCCAGCAACGCCTCGAGGCCCTCAATCCCTTCGTTCTTCGCCATGTCGAAATAGACATTGTTCGCTTGGCAAAGCGCAACCACGTCTGAATTCTTGTTTCCGGCCCAATGCGCGCCATTCAACAGAACCAGCTTCAACGTGGGCAACCTGGCAACGAGGGGTCCTAGCGGTGCGGGATCCGTGGGCATGGCCATCATCCATGGAATCTGCGTGCGCGGATCCTCCATGGAGAGCGCAATCTGCACAATCAGGCGCCGGCTCGCAGCCAACGTGAGCAGCCTTACGAAATCGGTGTCGGAGAGCGGGTAACGGTGATAGCTGGGATACAGACGAATCCCTGGCATGCGATGATCTTCCTGGCATCGCCGCAGGTCCTCTTCCCAGTCCGGTGATTTGGGATTGACAACTCCAAAGGGCACCAGGAAACCCGCGCCCTGATCGCGGCAGGCAGCAGCGAGCCTCGCATTCACTCCGCTGACGTCGCGGCAGAAGAGCGCTTCAAAGCTTCCAGCCCAGGCTTGTCTGACCCCTTTGTGCTTCAGCTGCGCCACCAGGTCTTCCGGTGTATCTCCCGAGAGCCGGCGAAACGGCCACTGAAACAAATGAACGTTCGTATCGATCAAGAGGCCAGTCCTTTAGCCTGCAAGACAGGTTGCAGCAGGCGGCGAAGGTTGCCACCTAGAATCATCTCTTTAGCTTCATCGGGAATGTTGGCGCCAAGAACTTTGCCAACCTGCGAACCAAAGCTTCGGCCACCTACATCGCTGCCGTAGACGATTCTCTCCGGGCCCAATTCGCGAACAGCCATCTCGGTGAAGCCCGCAGTTGGGTCAGAGCCTGCAATTTCAGCCCAGATGTTCTTGCAATCGCGGATAGCACGGATGCCGAGTTCCCAGTTGCCGCCGGTGTGCATGCACACAAATTTTCCTCGTGGATGACGGCGCGCCAACTCGACCAGGTCGAAAGGAGTCGAATCGCCGGGTCCATTACCCAACGAGTTTATCCACGTATGCTGGTAGATGGGCACGTTCAGCGAAATGGCTCGCTCCACAATGGGATCTAGAGCCGGCGAGTTGCATCGTACGTCGGTTTCGATTTCTCCAATGCTGACCATCGGCCCATCGCGGACGCACCGGTCGAATTCCTGGAGGCAAAAGTCAACATTGTCAGGACTGATGTATAAGGAGCCATAGGCGCGGTCGGGAAAGTGCTTGACCGCCCGCATCACGCGATCGTTCTCTATGCGCACCTGCTCGGGAGTGGGATGATATTCGAACTCCTCAAAACCCTGGGAGAGGATGACGCGTTCGATGCCAAGCCGGTCCATGTGCCGGATGAGCAGTTCGAGACGATCTTCGGGCGTATTGCCGGCCATCGCACCCAGGTGGCTATGAACATCCCAGATTCTGAATCGCTTTTCGGTCAGCGCGGAGAACGGTACCTCATAACTGCGTGCAGGCGCATGAGATGCAAAGAGACCTGCGAGCATACTCTTTACGACTGTACGCCGATCTACCGCCATAGCCCGATTTCCTACCCGCCAGAAAAGTCAGGAGACTGCCGAGACTGCCGCCTGGAATACCTCTCACCTACGCCTATCGTAACAATCTGTAGAGCAATTCCGATCGGTGGGATCGCAAACTTTTTACGTCAAAACCTGGAGGCAACCTGAGTTACCAGCAGGGGACCGGGAATAGCGAATCAAAAGTTCAACTTGGCGCCCAGTTGACCGACGCGCGGACCAGCATCTGAGGTGATGGAGCCGAATGCAGTGCCTGAGGCATAGTTGCCGTTGACGACTCCACCTCCGTAAAACTGGGTATGGTTGAAGGCATTGAAGAACTCCGCGCGAAATTCGAATGTAACGCGTTCGTAGATCTTCACATCCTTCAGTAGCGCCAGGTTCCAGTTATTCAAACCAGGGCTGTGCAGGAATCGGCGAGGCGCATTTCCCTGTCCACCAAGAGGCTCCTGGCTAAAGAGGGAATTGTTGAGAAACGACTTACCGTGCCTCGGGTTCTTATCCCCGTAGAACGAAGCGCCCGTGCCAAATTGGAGCACCGGCTCGTCGGTCGACCCGCTGAAGGTCAGTCCCGTATTGCCCATCAGGGACCGGTCATCGGTCTCCGTGATCATGACCGGCACGCCACTGGAAAACTGTGTCATGCCTGACAATTTCCAGCCGCGCGTCGCCTGGTTGTCTTTCCTGAAGAGCTGATCCCAGGGCATCTCCCACGTGTAGCTCGCGGCAAAGCTGTGCGGCAGATCAAAGTAAGAGGGTCCGCGGAAGTGGTCGTGATCTCCATACGTAAATATCTGATCGCCGAAGCCCGATCCATTGTCGATCGATTTGCTGTACGTGTAGCTGAACAAGGCCGAGAAACGCGTTCCGGTTTTGCGCAGCGTGGCTTCCAGTGCGTTATAGCTTGAGCTGCCAAGCGTAAGCTCGTACTGATTGACCGCGAAGTTGGAACCGAAAGGTCCACGCGTACCATTGATGACGCCGCCGCCCACCGGATAATAGATGCTATTCTCACCCCCCGGCCCGCAGGTGACACCATCCGTGGTCTGATTGGGCTGACTGACACTTAAGCAAAGAGCCGGATTGCCCGGGTTATTGTTGCCGACCACGATCAGGTGGCGGCCGAATGTACCCACATAAGTTAGGCTCGCGACCATGTTCGTGGCGAGCTCACGTTGGAACGAGAGATCGACGTGTTCCGAATAAGGAGTTTTGGAAATACGCAGCGGATTGGAGTTTCCACCGAGGGGCTCGTAGTTGGCCCAGTTAATCGAAGACGGATCAACGGGGGGAAGCGGGAACCTTTGGCCCAGGCTCAAGCCACTGTCGCGGTTAAGAAAGGGCTTTTCAAACAGAACCGGGGCGCTGTTGTCATAAAACAGATGGGTTGGTGGCGCTGAAAAGTTGAAGGTATTGGCGCCCTCTACGTTGGTGTAATACATTCCGAATCCGGCGCGGATGCTGCTCTTGCCCTCGTCGCCAAAGATCGAGTGCATGAATCCATCGTCCACATGCGGAGTGTAGGCCAGCGAGATACGAGGTCCAAAGTTATTGAAGCGTGTGAGGGCCCCACTGCGCCGGGCGACGCCCGCATCGCCCGGAAAGACATATCCCGTGGGTGCTGTAGGATACTGGGTTGACTGTATGCCGAGTTGCACAACCGGGCTCGCGTTGTGCGCGTCTTCCCAAAAAGGATCAACATCCCAGCGCAGCCCAAGGTTCGCAACCAGGCGTTTATTCACTCGCCAGCTATCCTGTCCGTAGATGCCCACGTAGTAGTTCCGCAGGTTCAGGACCGCCGGAGTGCCCTGGTAATAGGAGGCCGGGGCGCCGATCAACATGTCCGCGAAATCGATACCTGTCTCTTCGCCCGTAAAACCAAAGGCTCCGTTGCTGGCATTGTTGGGATGAGCAATGTCCACCTTATCCCAATGGGTCGCCGCTCCAAATTTCAACGTGTGTGAGCCGATGACCTTAGAAAAGTCATCCTGGATCCCGTATAGGTTATTGTTCTGGGTAAGAACGGTATTCGCCGGCCCCAACCCGAAACCATTCAAGCTGATGGACGGGTAATTTTCGTATTGGGGAGCTTCCGTGAAGATTCCGAGATCTTGCGCGCTCGCGAATCCAATGGACTGAGGAGAGGTGCCCTGGTGAGCCGAACTGTCCAGTGAGGAATTGCTGTTTATCGTCCAATTGCCGTTAAGAACATTCACTGCGGAACTACCAAACCGTGAGGTGAGGCTCACAACATAAAGCTGAGCTTTTCCCTTCGCCGTGGTCGGAAAGCCAGGAACGGTGCTTCCGCCCCATCCGGCGTAAGGGAGGATATTGCTCCACGGATCAGTATGGTAATACCCGGAGATGCTTCCGTATTTCGTGTCGGCATCGATGCGGACACCGCCCTTATCGTCATTCAGCGTTTCCGGGAAAGCCGATGTGATGTAGTAGCCGGCACTCCCTCCGGAGGGCGGCGTGGTCTGCGCCGGGATCAGTTTATTGATGTAGGGGGCGACCGGCGACCATGCGGCCTGGGGAATTTTCGCGTTTGGGAAAACGCATTGCGAGTTCGAAGTACAGCTGTTCGTGTAATAAGGTTCCCCATTCGTCACCGTGTAGCCCAACCTCTGCGTAAGGAGACTGGCATAATATGGACCACTTACATTCCCCGTGAGCAGACTGGCCTCGTCGGAAAAATCACCTGTGATTTCGGACGCAGTGGGAACGAATTGCTTGCCCGAGCTTTGCCCGACGGTCTGACGTGTGCTTTGCCAGTCGCCGAAGAAGAATATCTTGTTTCGCCAAATCGGTCCGCCAAGCACGCCACCGAACTGATTCTGGCGGAACTCACCTTTTTGCTTGGTAAGGTAGTCGGCAGCGTTGAAATTGGGGAGACGCAGGAACTCGAAAACCCCACCATGAAACTGATTGGTACCGGATTTCGTGACAACGTTCACCAGACCGCCGCTATAGTTTCCGTATTCAGCATTAGCATCGGCGGTGATGATACGGAACTCGGCGATCGAATCCAGCGTGGGAATCAGAAACGTGCCGCCGCTGTATCCTTCCACGGTATTGGCGCCGTTCACCATATAACCATTGTGCGTATTCTGGCCGCCGGAAATGTCGAGCAGTCCGTTGTTCAGAGAATTTGCCGGCTGCTCCGAGCCAAATTCTGCCGTTTGAAAGGGGACAACACCCGGCTGAAGAGCCAGCAGGTCTGTGTAGGCTCTCCCGTTCAGCGGCAGGTTCGTCATTTCTCTCCCGCTGATCACCTCGCCAACCTGAGCTGATTCGGTCTCTACCTGAGCTTCCGTGGAAGTGACCGTGACCTCTTCAGATGCCGAGCCAACCTTTAGCGCTGCATCTGCACGCAGGGATGTATCGACATCGACGACCAAGCCTGTTCTCTCAAACTTGGAGAAACCAGTTTTCGTAAAAGTGACGGTGTAGTGCCCCAGAGGCAGCGCAGGAAACCGGTAGAAACCTGCCCCATCCGTCTGAACCGTTTGCATGACTCCGGTCTCGATACAGCGGAGTTGCACGGTGACATCCGGTACAACGGCTCCCTGCGCATCCAGCACGGTTCCGGAAATATTTCCCGTAGCAACCGCAAGCGCCAACTTGGCCGTGAGCATGAAAATCAGGAAAACCGCGGCTATTGTGGCCTTCAACCGGAAATGGCAAAGCTCGCCAAACACGCTTCTCAGCAGCGCCATGCGTGTGAGGCCCGCCTTGCTGCTCGATTGACAGCGTGAGGGCTGCAACAGAGTGTAGTGTTCGGCATTCACCGTTTTTCTCCTTTTTCGCTTTTACAGAGATTCAGAAACGGGATTCATCGCTATTGAGTGCCGCTTAGACACCAGGCGGTCTCAGCCCCAAGTGGCCCAGTAAACCGACGGCGAAAACTCACGCCATGCACGAAGCGGCCGCTCCCCACTGGTTGCTCCTTTGATAAGACCCGATACGGAGGCGCCATTTGGTCAAAGGGTGAAAGAGCCAACACCGAACTTGTTGCAAAAATGAAATAACTGCCAAATCTTGATGAAGGGTTTTTAGCAGGCAGATAATGCATTGTCAACATGAATCTTCCTGAAAATCGGGGTGGATACCCGCCGAGATTAAGTTTTCTCAATTAATACTGTCCTATTCCTGGATTTTTTCGTGCATTTCGTTCC
>Ga0335072_10010961_pt1 | contig 13006 bp, 12 predicted proteins | sample Lox_Sample_21_FD_206725 | JGI IMG/M metagenome (GOLD analysis project Ga0335072, IMG submission 206725) | Soil microbial communities from Loxahatchee National Wildlife Refuge, Florida, United States - Lox_Sample_2.1 | ecosystem: Environmental > Terrestrial > Soil > Wetlands | place: USA...
GAGGAGACGTCGATGCGCGCGTCGGGCAGCCCTTTGCTGAGCGTTTCGAGGCCCGATTTCAGGCTCGCGCGGAAGCTCGCAACCGAGGTCATCGACGCTTCGGTGGAGGTGCAGACGTCGTTGGCCCCCATCAGGATCAGCACCTGATCGGGCGTGTTCGGGGCGCTGACGGCGTTTTTCGCCTGGCCCGGCAGGTCGCCCATTTTCGCGCCGGTAACCGCGTCGTTGCCGCCGGTGGTCGAGGTTTTCACGGGCTGCGCGAGCAGCACCGTGGGGTTGATCGCTTTCAGACGCGTGTAGTAGCTGTTGACGCCCGAGTTCGTCCCGGTTGCCCACGAGTTCGCGGGGCAGTCCGCGAGCGTGCCGCAGCCGGTCCCCTGCGAGTCATAGCCCCGCGTGATCGAGTCGCCGAGCGCGTCGATCGAAGTCGACGGCCCCACCTTCGCGGGCGTCGCCGCCGCGGGCGATGCCGTGATCAGCGCGCCAAGTGCCAGCAACGGCAAGCAGGCGCGCAGTGCTCTGCGCAACATGAGTCCCCCCCAATTCATAGATGTCGTTTGCCGCGCCCTCGACACGGCGCCGCAACGCTCGCCCTTCCCTCTGAGCGCGCCGTGCGGCCCCGAGAAGCTACCACTACCCAAGGCGCTGGTAAGGTCGCCGCATGGCACTCGGGCCCACCTCCTCCGCGCTGGAGCTGGCCGCGGCGCTGCGCGCACGCGAGCTGTCGGCGGTCGAGCTGCTGGACGCCTGCCTCGCGGCGGTTGACGCGCGCAACGGCGACCTGAACGCCGTCACCTGGCGCAACGACGAGCAGGCGCGCGCCGGCGCAGCGGCTGCCGACAAGCGCCTGGCGGAGGGCGGCGACGCCTCCCCCTTCCTGGGCGTGCCGATTCCGGTCAAGGACCTGACGCCGGTCGCGGGCTGGCCGGTGACGTACGGCTCGCACGGGGCGCCCGAGGCGCCGAGCGCGGAGTCCGAGCTGGTGGTCGACGCGTTCACGCAGGCGGGCTTCGTGCTGTGCGGGCGCACGAACACGCCCGCCTTCGGCGTGATCACCGCGGCGGAGAACCTGCGCCACGGGATCAGCCGCAACCCCTGGGACACGAACCGCTCGCCGGGAGGCTCGAGCGGCGGCGCGGCGGCGGCGGTGGCCGGCGGCATGTTCCCGATCGCGCACGCCAACGACGGCGGCGGCTCGATCCGCATCCCCGCCTCCTACTGCGGCCTCGTCGGCCTGAAGCCGAGCCGCGGGCGCGTGCCGCGCCTGGCGCAGTCCTGGCTCGGCGCGGTGGTGGAGGGCGTCGTCTCGCACACGGTCGCGGACTCCGCGGCGGTGCTGGACTCGATCGCCCGCTTCGATCGGCTCGCCTGGTACAACGCGCCCGCGCCGGAGCACCCGTTCGCGCAGGACGCCGAGCAGGAGCCCCGGCGGCTGCGCGTCGGCCTGATGGCGCAGGCGCCGCTCGGGATTCCCACCGACCCCGCCTGCACCGCCGCCGCGCGCGCGGCAGCGAGCGCCCTGGAGGGTCTCGGCCACTCGGTCGAGGAGGTCGAGGTGCCGACGATCTCCGCGGAGATGATCCCCTCGTTCATCGTGCTGACGCAGGGCGGCCTCGCCGACTACGAGGGCATGGACTGGTCCGCGGTCGAGCCGCACATCGCCCACCAGCGCCGGCTCGCGAGCGAGACGGGCGCCTACGACTACGTGCTGGCGGCGCGCACGCTGGAGCTGCTGAGCCGCCAGGAGGTCGCACGCTGGGGCCGGGACTTCGACGTGCTCCTGACGCCCACCTCCGCGATCCTGCCCCCGGCGGCGGGCTCGATCATGGAGGCGGCGCACGCGACGCCCGAGGCGCCCGTCGCCGACGTCGTGGCGAGCGTCTCGTTCACGGCGTTCGGGAACGTCACGGGCCTGCCGGCGGCGAGCCTGCCGCTGCACTGGACCGACGAGGGCGTCCCGGTCGGCATCCAGCTCACGGCGGGGCCGTGGGAGGAGGCGACGCTGATCGGGCTCTCCGCGCAACTGGAGCAGGCGCTGCCGTGGGCCGACCGGCGGCCGGCGCCGGCCGCCGCGGCGTAGCACCCAACCGAGGGAGAGAGCATGGCCTACGAGCAGATCACGACCGACCTGTCGGAGAACGTCCTCACGATCACGCTCAATCGCCCCGAGCGGCTGAACGCCTGGACCGCGACGATGGGTCGCGAGCTGATCGAAGCGTTCGACGAGGCCGACGCGAACGACGAGGTCCGGGCGATCGTGATGACCGGCGCGGGGCGCGGCTACTGCGCGGGCGCGGACCTCGCGGCGGGGGGCGAGACCTTCGACTACAAGGCGCGCGCGAAGGAGGCTTCGCTGCTGACGGAGGGGGTCGACGGCGTGCCGCGCGACAACGGCGGCCAGTTCACGCTGCGGATCTTCGCCTGCAAGAAGCCGGTGATCGGCGCGATCAACGGCCCCGCCGTCGGGGTCGGCGCGACGATGACGCTGCCGATGGACGTCCGCATCGCCAGCGACGAGGCCCGCATGGGCTTCGTGTTCGCGCGCCGCGGGATCGTCCCGGAGGCCTGTTCGAGCTGGTTCTTGCCCCGCGTCGTCGGCATCAGCCGCGCGATGGAGTGGGTCGCGACGGGCCGCGTCTTCTCCGCGCAGGAGGGCCTCGACGCGGGCCTGCTGCGCAGCCTGCACTCCCCCGAGGAGCTGCTGCCCGCGGCGCGCGCGCTGGCGAAGGAGATCGTCGAGAACGCCGCGCCGGTCTCGGTGGCATTGGCGCGGCAGATGATGTGGCGGATGCTGGGGGCCGAGCACCCGATGGTGGCGCACCGCGCGGACTCGCGCGCGATGCTCGCGCGCGGCCAGTCGGCCGACGCGGCGGAGGGGATCACCTCGTTCTTGGAGAAGCGCCCCGCGCAGTTCTCAGACCGCGTCAGCGACGGCCTGCCGGAGATCATGCCCTGGTGGTCGGAGCCGGAGTTCGAGTAGCCCGCTCGCGGCCCGCCCCGGCCGCGACGCGCTAGGGCGCCTGCTGGAAGATCGCACCTCGCGGCACGGCGCTGCGCGGCACGCCGATCCCGTCGCAGAGCTTCACGCAGGGCTCGTACACCGGGCGAAAGCCCAGCAGCTGCGGGATCGTCACGATGCGATAGCCGCGGCGGTGCAGCGCCCCGATGATCCTTGGGTAGGCGGCGAGCGTCTGCCCGCGGGGGCCGCCGCCGTCGTGGGAGATGATGATCGAGCCCGGGCGCACCTGCGAGAGCACGCGCTCCACGATCGCGCCGGTCCCCGGCTGGGTGTAGTCGCTGGGGTCGACGTTCCAGCCGACGGTCGCCATCCCCAGCGAGGAGGCGATCCCGATCACCGAGGCGTTCACGTCGCCGTAGGGCGGCCGCCACACGCACGGCGTGTAGCCGGTCAGCGCGCGGATCACCGAGCGGGTGCGTGACAGCTGCCCGCGCGGGTCGCTCGTGCGGGTCATGTCGGGGTGGGTGTAGGTGTGGTCGCCGAGCACGTCGCCGGCGCGCAGCTCGTGCAGCATCGTTTCGCGGTAGGCCGATGTGACCTGGCGGCCGATCATGAAGAAGGTCGCGGTGGCGTGGCTGCGTTCGAGCATCCGCACGAACGCCGGCGTGTCGGGGTATGGCCCGTCGTCGAAGCCGATCGCCACTTCGCGCCGGCCGGGGCCGTTGCGGTAGAGGACGTCGCCGTGGCTGCGGCAACCGACGACGCGGTACAGGCGCCCCGCCGGCTTCGGGGCCGACCCCTCGATCGGGGCGAACAGCTCAAGCGGGTTGTGGATCTGGGCCGCGGCGAGCGTGCCGCCGGAGCCGCACGCCACCAGGGCTGTCGTCAGAAGCGCGGCCGCGGCCGCTGCGAGCACCGAGCGCACCCGCGGAACCTTACGAGGTCGGCTCGCGCCGGCGCGGCCCGGCGGCGCGCGGCGCAGCGGCCCCGGCGCGCGTCTCGACCAACGTACGAGCTAGCCGAGGACCAGCTCGGCGATCGTCCGCAGCGCCGTGGCATCGGCCGAGACCAGCAGCGTCGTGACGATCGACTCGCGCCACTTCTCCAGGTCCTCGCGGATCTTCTCGGGCGGCCCGACGAGCGACAGCTCCTCGATCAGCCGGCGGGGGATCTTCGCCCCGGCCTCGTCCTTCCTGCCGCCGAGATACAGCTCCTGGATCTCTTCCACCTCGCGCTCGTAGCCCATCCGGATCGCGACGTTCGCGTGGAAGTTCGTGCCTTTCGCGCCCATGCCGCCGAAATACAGCGCGTAGAACGGGCGCAGCGCGTCGATCGAGCCGTCGACGTCGTCGGAGACGATGAACGGGACCGTCGCGCAGACCTCGAACTCCTCTGGCTTGCGCCGCGCGCCCGGCCGCGAGAAGCCTTCCTGGAGCGCCGCCTTGTTCGCGTCCTGGTGGGTCGGCGAGAACAGCATCGCCAGCCAGCCGTCGCACAGCTCCGCACAAAGCGCGACGTTCTTCGGCCCCTCCGCGCCCAGATAAATCGGGATGTCCTCGCGCAGCGGGTGGATCGAGGACTTCAGCGGCTTCGCCAGCCCCGTGCCACCCGGCAGCGGCAGCTTGTAGTGCTCGCCGTCGGCGGTCACCGGCCCCTTGCGCGCCCAGATGTCGCGCAGGATCCCGATGTACTCGCGGGTGCGCGCGAGCGGCTTCGCGAACGGCATCCCGTACCAGCCCTCGACCACCTGCGGGCCCGAGACGCCGAGCCCCAGGATGAAGCGCCCGATCGAGAGGTGGTCCATCGTCATCGCCGCCATCGCCGTCGCCGCCGGCTGGCGCGCCGACATCTGCACGATCGCGGTGCCGAGCTTCAGCCGCTCGGTCGAGGCGCCCCACCACGCCAGCGGCGTCAGGCAGTCCGAGCCGTAGGCCTCGGCGGTCCAGATCGAGTCGACCCCCAGGCGCTCGGCCTCCGCCACGGCCTCCGCCGCCCCGGGCGGCGGGCCGCCGGCCCAGTAGCCCGTGTTCAGCCCCAGCTTCAGCTCGCCTGCCATCGTCGTGAACCCCCCTGGACGCGGTGAGCCGCGAACCCTATTGGATCTGCTCGGGCGTGCAGGCGGGGTCGCCGGGGATCGGCGCGGGCATGTCGAGCACCGCGATCGCCCCGTCTCCCTCCCGCCGCGCACGCGCGCTCGCCGGGGACTCGGGGTCCTGCAGGCGGTGCGAGAGCGCCAGCGCCAGCAGCGCCAGCACGATCAGCGCGACGCCGTAGACGTTGGCGGTGTCGTGCAGCCCGTACTGCGTCACGGCGATCCCCGCCGCGAGCGCCGGCAGGCTGTAGGCGAGGTAGGAGGCCACGTAGACCGAGGCCACCAGCTCGGCGCGCTGGTCGATCGGCGCGCGGTTGGTGATCGCGCGGAACGCGCCCGCGAACGCGGGGCCGAAGCCGAGACCGGCGACGCCGGTCGCGACGAGGAACAGCGCCGTCGAGCCGTCGTTCAGCGCCACGAGCGCCAGCGCCACGCCGACGATCAGCGCGCTGAGCCCGCCGCGGGCGGCGATCCGCGCGTGCGCGTCGCGCAGCACGATCGAGGTCGCGGAGCTGACGCCGGCCATGATGAAGATCGACAGGCCGCCCGCGACGTGGCTGGGGTCCTGCAGCACTCTCGCCGTGAGCGACGGCCCCAGCGACAGGATCAGCCCACCCAGCGCCCACGTCGCGGTCAGGCAGGGGATCGTCGCCAGGAAGTCGGCCCGCAGGTGCGGGGGCACGCCCGCCGTCGGTCGCAGCGACTGCCGCCAGCTCGGGCGGCGCGCGACGGTCTCGGGGATCGCCCAGCAGGACAGCGCCGCGAGCAGGAAGACGCCTGCAAGCAGCCAGTACACCAGCCGCGTGGGCTCGGGCGCGTATTCGACCAGCAGGCCGCTGCCCAGCGCGCCCGCCGCGAGCCCCGTCATCGGCGCCGAGGCCGCGAGCAGCGCCCCCAGCCGTGGCCGGTGCCCGGGCTGGAGGTCGATCAGCGCGGCGCTGACCCCGGCGGTGGCGACCCCGGTGGCAAAGCCTTGCAGCAGCCGCGCCGCGAACAGCCAGGCGACGCTGCGCGCCTCCGCGAACAGCAGCATCGCGACGATCTCGACCGCCAGCGAGAACAGCAGCGTCGGGCGCCTGCCGAGATGGTCGGAGACCGAGCCCGCCACGACCAGCGCCGCCAGCAAACCCAGCGCGTAGGTCGCGAACACCGCGGTCAGGACGATCGCGGAGAAGCCCCATTTCTGCTGGTAGACCACGTACAGCGGCGACGGCGCGCTGGAGGCGAACAGGAACGCCGCGAGCGTCACCGCCAGCAGCCAGAAGGCGGGTGTACGACCGAGCTTGCCCATCGTGGCATAACGACGAACGCGCTCGTTTTGTCTGGACACAGCCGAACCTCCGCTACATCGGGCCTGCGTCACTAGTCTGGATCGGGTGCCCTACACGACCGCGGACGCACGACAGGGGCTGCTCGATACCGTAGCGAGCGCCACCGCCCAGCTCGGGCTGGCGCTGGCGGCGCTGGGCGAGGCCTACGAGCACCTCGACGAGCAGACCGCCGACCGGCTCGAGCGCGAGCTGTTCGGCCCGGTGCAGCTCGCCTACGGACGCGCCCAGCGCACGAGCACCGCGTTCGCGGCGCGCCACGGGATCGTGGCGCCGTCGCTCGCGCAGGCCCCCGCGGCGGCGCCCTCGACCGGCACGAAGGCGCTGATCGACGGCGCGGCCGAATCCGTCGCGGCGGCGGACGCGACGCTCGCGGAGCTGCAGGACTCGCTCGCGCCGATCGAGGTCGGCGACGCCGAGCTGCGCGACGGCCTGCGCGAAGTGCGCGAGCTGCTCGGCGAGCTGGGCGCCCGCTCGCGCGAGCTGGTGCGCACGCTCGGGCGCTAGGCCGGCCGCTCGCGGCGGCCGGCGTCAGCCCGGCGCGATCAGCGTCCCCAGATGCCGCAGCAGGCGTTCGAACACGCCCTGGAGCGTGCGCTTGGCGTAGGCGTGGCTCGGGCTGTCGGTGATCAGCACCGCGAGCGACACGCGCACCGGGCCGTGGCGCAGCAGCACGACCTGGTGCTCGACTTCGCCGGTGCCCGACCCCCAGCCGCCCTTGAAGTAGAGCTGCCAGCCCGGCAGGCGCAGGCGCCCGATCCCCCAGCGCTGGGCGGGGATCACGCTCGCGAGCAGGTGCATCGCCTCCGCGCGATGACGCGCCACAACGTGGCTGTCGACGTGCAGGAAGAAGCGCGCCTGGTCCGCGGCGTCGATCCGGCTCAGCCCCCAGACGTCGGGGTCGAGCGAGAAGCGGCGCATCCCCGCGCGCGAGGCGACGCCGTAGACGCCGCGCGCGCCGACGAACTGGAGCACGCGGGTCGCGGCTTCGTTGTCGGAGCGCTCGATCATCGGATCGATCAGCCGGTGGTCCGCCGGGCCCAGCGCACGAGCGCGCACGCGCGGGTCGTCGAGGTAGGCGACGAGCAGCATCGCCTTCAGCACGCTCGCGGAGGGCACCGTCCGCTGTACGCGCCAGCCCCAGGCGCGGTGCGCCGTGCGGACCGCGAAGCTGACTTCGCCCGCGCGCGTGTGCGCGTAGGCGATCGCCGCGCGAACGCCCGGCTGCCAGGCGCGGGCGGGCGGCGCCGCGGGCGCGGATGCGTCGAGCGACGCGGCGGGCGTGGGAGCCGCGAGGCAAGCGGACCACGACGCGACGGCGAGGCACAGCAGCACGCCGAGCGCAGGCACGGCCCGCGGTGTTCGACGCTCAGCGCGCGACGCTGACGATCGCGGCATCGCCCGGTCCCGGCCCGAGCTTCGTCACGTAGGCGCCGGACGCCGACAGCGCCGTGGCCCCCAGCAGCGTCGACCCCCCGCGCCCCGGGCGCCGGTTGCGACAACCGCTGGCGCTGTTGTAGGCGTGCGTGTAGCCGCGCTGGTAGCCGGGGTCGCGCGCGACGGTCGAGGGCAGGCTCAGCAGCACGCGCCCGCCGCGACGCCCGAGCCCGGCGATCCGCAGCTGCTGCACGCAGCGCGTGACGCGCTCGAACAGCACCTGCCCGCCGAGCAGCGACGGGTTGAAGTAGGCGGCGTCGCGGCGCGCCTGCCGCAGCACGCGGCGCCGCCCGGTGGCGAGGTCGACGAGCACGAGCTCGCTGCGCCGCGGCGTGTCGAGCGCGAACACGACGCTGCTGGAGTCGAGCGCCGGGCGGCTGACCTGCCCCGCCAGCCGCGAGCCCGCCAGGTAGCGGCGCTGCGCCGGGTCGGCGAGCGACACCGCGATCAGGCGCTCGCCCTGGGCGTCATCGTCGCGATAGACGACCCAGCCGTCGGAGACCGCCAGCGCGCTGACGCCCGCGACCGCCAGCGCGAGCTTCGGCTGGAGCGTCGCGCGATCGGCGACGACGACCTGCGCCGGGGTCGCCCACGCCACGTTCGCGCCGCCGAGCGCGGGATGCGAGCCCGGCAGCGCGAGCGGCGCCGAGCCGCCCTGCGACAGCAGCCCGGAGCCGCCGGGCTGCTGCCAGGCCAGCGCGCCTGCCGCCGCGGAGGGGTCCGTCGCCGGCGCCAGCGGCTGCGCGCCGGCGCTCACGCCCGCGAGCGCGAGCGCGCACAGGCCAAGGCCCAGCGCGTCGAGCCGGCGCAGCCCGAGCCACAGGCGCGGCTCGCGGGCCATCTCCTCCAGGCGGCGCGCGCCCGAGCCGTCCTCGCGCAGGCCGGGCGCCATCCACAGCACCGGCAACGCGCGCCCGGCGCCGAACGCGAGGCCGACCAGCACGCCCAGCAGCGGGTCGCCCGCGGCGAAGCTGATCCCCGCCAGCGCCCACACCGCGAACGCCAGCACGAAGGTCGTGAAGCCGAGACCCAGCAGCACCCCGTACAGCGCGCACGCCAGCGGCAGCGGCAGCGTCCAGCGCCAGCGCTCGGGTACCTGGCGGCGGATCTGCGGCGCGATCCGCACCCCGCGCCAGTCGGCGATCGCCGCCGCGAGCGCGAGCGCGGCGCCGAGCCCCTCGCGCAGGCCCGCGACGCCGTGCCCCGCCAGCGAGCCCAGCAGCGCGAGGCTGCCGAACGTCAGCGCGCCTCCCGCGAGCGTGCCCAGCGCGAACGTCGCACACGCCACGAGCGTCGCACCGCGGCGGGCGTTGCCGAGCGCGCCGCCGATCGTGTCGACCATCGAGAAGCCGCACGGCGACCACGCCCCCGCGATGCCGGCGATCAGCGCGGTGATCGCCGCCGCGGCCGCGAGCCCGCCTAGCACGGCACCATCGTTTCGTAGTACTGCACGCAGAACACGTGCCGGCCCGCGTAGCAGTAGCCGACGAGCGCTTCGTCGCCGTTGACGCGCACGTTCGTGTAGCCGCAGCAGTCCATCAGCCGCCGCACGCGCCCGCCGCAGCAGCGGTACCAGGAGCCGTCGGTGCGCAGCTCCAGGCCGTGCGCCCGGCCCGCCGCCGGGCAGACCTTCGAGCGGGGCGCCGGCGCCAGCGGCTCGCCGTTGGCGTCGCGCAGCACCTGCCCCTGCGCATTGACGGGGTAGCCCTGCGAATCGATCGGCCGGCCAAGGTCATCGACGGGATGCCCGTCGGAGGCGCGCAGCGGGTAGTCGTGGCGGTCCACGCGCGGCAGGCCCGTCGGATGCGGGCAGTTGCCGGTCGTGTAGGTGTGGCCGCAGAAGTTCGTGTAGGCCGCCTCGGCGTCGTCCTGCAACAGGCCGTTCGCGACGGCGCGCCCTCCCGCCAGCGCGATCACCGCGGCCCCCGCCCACTCCAAAAACCCGCGGCGGCTGCTGCGGCGAAGCACCGCGTCGGAGAGCCGCTCCTGCTCAGGCCGCAAGCGCCAGCCCTCGTTCGCGGGAGCGCGCCGTCGCGAGCACGCTTTCCAGTTGTGCGAGGCCGTTGAACGTGCCCTTCGCGAGCGCGACGCCGTCGAGGCCCAGCGCGACCGCGTAGGGGCTCCCCGGCACCGCGGCCTGCGCCCACACGGAGGCGTCGAGCCGCTCGTCGAAGCTGCGCACCCCGATCAGCGGGTCGCCCGCGAGGTGTGCGACCGCGGGCTCGACCTGGCGGCACAGCGGACAGCCCTCGGAGGTGAACACCGCCAGCAGCACCATCGCCCGCGGCCCCGGCTCGATCTCGGTTGCCCACGCCTGCGCCTCGCCCAGCTCGGGGCCCTCGGACTCGATCTCCAGCGCGCCGCGGCCGCTCCCCACCGCCAGCCGCAGGACCCCGACCTCGCGCGCGAGCGCCAGCAGCGCGACGGCGAGCGCCACGATCGCGAGCAGGGCCAGCGACAGGCCCAGCGTCAGCCAGCGGTCATAGCCGCTCGGCGCCGTGGGCAACAAGCCCGCGGCGACGACACCGGCGACAGCCGCCAGCGCCGCCGCTCGCGCCGGCGCGAGCGCCGTCAGCCGCGAGGAGGCTCCGAAGCAGGCGCACGGGCGCCCGCCGCGCCCCACCGCCAGCGCCGCCGTGGTCGCGAGCGCGAACAGCGCGAACAGCGCCGCCGCCGCGGCGTCCGCCCAGCCGGCGCCGGCCAGCAGCGCGCCCGCCACCGCCAGCTCGCAGCCGACCAGCAGCGCCAGCGCCGCCGCCTGCCGCGCGGCGCCGCGGACGCCGTACGTCGCGAACGCCGTCGCCGCGCCCTCGCGGCGCCAGGCCTTCAGCGCCGCGCCGGCCAGGAGCACGAGCGCGAGCCAGATCGAGACGAGCGTCGTCATCGGCGCGGACCTTACGCCGCGCCTCGGATCGCCCTTAAACCCCTGCTAGACGGAGATTTTCACGCGAGCGAGGAGCGCTCCACCTGCGCCGGCGAGGTGTATCCGCTGAGCGCCAGCGTCAGGTCGAACTCGCCGAGCAGGCAGCGCAGCACGTGTTCGACCCCGGCCTGTCCCGCGAGCGCCAGCCCCCAGACGAAGGGGCGCCCGACGCACACGGCGTCGGCCCCCAGCGCCAGCGCCTTGAACACGTCGGCGCCGGTGCGCACGCCGCTGTCGAACAGCAACGGCAGCTCGCCGACGGCCTCGCGGATCGCGGGCAGCGCCTCCAGCGCGCCGAGCGCGCCGTCGACCTGGCGGCCTCCGTGGTTGGAGACCACGATCCCGTCGACGCCCAGATCCTGGGCGCGACTGGCGTCCTCGGCGTGGACGATCCCCTTCAGCACCACCGGCAGCGAGGTCTGCTGTTTCAGCCAGGCGAGGTCGTCCCAGTTCACGGTGGGGTTCGCGAACTGGTAGGCCCAGTGCCCGATCGCGGGGCCGATGTCCTCCTCCGGTGGGCGCTCCAGCGCCGCGCGGAAGACGGGGTCGCTGAAGTAGTTCGCGACCCCTTCCCCCTTCAGGAACGGCAGGTAGGCGTTCGAGAGGTCGCGCGGGCGCCAGCCGAGAAACCACGTGTCGAGCGTCAGCACCACGGCTTCGTAGCCGGCGCGCTCCGCTCGCGAGACGAAGCTCGCGGCCAGCTCGCGCTCGCGCGGCCAGTACAGCTGGTACCAGCGCGGGCCGTCGCCCACCGCCTCGGCCGCCTGCTCGATCGAGTGCGAGGCGGCCGTCGAGTGGATGTAGGTCAGCCCCAGCGCCGCGGCGGCCCGCGCGCTCGCCAGCTCGCCCTCTGGGTGGACGATCGTCTGCACGCCGACCGGCGACAGCAGCAGCGGCGCCGGCATCGCGGTGCCGAGCACCGTCGTGGACAGGTCGCGCGCGGACACGTCGCGCAGCATCCGCGGCACGATCCGCCGGCGCTCGAACGCGTCGAGGTTCGCCTGCATCGTGCGCTCGGCGCCCGCGCCTCCCGCGACGTAGCCGTGCGGCCCGGCGCCGAGCTTCTCGCGCGCGGCCCGCTCCCAGCCGGCGTAGGAGACCGGCAGCGCCGGTGTCTGGTCGATCAGCCCACCGGCGTAGATCTGGTACTGGAAGCTGGCGTAGTCCTCCGGCGACAGCGGCGCCGCGGCCGCGATGTCATCCGGGGCGCTCATGCGCGGGCCCTATTCGTCATCGCCCGCCTCGACCTCGTAGAGCCGGTGGGAGTCGACGTCGTAGACGAAGCCGCGCACGACGTCGCGGTGCAGCAGGAAGGGCGAGCTGCGCACGCGCCGGATCGACTGGCGCACGTCGGCGTCGAGATCCGTGAAGGACTCGATCGCGAACGAGGGCGCCATGCCGCTCGCCTCCTGCAGCTCCGCGCGAAACCCGTCGTCGGTGACCTTCATCAGCCCGCAGTCGGTGTGGTGGATCAACATCACCTCGCGCGTGCCAAGCTTGCGCTGGGAGACCGACAGCGAGCGGATCACGTCGTCGGTGATCACGCCGCCGGCGTTGCGCAGGATGTGGGCCTCGCCGTGCTGCAGGCCCAAGGCCGCGAACACGTCCAGGCGCGAGTCCATGCAAGTGACGATCGCCAGCTGGCGTTTCGGGCTGACCTCCAGCGACTCGGGCGGCGTGCCCGCCGCGAAGGCGTCGTTGTTTTGCAGCAGCTCGTCGATCGCGCTCATGCCGCCAGCCTAGAGGTCGCCGCGCTTGGACAGGTAGCGGCGCAGCCCGGCGTAGCTCTGCCCGGGCGGCAGCGCCTGCGCGTAGGAGCCCGGATTGCCGTCGTGACCCGGCGCCAGCGCGCGCTCGCGGACCTTCTCGGTGAAGGCCTGCTCGTCCAGCTCCGCCGCCCAGCGCTCGACCTCGTCCAGATGCGCGCGCAGCCCTCCGAGCTGCTCGACGACGTCGTCGTAGGCGCCGAAGTGGGTGACCGCCAGCCGCCGCGGCTGCCAGCCTTCGAGCAGCGCCAGCGAGTCGCGCCAGGCCTCGAGATCGATGTCGGGCGGAGGCGTCGGCGCCAGCACGGCGCCGCCCTCGATCCGCACGCCCGCGACGTCGCCCGCGAAGGCGTAGCCGCTCGGCTCGTGCATGTAGGCGACGTGATGGGAGGCGTGCCCGGGTGTGTAGGCCACCGCGAAGTCGTCCAGCCGCTCGCCGCCGCGCAGCACGCGCAGGCGCTCGCTCGGGACCGGCAGCACCTCGCCCCACAGCCGCTGCAT